>Ga0209759_1001629_pt1 | contig 11904 bp, 9 predicted proteins | sample AraplaCL_Col_mMS_FD_184261 | JGI IMG/M metagenome (GOLD analysis project Ga0209759, IMG submission 184261) | Arabidopsis root microbial communities from the University of North Carolina, USA - plate scrape CL_Col_mMS (SPAdes) (version 2) | ecosystem: Host-associated > Plants > Roots >...
GGTCGTCGAATTCCTGGCCTCGCATGCGGGCGTGGCATCGATTGCCTATCCGGAGCTGCCCTCGCATCCGGACTACGCGCTCGCGCAGCGCATGCTGCCGCGCGGCGCGGGCGCCGTGGTCAGCTTCGATCTGCGCGGCGATCGCGCCGCCGGCCGGCGGTTCATCGAAGCCCTGACATTGTTCTCCCACCTCGCGAATGTCGGCGACGTGCGCTCGCTCGTGATTCATCCGGCTTCGACGACGCACTTTCGCATGGACGCCGCCGCGCTCGCGGCAGCGGGCATCCGGGAAGGCACCATTCGCCTGTCGATCGGGCTGGAAGATCCGGAGGATCTCATCGACGATCTCAAACGTGCGCTCAAGGCAGCCGGCAAGTCCGGCTCGGGACCCGATGCGGGCCGTGGCGCGTCAAAAAAGGAGTCGGCATGATCGTCGACGTCCTGGGCAAACCGGCTTATGCCTATACAGGCGGCAGGCCGTTCGATCCAGCACTGCCGAGCGCCGTGTTCGTTCATGGCGCCCAGCACGACCACAGCGTCTGGACGCTACAGAGCCGGTACTTTGCGCACCACGGCTTCAACGCGCTCGCCGTCGATCTGCCGGGCCACTGCCGCAGCGCCGGGCCGGCGGCCAAGAGCATCGGCGCGCTCGCCGATTGGCTCGCGGCGTTCCTCGACACGCTGGGCGTGACATCGGCGTTCGTGGCTGGGCACAGCATGGGCTCGCTCGTCGCGCTCGATTTCGCCGGCCGTTATCCGACCCGCGCCGCGCGCGTGGCGCTCGTCGCCACAGCCGTGCCGATGATCGTTTCCGACGCGTTGCTGGACGCCGCGCTCCACCGCGAAGCCGAAGCGATCGCGCTCGTCAATCGCTGGTCGCATTCGACGATTGCCGCCAAGCCGTCCTGCCCAGGCCCTGGTTTTTGGCTGCACGGGGTGAACCAGCGTCTGATGGAGCGCGTGGCCGCGGCCGGCGAGCCGGGGCTCTTCCATACCGATTTTTCCGCCTGCAACGGCTACGCGGAAGGGCTGGAGCGCGCAGGCCAACTGCGCTGCCCGGTACGGCTCGTGCTCGGTTCGAAGGACGCGATGACGCCACCGAAGGCCGCGCGCGGACTGGTCGAAGCGCTCGCCGCGGCCGGTGCGCAGTTCGAAGTGGTCACGCTCGATGCCGGCCACGCATTAATGTCCGAGGCACCCGATGCGACCCTGGAAGCGCTCTTCGCGTTTGCGCGGCCGCTCCAGGCATTACCACCGTCCTGATCGTTGCGGAGGTAGCTATCATGGCTCACGGCACGCATGCGACTCGTTTTACGAGCTTCGCGCAGTTCTACCCGTTCTATCTCGGCGAGCATCGCAACACGACTTGCCGAAGGCTGCATTTCATCGGCTCGCTAGGGGTAATCGGCTGCGTCGCCATGGCCGTCGCGACGGGAAGGTGGTTCTGGCTGCCGGGCGCACTCGTGTGCGGATATGGGTTCGCCTGGGTCGGCCACTTTTTCTTCGAAAAGAACCGGCCCGCTACCTTCAGTCATCCGCTCTACAGCCTGATGGGCGACTGGGTGATGTTCAAGGACATTTGCACAGGCAAGATCCGGCTTTAGGCGGTAATTGCCCTCAGGTGGCGTGGTGAGGCGAACCGGACAACACACGCGAGGCGCCGGCGTGAAATGCCTCACGGGCCTCACGCGCCGCAACCAGTGTGGCGAGCGAAACCTCGAGTCTGTCGTTGCCGAGCGCGGCGAGCAAAGCGTCGCCATCGATGCGCGTCGACTCGAGCCGCAACTGATATTCGAGCTCGGTGCGATCGATCACGAAAACATCGAATAGCCGCGCCACGGTGATATGCGCCGGATTGACGAGCAACGCGTAGCGCGGCTGGCCATCCGCCCCTTCGTCGGCTAGTCGCGCGATCCACTGGTTACGGCTCAGCTTGCCGACAATGCGTGTGGCCGTATCGAGATCGCACCGCAGCATGCGCGCCAGTTCCATCACGGTCAGCCCCGCCGCGCCATGGTCGCGTACATCGCTCAGGCGCGCGAGAATCTCGAGCGCATCGAGCAGGTCTCCACCCGCGTAGTCGCGCCGGTGGAACTGACCGGCGCGGATAGCCGGCAACGCCGAGACGATCGTCGCACCCGCGAGCGTGATGAACCAGCTCAGATAAACCCATATCAGGAACATGGGCACCGTCGCGAAAGCGCCATAGACCGCCGTGTAGGTCGGGATGCGCCGGACGTAGAAGCCGAAGCCGCGCTTCGCGAGTTCGAACGCGATGGCGGCGCATAACCCGCCCACCACGGCATCGCGCCACTGCACGCTGCAGTTGGGGAGGTACACGTAGAGCATGGTGAAGGCCAGCCCGGTCAGCGGCAGCGCGGCCCCCGAAAGCGCCCATTCGATCAGCGGCGAGACGTAGCCGTTCGCCAACGAGTTCGTTTGCGTGAAAAGGTGCGAGGTAATCGACAAGCTCACACCGATCAGCAACGGTCCCAGCGTGATGATCGCCCAGTAGACGAGCACGCGCTGTGCGAACGGACGCGGTTTGGGCACGCGCCATATGAGGTTGAAGGCCGATTCGACGGTCATCATCGTCATGACGGACGTGACGAACAACACGATCATCCCCGCCGTCGTCAGTCCCTTCGCTTTCGAGGCGAACTGATTCAGGTAGCGAAAGATCTGGCTGTTGATCTGGTCCGGCATCAAGTGCTGGGCAAGGAACGTCTGCAGCGAGGCCTGAAACGTCGAAAAAATGGGAAACGCCGTAAAAAGCGCGAACGCTACCGTGGCGAGCGGAACGATCGCCAGCATCGTCGTGAACGTCAAGCTGCCGGCCACCTGCGCAATGCGGTCCTCGCTGCTGCGCTTGGCGGCAAATCGCGCGAGGCGTTTGACGGTATTCAGATCGACACTCAATTTTTTCGGCAAGAAATTCTCCGTCGTGGGGGGCGCATCGTGGGGCGCCGGCACGGGCTGTCCGCCCGCCACCGGCCGCTCGAATACTCTCATGCCCCTATAATAGGCCGCTCATAAAAGCGTCCCATGAAAGACATCCTCGTACTTTATTACAGCCGGCACGGCGCCACCCGCGAATTGGCGCTCGCGATTGCGCAAGGCGTCGACAGCGTCGCTGGCATGCAGGCTCGCATTCGCACCGTGCCAAGCGTTTCGCCCCTCAGCGAAGCCACCGAACCGCCGATACCTGCGGATGGCCCGCCTTACGCCGAGCCGCGGGATCTAGAAGAATGCGTGGGTCTCGCACTCGGCTCGCCGACCCGCTTCGGCAATATGGCCGCCTCGCTCAAATATTTTCTCGACGGCACCACGCCCCAATGGCTGAGCGGCGCGCTGGCCGGCAAACCGGCTTGCGTCTTCACGTCGACGGGGAGTCTGCACGGCGGGCAGGAAACGACGCTGCTTTCGATGATGCTGCCGCTTTTGCATCACGGCATGCTGCTCGTGGGCATTCCTTATACCGAAAGCGCGCTGTCCGCAACGCAAAGCGGTGGTACGCCCTATGGCGCCTCGCACGTGTCCGGCGCGGGCGCCCGCGAATCGTCGCTTTCGCCGCACGAGAAAACGCTGGCCACCGCACTTGGCGCGCGCGTCGCGCGAACGGCGGCCCTGCTCGGCGGCCGTCCATGACCGGCACTCCGACTTCCGACGAGAAATCGGCTCGAGCTGCGGCTAGCCCGGCGGGTGCGCATGGCGCATACGCCGTCGGGGCGGCGGTGGCGCTCGTCGCGCTGATCGCGCTGACGCTCGCCTGGGAGCGCTGGCTCGCGCCGTTGCGCCCCGGCGGCTCGGCACTCGTACTCAAGGCGCTGCCGCTCGCTGCCGCGCTGCCCGGCGTGCTGCGCCGGCGTCTTTACACGTTGCAGTGGGCGTCGATGCTGATCCTGCTCTATTTCGCAGAAGGCATCGTGCGAGGCATGAGCGATGCGGGACGTTCAGCGATGCTGGGCTGGCTCGAAACGGCATTGTCGGTCGTGTTTCTCGCTTGCGCGCTCGCTTACGTCGCGCCGTTCAAGCGGGCAGCGCGCCAATCCAGGCAAAGGTCATCATGAGCGATTCCACTTCTTCATCCGGCTTCGTCGCCGCTTGCCGGCAAGCCATCGGCGAGGCTTACGTCCTTACCGAATCGCACGACACCGCCGCGTACCTGACCGATTGGCGCCGGCGCTATTCGGGCGCGAGTTGCGCGGTGCTGCGCCCGGGCACGACCGAAGAAGTGGCGGCGCTCGTGCGCCTTGCGGCCTCGCACCGCATCGCGCTCGTGCCGCAAGGCGGCAATACGGGACTTGCGGGCGGTGCAACGCCGGATACGAGCGGCAAGCAGGCCGTCATCAGCCTCACTCGTCTCACGCGTGTGCGCGCGATCGATACGCAAAACGACACGATCACGGTCGAAGCCGGCGTCGTTCTGGCCGACGTACAGGCTCGCGCGCGCGAAGCCGGCCGGCTGTTCTCGCTGAGTCTCGCGGCCGAGGGCAGTTGCACGATCGGCGGAAATCTGTCGACCAATGCCGGCGGCACGGGCGTGCTGCGCTACGGCAATGCGCGCGAGCTATGCCTGGGATTGGAGGTCGTCACGCCCCAAGGCGAGATATGGAACGGCCTGCGGGGCCTGCGCAAGGACAACACCGGCTACGACTTGCGCGACCTCTACATCGGCTCGGAGGGTACGCTCGGGATCATCACCGCGGCCGTCATGAAGCTGCATCCGCTGCCCGCCGCGCAAGTGACCGCCCTCGCGGCGCTCGCATCGCCGGACGCCGCGCTCGAATTCCTCTCGCTCGCGCGAAGTACCGCCGGTGCGTTGCTGACAGGCTTCGAGCTGATGTCCGATTTCTGCCTGCGGCTCGTCGGCAAGCACTTTCCTCAGCTTCGCTATCCGTTCGACGCGTCGCACCCGCAAACGGTCTTGCTCGAACTCTCCGACGGCGAAAGCGAAGCGCACGCACGCGGACTCTTCGAGCAGATGATGGAAACGGCGCTCGATGCCGGGCTAGTGGAAGATGCGGTGGTCGCGGAGAATCTCACGCAGTCGCGCGCGTTCTGGGCATTGCGCGAACACATCCCGCTCGCACAGGCCGAAGAAGGACTGAACATCAAGCACGACATTGCGGTGCCGATCTCGCGCATCGGCACGTTCATCGCCGAAACCGACGCCGCGATTGCGGCTGCCATTCCCGGCGCGAGGATGGTGACGTTCGGGCACCTCGGCGACGGCAACCTGCACTACAACGTCCAGGCGCCCGAAGGTGGAGATGCGAAGGCCTTTCTCGCCCGGTATCAAGCGGCACTCAACCGGCTTGTCTACGATAGCGTGGCTCGCCATCATGGCAGTATCAGTGCCGAACACGGTCTCGGGCAGCTCAAAGTGGAGGAAGCCGCGCACTACAAGTCGCCGGTCGAACTCTCGCTCATGCGGGCGGTGAAACACGCGCTCGATCCGCTCGGCCTGATGAATCCCGGCAAGGTGCTACGCTAGCGTAGAACGCAAGAGGCATCCCGTGAAAATCCGCGTACTGTCAGATCTGCACCTCGAATGCGACGAGCCTGAAGCGATCCCGCACGCCGACGCGGACCTCGTCGTGCTTGCCGGCGACATTCACAATCACGCCGAAGGGATACGCTGGGCCGCGCAGACGTTCGATCCCGATACGCCCATCATCTACGTGCCGGGCAATCACGAGTACTACGACGGCGAATTCGGCGCCCTGGAGACGGCCATGCGCGACGCGGCCGCGAGCGTCGACAACCTCCACTATCTCAACAACGCAGTGTGGGTTGCCCCCTCCGGCCGCTGGCGCGTGCTCGGCACGACCTTGTGGACCGATTTCGAACTCTTCGGCGCAAGCGAAACGGCGCTCGCCGCATCGTTCGCCGCCTGCGAAAAAGTGTTGCTCGATTTTCGTGGGCCGATACAGGTGGCCTGGTCGACCGATACTGCCGCGAGCGATGGCCCTGCACGCTTGTTCACGGTGGACGATGCGCTGGCGCTGCACCGGCACGCGCGCGCCTGGCTCGAGCAGGAGCTTGCCGAGCCGTTCGACGGTACGACGATCGTCGTAACCCATCACGCACCGCATCGCGCGAGCCTCGCTGAGCGTTATGCCACCGATCTCGCATCGGCCGGGTTCATCAACCATCTGCCCATGCTCGTGCGCGAGCCGGTGGCGCTGTGGATTCATGGCCACACGCATACGGCGTTCGACTACGTGACCGACGGCACGCGAGTCGTCTGCAATCCGCGCGGCTATCTCGACCGGCGCACCCGCGGGCTCGAAAACCCGCACTTCGCGTGGGACAAGATCGTCGAGATTCCTACGCTCGCTTGAGATGCCGCGGAGTGCGCAGCGTCGCACGCGCCGCTCAGGTTTCGGCACGCACTTGCGTCACCGGCATCGGAATGCGCACTTCGATCGTTGTGCCCTGCCCCGGCGCGCTTTCGATACGGAGCCTGCCATCGACGAGATAGGCTCGCTCGCGTAACCCTGCGAGGCCGAACGAAGTGGGCTTGCGCCGCGCCAGCGGCTCGAAGCCGACACCGTTGTCCCGGACCCGCAACACTACCTGCCCGTTTTCGCGAAGAAGACTGACCCACGCACGCGTCGCCTGTGCGTGCCGCGCGACATTGGTCAGCGATTCCTGCACGATCCGATACGCTGTCGACGCATACGGTTCGTCGAGGTCGAAATCGACAGGCTCGACAATGAGCTCGCAATCGATACCGTGCCGTTGCTCGAACGCCTCGGTCAGCCATTGCACGGCGGCGGCCAAACCCAGATCGTCCAACATCGCCGGTCTAAGATCCGAGGCGATGCGACGCGTCGAAGTCACCGCCTCGTCGACGAGCGAGCGCATGTCGGCAAGCTTGGGCAGCGGCAAACCGCTGGCGGTCGTTTGTTGTTCGCCGAATCGATCCATCTCGAGGCGCAGGGTGGCGAGCGTTTGCGCCAGCTCATCGTGAAGCTCGCGCGCGATGCGGCGCTTTTCCTGCTCGCGTGCCGATGAGCTGATCGCCGCAAGCTCTCGCAACTCCGCCTGCGACCGCCTGAGCGCGTGCTCGGCACGCTTGCGGTCGAAGACCTCGCGCATGAGATCGCGATTCGATGCGGCGAGTGCCGCCGTGCGCGCCGCAACCCGCTTTTCAAGCAACGCCTTGGCCTCGTTCAGCTCCGCCGTGCGCTGCTGCACGAGGCGCCGTTCGGCGCGTTCGCGATCGAAGGCGCGGACGACGCCCGCGTACAGCTTGACGTTCTCGAAGGTGAGCGCCACGAGCACGAAGCTCGCGGCAAGCAGCCCATAGATGCGACCGGCGTAGAACCCGAGGTCGAAGCGGCGATGATTGAGTGCCGCCGATAGCGCGATGTCGAAAAGCCAGGCGCACAGGACGACCATGAGCCACAGGTCGAGCACCGAGCGGGGCCGGCGGCGAATAACGGTGACGAGCGCGGCGAGCGTCAACGCGCCGACCGTGGCGATCGCGCTGATATAGGCGGGCGTGTACAACTCGTGATCGAGAATCGGCGGCAGCCGCTCATGACCTGCCGTGGTCAAGACGACCACCCCGCCCACGGCAAACAGAATCACGAGGCAGCATTTGGCGACGGGCGCGAACAACCCGCCTGTCGTGTCGCGCACCGGCGATGGCTCAGGCGGCGCTTGCCGCGCATAGATGATGACCGCCGTCGGAAAACCGGCGTGCCAGAACATGTAAAGCCATGCTGTAGTTTGCGGACCGGCGCCGAGCAGTCCGTCGGGCGCAAAAAGCCCGGGAAACGTGAGCATGTGCGCAACCGCAGCCAACGACGTCAGCAAGTAGCCGCTCGCCAGCACCAACAGCGAGCGCGAGCGAAGAATCTTGTACTGGCCGATCAAAAGCGCCGCGGTCAGCCAATCGCTGATGATCAGTGCGGACTCGTAGATGGGGATGAATGGCCAAACCTTCGCGAGCTGGACCTTTGCAAACGGTACGGCGGCGAGGAAAAACGCGGCCGAGACCAGAACCACGGCGAGAGCGACCTGTCTGTCGCGCGGTTCCGGCCGCAAGGTCGAGAGAAAAACCTGTGCTTCGTCCGGCGATTCGCCCACGCTCGTCTCCCGCGTTGGATGGCGCGGCGTCAGTTCGACGCGCGCGCATTTGTATTATGGGACGCAATCGGCGAGTCGCAAAGGGAACCGGCAGGAAGGCGGAGAAATCGTGGCGCGGCGGCACGCCGCGCTTGGCTCGGCTCTTGCGGCGCCGGAATCGGAATACGGGCGTCGATGGGGGTGCCTTACCATGTGCGGCAAAAGCTCAGGTCGGTTCCTGCCAAACATCTTCGTATCCACGGTCGTCGATGATGAAATGCGTACCTGGCGGCAAGCGGAGATATTTGACTACCAATGGCAGCATCTGTTCCAAATGCTCAGTGTGTACCGGCTGATAAAAATCGTCGGCGCCTGAATGCTCGCCGCAGTAAAAATACCAACCGATGTTGTCGCCCTCTCCACGCTGGACGCGCGTACCGTAGATCGGCATCTGACCCACCGTCGATGTCGCGAGCGCGACCATGTCCTCGACGGAAGTCTCCTGCATGCCATATCGCGCGCACACGTCGCGCTGCATTTCAATCACCGCCGCTTCATGTCGTGATTCCATTTTGCTGTTCCCAGTGCTCGTTCAGATTCCCAGGTCCTTCTTCATCGCCGACGAAAATGCCGATGCCTTTCCCCCCTGGGATCGGGAACAGTCAGGACAGTGTGGTTGGACCGCGGCAATCGCCGTTTGAGCGGTAACGTCATTCGCACCCGTTCGATAATACTCGACGACGAGCGCATCGATATGGTCGGCGACCATCTTGGGGGCCGTCGCGTTGCATGCCACACACGGCTTGTTTTGTACCGCTTTGGTCTGCGCAGCAGTCGGCCCGCATTTCGAATTGCGCGAGTACGGCGTTGTGATGCCCGACTTGGGCTTGAACAAGCTCTTGTCCGGAATGCCCAGATCGAGGATCGGAACGGTGTTGCCTTGTCCGTCGATAGTGTTGGCAAGACCGTATGGATCGATCCAGATTGCCGGATTCGGCGCATATCGATAAAGGTTGGCGCCCCCGTCGATGCGACACGGATCCTGACTGACGAACTGGCCGATCGCGTGGTCGTAATAACGGTAGCGGTTATAGCAAAGTCCCGTTTCGTCGTCGTAGTACTGACCCTGAAGCCGAAGCGGTTGATCGAGCGGTTGCCCGCTCTTTGCCAATGAGCCGCCGGCCCAGGCGGCGTTGCTCGCTTCCCATACGACATGCCCGCAATCATCGGTGACGCGCGCTGCAGCACCGTTTGGATCGTTATGAAAAAAATACGTTATGCGACTGGACTGCCAGGCACCGCCTTTCGTCGATTCCGAATAAGCCGCATCCCGCGGCGCGTAGCTCGGGCTGAGCTGCTTCAATCTCGCCGGGTCGCTCGGTGGCTCGCCAAAGAGCGTGCCGGAGGTGCGCGAACCGTCGCGAGCAGGGTCCGCGAATGGCGCGTCAGTGTCCAGCGTGCAATGGGACATCGTCAGAGGGCGGAACGTATCGGGATAAAACACCCATTCCCGCACATCTTGACGGAGCGGCACATTCAGCGGTTCGTGCACAGCTAATATGGCGGCGGCCTCCGACGCCGGATCGACCGGATGGCAGGCTCGCCCCGCACTGGACTCGAATTGATCGCAAACGGCAAATTCGGCTTGATGCTCGCCCGCGAGCACATCGCTGTCCCAGAAGAACCGACGGATGCGTGACTGGCAGGCCGCACCAGAGTCTCCATGTTGCGTCGAAGTGATCTTCGCGATGCGCCTTTGAAAGGCATCGTATCGGTACCGCACAAGGATACGGTGCGCATCGCTCGATCCGCGCGCTTCCGCGGAACGTACGGTCAACGTCTCCGTCAATTGCCCCGCGGCATCCCATCGGAGCACGACATCCTGTTCCGCACTGCGCTTTCGAACCAAGTTACCGGCACAATCGAAAGCGTAATAGCAGCCGTCATGCTCGCCCTCCCGAAGCCACGCACCTGCCGCTTCCGCACCCTGCCGTAGGCGGCCAGGCCGAACCCGCGTCCTGAGCAAGTTCCCGGCTGGATCGTAAAGAAAACGGCGTGCCGCACCCGCAGGGTCGACGTGCGCAGTGAGGTTCCCGACGGGATCGTATTCAAAGCGCTCCAGGCCCATTCGCGAATCCCGGCGCTCAACCAAATCGCCGCCGGCATCGTACGAATATTCGACCGCGAAAAGGGCTCCGGTGCCCGCAAGCAGCGTTTGTTTGGACAGCCGCCCGTTCGCCTCGTATGACGATTCACGCCGCAATCCGTCACTGAGCCGTTCGCTCCGAATCTGTCCGATCGCGTCGCGCTCGATAACGATCGGCGCCTGCCGGTCGGTCGCGATTCCGACAACGGCATCGAGTGCGTCGTACGTATAGCAAACGGAGCGCTCAACAATATGACCATCGGCGACGATGCGTGTCTTGCGCTCGACACGATTGCCGGCTGCGTCGTAACGGTTCAATAGCGAGAAATCGTCGCCCTGCCTTTCCTCGATCAGCCGCCCATCGGCATCGTAACGAAATTCGACTGTGCTACAAGCGTTGCGGGCGAGAACCAAATCCCCATGGCGATCGTACGAGAAACAATCAGCACGAATGCCGTCCTTCCCGCCCGGATCGGGAACAAGCTTTTCGACGATGCGTCCCACGGCGTCGTATCGGTAATCGACAGCCTGCCCCTCGGGATCGACACTACGCCGAAGTTCGCCTGTCGCCGAATACTCATAGCGGCGCGATTGTCCCCAATAGTCGATCTCTTCGACAATCCTTCCCAGCGCGTCGCGCGCCAGCCGATACCGCTCGCCGCACTCGTTGACCATTTCGATCAATTGGCCTTCGGTATCGTAGCGATACTCGATCCGACTGCCGTCCGGCTGCAATCGCTCAGCGATCTCGCCAAGCGCCGTATAGGTCAACCGCGTAATATTGCCGGCCGCATCGCGATATCGCACAAGGTTGCCGTCGGGATCGTAGGCGCAATGGATTTCACCTCCGTCGGACTCGATCGCGCGCGTCAATTTGCCGTTGGGATCGTGCTCATAGAGACTTTCGCGTCCCGCCGCATCGACCTTGCGCCTCACGTTGCCACGAGCATCACGCTCATACCGAGTACGATTGCCAAGCGCATCGACAAGCATGGAAAGATTGCCGTAGCGGTCATACCCGAACCGGGTCGTTGCTCCGTTCGGCCCAGTATGCGAGGTCAGTCGACCGGACGCATCGTAGGCGTACCTCGAAGTCGCCTGTGACGGCGAAATCCGCGCGACGAGATTTCCGCCATCATCCCATTCGTATCGCCACTTTCGACCGCCCGGCGCAGTCAGGCACACGGGCTTGTGATTCGAGTCGTACTCTGCACGCGCCGCGCTTCCGTCGGGTAATAACTGCGCAAGTAAGTTGCCCTGCGCGTCGTATTCCCACTGCGTCGTTCGGCCTTGCGCATCGATCTCGGTACACGTTCGCCCTTGCGAGTCGTACCGATAGCTCGTCACGCCACCCTGTACGTCGATCTCGGCAACGGGCATACCGCGCTCGTTCAACTGCATGATCGCCACGCGGCCAAGCGAGTCCGCGATGCGGGTTTCACGCCGCTCTCGATCGTAGGCGAAGCGATAGTGGAGCAACCCGTCATCGCCCCATGCGCGCTCGACACGCCATACGCCGTCGGCACCTTCTCGATGCTTGTAGTGAAACGCCACACCTCGCGCGCTGACATGACGAACGAGGCGGTGTCCTTCCTCATATTCGAAGCGGCGCGGATTCGCCATCGCATCCAGCGCGGCGACCAGATTCATCTCGCGATCGTGTTCGTATCGCACGA
>Ga0209759_1001630_pt1 | contig 11903 bp, 10 predicted proteins | sample AraplaCL_Col_mMS_FD_184261 | JGI IMG/M metagenome (GOLD analysis project Ga0209759, IMG submission 184261) | Arabidopsis root microbial communities from the University of North Carolina, USA - plate scrape CL_Col_mMS (SPAdes) (version 2) | ecosystem: Host-associated > Plants > Roots >...
CTTCAGTTACGGCGACGCCATGTTTCTCACGCGCGCCGAACCCGAATCCATCTCCGCCTGACCATGCTCAAGTACGAACTCCTCACCACCGATGGCCTCGCCCGGCGCGGCCGCATGACCCTGAACCACGGTGTGGTGGAAACGCCCATCTTCATGCCGGTGGGCACGTATGGCGCGGTCAAGGCGATGTCGCCGGCGGAGCTGAAGGACATCGGCGCCCAGATCATCCTCGGCAACACCTTCCACCTGTGGCTGCGCCCCGGGCTGGATGTGATGGATGCGCACAAGGGCCTGCACGGCTTCAACGGCTGGGATAAGCCTATCTTGACCGACTCGGGTGGTTTTCAGGTCTTTTCCCTAGGTGATCTGCGCAAGATCACCGAAGAAGGCGTGACGTTCGCCTCGCCCATCAACGGGGACCGGCTATTCCTGTCGCCGGAAATCTCCATGCAGATCCAGCGCCGGCTGAACTCCGACATCGTCATGCAGTTCGACGAATGCACACCGTACAAGATCGGTGACCGCCCTGCCACTGAGGCCGAAGCTGCCGCCTCGATGCGCATGAGCCTGCGCTGGGCGCAGCGCTCGCGCAACGAATTCGAGCGCGAGAACAACCCGAACGCGCTGTTCGGCATCGTGCAGGGCGGCATGTTCGAAAACCTGCGCGACGAATCGCTGGCCGGCTTGCAGGCGATTGACGCCGATGCAGGCGGCGAGGGTTTCGGCGGCTATGCCATCGGCGGGCTGTCGGTCGGCGAGCCGAAGGAAGACATGATGCGCGTGCTGCAGCACGTGGCGCCGCGCCTGCCGGCCAACAAGCCGCACTACCTGATGGGCGTGGGCACGCCGGAAGACCTGGTGGCAGGCGTCGCTGCGGGCATCGATATGTTCGATTGCGTGATGCCGACCCGCAACGCACGCAACGGCTGGCTGTTTACCCGTTTTGGCGACATCAAGATCAAGAACGCCGTGCACCGCAACGACCCGCGCCCGCTGGACGAGACCTGCGGCTGCTACACCTGCCGCAACTTCTCGCGCGCGTATCTGCACCATCTGCAGCGCGTCGGCGAGATCCTGGGCGCCCGCCTGAACACCATCCACAACCTCTATTACTACCTGGAATTGATGGCCGAAATGCGCACCGCCATCGAGTCGCACGGCTTTGCGGCCTTCCAGGCGCGCTTTGCCGCAGACCGGGCGCGCGGCGCGCTGTAACACGGGTTGACGGGGCGCCAGGCGCGCCCATTTGCCGCAGCACCGCAATGGTAGAATGTCCGGTCCGATTTTTGACCGATTGACGAACCATTACGGAGTTCTGACGTGTTCCTCATTTCCGACGCTTACGCGCAAACCGCACCGGCTGGTGGTGCAGCAGGCGGCCTCATGAGCTTCCTGCCCATCATCCTGATGTTCGTGGTGCTGTGGTTCATCATGATCCGCCCGCAGATGAAGCGCCAGAAAGAAACCAAGGCCATGCTCGAAGCCCTGGCAAAGGGCGACGAAGTCGTCACCGCCGGCGGCATCCTGGGCAAGGTAACCAAGGTGGCTGAGCAGTACGTCACTGTGGAAATCGCCGCCAACACCGAAATCACCGTCCAGAAGAGCGCCGTCTCGACCGTGCTGCCCAAGGGCACGCTCAAGGCGCTGTAATCCGCGCTTGACCGGCGCCATGCGTATAGACGCGGGCGCCGGAATCTTAGGCAGCGCCTATTCTTAGAATCCGCGCCCGCGCCGCTTGGCGCCGCCTCACTGCCCTCCAAGATGAATCGTTATCCGCTCTGGAAATACATTGTGATCCTGGTGGCGCTTGCCATCGGGTTCCTCTATACGCTGCCGAACTTCTTCGGTGAAGCGCCTGCCGTGCAGGTGTCTTCGGGCAAGGCCACCGTCAAGGTCGACCTGAACGTGCAAAAGCAGGTTGAGAGCCTGCTGGCTGCGGCCAGCATCCAGCCCGACGGCGTGTTCTTCGACAACAACGGCACCTCCGCCAGCGTGCGCGTGCGCTTTGCCGATACCGACACTCAGCTCAAGGCCAAGGACGTCCTGGCCCGTGGCCTGAACACCGATCAGACCGATCCGACCTACATCGTCGCGCTGAACCTGCTACCGGGTTCGCCCCGCTGGTTGAGCGGCGCGCCGCTCTTCGCCAAGCCGATGTTCCTGGGGCTGGATTTGCGCGGTGGCGTGCACTTTCTGCTGCAGGTCGACATGAATGGCGCAGTCACGAAGAAGCTCGACTCGCTGGCCGGCGACATCCGCACGCAGCTGCGTGACAAGAACATCCGCCACAGCGGCATTGACCGCGCCGGCAACACCATCACCATCAAGTTCAGCAGCGCCGACGACGCCGACCGCGCCCGCAGCCTGCTGTCCGATTCGACCCGTGAACTGGCCTACACCGTCGACAAGACTGCCGATGGCGCCACGCTCACCGGCACCTTCACCGCCGCCGCGATGAAGGAAGTGCAGGACAACGCAGTCAAGCAGAACATCGTCACGCTGCACAACCGGGTGAACGAACTTGGCGTGGCAGAACCGGTGATCCAGCAGCAGGGCCCGGACCGCATCGTCGTGCAGTTGCCCGGCGTGCAGGACACCGCCAAGGCCAAGGACATCATCGGCCGTACCGCCACGCTGGAAGCGCGCCTGGCTGATCCGAACGCGCCGCTGGCGCCGCATGCCGGCGATCCGGTACCGCTGGGCGACGAGCTGTTCACGCAAGGCCGCGGCGCCCCGGTGCTGCTGCAGAAGCAAGTGATCTTCACGGGTGACCGCATCACCAGCGCGTCGGCCGGCTTCGACCAGAACCACAACTCGTCGGTCGACATCACGCTCGACGGCCAGGGCGGCCGCATGCTGCGCGATGTCTCGCGCGACAACATCGGCAAGCGCATGGGTATCGTGCTCTTTGAAAAGGGCAAGGGCGAAGTGCTGACGGTGGCGACTATCCAGTCCGAACTGGGCTCGCGCTTCCAGATCACCGGCATGGGCTCGACCGAGGCGGCGTCCGACCTGGCACTGCTGCTGCGCGCCGGCTCGCTGGCCGCGCCGATGGAGATCATCGAAGAGCGCACCATCGGCCCGTCGCTGGGTGCCGACAACATCAAGAAGGGCTTCGATTCGGCGCTGTATGGCTTCCTCGCCATCTCGGTGTTCATGGTGCTGTACTACATGCTGTTCGGCGCGTTCTCGGTGGCGGCACTCGGTGTCAACGTGTTCCTGCTGATCGCGCTGCTCTCCATGCTGCAGGCCACGCTCACACTGCCGGGTATCGCGGCAATCGCGCTGGCGCTGGGCATGGCCATTGACGCCAACGTGCTGATCAACGAGCGCGTGCGTGAAGAACTGCGCAATGGCGCGTCGCCGCAGATGGCCATCGCCGCCGGCTTCGACCGCGCCTGGGCGACCATCCTGGACTCGAACGTGACGACGCTGATTGCCGGCCTTGCGCTGATCGCCTTCGGCTCGGGCCCGGTGCGCGGCTTTGCGATCGTGCACTGCCTGGGGATCGGCACGTCGATGTTCTCGGCCGTGTTCTTCAACCGTGGCCTCGTGAACCTCTGGTATGGCCGCAAGAAGAAGCTGCAGAGCGTCGCCATCGGGCAGGTGTGGAAGCCGGGCAATGCGGGCACGCAAACGCCGGCCAAATAACCACGCGCACCCACCACTGAATCTCGCATAACCGGCGCCGCCTCCAGCACACGAGGCGGCGGCCACAAAGGGCAGACCATGGAGTTTTTCCGCATCCGCCGCGACATTCCGTTCATGAAGCACGCGTTGGTCCTCAACGCGCTGTCGTTCCTGACGTTTATCGCCGCTGTCTTCTTCCTGTTCCACAAGGGGCTGCACCTGTCGGTGGAGTTCACCGGCGGTACAGTGATGGAAGTCGCTTACACCCAGGCCGCCGATCTGCCGAAGATCCGCGGTGACGTTGAGAAGCTCGGCTACGCCGACGCCCAGGTGCAGAACTTCGGCACCTCGCGCGACGTAATGATCCGCCTGCCGCTCAAGAACGGCCCGGACGGCAAGCCGATCGCCTCGGCTGTGCAAAGCCAGCAGGTCATGACGGCTCTGAATGCCGTCAACCCTGACGCCAAGCTGCAGCGCGTTGAGTTTGTTGGTCCGCAGGTTGGCAAGGAGCTCGCCACCGACGGCCTGCTCGCGCTGCTGTTTGTGGTGATCGGCATCGTGATCTACCTGTCGATCCGCTTCGAGTGGAAGTTTGCGGTGGCGGGCATCATCGCCAACCTGCACGACGTGGTGATCATCCTGGGCTTCTTCGCCTTCTTCCAGTGGGAGTTCTCGCTGTCGGTGCTGGCGGGGGTGCTGGCCGTGCTGGGCTATTCGGTCAACGAATCGGTGGTGATCTTCGACCGGATCCGCGAGGCGTTCCGCAAGTACCGCAAGATGAACACGCACGAGGTGATCGACCACGCGATCACCAGCACCATCTCACGCACGATCATCACGCACGGCTCGACCGAAATGATGGTGCTGTCGATGCTGGTGTTCGGCGGCCCGACGCTGCACTACTTCGCTCTGGCGCTGACGATCGGTATCTTGTTCGGTATCTATTCGTCGGTGTTCGTGGCCGCTGCGCTGTGCATGTGGCTGGGCGTCAAGCGTGAAGACCTGGTCAAGACCGACAAGAAGGCCGGCGGCCCGAAGGAAGACGATCCGAACTTCGGCGCGCAGGTCTGAGCGCCCTGCTCCGGCCTTCGGGCAACAAAAAACCCCGCAAAGTCTTGCGGGGTTTTTTGTTGGTTGCGTACGCGCTTATTGCTTCGCGACGCTGGTGTCCTGCTTCAGGCCTTCCACCTGGATTTTCAGCTTGGTTTCCATGTTGAAGCCGTAGGCTTTGCCGAAATCGATGCCGAAATCGGCGCGATTGAACTTCATCTCGGCATCGGCACCGCACACCTCAACCTTCATCATCGGGTGCGGCATGCACTTGAATGCGTCGATTTCCAGCTTGGCCGGCTTGGTCACGCCATGCAGCGTGAGTTGGCCTTCGGCTTCGGTCGGCACGTCGCCTTTGAACTTGGTGAAGTTGCCCTTGAACGTTGCGGTCGGGTACTTGGCCACGTCGAAAATATCGGCGCTCTTGGCGTGCTCGTTCATCTTGGCATGGCCGAAGTCGACGCTGTCGGTCTGCACGGTCACGTCAATCGTGCCTTTCTTGGCTTCGCGATCCAGCGTGACGGTGCCGCTCGACTTCTCGAACTTGCCGCGCCACTTCGACAGGCCGCCCATGTGGTCGGCTTCAAAGCTCGGGTAGGTGTGGCTCGGGTCCAGTTGATACGTGGCCGGTGCAGCAAATGCGGCAGTGGCGGCAACAGCAGACAGGGCGGCAACGAGGGTACGCAATTTCATGAGAACTCCTGCGGAGGAAAGCAGCAAATAAAAGGGGCGGAAAAAACTTGGATTACTTCTTGGCAATGACGACGCGGAACTTGATCGTCACTTCATCGGCAACGACGGAGGTGTCCGTCCACTCGCCGTCGCCGACCTTGAATGCGTTGCGCTTGATGGGCAGCGCGCCTTCAAACACCTGATTGGCGCCGTCCTGCTTGAAGGTGACCGGCGCGGTGATGTCTTGCGTGATGCCCTTGATGGTCAGCTTGCCGACCACGTCCACCTTGCCATTGGCGCCCGGCTTGAATGCCGACGACACGAACGTCGCCTTGGGGTACTTGGCGGCGTCAAACCAGTCTTTCTTCTTCAGTTCGTCGTTGTAGGCCTTGTCGCCCACGTCCACGCTATTGATGTCGATGTCCACCTTGGCCGTAGACGCGGCCACATTGGCCGGGTTGTAGTTCACGGCGGCGTCGAACTTGCCGAACTTGATATCCATCGGCACGCCGAGCTGCTTGCCGGTGGCCGTGACGCTGCTCTTGGCAGCATCCACCTGGGCAAAGGCGGAAACCGACGCCGACAGCGCGGCAATCGACAGCGCGCCGGCGGCAACCAAGGCAATCGCGCGGGGGCGCACGAAACGTTTCATCGTCAAACTCCTTCGGTCGGGGCCGGATCGGACCGGCCATCTTGGTGAAGATGGAGAAGCCAGAGCACCGGTGCACACCGGTGCATTTGAAAATCAGGATGGCGTATCAGCGGGTGCGGTCAGCGCAGGAACGGCAGCATGCGGCGCAGCGTGCCGTCACGATCGATGATGTGGTGCTTGAGCGCAGCGAGGATATGCAGCACGACGATGGTCGCCATGGTCCAGTTCAGCCATTCGTGCGCCATGCTGAAGAGATCCTTAAGCGCATCGCTCTTATCGAACGGCATCGGCAATTCCCACACGCCAAGGTAGACGACCTTGATACCGGCCGCCACGCTCAGCAGGTAACCCGTGAGCGGCACCGCCAGGATCAGCAGATACAGCACCAGATGCGCACCTTCAGCCGCTTTGTGCTGCCACTTCGGCATGCCCGCCACCGGGCTCGGCGCCGGATGCGTCAGGCGCCACAACACACGCAGCACGGCGAAGATCAGCACCGTGATGCCGATCCACTTGTGATACGAGTACAGCTTCAGCTTGGTGGGCGTAAAGCCGGGAATGTCGGTCATGTACAGACCCAGCCCGAACGCTGCGAAGATCAGCAGCGCAATGATCCAGTGCAACGCGATGGCGGGCTTGCCGTAGGCACCGTCATCGGCGGCGCGGCGCACATTGAAATTCGATTGAGCAGCGTGTGACATCGGTTTTCTCGGTGAAGGAGGCGCGCAGTCGATAAGGACTACAGCGCCAAACGATTGTGCATTATTTGCCCGATCAGATCGCGCAGGACCGTCCCAAGTTCATCGAGAAATTCAAATTTCTTGATGAACCTTGCACAGCCACTGACATAACAAGGCAGCCCATTCTACCGAGCGCACATAGCAAAACAGCCCCCTCCGTAGCTGTACGGAGGGGGCTGTTTTTTGGTGGAGCCACCAAATTTTCGAAACGATCACTCGGCGGTGATCCGGCGCGCCAGTTCTTCTGCCTTGCCGATGTAGCTGCCGGGCGTCATGTCCAGCAGCAACTTGCGCGCGTCTTCGGGAATCGCCAGCGTGCCGATGAATTCACGCAGCGCCTCGCGCGAAATGCCCTTGCCGCGCGTCAGTTCTTTCAACTGCTCATACGGATTGGCGATGCCATAGCGGCGCATCACCGTCTGCACCGGCTCGGCCAGCACTTCCCAGCAGTTGTCGAGGTCTTCAGCCAGGCGAGCCGGGTTGGTCTCCAGCTTGCCCAGGCCGCGCAGGCAGGCGTCATAGGCCAGCAGGCTGTAGCCGAAGGCCACGCCGATGTTGCGCAGCACGGTCGAATCGGTCAGGTCACGCTGCCAGCGCGAGACCGGCAGCTTTTCCGACAGGTGGCGCAGCACCGCGTTGGCCAGGCCGACGTTGCCTTCGGAGTTTTCGAAGTCGATCGGGTTGACCTTGTGCGGCATGGTCGACGAGCCGATCTCGCCGGCCTTGGTCTTCTGCTTGAAGTAGCCCTGCGAGATGTAGCCCCAGACGTCGCGGTCCAGGTCGAGGATGATCGTGTTGGCACGTGCCACGGCGTCGAACAGCTCGGCCATGTAATCGTGCGGCTCGATCTGGATGGTGTACGGGTTGAACGTCAGGCCCAGGCGGGTCTCGATCACACTCTTCGAGAAGGCCTCCCAATCCAGCGACGGATACGCCGACAGGTGCGCGTTGTAGTTGCCCACGGCGCCGTTCATCTTGCCCAGCAGCTCAACCGCTTCGATGCGGCGGATGGCACGGTCCAGGCGGGCCGCCACGTTGGCCATTTCCTTGCCCAGCGTGGTCGGGCTGGCGGGCTGGCCGTGCGTGCGCGAGAGCATCGGCACGTCGGCGTTGGCGTGGGCCAGTTCCACCAGGCGAGCCTGCACGCGGCGCAGCGTCGGCACGATCACGGTGTCGCGCGCGCCCTTGAGCATCATGCCGTGCGAGGTGTTGTTGATGTCTTCCGAGGTGCAGGCGAAGTGGATGAACTCGCTGGCGGCTTCCAGCTCGGCGTTGCCCTTCACGCGTTCCTTCATCCAGTATTCGACAGCCTTCACGTCGTGGTTGGTGACGGCTTCGATTTCCTTGATGCGGGCGGCGTCGGCTTCAGCAAAATTTTCGACCAGGGCCAACAGCGCACCTTCGGCGGCGGCCGAGAAACGCGGGATTTCCGCCAGGCCGGCCTGCGACAGGGCGATCAGCCAGTGCACCTCCACCTTCACACGATTGCGCATGAAAGCGGCTTCCGACAGCCACTCGCGCAGCGGATCGGCCTTGGCGGCATAGCGGCCATCGATGGGAGACAGGGCGGTCAGGGCAGAAAGCGACGACATGGCAGGCGGGAGAAAATGTGAAGGGAAACTCAATCCGGACAACCCGGAAGCTGCATCGAGCGTTGAACCAAAGTGCACATGTGCACCCCGGCGAGCCCGCGATTTTACCACCCGGCACCTGCTTTCCACGGCCAAATCCGGGCAAAGCAAGCCTCCGTTTGGTGGAAGCGCCGCGCAGCGCACGCGGAAGAGGGCGCAGCTATACTTCCGCCTCCAACATGACATGCCTATGAAACTGATCGGATCGCACGCCAGCCCGTACACCCGCAAGGTGCGCGTGGTCCTGGCCGAAAAGAAAATCGACTACCAGTTCGTGCTGGAAGACGTGTGGAGCACCGGCACGCAGATCCACCAGTTCAACCCGCTGGGCAAGGTGCCCTGCCTGGTGATGGACGATGGTGGCGCCCTGTTCGACTCGCGCGTGATTGCCGAATATGCCGACACGCTGTCGCCCGTGGCGCGGCTCATTCCGCCCTCGGGCCGCGAGCGCGTGGAAGTGCGCTGCTGGGAAGCGCTGGCCGACGGCCTGCTCGACGCCGCGATCATGCTGCGCATCGAACATACGCAGCGCACACCTGAGCAGCGCAGCGAAACCTGGCTCGCGCGCCAGAACCACAAGATCGACGACGCGCTGAAAGCCATGGCGCAGGGCCTCGCCGACAAGACGTGGTGCAACGGCAACCACCTGACACTAGCCGACATCGCTGTCGGTTGCGCGCTTGCCTATCTGGATTTCCGCCAGCCGCAGATCGACTGGCGCGAACGTCACGCCAACCTGGCCACGTTCTACGCGCGCGTGGAAAAGCGGCCGAGCTTCATCGAAACCCAGCCGCAGTAATCCCCTTCCGCTAGACGGCCATCGGCTCGAACCGGTCGGCCTGGGCCATCGGCCAATACCGCTCGTACAGCTGATAACGGTATCGCCCGGCCAGCAGATCGCCGGGTTCGAGATACTTCAGCAACGCGGAAAGCAACTGCACCTCGTTACCCGACACACGCCGTACGATGTGGTGCGCACGGAAATCTGCCGGATGCAGCAAGCCGGCAGCCTGCGTCAGCTCCAGCAGCGCATGCAGCGTGTGCGCGTGATACTGGTGCACGCGCTCAGCCTTGTCGGGCACCACCAGCGCCTTCTGGCGGGACGGGTCTTGCGTGGCGACGCCGGTCGGGCAGCGGTCGGTGTGGCACTTCTGGGCCTGGATGCAGCCCAGCGCAAACATGAAGCCACGCGCCGCGTTACACCAGTCGGCGCCCATCGCCAGCGTGCGGGCCACGTCGAAGGCGGTGACGATCTTGCCCGAGGCACCGATCTTGATCTTGTCGCGCAGGTTGGTACCGACCAGTGTGTTGTGCACCAGCAGCAGCCCTTCCTGCAGCGGCGTACCAACGTGGTCGGTAAATTCCAGCGGCGCGGCACCCGTGCCGCCTTCCGCCCCATCCACGACGATGAAGTCCGGCAAGATGCCCGACTCGAGCATCGCCTTGACGATGCCGAAGAACTCCCACGGATGCCCGATGCACAGCTTGAAGCCGGTCGGCTTGCCACCTGAGAGCGTGCGCAACCGGTCCACAAACTGCAGCAGCCCCAGCGGGGAATTGAATTCCGAATGCGCGGCCGGCGAGATGCAGTCCTGCCCAATCGGAATCCCACGCGTGGCGGCAATCTCAGGCGTGACCTTGGCAGCCGGCAGCACACCGCCGTGACCCGGCTTGGCGCCCTGCGACAGCTTCACCTCGATCATCTTCACCTGCGGGTTGCGGGCCTGCTCGGCAAACTTATCCGGATCAAAGCGGCCATTGGCATCGCGGCAGCCAAAGTAGCCCGAGGCGACTTCCCAGATCAGGTCGCCGCCCTCTTCGCGGTGGTACGGCGAAATCGAGCCCTCGCCCGTGTCGTGGATGAATTTGCCGAGCTTCGCGCCGCGGTTGAGCGCGCGAATGGCGTTGCCCGACAGCGCCCCAAAGCTCATCGCCGAGATGTTGAACACCGACATCGAATACGGTTTGGCGCGCCCTTCGCCCACCATCACCCGGAAGTCCGATGAAGCAATGCGCGATGGCGCCAGCGAATGGCCGATCCACTCATGCCCGGCGATCTTCACATCGACTTCGGTGCCGAACGGGCGGCTGTCGACTTCGCCCTTGGCGCGTTGGTAGACGATGCTGCGCTGGGCACGCGAGAACGGACGCTCGTCGGTGTCGTCTTCAACGAAGTACTGGCGGATTTCCGGACGGATGAACTCGAACAGGAAGCGGAAATGCCCCCAGAGCGGGTAGTTGCGCAGCACCGAATGGCGCGTCTGCGTGATGTCGTGCACGCCCAGGATCACGAACATACCCGGAATGACCGCACAGACCCAGTGCAGGCGCCCCACCGCCGCAAACCCGGCGGTGACGACAAACAACAGCACAACGCCCGCAAAGGCCCAGTAGCGACGTGGCAGCATGACAAACCCTGTGTGGAGACAAAACAGGGCGCAAGCTTAAACGACCGACGCAACCACCGCAGCCGTCACAACGCAGTGTTGCGAAAACCGGTCAGGCGACCGCCTTTTCGACGAGAGCGGGCTCAGCCGCAGAAATAATCCCGCCACCCAGGCAGATATCACCGTCATACAGCACGGCGGATTGGCCCGGCGTGACCGCCCATTGCGCCTCGGGGAAGGTCAGCGTGAGGGCGCCATCGGAGGCGCGGGCGACGGTGCATGGTGCGTCCGCTTGGCGGTAGCGCGTCTTGGCGCCAATCTGTGTGCCTTCGACCGGCGCATAGCCAGCAACCCAGCTGAGGTCATCGGCGTGCACGGTATGCGCCAGCAGCCATGGGTGGTCATGGCCCTGCACCACGTACAGCGTGTTGGCCGCCATGTCCTTGCGGGCCACGTACCACGCATCGCCGTTGCCGTCGCGGCTGCCGCCGATACCGATGCCCTTGCGCTGCCCCAGCGTGTAGAACGCCAGGCCGATGTGCTCGCCGATGGTCTTGCCGTCGGGCGTCTTGATCGGGCCTGGCTTGGTCGGCAGGTAGCGGTTCAGGAAATCGCGGAATGGCCGCTCGCCGATGAAGCAGATCCCGGTGGAATCCTTCTTCTTGGCGTTCGGCAGGCCGATCTCGGCGGCAATCTCGCGCACTTTCGTCTTGGGGATCTCACCCAGCGGGAACAGCGTGCGCGAAAGCTGCAACTGATTCAGCCGGTGCAGGAAGTAGCTCTGGTCTTTCGTATGGTCGAACGCCTTGAGCAGATCGAAACGGCCATCGACTTCGCGCACGCGGGCGTAATGGCCGGTGGCAATCGTGTCGGCACCCAGCGCCATCGCGTGGTCTAGGAAAGCCTTGAACTTGATCTCAGCGTTGCACAGCACGTCTGGATTGGGCGTGCGGCCAGCGGAGTATTCGCGCAAAAAGTCCGCAAAAACGCGGTCCTTGTACTCGGCGGCAAAGTTGACGGCTTCCACATCCACGCCGATCAAGTCAGCCACGGAGACCACGTCGATCCAGTCTTGCCGGGTCGAGCAATATTCGCTGTCGTCATCGTCTTCCCAGTTCTTCATGAACAGGCCGACGACGTC
>Ga0209759_1001631_pt1 | contig 11866 bp, 11 predicted proteins | sample AraplaCL_Col_mMS_FD_184261 | JGI IMG/M metagenome (GOLD analysis project Ga0209759, IMG submission 184261) | Arabidopsis root microbial communities from the University of North Carolina, USA - plate scrape CL_Col_mMS (SPAdes) (version 2) | ecosystem: Host-associated > Plants > Roots >...
AGACGGTCGACCCCTGGGGCAACGCGCGCCAGGTGTTCGCGCACTCGCAGGTGCACGACGAACTGGATGTCGCGTCGGCGTTCGAAGCCGGTATCAGCGCGCAGGACGTGCCCGAGCCCGGCACCAGCCAGGCCTGGCGCGAGGTCGCGCGCGACCTGCGGCTGCATGCGGGTGCGAGCGTCCACGCCGTGAGCGCCGACGGCACGCCCGAGGAGCGCCGCGCCGAGCGCGCCGCCTTCGAGGCTGCCGAGTTCGCGCTCGACTCGGCGCTGGCCCCGCGCGCGAAGGCGCTGGCCGACTGGGCGCGTGCGGCGGCGGAGGCCAACACCGGCATCGTCGAACTGGCGCTGGCGCTGATGCACCAGGTGCATGAGGAGTTCGAGTACCTGCCGCAGTCGACCTCGGTCACCACCGGCGCGCTGGAGGCGCTGTCGCTGCGCCACGGCGTCTGCCAGGACTTCGCCCACGTGCTGATCGGCGCCTGCCGCTCGCTGGGCCTCGCGGCCCGGTACGTCAGCGGGTACCTGCTGACGCAACCGCCGCCGGGCAGGCCGCGCCTGGTCGGTGCCGACGCGTCGCACGCGTGGGCCGCGGTCTGGTGTCCGCCGCACGGCTGGCTGGCGCTGGATCCCACCAACGACGTCATCGTCGGCCAGGATCACGTCACGCTGGCGTGGGGGCGCGACTACGCGGACGTGGCGCCGCTGCGCGGCGTCATTCGCGGCGGCTCGGGCAACGCGCCCCGCGTGGGCGTGACTGTCGAACCGCTCTGAACGGCTGGTCCGCGCTTCAGTTCGACGCCCACCGATCGTCGTCGAACAGGCGCAGGGCGAACGCCATGACGCCCAGCGCGAACAGCACGAGGATGCTCTCGACGAGCAACATCAGCGGCAGGATCGCGGTGCGCTGTCCACGCACCGTGTCGGGCGTGAGGAGCACGCGGTCGTCGAGGGCGACCTGGTAGACGGCGGGCGCTTCGTCGCCCGGTTCGAAGACGTCCAGGCTCAGCGTGTGGTGGCGGCCGTCCGCGAAGACCGTGGTCGGCAGCACGCAAGGAATCCATCGCATGACGACGTGGCCGTCGGCCAGTTGCAGGCGTGCCTCGACCACGCGGTCGGGCAGGCCCGTCTCGCGGTGGCACGCCGAGTAGCGGCGCAGGTCGCCGCGGAGATGCGTCATCTGCGCCGTCGTCGGCTGGCCGCGCCAGGCTTGCTGGAAGGCCATGTTCGGCAGCGTGACGAGGCGGATCGCGAGGGCCGCGGTCAGCACGAACAGCACGCCGCCGGCCACGCGGTCGAAGGGGCGCCGCGGCTTGATGGGCAGCCTCGTCAACGGGACGACGTCGCGCGCGCTCACGCCCGGCAGATGACGCAGGCGTTCGACGACTTCCTGATCCAGCGGGTTGCTCTCGTAGATGAACCAGGTCAGCGGTTCCATGACGCGAACGCCGGCGCGGAAGGTGAGCCGAAATCCCTTCTCGCGAGCGCCGCGGCCGACGTATTCGGTGTCGGCAGCGATCGTCACCGACGTGATGTCCGCGTAGCGCAGCGTCGTCGTGAACAGGGCGCCGTGCCGGGTCACCGCGTCGCAGCCGAGCACGAGCCGCTCTCGCGCGGCGAGCACCACTGGCGAGATCATGCCCAGCGAGGCCAGGGAGATGAGCACCAGCGGCAGGGTGCCGGCGTGGACACCGGTCGAGTTGCGTTCGAAGTACCACAGCGAGGCGAGCATCCACAGCAGGAGCACGCCGACCAGCACGAGCAGGACGCGGGAACCGAAGGGCATGCCGCATGCGACGTCCGAATCGAAGGCGAGCGGTCGACCGGTCGCCGGGGCCGCGTTCCCGGGCTGTTCGCGATCGACGGCGTCGTCGTGTCCGTGCTGCCACCGGACAAGCTGCTCGATCGACACGCCCAGCACCTGCGCGACGGATTCCGGATGGTTGCCGTCGGCCAGCAGGGCCAACGCGCTGGCGCGCAAGGAGACTGAGGGCGAGGCGGGCATCGCGACAGTGTCGGCGGCGACGGGCGCGAATCCTGTCGCGGAGCTGTGGCCGGAGGCACTCAATCCGCCGAGTAGGTCCAGGCCGGCTTGTCGAGGTCGTAGCTGTAGCTGTCGAACACCGTGAAGACGGCCGGATGCGTCACGAGATGCCGGCCGTCGCGGCTGATGTAGCGCACTCGCCAGCGACGCAGCGCGTTCTCGTCGAGGCCGGCCTGCGCGAGGTCGTCGGGATAGCGGCCGTGCTGCACGCGGTACGCGGCGACGGTGTTCACGACCTGCAGCGCGTGCTCGCGCGCCTCGCGCTGGACGTTGGATTCGATCAGCGCCACGATCGCCACCGTCGCGGCGACGCTGGCGAACTTGATCGCCTGCACCTTGCGGCGCGCGGGCTGGCGCCAGGCGATCCAGGCGAGCCGCACGAACCACAGCAGTAGGAACGGCGACAGCAGCGGCAGCAGGAAGCCCATGTCCTGGCGTGTCGCCGACAGCACGACGAAGACGAGGATCAGCGTGAACGCGAAGTCGCGCACCGTCGCGCGATGCGTGGCCACGGCGACGGCCGGCGCGTCGATGGTCGGATCAGCCACGTTCCACCCGATTGCGTCCCAAGGTCTTGGCTTGATAGCACAGCTTGTCCGCCCGTTCCAGCGTCTGCGCGACGCTCTCGCCGCGCAGGTGCTCGGTCAGCCCGGCCGAGAACGAGACCGGCAGTTCCATGCCCTGCACGACCAGCGGATGCGCGTGGAAGTGCTCGCGCAGGCGCTCCAGCGAATTGGTGGCCATGACGATGGGGGTATTGGGCAGCAGCAGCACGAACTCCTCGCCGCCCCAGCGCGCCAGCACGTCGGTGCGGCGGATCAGCGTGTGGGCGTGGCGGCTCAGCGCGCGCAGCACCTCGTCGCCGATCGCGTGGCCGTGGGCGTCGTTGACGCTCTTGAAGTGGTCGAGGTCGATCAGCGCCACGCACCAGTCCTGCTCGCTGCGCTCGAGCCGCATGCGCTCGTTCTCCAGCAGTTCCTGCATGTGGCGGCGGTTCACCAGGCCGGTGAGGTCGTCGTGCGTGGCCAGGCGATGGATGTGGGCCAGCGCAGCCTCCAGCTCCACCTTCTGGCGGCGCAGCCGGTCGCGCATGCGGTGCAGGCGCACGGTGAGCAGCCCCACGCCCGTCACCATGATGCACAGCATCAGGAAGTCCATGGCCAGCGGCGCGGCGGGGTAGTGGTCGGGGGCGTGTTGCGCCGTCCACGCCATGACCAGGCCGAAGAGGGCGAGCACGTAGACGCCCACCCAGATCACCTGGCGGGTGCTGAGGCCGAACATGCCGAACATCAGGATCACGGCCAGGATGAAGCCCACCATCGAATGGGCCTGGCCGGCGAACGAGTAGCCCCAGGCGGCGCACAGCACCGCGTAGAGCATCTGCGGCATCGTCATGGCCGGATCGGCCATGGCCTTGTTGAAGCCGAGGCGGATCAGGCCGACCACGACGAGCATGCCGGCCAGCGACGCGGCCGACCACCACCACAGCGGCCCGTTGTCGACCAGGTCGAACGACGCGGCCAGGTGCAGCGCGAGCACGCAGCAGAACAGCAGCAGGCAGGCAAGCCAGGCTTGGGCCAGGCGGAAGCGCTGGCGGCGGTCGGTGGTCAGCAGTGCATCGGTGAACCCGCGCAGGGAGGCCATGTCCGGGGATGTCTCGAGTTTTCTTGTATGCATGCAGACTAACGGACTTTGCGCCGCCCCGGGCCTGTGAAGACGCGTGAAAATCACGCGCAGTTGCAGGTTTCTCCCTTGACGAAGGATTAACGCCCGGAAGAGCCGTCATGGCCCACCAACGGGAACGCCCGCGCGAGGCGGGCGTCCCGAGGCACGGCGGCGGGCGCGAGGCCCGTCGACCTCACATGCCGGCGTAGTTCGGTCCGCCGCCGCCTTCCGGCGTCACCCAGACGATGTTCTGCGTCGGATCCTTGATGTCGCAGGTCTTGCAGTGCACGCAGTTCTGCGCGTTGATCTGCAGGCGGTCGGTGTTGTCCTCGTTCTTGACGAACTCGTAGACGCCGGCCGGGCAGTAGCGGCTCTCCGGGCCCGCGTACTTGGCCAGGTTGACGGCCACGGGCACCGAGCCGTCCTTCAGCGTCAGGTGCACCGGCTGGTCTTCCGCGTGGTTGGTGTTGCTGACGAACACCGAGCTGAGGCGGTCGAAGGTGAGCTTGTTGTCGGGCTTCGGATAGACGATCTTCGGCATCTGGTCGGCCGGCAGCAGCGACTCGTTGTCCTTCTTCGAGTTGTGCAGCGTCCACGGCGGGATGGGCACGCCCAGCTTGGGCAGCAGCCATTGCTCGATGCCGGTCATCAGGTTGCCGACCAGCTTGCCCTTCTTGAACCACAGCTTGAAGTTCTTCGTCCGCTGCAGTTCGGTGTGCAGCCAGCTCTTCTCGAAGGCCTCGGGGTAGGCCGCGAGCTCGTCCGACTGGCGGCCGGCCTGCAGCGCGGCGAACGCGGCCTCGGCGGCCAGCATGCCCGTCTTGATCGCGGCGTGGCTGCCCTTGATGCGGGACGCGTTGAGCGTGCCGGCGTCGCAGCCCACCAGCGCGCCGCCCGGGAACACCAGCTTGGGCAGGCACTGCAGGCCGCCGTTGTTGATGGCGCGGGCGCCGTACGACAGCCGCTTGCCGCCTTCGATGTGCGCGCGGATCGACGGGTGCGTCTTCCAGCGCTGCATCTCCTCGAACGGGCTCATCCACGGGTTCTTGTAGTCGAGGCCGATCACGAAGCCGAGGGTGACCTTGTTGCCCTCGAGGTGGTACAGGAAGCCGCCGCCGAAGGTGTCGTCGACCATCGGCCAGCCGGCGGTGTGCACCACGTGGCCGGCCCTGGCCTTGTCCGCCGGGATCTCCCACAGCTCCTTGATGCCGATCGCCCAGCTCTGGGCGTCGCGGCCCTCGAGCAGGTTGAACTTCGCGATGACCTGCTTGCCGAGGTGGCCGCGCGCGCCTTCCGCGAAGATCGTGTACTTGCCGTGCAGCTCCATGCCCAGCTGGAAGCCGTCGTGCGGCTCGCCGTCGCGGCCGACGCCCACGTTGCCCGTGGCCACGCCCTTGACCGCGCCCTTGTCGTCGTACAGCACCTCCGCGGCGGCGAAGCCGGGGAAGATCTCGACGCCCAGCGCCTCGGCCTGGCTCGCCAGCCACTTGGTGACGTTGCCGAGGCTGATGACGTAGTTGCCCTCGTTGTGCATGCAGTCCGGGATCAGCCACGTCGGCGTCGACGTCGCGCCCGTCTCCGACAGGAACAGCACCTCGTCGCCCGTGACCGGCTGCAGCAGGGGCGCGCCGTCGGCCTTCCAGTTCGGGAACAGCTCGGTGATGGCGCGCGGATCCATCACGGCGCCCGACAGGATGTGCGCGCCCGGCTCGGAACCCTTCTCGAGCACGACGACCGAGACCTCCTTGCCCGACTCGGCGGCGAGCTGCTTCAGGCGGATCGCGGTGGACAAGCCGGCCGGGCCGGCGCCGACGACCACGACGTCGTATTCCATCGACTCGCGCGGGCCGTATTGAGCAATGAGTTCTTCCGAGGTCATGGGGAGCGTTCCTGGGGAATGGGAGATCCTGGGGGCGCCGGTCGGAGCCGTTGGACGAGCATTCTAAAGGCCGGTGGCATGAAAATAGCACGATCGTTCGATTTTTGTGCTGCATGCTATGGTGGCACCCATCTAATCCGGTCCGGACCCCGTGGCGCGGCCTGCCGCGCAGCGTCCGCGAGCCGGGTAAAACGAACACAGGAGAGAGAGTCATCATGGGCATGAAGATCGACCTGGAAGGCCGCGTGGCCTTCGTCACCGGCGCCTCCAGCGGACTCGGCGCGCAGTTCGCGAAGACGCTGGCCAACTCCGGCGCGGGCGTCGTGCTGGCCGCGCGCCGCGTCGAGCGCCTGAAGACGCTGCGCGCCGAGATCGAGGCGGCCGGCGGCGACGCGCACGTCGTCGAGCTCGACGTCACCGACCCGGACAGCATCAAGGCCGCCGTCGCGCATGCCGAGACGGAGATGGGCGTGATCGACATCCTCGTCAACAACTCCGGCGTCAGCACCACGCAGAAGCTGGTCGACGTCACGGCGGAGGACTTCGACTACGTGTTCGACGTCAACACCCGCGGCGCCTTCTTCGTCGCGCAGGAAGTGGGCAAGCGCATGATCGCCCGCGCCCGCGGCGCGGCGCCGGGCACGTATACGGGCGGCCGTATCGTCAACGTCGCCTCGATGGCCGGGCTGCGGCCGCTGTCGCAGATCGGCGTCTATGCGATGAGCAAGGCCGCGGTGATCCACATGACGCGCGCGATGGCGCTCGAGTGGGGCCGCTACGACATCAACGTCAACGCCCTGTGCCCCGGCTACATCGACACCGAGATCAACCACCACCACTGGGGCACCGAGGCCGGCCAGAAGCTGATCCAGATGACGCCGCGCAAGCGCATCGGCAAGCCGGCCGACCTCGACAGCGCGCTGCTGATGCTGTGCGCCAACGAGAGCCACTTCATCAACGGCGCCGTCCTCCAGGCCGACGACGGCTTCGGCCTCTAGAAATGTGAGCCCCACGCTCCCGCTGGTCGCTGCCCCCGAGGGGCCGGCCGCGAGCCGCCCGGCAAAGCCGGATCGACCGCTCCCTTGATACGGCTTCTTCGGAGCCGGGTTGCACGCCAATGAGATTTGATCTGCCAGAAGGGCTCAAGCTCGTCCACGAGATGCGCGTCCCCGTGCGCTGGGGCGATCTCGATGCGATGGGCCACGTCAACAACACGATCTACTTCCGCTACTTCGAGTCGCTGCGCATCGAGTGGCTGGGGCTCGTCGGCGCGCTGCCGAACCCGGAAGGCGTCGGCCCGGTGATGGCCAACGGCTTCTGCAACTTCATCCGCCAGATCGAGTACCCGGGCGAGATCGTCGCGCGGCACTTCGTCGTCGCGCCGCGGCCGGGCGCGAAGAGCCTGGACACCTACTTCACGCTCTCGATGAGCGACTCGCCGGACGTGGTCAACGCCAACGGCGGCGCGACGCTGGTGTGGCTGGACTTCCCGAACAAGAAGACGGTGGCGCTGCCGGACCACCTGCGCGCCGCCTGCGAATGAGGGCACGATGATCGAACTCGAACAGCTCGAAGACATGTTCGCCGGCATCGCCGAGGGCGCGAAGTGGGACATGAGCCAGCCGATGTTGTGGGGCTACTTCTTCACCGACGAATCCCGCGAGAAGCTGGAGTCGCTCGTGCCGGGGCTGGAGCAGCGGGGCTATCGCTTCGTCGATCTGTTCGTGCCCGATCTCGACGAGGGCGAGGAAGAGTACTGGTTCCTGCACGTCGAGAAGGAAGAGGTCCACTCGCCCGCGTCGCTGCATGCCCGCAACGCCGAGTTCTACGCCTTGGCCGACGAGCATGACCTGCTCAGCTACGACGGCATGGACGTCGGGCCCATCGAGGCGAACGGGACGAACGGGGTGACGCACTAGCGTGCCCGCGGGCCGCAGGCCGACGGGCGTCGCCCGTCAGCGGCTCGCCGGCTTCCAGGCCGCCTGGCCCAATCCCGGCAACGCCTGGAAGGCCTGCGCGGGCATCGGCATGCCGAACAGGTAGCCCTGCAGCTCGTCGCATCCCATCGCTCTGAGGGACTGCGCCTGCCCGGCGGTCTCGACGCCCTCGGCGACCAGGCGCAATGACAGCGAGCGGCCCAGCGTGACGATGGTGCGAGCGATGGCGAGGGCGTTCGGATCGGTCTCGAGGTCGCGCACGAAGGCACGGTCGATCTTCATGACGTCGATGGGCAGCGTGCGCAGTTGCGCCAGCGACGAATACCCCGTGCCGAAATCGTCCATCGCGATGGTGACGCCCATCGCGCGCAGCTCGGCGAGCTGCGAACAGGCGGCCGCGACGTCGCCCGACAGCAGGCTCTCGGTGATCTCCAGCTCCAGGCACGAGGCCTCGACGCCGTGGCGCCCGAGCGCCGCGCGCACCGCTGCCACCAGGTGGCCGGACTCGAACTGGCGCGTCGAGAGGTTGACCGACACGCGCGCCAGCCGGATTCCCAGCGCTCGCCAGTCCGCGACCTGGCGCATCGCCTGGTCGAGCACCTCGTTGCCCAGCGCCTCGATCAGGCCGGACGATTCGGCCAGTCCGATGAAGGCGTTCGGATAGACGAGGCCGTGGCCGGGGCGGTTCCAGCGCACGAGCGCCTCGGCCGACTCGATGCGCCCGCTGGCGGCGTCCAGGCGCGGCTGGTAGTGCACGACCAGCTCGCCGCGTTGCAGGGCCAGGCGCAGCGCCGCGAGCGTCTCGTGGCGATGGCGCAGCGCCGAGTCGAGCGCCGGCGCGAACAGCGTGGCGCGCCCGCGGCCGGTCCGCTTCGATTCGTAGAGCGCGATGTCGGCGCAGCGCAGGAGCTCCTGCGTGCCGGTGCCGTGCGTGGGGCACAGCGCGATGCCGACGCTGGCGCCGCAGGCCTGCGGGCCGTCCGCGAGCTCGAACGGCTCGGCCAGCGACGCCACCACGCGCGCCGCGGCCTCGCGCGCGTTCGCCGCCGATCCCGACTGCGGCAGCACGAGCACGAACTCGTCGCCACCCTTGCGCGCGGCCAGCAGCGTGTCGCCCGCGATCGCGCGCAGGCGGTCGGCGGCCATGCGCAGCACTTGGTCGCCCACCGCGTGGCCGTGGCGGTCGTTCACGTCCTTGAAGAAGTCGAGGTCGACGAACAGCACGGCCAGCTCGCGGTCGGCGGCGCGGCCGTCCAGCAGCTTGTCCAGCGCCTGCATCAGGCCGAACCGGTTGGTGAGGCCCGTGAGGTCGTCATGCACGGCACGGAACACGAGCTGCGTCTCGCGCTCCTCGAGCCTGGCCGCCATGTCGTTGAAGGCGCTCGCGAGCTGTCCGATCTCGTCCGTGCCGCGCACGTCCACGCGCGTCGCCGAGTCCCCGGTCGCCAGGCGTTGCGTGCCCGCGGTCAGGCGCTCCAGCGGCGCGAGTGCGCGGCGGATGCGGTTCTGGCCGACGAGGCCCACGATCAGCAGGGTCGCCGCCGCGACCGCCGCCAGCCACGCGATCACCGGCCGGTCGTGCCAGTCGACGTGCGCCTGCGGCGCGGTCTGCACGAACGTCCACTCCTGGTCGGCGCCCGTCGGCCCCATGAACAGGCGCGCCGTGTGCGAGCGCTGCGGGCCGGCGCGCCAGCCGTCGGACACGTCCGCGCCGCGGGCTTCGGCGACGATCCGCCGCGCGGCGTCGTACACGACCCAGATCGCGTCGTCGGGGCCGTTGCGCAGAGGCTCCCAGAGGAAGGCGTCGGAGAACGCGCCGACGCACAGCGCACCGCGGGCCGACGTGGCGGCCACGAGCACGCGCATGGGCGCCCCCGGCGCGAACGCGAGCCGGGCGTCGCCGGCGGCCGGCATGCCGGCCGAGGCGGCGCGCCAGGTCTCGAGCAGCGCGGCGTCGGCCGGATCGATCGGCGCCGCGGTCGATCCCGCGCGCTGGCAGCGCACGCGGTCGAACGGCGGCAGCGGCGACGCGGGCGCTTCCGCACCGGCATCGGCGCGCGATTGCAGCAGCACTTCGCCCAGCCGGACGCGCTCGAGCACCTGGCGGCTGGTCGCGCGCACGGCCTGCGCGCGCTTGTCCGCGTCCATCTTCTCGGCCACGCCGTTCATCACGGTGATGACCAGCCAGTCGGACAGCGCGACCGGCAGCAGGGCGCCGGCGACGAACAGGGCGCACAGGCGCCAGGCGAGCCGCTTGCGGAGCCAGGACAGGCGCGACTCGGCCATCGCCGCTCAGAAGCCCGATGCGAGGCCGACGTAGGCCCCGTTGCTCGCGCGGATCACGTCGTCGAGGCTGTCCTTCTGCGTGATCTGCGCCTTCGAGACGCCATCGGCACCGTTGCTGTAGAGGTCGAAGTCGGTGTTCAACGGGTTGAGCGCGTGATCCTTGCGCGCGTGGCCCTTGCCGTTGGCGTCGATGTTGTAGTAGACGTACGGGTTGCCCCAGGGATCGAGCCTGCCGGCCAGCCCGATGTCCGCCAGCGAGGACGGATAGGCATGGTTGTCGTTCCAGAAGTTGCTCGCGACGGCCGACATGACGTTGATGTCGTTGACCGCCTGGGCGATGCGGATCCGCTCCTTGTAGCCGCGATAGAAGGGCAGCGCGACCGCCGCCAGGATGCCGATCAGCGCGACGATCAGCATGAGCTCGACGATGGTGAATCCGCGACGGCGGGTCCGGGGATGTAGTTTTTCGAATCGCACTGCAGGCGTGTCTCCACCGGGCAGTATCGGGCGGGGCGCGGCACGGCTGAGGCCGCTGGTCGGGCAAACGCCCGTTCCCGTGACTTCGTCCATGGATTCGCGCGCCGTGCGCACGCCTGTCGAGTTGCGTCCGCGGCGACTCGCGCCGGCGCCAGGCCTCATGCGGCGAGCAGCTTGTGCACCAGCTCCGCCGTCGTCGATGCGCCCACCTTGCGCATCAGCCGCGCCCGATAGACGTCGACGGTGCGCGGGCTGATGCCCAGCCGCTTGCCCACCATCTTGCTGGTGAGTCCCTCGATCAGCAGCGCCGCGATCTCGCGTTCGCGGGCGGTGAAGTCCAGCTTCAGCGAGCGCTTGGACGAAAGGTCCTCGAAGCTCCAGATGCCCGCGGCGTGCGGGTCGGCGGTGTCGAGCGCGTGGCCCCACACGTGGCACCAGAACAGCTCGCCGTCGACGCGGCGCATCACGCGCTCGTCGGCGTAGCGGCCGTCGATGTCCAGGCTCGCGATGATGCGTTCGCCGGTGCGCTCGTACTCGCCCTGCGTCGGGTAGAGCACGCGGAACGACTGGCCGATCAGCTGCTCGCGCTCGGCGCGGAACATCGCCAGCGCGGCGCGGTTGCAGTCGATCATCAGGCGATGGCGCGACAGCACGAGGCCGATGGGCGCGTACTCGAACGCGGTGCGGTAGTCGAAGCCCGCGCGCAGGTCGGCGGCGCGGGCGAGCGCCTCGGCCGTGGCCGTCGTCGGGGGCAGGGTGTCGCGGCTCACGCGAGCCTCACAGCAGGGCCGACGTGCTGGTGGCGTGGGCGGCCACCTGGCCGTCGGGCAGCCGCAGCGTCACCTCGCCGAACACCAGGCTGCGGCCGGCCTTGAGGATGCGCGCCTCGACCGCCACCTCGGGCACGTCCTTGCCGACCGCGCGCAGGAAGCTGGTCTGCAGCTGCACCGTCGTCTGCGGCCGGAAGCCGCCCAGCTTGTGGCTGATGGCGAGCACCAGCGCGGTGTCGGCGGCGGCCATCAGCGTCTGGCCGCACACGACCCCGGCCGCGTGCACGTGACGCGCGCGCACGGGCAGCGCGAGCGTGACCGAGTCGTCGGTGGTCGATCGAACCTCGAGTTCGAGCTCGTGGACCCACTCCGCGAAAACGTCGGCGTAGAGTGCCTGCAGTTCGGCTGTCGTCATCTGGCTTGTCCCCCCGGAGAACCTGTGTGCGGCTCCTGGTAGTCAATTCTACGTAATGACTACGTAACGGGTTAAGTAGTACGCTCCCTGATACCGACACCGGAGCAGACTCCGGGCTTTCGCATCTCGTTTTCCACCGGAGACACGCGCGCATGAACAAGGTTTATCCCAGCGCCGCCGCGGCGCTGCAAGGCATCGTCAAGGACGGCCAGCTGCTCGCCGTCGGGGGCTTCGGCCTCTGCGGCATCCCCGAGGCGCTGATCGACGCGCTGCGCGACAGCGGCGCGAAGGACCTGACGGTCATCTCGAACAACGCGGGCGTCGACGGCTTCGGCCTCGGCAAGCTGCTGGCCACGCGCCAGATCTCCAAGATGATCTCCAGCTACGTCGGCGA
>Ga0209759_1001634_pt1 | contig 11848 bp, 8 predicted proteins | sample AraplaCL_Col_mMS_FD_184261 | JGI IMG/M metagenome (GOLD analysis project Ga0209759, IMG submission 184261) | Arabidopsis root microbial communities from the University of North Carolina, USA - plate scrape CL_Col_mMS (SPAdes) (version 2) | ecosystem: Host-associated > Plants > Roots >...
ATGCGCGGCATGACGAGCTTGCGCCGGCGCTTCCAGTCCAGGCCGAGCGGCCCCTGCACAATCATGAGGTCGCCAACGGGCTTTCCTCCCACCTTTACCGGCGTGCCGGTGTTGTGCGATTTGGGATGGCAAGGGTCGTCGGTGGCGTAGTAGATCGCGTTGATGGTGCGCGTCTGCGTTTCGCTGGGCGCGGAGGGCAGGGTGAAGTCGGCGTAGCAGCCAAGTTCACGCAGGAGGATCAGCTCGTTGTTCAAGCCGCACCAGCGGCCATCGGCGCGGGAGTTGTCCAGCGACCAGTTGCCGTGGATGAAGGCGAAGCGAAGCTGTCCGGTAGTGGGGTCGCGCGAGAGCGCACCGTGCCTGGCGTGCAGGAGCTCGTTGAAGCGCGAGATGATGGCGCAGAAGTTCTCGGGCGTGTCGTTGTCGTGGTGCAGGTGTATCTCGATTTCGCCGAAGCCATTGGCGCAGAGGCCGGCGATCTTGTCCAGGTGCTCGGGCAGGTATTCCTCTTCGGGATAGAAGAAGCTGTGCTGCGGCGGGCGGCCGTCCGCGTCGCGGTGCCGCGACGCCATGGCCGGGTAGTCCCTGTACCAACGGTCCACGCGGGCGCGTTGCGTTTCCAGGTCTACGCGTCCCCACGCTGGCTCGTAGTGGTCGACGAAACAGAACATGACGTGCGTGGGCCCTTTCACCGCCGCGCGGGGCCGGCGACGCAGATAGCTGCCGATCCATACCTGCATGTTGCGCGAGCGTATGGTCATCCACACCAGCGCGCAGAACGCCACGGCGAGGGCAAGCAGAACCAGCACTACGATGCCAACGGATTGGCTCATCTCACATCCCCTGTCAGCGGCTGCGATGCATCGATTCACGCAGGCGGCATGGCGCACTGCTTCGCTTCATGCGGGCAGCGCGCGAAAGGTGAAACCGTGCTGCTTCCACTCGGGCAGCAGCTCCTCGAGCATGCGGCGCGAGCAATCGCTGTCGTCATGCATCAGCATCACATCGCCCGCGCGCGGCGGCTGCGCGCGCAGGCGGTCGGCCAGTTCGCGGGGTTCCCTGTGCTGGTAATCGAGGGTGTCGTACGACCAGTACGCCAGCCTGCGGCGGCTGAACAGGAAACGCAGGGTCAGCAGCAACGAGAACACGCCTCGTGGCGGTCGGAAACCATGCTTGGGGCGGCCATCGAACGTCGACAGTACTTCGTCGGTGCGTTCCACCTCCACCCATTGCTCCGTATGCGTGAGCGCGTCGAACATGGGATGGCTGTAGGAGTGATTGCCCAGCACGTGGCCTTCCTCCACGATGCGCTCGACGAGCTGCGGATAGCGTTCCGCCTCGCGACCGACGAGGAAAAAGGTTGCCTTCACGCCGTGTTCCCGGAGCAATTCCAGCAGAGCGGGCGTGTGGTCAGGATTGGGTCCGTCATCGAACGTCAGGTACAGCGCCTGCGCCTCGCCCGATGCGCGCGTAGACAACACGCCTCGTGGAAGCCACTGCAGCAGTTGCATCTTTTTCGGTCGGATCGTCATGACGACAGTTCGCACGGAAAGGATGGAGAAGGGCACCCGGACAAGGCGGCCGGCACGGATAGCTGGCCTCCACTTTGTCGCCAAACCGCCGCGATAACCATTGAGCACTTAGTCAGTGCCGCATGCGACCGACAGGCTATGACGAACGGCCGAGGGGCCTGCCGGCATATCCCATGGCGAGCGCAAAACCCAGGAAAACACCGGCTATCGGGGCCTTGGCCTTGGCAATTCGACGGATGGGAGCACGTGGAACGTTGCGTTACGCTCGTTTTGTCGAATGCGGCTTGTAAGGCGCCTCCGGTTGGCCGGCAGCGCATTGCTTGCCGCAGCTACCAGCTTCGCTTTGCGGTCCAGCCGGACAGGGGAAGATCATGGTGATGTCACGCGCGGCCCGGGTGCGGGAGACGGCATGCTAGAGAGCTACGGGGTGGTGTATTTCGGTAACGATTGGTTCGCCGAAAACCGCACGAGCAGCCATCACGTCGCCATGCGGCTGGCTGCGAACATGCCCGTGCTCTACGTGGATTCTCCCGGCATGCGTGCGCCGCAGGCCAGCGGGCGCGATTTCCGGCGCGTCTTCCGCAAGCTGCGCGAAGCGTTGCGTGCGCCGCGGCGCGTTGATACCAACCTGTGGCACTGCACAGTGCCGCAATTACCGTTCCGCCGCGTTCCCGGCGTGCCATTGTTCAACCGCCTGTTCAGCCGGTGGGCGCTGCGTCGCGCCATGCGCGTACTCGGAGCGCGACCGCGCATCTCCTGGTTCGTCACGCCGCATCCTGGTTTCCTGGCGCGGCGGCTTGGCGAAAGTCTTTGCGTCTATTACTGCATCGACGACTATGCTGCGCATCCGGGCGTCGACGCGGAGGTGATCGCAGCGAGCGATCTTGCGCTGACGAAGAAGGCAGACATTGTTTTCGTCGCGCCGCCCGCTTTGCTTTCCCTCAAGCAATCACAGAATCCACAGACGCGGTTCTCGCCGCACGGCGTGGACGCGAAGCTGTTTGCGCGCGCTTCCGATCCGGCCACCGAAATACCGGAGCCGGCACGCGCACTGAAGGGCCCGGTGGTGGGCTATTTCGGTTCCATCCACGAATGGATCGACGTGGAGCTGATCGCCTGGCTCGCCCGGTCCCGCCCGCAGTGGACTTTCCTGCTGGTCGGCTACGCGGCCATCAAGGTGCCGGAGCTGGAGGCATTGCCCAACGTGGTGCTCGCCGGCGCGCAGCCCTATGCAACGCTACCGACGTGGGCCAAGGCGTTTCACGCGGCGATCATTCCGTACCGCCGCAACCGGCAGGTGGAGAACGCCAACCCGCTCAAGTTGCGCGAATACCTGGCTACCGGCAAGCCCATTGTCGCGGTGAGTAATCCGGAAATCGCGCGGTTCGCCTCCGTCGTGCGCATTGCCGATGGGAAAGAGGATTTCCTGCAGGGCCTGGAACAGGTGCTTGCGGATGGGCCGGAGCACGGCGCCGCCGAACGCATGGCATCGGTGGCCGACCAGACCTGGGATCGCCGCGTGGAAGACGTGTTGCGCGAAGTCGCCACGACGCTCGCGGCGGCGGACATGACCTTTGCGGATCGTCGGGTAACCGGATGAATGTTTCTGTCGGCAATACGCTACGCATCGGCATCGTTGGTGCCGGCTACGTGGCGCGCTATCACATCGAGGCGCTGAAGCGACTCGACCGCGTGGAGATCGTCGGCATCTGCGACCTCGATCGCGATGCCGCAGCAAAACTTGCACAGACGTTCGGCATCGCCCACGTCACCTCCGACCTGGCCGAGCTGGGCCGGCTGGAGCCGCACGCCATCTACATCCTGACACCACCATCCAGCCACGCCGCGCTGACCCTGCGCGCACTGGACATGGGCTGCCATGTATTCGTCGAAAAGCCGATGGCCGACTCGGTCGCCGAATGCGACGCGATGATCGCCAAGGCGCGGGAAAAAGGGCTCGTGCTCTCGGTCGATCATTCGGACCTGTTCGACCCCATGGTGATGCACGCGAAGGCATGGGTGGATTCGGGCGCGTGCGGCGATCTCATTGCCGTGGACGTGTGGCGCAGTTCCGACTACCCGCCTTATGGCGGCGGCGCGCTGCCGGCGATGGTGACGCAGGGTTCCTATCCCTTCCGGGACCTCGGCGTGCACGGTCTGTACACGCTGGAAGCCTTCCTGGGTGAGATAGGCAGCGTCGATATCCGCTATCGGTCGACCGGACGCTCGTCCACGCTGAAGTTCGACGAGTGGCAGGCGACGGTGGAGGCAGCGAAGGGCACAGGGCGCGTCATGCTCTCCTGGAACGTGCGCCCCATGCTCAATCGCATCGTCATCCAGGGCACCCGGGGCGTGATCGAGGTAGACCGGTTCCTGCAGGTCTGCCATGTCCGGCGCGTGCTGCCCGGACCGAAGTTCATCGGCATCGTCATGGGCGCATTTTTCGGCGCCGTGCGCGATGTGTTTCGCATTCCATGGAATGTCATGCGCTTCGCCACCGGCCGGTTGCGGCCGTCGCCGGGCATCCAGTCCGGCGCGCAGGCGTTCGCGCAAGCCTTGCTGGAGGGCAAGGCGCCGCCGGTGAGCGTTGATGATGGACGCCGGCCGATCGCCTTGATGGAAGCCGCCTGTCGCCGAGCCGATGAAGAGCGCAAAGCCGAACTGGAAGCGCGCTACGCCGATCTCGCGCCAGTCGACGTGCTCGTCACCGGTGCGTCTGGATTTCTTGGACGTCACCTCGTGAGCGCACTGCGTCGCCGCGGACAGCGCGTGCGCGTGCTGGTGAGGCGGCCGGATGCGCGATTGGCCGCCCTGGCGCAGCAGTCGGTGATCGGCGACCTGGGTGATCCCCGCATCGTGGATCACGCGGTGAAGGGGGTGAGTGTCGTCTACCACGTGGGTGCCGCCATGGGCGGCAGCCCGCGGGAATTTGAAGCGGGTACCGTTTGGGGTACCCGCAACGTGGTGGATGCGTGCCTGCGTCACCACATCGAGAAACTCGTCTACGTGAGTTCCATGAGCGTGCTTGATCACGCCGGCCGGAACCCGGCGGTGGCCATCAACGAGGCATCACCGCTCGAACCGCACCCAGACTGGCGTGGCAGTTACACGCAGACCAAGCTTTCGGCGGAAACCTATGTGCGCGATGCCATTCGCGACAAGGCTCTGCCAGCCGTGGTGATCCGTCCCGGCCAGATCATCGGCCCGGGCTCGGAGAACACCACGCCCAACGGCACGCTTGCCATCGCCGGGCGTTGGATCGCCGTCGGCTCCGCCACGCAGACCTTGCCGCTGGTCTATGTGGACGACGTGGTCGATGCGCTACTTTTGGCTGCGCAAGCATCCGCCGCGCAAGGGCAGGTGATCCATGTGGTCGACCCCGTCAGTGTCACGCAGGGCGAATACCTGGCGCGCGTGCAAGGCAAGCGTGGCGCAGGCCTGAAGCTGATGCGGTGGCCTACCAGTGTGCTGTGGGTGCTCGCGGTCGGCGTGGAGAGCCTTGGCAAGTTGCTTCGGCGAAACGTGCCGCTGACGCGCTACCGCGTAAAGTCACTGCGGCCGTTGGCGAATTTCGACCAGCGCGTGGCGAAGGACGTGCTCGGCTGGGAGCCGCGCGTGGGATTGCGACGCGGGATGGATGTGATGTTCGGCACCGAGGAGACGAACACCTCGGTGGCGCCAGTGGCCGAGAAGTAGTTTCCGCAGGGCACCGAGCAACAGCGAGACGACGACCTGTAGGAGCGCACCTTGTGCGCGACATGGGGCGCTACGTCGGTTCCGCTTCGTAAGGTTGTCGCGCACAAGGTGCGCTCCTACGTAGGGGCCTGCGGGCGTTCGGTGATGACGGCGGGCAGTGCGTTGCCCGTCCTGCTCATGGCCGCCGCCTGAAGGATGTCGCCCAGGCGCTGGATGTTCTCATCCCAACGGAAACGGTTGGCGCTCGCGGCGATATGTGCTGCATTCCACGAGGTACCCAGTGCGTCGATCAACGCGCCTTCCAATCCGACGCGATCATGCGCATTCACCAGCATGCCGGCGTGTTCGGGCAGCACTTCCGGAATGCCGCCCACGCGTGTGGCGACCACTGGCGTGCCGCAGGCCATGGCTTCGAGCACCACGTTGGGCACGCCTTCGTTGTGGCTGGGTAGGCAGAGCAGGTCGGCGGCGCGGAACCAGTCGCCCAGCGCAAAATGCTCCACCGCGCCCACCAGTTGCACGCGATCCTGGCAGCCCAGCGCGGCGGCGCGCTGGAGCATCGCGTCGCGACTCGGGCCGGAACCGACGAACAACAGCCGCGTATCCGGATACGCCGACAGCACGCGCGGGAACGCTTCGAGCAGATCCAGGCAACCCTTGGTGTCCTTCAGGTTGCCAACGTAGAGCACGATGCGCTCGTCCTGCGGCAAGCCAAGCTTGGTCCGCGCATCGCCGCGCGACCCGGGCTTGAACAGGTTGGGCTCCACACCGTTGTAGAGCACGTGCACACGCGATCGCTCCACGCCCAATGCGACTGCCTTGTCGGCGAGTGCCTGGCTCACCGCCACCACGCCTTGCGCGCCACGCAGCGCCTGGCGGATCTGCGGGCGCAGCAGGGCTTGTTCGGCTTTCACGTTGAGGTCGCTGCCGTGCACCTTCACCACATAGGGAATGCCCAGACGTCGCGCCAGCCAGCTCGCGGCGGCGGCATCGGGGTAACCCCAGCTCAGCAGCATGCAGTCGTAGTGTGTGCTGCGCAGGCGACGGAATTTTTGCGCGAGCAGCGAGACCAGCCAGCACACCGCGTGCAGCGAACGGCCGATGAGCGGCGGATAGAAGAACACGAAATGGTCGGTGGTGACATGGCTGGTGCGAAATGGCGCGGCCTTGCGGCCGAAGCGCTCGCGAAAATCCACCGCGGTGATTACGTCGACATCGTGCTCGCGACCCAGTCGCTCGAACTGCTGCCGATTGAAGGGGCTGCGCAGCGGGTCCCATGGCGAGGGAAACAGGTTGGTGAGGACGAGTACTTTCAGCCTCATGTGGCGTGCTCCATGGCCTGGTAGAGATGCTCGTAGCGATCGGCCATCGCCTCAAGCGAACCGTGCTTCTCGACCCATGCGCGCGCGGCGCGACCGTGGCTGGCGGCACGGTGCGGATCGTCCAGCAACAGCAGCATCGCCTCGGCAAGCGCGTCGGGATCTCCCGGTGGCGCCAGCTGGCCGGTGCGTCCGCTCTGGATGATCTCGCCGTTGCCGCCCACGTCGGTGGCGACGATGGGCAGCGCCACCGCGCAGGCTTCCAGCAGGGCCATCGAATAGCCCTCGCTGGCCGAGGAAAGCACGAAGAGGTCCAGCCCCTGCAGCAGATCGCGGACGTCGTTGCGGTCGCCGAGGAAATGCACGACGTCGCGCACGCCTTCCTGTTCCGCGCATTGTTCCAATACCTGGCGCAGCTCGCCGTCACCGATGAGCAGCAGCCTTGCGTGGGGATGCCGCGCATGCACCAGGCGAAAGGCGCGGATGAGTCCGGCCTGGTCCTTGGTCCAATTGAGGCGGCCCACGTTGCCGATAAGGCAGGCGTCTTCGGGCAGGCCAAGCATGCCGAGTACGTGCTGGTGCATGTCGGTGGAGGCGGGCGTGAAGCGCTCTACCGCGATGCCGTTGGGAACCACGCGCGTCATCGAAGAGGGAAGCATGCCGCGCGCGAGGCCGCTTCGGCGCGCGGCCTCGCAGACGGTAACCACCAGGTCGGTGCGTGTCAGTGCACGGCGATAGAGCCATTCCTTGCGTCCGGTGCGCTGGCCCGCGCCCATGCCGTGACGGGTGTTGAGAATGCGCAGCACGTCCAGCCCGCACGATGCCAGCACCGCCTGGTAGTGCGCCACGGCGTTATGGGTGTGCAGGATGTCCGTCTCATGTCGGTCGATGGCCCAGCGCACCCGCGCCAGTGCCCGCAGGTCGACACCGCGTCCCTTGTTGCAGGCAATCACCGGAATGCCCGCGGCATCCAGTTCGTGCGCCAGCGCGCCGCTCTCATAGAGGCACACCACCTGGCATTGATGCCCGTGCTTCTGCTGCAGCTTGGCCAGGTCCAGCACCATGCGCTCCAGTCCGCCGCGATTGAGGTTCTCGACGACGTGCGTGATGTTCATCAAGCCAGCTCCGAGAGCGTCACGCGGCGCTTGCCGCTGCGCGTAAGCGGAATGTCATCCACGAAGCGATAATCCAGCGCCACGCTGTCGCCGAGCACTTTGGCCGTTTCCCTTCGGATGTAGGCAATGGATGCATCATCGAAGCCGTCCCGGCGCACGATGGACAGTTCCAGCCGGTCGAGCTGGCGCTGCACCAGCTGGAATCGCGCCAGGCCCGGCACGTCCTTGAGCATGTGCGGGAAGAACTCGCCGGGAAGAATGCGTCCGTCCGGTGTGCGGATGGCATCGAGCACGCGGCCATCCACGCGTTCGAGCAGGGGCAGGCCGCGTCCGCAGGGGCAGCTGTATGCGCTGGATGCCGTGGCGAGATCGCCGTTGACGTAGCGAATGAACGGCATGCCTTCGTTGGAGAGATCCGTGATGGTCACTTCGCCGGGGCCATGCGTGACACGCCTGCCTTCCGCATCCAGCAGTTCCACCACCAAGTGATCGGCATTCACGTGCAGGCCGTGATGGTGCGAGCATTCGGAGGCGATCAGCATGAATTCGCGACACCCGTAAGTGTTGTACACCGGGCAGCCGAATGCGCGGGTGATGACGTCGCGCTGGTGGGGATGCAACGCCTCGGCAGCGCCGATCACCGCGTCGGGACGGTGCATCTTGCGACCCGTATCGGCGATCCATTGCGCCAGCTGCGCCAAAGGGTTCACGTAGCCGACGATGATCGATGGCTTGTAGCGGTTGATCGCGTCCGCGTACTCGGCCAGGTTCGATTCGGTCATCTCGAAGCTGTTGAGCATGCGGCGGGCAAACACGCTGTTGTAGACGTTGTCCTTCCACTGGTGCACGCGCCCGGGCTTGCCCACGGCGCCGGCCCACAGGTAGAGCGTGCGGCGACCCGGGCGCGAGCCCGCCCAGCCGTAACCGCGCCACATCACCGCCGTGCGGCGCTCGTAGCTCTCGTGCGTGTAGCCCAGTTCCAGCGGTTCGCCGGTAGAGCCGCCGGTGCGCTTGAACAACAGGCGGCCCTTCCATGAGGTGGCCTGCAAGTCCTGGAAATTCTCGCGGATATCGGCCTTGGTGAGCGTGGGCAGCCGGGCGTAGTCGTCCAGGTTGCGAATGTCCTCGGGCAGGATGCCAAGCTCCCGCCAGCGGCGGCGGTAGTAGGGCACGTCGCGGTAGCAGTGCTCGATAAGCAACTTGAGCCGCTTCCATTGCAGTGCCGCGATGGCCTCAGGGGAAAACCACTGGTCGCGCTCGTACGATGCCAGCCACGAAAGTGTGCTGCGGCGGCGCAGGCCGCTTTCATAGGCCGGATAAAGCACGCGGCGGAATGCATGTTCGTACCAGCCAGTCATGACGAATGCTCCGTCAAACGCATCCTGCGGAAAAGCGATGGGTGAGGTTTCATCCTTCCGTCCTCAGCAGGATCGTCACCAGCACAAACAGGCCGGCAATGCTGCCAATGGCGGCCGGCACCCAGCGCATGCCGTTTTCGGACATGCTGAACGTGGGGAGGCCTGGCACGCGCTCGCGCACGCCCAGGTAGAAACCGGTGACGATGGCCAGCACCACGTACAGCACGATCATGTAGCTGCGGCTCAGAAAGAAAGCGCACATGAACATGCCGCACAGCGACAGCAGCAGCGTCAGCGCCAAGGGGCGCTCGATGCTCCATGCGGCGTGGCGTTCGGGTTCGGTGATGGGGTCGGGCTTCAGGCGCAGCACCGAGGCCACCATCCAGAACGTGTAGCCGATCAGCGCCAGCCACAGCACGTAGCCGACGAAGCCGGTTTCGGCCAGAACGAGCACGAAGGAGTTGTGCGCGGTGAGCTGGTTGTAGTCGGTGAAGTTGCCGGGGCCCACGCCGAACAGCGGATGCGACTTGAACATCTGCAGGCCTTCGTACCACGCATCCACGCGTCCGCTGGCCGATTCCTCGCCTGCGTCCAGTTCCTGCATGCGCGAGGAGAGCATCTTCATCGCGGCCAGGCCGATGGCGCCGAGCACGCCGGCGACCACCAGGCCACGGCGATACCAGATGTACGCACCTATCACCACCAGTACGCCGAGCATCGCGCCACGCGAATTGGTGAGGTACACGCCATAAAGCAGCGTAAGGATGCAGGCGAACCAGAACAGCTTGCCAACGAAGCCCGCGCGCTTGCACAGCAGCGCCGCCATGGGGAACACCGATACGAACAGCATGCCCAGGTCGTTCGGGTCGTTGAAGATGCCTACGTACTGGATACGGCCGTCCTCGCCAATGGGAATACCCGTCCAGCCGATGCCGCTGCGATGCTGTCCGATGCCGTGCATGGCGAGCACCGTGGCGCACAGCACCATCACCGACATCAGGGTCAGGATGCGTTTCTGGGTGGTGCATGCCGTGGCGATCATGAAGAAGGTCAGCACGACGGGTCCGAACTTGCCCAGTTCCTCTTTCACGCCGCCGAGCCAGCCATTGGCCACTTCGGACACCATCAGCACCACGAAGAACGCCAGCAGTATCAGGAATTGCGGCGCGCGTGGCGTGCGCACACCCGATGCCATCCACGCGGCGAAGGCGAGCACCAGCACCACCGGCAACACTGGCACGCCCGTGAGCGCGGCAATGTATTCCTGCGGGCGGACGATGGTGAGGACGACATAGATGAGGATCAGCGGAAACATGGCGAGAGCCTGTTCCATGCGTTTCCGTGGCCCGCGCGGGAACCTGTTTGCGCGCAGACCAAGGAAGAGCGAAGGAGCGTACGTCCATACACGACTGAGTGATGACGCCGGACTTCGGGCAAACAGACCCTGCCCGACGGGTTGTGCACCTCCAGCCACGCGCGAGCGGCTCGCGGCTTGGCCTGACCGCCTGTCAGCCGCTGCGCCACGATCCGCTCGCGCGGGGCTGGGAGTGAACAACGCAGGCTACGGAAAGGCATGTAACAGGCTCTCAGTCAGTGGAAGCGAGATGCGGGGGCGTCTGGTAGCCGATCAGCCCAGGCAGGGTGAGCAGCGAGGCGAACCACGCTTTGCCGTAATAGCGTTCCACGGCAATGCGATAGAGCGAATAGCGGTTGTCGGCCGGTTGCAGGTTGGTGCCGCTGATGTAGCTGCATGCCACGTCGAAGCCGGCGTCGCGCGTCACCTCGATCACCTGCTTGTCGAAGGCCCGGTTGCTGCCCACCGGATAGGACATCAACAGGGACATCGGCCCCAGCTCGCGCAGCAGGGCGTTGCGCGAATCGAACACCTCCCGTTCCAGTTCCTCGCGCGGCAGCTTGGACAGCATCCAGTGATTCACGCCGTGCGAGCCGATCTCAAGGCCTGCCGCGCGCATCTCGCGCAGCTGGTCCCAGGTCATCGGGCGGCAATCTTCCGGGCGTGCGTGTTCGGAGGACATGTCGAATGCGTCTTCGAGGCGGTGGATCATCGCCGCCTGTTCGATTGCGCTGATCTCCTTCATGCGATCGAGCACGCGTGCCGCCAGGACGCGACGCTCGGCGCGCGTCGGCGGCATGGATTCGTCCATGCCCAGTTCCGGCAGCTGCAGGCGTTCGGTGTCCGCCAGCAGGATCATGTGCACCAGCCAGTCGTAGGCGTAGGGCCGGCCGGTGTCGATGTGGCCGGTGGAAATGAAGAAGGTGGCCGGTACGCCCAGTTCGTTGAGAATGGGATAGACGATGCGATAGTTGTCGTCGTAGCCGTCGTCGAACGTTACCACTACCGCATCCGGCGGCAGCGCCTGGCCCGCGTTGATGGCGGCGGCGACGTCGGTGAGGCGCATGGGGCGATAGCGCTCCTTCACCAGCGTCATCTGCTCGCGGAATTCCTCCGGCGTGGTGCTGATCAGCTCCATGTCGAATGCGTAGCTGTCCGGGTCGGGCACGGGCATCACGCGGTGGTAGGCGAGGATGCGCAGGTCCTTCTGCCACCACGCGCGCATCTTCTGCAGCGGGCTGAGCAACCCGGCGTTGTAGCAGAGCTCGCCCAGGCGCTCGCGCATGCCGCTGCTCCGGGCCTCGGTGGTCGTCGTGCTCACCATAGATGTTCACCTCGGCTCCGCGCGTAGGCGATGGAAGCCTGCGCCGCGTAGATGTTGAGATAGAAGAACGCCACCAGCAGTCGCACTGGCAGCCAGCGGCCGGCATCCGGCCGGGCCCGCTCGATTGCTACCAGTCCGATACACGAAAGC
>Ga0209759_1001643_pt1 | contig 11800 bp, 11 predicted proteins | sample AraplaCL_Col_mMS_FD_184261 | JGI IMG/M metagenome (GOLD analysis project Ga0209759, IMG submission 184261) | Arabidopsis root microbial communities from the University of North Carolina, USA - plate scrape CL_Col_mMS (SPAdes) (version 2) | ecosystem: Host-associated > Plants > Roots >...
CTCGGTGCCGACGCCCTGATCGCCGCGGTGCCGGCGCTGGCCGCACACCGCCTGGAGTCGGAAAGCGTGGCCGCCATCGACAGCAAGGACATGGACATCGCCACCTGGCAGCGCCTGGCCGAGCGCGTCGCGCACCACGTCGCGCGTCCCGAGGTGGCCGGCGTGGTCATCACGCACGGCACCGACACGCTGGAGGAGACCGCGTACTTCCTGCACCGCGTGCTCGCGCCGTCCAAGCCGGTGCTGCTGACGGCCGCGATGCGCCCGGCCAGCGCGCTGTCGCCCGACGGCCCGGCCAACCTGCTCGACGCCGTGACCATCGCCGGCACGCCCGGCGCGCGCGGCGTGGCCGTGGTGTTCGGCGGCGCGCTCTGGGCCGCGGTGGGCCTGCGCAAGATCCACACGCTGCAGACGGCGGCGTTCGCGGCCAGCGACTGCGGGCCGCTGGCGCGGCTCGAAGGCGGCGTGCTGCGCGCGTTCCGCGCCTGGCCCGGGGGCGAGCCGCTGGGCCTGGCGCGCATCGCCGCGGCGCCCGAATCCTGGCCTCGGGTGGAGATCGTGTTGAACCATGCCGGCGCCGACGGCCGCCTGGTGGACGCGGCCGTCGCGTCGGGCGCGGCCGGCCTGGTCGTCGCCGGCACCGGCCACGGCAGCCTGGGCGAGCGACTCGAGGCGGCCCTCGCGCGGGCGCGCGGCGCCGGCCTGCGCGTGACGCGCGCGAGCCGCTGCGCGTTCGGGCCGGTGCTGCCACGCGGCGACGGCGATGTCGAAGCCGCGGGCGAACTGAGCGCGGTGCAGGCGCGGGTCGAACTGCAGCTCGCCTTGCTGGCCTGAACGCCCGACGCGCATGCGCGAGCTGCTCGAAGCCAACCGAGGCGACCTGGCACTGGTCATCGGCAACGGCATCAACCGCTTCGAGGCGCCGGCGAGCGGCAACTCCTGGGAAAGCCTGCTGGCCACGCTGGCGCGCAGCCATGTCGATCCGGCGCACCGCGGCGTCGATGCCGGCATCTCGCCGACCGAGTACTACGACATCGTCGATCTGGCCGCCGCCAGGTCGGTCTCGGAGAACCTGCAGACCCAGTTCTGCAAGCTGATGGCCGGCTGGACGCCGCTGCCCCAGCACCGCCGCGTCACCGCCTGGGCCCGGCACTGGTCGGTGCCCGTCCTGACGACCAACTTCGAGAGCACGCTGGCCGACGCCTGCGGCGCGACCCTGCGGCGCTGCGGCTCCGAGCGAGGCAACGCCTTCTACCCCTGGTTCAAGTGCTTCGCGACGCAGGACGTGGTCGACCCGCTCGACGCCTTCGCCATCTGGCACATCAACGGATTCCAGCGCTACCGGCAAAGCATCCGGCTTGGCCTGGTGCACTACATGGGCTCGGTCGACAAGGCGCGCGGCTGGATGTACAGCTCGGGCACCCGGCTCTTCGCTTCGAGCGACATCCGCAGATGGCCCGGGGCGCAGACCTGGCTGCAGGCGTTCCTGCACAAACCGCTGCTGTTCATGGGCCTCGGGCTGGAGCAGAACGAGGTCTTTCTTCGATGGCTGCTGATCGAGCGCGCGCGCTACTTCGACAAGTACCCGGCCCGCCGCAGGAAGGGCTGGTACGTCCACGTGGGAGCGCTCGATCCGGGCAAGGCGTTCTTCCTGCGCGGCGTGGGCATCGAGCCCTGTCCGGTGAAGGACTACGCGCAGATCTACGGCGCGGCCACCTGGCGCTGATGTCGCAAGTCAGTGATCTCCAGGCAGCGGCTGCGCCTCGTGCCCCAGGCGCTGGCCTTCCGAGATGGCGCTGGCGATCTGGTCGGCACTGAGGGACGCGCCCATGCGGCGCGTGACGCTGTCGCCCGTGGCCAGCGCCACGCCCGGCGCGACGGCCAGGTGCTGCCGGCATTGCATGTAGGCCACCCAGTAGGTCAGGGCCTTGACCCGATCGCGTTCGACGCCCACGCCGCTTTCGTAGCCGTTGACGCGGTTCTCCATCGAGTCGGCGTCGCATGTATGCACGCCGGCGTCGAGCGCGGCCTCCATGCGCTGCTTCCAGGAAGCGTTCTCCGGCGCGTCGATGTCGCTGCTGCCGCTGATGCCCAGCCCGTCGGGGCCTTCCTTGAGCATCTGCGCGGCCGCGTGGTGCACACCGGCCAGCGCCGCGCGTTCGAGCCAGCGCAGCCGGCTCTGCACCTGGTCGGAGGCGATGTCGCCGCAGGCCTGCTCGGGGGTCGGCAGCAGGCCGCGGTCGGCCGGCAGGATGTGGTGCGCCATCCAGCCTTCATGGTCGCGCGCCCAGATGCAGGTGGTGACCAGCTGGTAGGCGGCGAAGGCGTCGACCGGATTGGCGGAGCGGCTCAGCCGGTCGACCTTCTGCGCCAGCGATTCGTAGGGATTGGGCGCGCTCGCGGCCGCGGCCGGCGGCTGCGGCGCTGCCGCGACGGGCAGGGGCGCGGGTATCGGCTCGCTGGGGGCTGGCGCCGCCGCGACCGCGCGCGCCGGCGCTGCCCCGGCCGGGGCGGCGGCGCCGTCGTTGACGCCGTGCACCAGACCGACGGCCACCAGGGCGGCGGCCAGCGCGAAGGCGAAGAGCAAGGGCCGGGGAAAGATCACCGCGCGATGATAGGGGACGCGTGCGACGACCCCGCACGGCCATCGAACAGGCCCGCGCGGGCGGGCCTGTTCGGTGACATTCTGCGCACGCGGGCGCAGGACGGGGATCAGACCACCGTCAGCGAGACGTCGATGTTGCCGCGCGTCGCGTTCGAGTACGGGCAGACCTTGTGCGCGGCCTCGACCAGCGCCTGGGCAGCGGCCTTGTCCATGCCGGGGATCGAGATGCGCATGTCGACCTTGATGCCGAAGCCGCCGGGGATCGGGCCGATGCCGACGTCGGAGGTGATGGACACCTCGCCGGGCAGCGCGATCTTCGGGCCGCCGGTCATGCCCGAGGCCACGGCCTTCATCGCGCCGATGAAGCAGGCCGAGTAGCCGGCCGCGAACAGCTGTTCCGGGTTGGTGCCGGGCGCGCCGTTGCCGCCCAGTTCCTTGACGGTGCTCAGCGTGACGTCGAGCTGGCCGTCGGACGACTTGGCGGTGCCGGTGCGGCCGCCGGTGGCGGTGGCGGTGGCGGTGTAGAGGATCTTCTCGGGGGACATGGCTTGCTCCTTGGGAGTGGGTGGAACGCGGCTCGGCGAGACGCGCCTGGGGAAAGGTTCAGTGTTCGGTGTGGCGCGACAACGCGTCGCGGATGGTGGTGAGCTGGCGCGTGAGCTCGACGATCTCGCCGAGCTCGCAGCCGCTGGCGCGCCCGATCGCGCGCGGCACGCTGCGCGCCGCGCCCTTCAGGTGGCGGCCGGCGCTGGTCAGCCGCACGATCACGCGGCGTTCGTCGTCGGCGTCGCGCTGGCGGCTGAGCTGGCCCTGGGCCTCCAGGCGCTTGAGCAGCGGCGTGAGCGTGCCCGAGTCGAGCGCCAGCTTGTCGCCCAGCTGGCTGACGGACTGGCCGTCTTGTTCCCACAGCGCCAGCATGACCAGGTATTGCGGGTAGGTCAGGCCCAGCGGCGCGAGCAGCGGCTTGTAGACCTTGGTCATCGCCAGCGAGGCCGAATACAGCGCGAAGCACAGCTGCTTGTCGAGCGCCAGCCAGGCGTCGGCGCGGGCCTCGGCGGCGGGCAGGGTGGAGGGCTTGGTGCGCGGCATGGAATGGAATGTAGTGCACAAATCAATTGCGCACAATTGAAATGGGTATTGCGGCCGATTCGGACGGTGACGGGCGCCCGCCTGTTCAGTCAATCATGTCTAGACAATGATGTCTATATCGGATATCGTCGCCGCATGCCTCGCACCACCAACACCCCCGTGCCGCCGACCGCGTCCGAACTGGACCTGCTGCGCCTGCTGTGGCGCATCGGCCCCGCCGATGCCCGGCGCGTCCACCAGGCGCTGGCCCAGGAGCGTCCCGACGCGACCTACGCCGGCGTGCTGCGCCATCTGCAGCTGATGCACGGCAAGGGGCTGCTCAAGCGCGACGAGAGCCAGCGGCCGCAGCTCTATGCGCCGGCCGTCGCCCAGGACAAGATGCAGAAGGGGATGCTCAAGGATGTCATCTCGAAGCTGTTCGCCGGCTCGGGCAAGGCGCTGGTCGTGGCGGCGCTGAAGTCCCACGTGACCGCCGCCGAGCGCGCGGAGATCGCGCGCCTGCTGCGTGAAGAAGACGGCGCGGACCCGCAATGACGACGATGACCCTCGCGATCCCCGCGACGCTGACAGCGGCCATCGGATGGGCCTTGCTCGGCACCTTGTGGCAAGGCCTGGCGATCGGAATCGTCGCCGCGCTGTCGCTGCGCATGGCGCGCTCGCAGAGTGCCCGCTGGCGCTACGCCATCTGTTGCGCCGGCTTGCTGGCCTGCGCGGTCCTGCCGCTATGGCAGGTGCTGGCGGCGCTGGTGTCGCCGGACGCCGAACCGCGCGTGCCGGAGCCGGCGGCTGCGTGGCAACTTCAATGGGCCGCGCACCTGCAGGCGATCGTCGCCGCCTGGAGCCTGGGGTCCGCGCTCATGCTCGCGCGGCTGATCGCCGGGCTGGCCTGGGTGGGGCGGTTGCGCGCCGCGGGCTCGCCTGCATCACCGCGTTGGCAGGCCGCGGTCGACGCGCTGGCGCTGCGCCTGGGCGCGCCGCGCAAGCTCATGGTGCTGAGCGTGGAGCGACTGGCCACGCCGTTGACGGTGGGCTGGTGGCGCCCGGTCGTGCTGGTGCCGGCCGCGCTGCTGGCCGGCATGCCGGCGCCGCTGCTCGAAGCGCTGCTGGCGCACGAGATCGCGCACGTCGCGCGTCGCGACTACCTCGTCAACCTGATCCAGGCATGCATCGAGGCCCTGCTGTTCTTCCATCCGGTGGTGTGGTGGTTGTCGGCCCGCCTGCGCGCGGAGCGCGAGCTGGTCGCCGACGAACTGGCCGCCACGGTCATCGGCGATCCGCGCCGCCTCGCGCGTGCCTTGCAGTCGCTCGCTTCGACGACGTTTGCCGCGGCAGGCGCGCCGCTGGCGGTGTCGGCCCGCGGCGGCAGCCTGCTGGGACGCATCGAGGCGCTGGTCGCGCAGCGTCCCCGCGCGCCGTCCTGGAAGCCCGCGCTGGTCGTGACCCTGCTCTCGGGTGCCGCCTTGCTGGCTCAATGGCCCCAGGTTCCGGCGGCCGCGGACGAGGTCGCGCGCTTGCCGGTGGCCTCGACGGTGAACGCCCGAGCCGCGTCGAGCGTCGTTCTGCCCCTGCCGGCCGAGGTGAGCGCGCGCCATGCGCTGGTGCTCGATGAAGGCACCGGGCAGGTGTTGATGGCACGCGATGCCGACAGCGTGGTGCCGATCGCGTCCTTGACCAAGCTGATGACGGCGATGGTGGTGCTGGATGCCCACCTCGCGCCGGCCGAGACCGTGCGCATCGAGGCGGCGGATGCGCGCGAGGGCTACTCCGGCCTCGCCGTGGGCGCGTGCATGACGCGCGCGAGCGCACTGGTGCTTGCGTTGCTGGCCTCCGACAACGGCGCGGCCGCCGCGCTCGCGCGCACCTATCCCGGCGGACCCGGCGCATTCGAGCGCGCGCTGCAAGCCAAGATCCGCGCGCTGGGCCTGCAGCGCACGACCCTGTCCGAACCCACCGGGCTGTCCCCCGCGAACGCGTCCACGGCCACCGAGATGGCGCGCATCGTGGCGGCGTCCGCGCGCTATCCGGACATCGCGGCGATCACCGGCGAGCGCGACGTCGACGTCGTCGTCGACGGCCGCACGCGACACCTGAGCAACCGCAACCCGCTCGTCGGCTCCGCGGGCTGGGACATCCGCCTTTCCAAGACCGGCTTCACGCGCGCCGCCGGCAACTGCCTGACCATGAGCCTGCGCACCGGCGGCAGGGACGTCACGCTGGTGCTGCTGGACACGGCGGACGTCGAGCGCCGAATGCGCGATGCGCGCGCCATCCGGCAAGCGCTGGCCAAACCCCGGGCGATCTGAAGACGCCCGCCACCGGATCCTTCTTCAAATGCAACGACGTCGATTGCTGGGCGCCGCGCCCCTCGCCCTCGGTGCCGCGCTGCCCGCGCGCGCCTTCGCCTCACCCGAGCCGGCCGCGCCGGCCGCCCGTCCCTGGGCAGAGGCCGCGCCCATCCACCCGATCCGGGCGTCCAGCGACAGGCTGATCGACATCGCCGTGTGCACGAGGCCCTTTCGCGCGCAGGGCCCGCGCATCGAGGCCGAGCAGCGGCACGGCAAGACGGTCGTGCATCACTATGGGCACGGCGGCAGCGGCTGGTCGCTGTCCTGGGGCTCGGCCCGCGTGGCCCTGGGGCTGGTGCTGGCGCATCGCCCGCGCCACGTGGCCGTGATCGGTTGCGGCGCCATCGGCCTGACGACGGCCCGCGTCGCCCAGCGGGCCGGCCTGCGGGTGCGCATCTACTGCAAGGACCGGCCGCCCGAGGTGCGTTCCTCCCTGGCCACCGGCCTGTGGACACCGGACTCGCGCATCTGCAGCAGCGCGGCGATGCCGGCCGCGTTTCCCGGGCAATGGGAAGCCATGGCCCGCAGCTCCTTCAAGACCTATCAGAGCCTGCTGGGCCTGGCGGGCAACCCGGTCGAATGGCACGACGGCTACGCGCTGTCGGACACGCCCTTCGACCAGCCGCTGCCGGACGATGGCGACAGCGAACCGGACTATCCGGATCTCTCGGCGCGCCTGGCCGACATCCACCCGAAGTCGCGTGCGCTCGCGCCGCACGAGCACCCGTTTCGCAGCGCCTACGCACGGCGCTTGACCACCATGACGTTCAACATCGCAAGCTACCAGCGCCTGCTGATGGAGGACTTCCTGCGCGAAGGCGGCGAGATCGAGACGCGCGAGTTCGTCCACCCGCGCGAGTTCGCCGGACTGCGCGAGCGCGTGATCGTCAACTGCACCGGCTACGGCGCGCGCGCCTTGATGGACGACAACTCCGTGATTCCGGTGCGCGGGCAGACCGCGCGGCTGGTGCCGCAGCCCGAGGTCGACTACCTGGTGGTGTATCGCGGCCACAACCTCGTGGCCGTGCCGCGCCGCGACGGCATCCTCGTCGCCACCCAGGAGCCGGGCGACTTCGGCAACGCCGACGCGAGCGTCGACCGCGGCGTCTCCGAACGTGCGGCCGAACGGCTCGCGTCGTTGTTCGCGTGACGGCCGCATTGCAGTCGTTCCCAGCGATCCCTCACGCCTTGCCACGCCGGATGATCTCGAACCTCGCCGCCTCTCCCTTGCGCCGCACCGCCTGCGCTCTCGTCTTCGCCTGCCTGGCGGGCTCTGCCGCGGGGGCGGAGGCGGAGGCCGGCGTGCAGCCCCTGCGCGCCGCCGTCGACGCGGTGATCCGTCCGCTCATGGCGCGCTACGACATCCCCGGAATGGCCGTCGCGGTCACGCTGGACGGGCGTGCGCAGATCTTCGACTACGGCCTCGCCTCGAAGGAGGCCGGCACGCTGGTCGGGCCCGCGACGCTGTTCGAGATCGGCTCGGTCAGCAAGACGCTCACCGCCACGCTGGCCGCTTATGCGCAGGCCACGGGCCGCCTCTCGCTGTCCGACCATCCCGGACGCTACGTTGCGCGGCTGAAGGGGCGGCCGATCGACCAGGCGACGCTGCTTCACCTGGCCACCTACACGGCCGGTGGCCTGCCACTGCAATTTCCCGATGCCGTGGCGGACGACGACGCCGCCGCCATCGCGTGGCTGGCCGCCTGGAAGGCCACGGCCAGGCCGGGCACCGACCGCGAGTATTCCAATCCCAGTCTGGGACTGCTGGGCCATGTGACGGCTCTCGCGCTGAAGACCGGCTTCGCACAGGCGATGGAGCAACAGTTGTTGCCACGGCTGGGCATGCGCTGCACCCACCTGCACGTGCCCGCAGCCGCCATGCCGGACTATGCATGGGGCGACCGGGACGGCAAGCCGGCGCATGCCGGGCCCGGTCCGTTCAGCGAGGAGACCTATGGCATCAAGACCACGGCCGCGGACATGATTCGATTCGTGCAGGCCAACATCGATCCCGGCGCTCTCGAGCCGGCGTTGCGCGAGGCGATTCTCGCCACGCACGTGGGCTACTTCCGCAGCGGTGCCATGGTGCAGGGGCTCGGCTGGGAGCAATACGCCTGGCCGCTGTCGCGCGAAGCGCTGCTGGGCGGCAACGCCGCCGAGATGATCGAGCAGGCCAATGCCGTCCTGCCGGTCTCGCCCGATGAGTCCGCACGCCCGCGGCTGTTCGACAAGACGGGATCGACCCGCGGCTTCGGCGCCTATGTCGCGTTCGTGCCGTCGCGCCGCATCGGCATCGTGATGCTGGCAGGCAGGAACTATCCGATCCCGGCCCGCGTCGAAGCCGGCTATCGGATCCTCGTGGAACTGGCCGGCGCGCCGCGCCTGCTCGACGAGAAGCCGTAGGCGCCTGCCAGTTCGGATCGCGCTCCGCCGGCGACGCCGACAAGCATCGAATCCGGCACAATTCGCAGCACTTCATGCGCAGGTCCTGTCGAGCAGGGCCATTGCGCGCCCCGCATTCCAAAGCTCCGGATCTGCCGCGAGCTTGCCTCTTCAAGAAGAACACCTCGATGACCATGCCTCTTCGCACCGCGCGCCTGCTCCCGTCCCTCGTTGCTGCCGCCTGCCTGGTCGCGGCCGCAGGAACGGCCGCCGGCGCTCCGCACCCCAAGCACCACGCGGCCGCGGCCCACAAGCCCGCCGCGCCCGTCGAGCCGGCGGTGACGACGGACGCGAACGGCCAGACGGTGCCGGTGCTGGCCAACAAGGCGTGGGTGCTGATGGACTTCAACACCGGCCAGATCCTCGCGTCGTTCAACCCGGACGAGCCGCTGCCGCCGGCGTCGCTGACCAAGATGATGACCAGCTACCTGGTCGAGCAAGGCCTCAAGAGCGGCCGGCTCAAGCCGACGGAACAGGTCACGATGTCCCTGAGCGCCTGGTGCCGCGGCGGCAAGAACGGCGACAGCTGCATGTTCGTGCCGCTCAACGCGCAGGCCTCCGTGATGGACATGCTGCGCGGCGTCGTCATCGACAGCGGCAACGATGCCTCCAAGGCGCTGGCCGAACACATCGGCGGCTCGGAATCGGGCTTCGCCGCGATGATGAACGCCGAAGCGGCGCGGCTGGGCATGACGCACACGCACTTCGAGAATTCGGCCGGGCTGCCCGATCCGAACCACAAGGCCTCGGCGCGCGACCTGGCGGTGCTCGCGCAAGCCATCATCCGCAACAGCGCCGAGTACTACCCGATCTACGCGGAGCACGAGTTCACCTACAACGGCATCAAGCAAGGCAACCGCAACGCGCTGCTTTACACCGATCCGACCGTCGACGGGCTCAAGACCGGTCACACGGACGACGCGGGCTATTGCCTGACGGCGTCCTCCAAGCGCAACGGCATGCGCCTGATCGCGGTGGTGATGAACGCCGACAGCGCCCAGGCGCGGGCCGACCAGGTGCGCGTGCTGTTCAACTGGGGCTTCAGCAACTTCGAAGAGGCCACGGTGGCCCAGGCCGGCCCGGCGCTGGCCACCGCCAAGGTGCTGTACGGCGTCGCGCCGACGGTCGCCGCGGGCGTCGCGCAGCCATGGACGGTGGTGGTGCCCAAGGGCCAGGCGGCCACGGTCAAGACGGCGGTGTCGATCAATCCGAACCTGGAGGCCCCCATCGCCAAGGGCGCCGTGATCGGCAAGATCGTGGCCTCCGCGGGCACCAAGCAGCTCGGCGAAGCGCCGCTCGTCGCCCAGGCCAGCGTCGAGCGCGCCGGATTCTTCCAGCGCATCATCCAGCGCATCACCGGCATGTTCTCGAAGTAGGCGCTGCCTGGACGCGCCATGGCCCGTGAAGGTGCCTGGCGCCGCCCCCTCGCGGTCAGAGCTTCGGGATGCGGATGCGCGAGATCATCAGCGAGCCGGACAGCGCGAACATCAGCACCAGCGGATGGAAGCGGAAGCCGGCGATCTGCAGGACGCCGCCCCACAGCGTGTCGCCGACGCTGCCTTGGGCCGCGGCGATTCCCAGCACGATGACCAGCAGCAGCGAGGTGGGGATCGGCGTGCCCTCGAAGAACTTGACCTTGTCGCCGCCCTGCGAATTCTTCACGGCCGTGATGTTGTAGCGCGCCAGGCGCGAGACGCCGCAGACGACGAAGAACACGAGCACCACGCGGTCCCACAGGCCCTGCATGCCGCAGCCGTACGCGATCGCCGCGGGGGCCACGCCGAAGGAGATGACGTCGGCCAGCGAGTCGAGCTCGCGGCCGAGCTCCGAGCTCTGCTGGCGCCAGCGCGCCACGCGGCCGTCGAGCACGTCGAAGACGAGCGCCGCCGGGATCAGCCAGCAGGCGATCCAGATGTGGCGCACGTCGCCGGTCTGCAGGAAGGTCATCACGGCGAACAGCGCGCCGACGCCGCAGAACGCGTTGGCCAGCGTGAACCAGTCCGCGAGGTGGAACTCGCGGATCATCGAGAACGGCTTGGGTTTGTCCATCCCCGCAGGATAGTGCACGCGGCGGCGATCGGTCACGCACGACCCTTGGAAAGCGTCGTGGACCTACGGCCGCCGGGCCGCGGTCGAGTCAGTCCTGTTCCTCGGCCTCGATCAGCAGGCGCACGCGCCGCACCAGCCTGGCCTCGGTCTTGACGACGATGCGCAGCGGCTTGCCCGGCGGCAGTTCGCGGCGGAAGTGGTAGTCCATCGAATCGGTCTGGCCGGGGTTCTCGGTCGGCGCGCGGCGCGACCACTCGAGGTCGCCATCGACGTCCACGCGCATCGCGTGCTGCGCGCCGGGCCCCAGCGGCCGCACGACGAGGCGGCAGTCGATCTCGAAACGCCGCGTGCGATGCGAATCGGGCGGGATCATGAGCGTGGCGACGTCGCCATCGCCGACGTCGACGCGCCAGCGCTCGGGCTTGGACGGCGCGGAGGGTGCTTTCTTCATGGGGCCGCATCATGGCGCAACGCCGCCGACCCCGTCGGTTACAGGCCGGACATCCCGACCCGGTAAACTTCGCGGCTTTGCGCGCCCTGCACGCCGATGGTTGCCGACTCGACAGTGATTCCGTTTGCGTTCGAACTGAAGGACACCAGCCTGCCGCTGGTCACCGTGGTGCTGCACCAGGCCGACGCGGCCGTCCTCGCCGATGAACTGCAGCAACGCCTGGGCGAGACGCCCAACTTCTTCGACGACGACCCGGTCGTGATCGATCTGGCGCCCGTGCGCGAGCATGCGGAGCCGATCGCGTTCGACGACATCGTCGCCGCGCTGCGCACGCACCGCATGCGTCCGTCGCTGGTCACGGGCGGCAGCGCGCAGCAGATGGCCGACGCCCTCGCCGCGGGCCTGGCCGCCGCGCCGCAGGCCGCGCCGGCGCCCAAGCCGCGCACCGTGGAGGTGGAGGTCATCCGCGAGGTCGAGCGCGAGGTGCCGGTGCACGTGCCCACGCTGATCGTCGACAAGCCGCTGCGCTCGGGCCAGCAGGCCTACGCCAAGGGCGGCGACCTGATCGTGCACGCCGCCGTCAACGCCGGCGCCGAGGTGCTGGCCGACGGCAACGTCCATGTCTACGGCCCGCTGCGCGGGAAGGCCATCGCGGGCTCGCGCGGCAACACCGAAGCGCGCATCTTCACGACCTGCCTCGAGCCCGAACTGATCGCCATCGCCGGCGTCTACCGCACCACGGAGACGCCGCTGCCCAAGGACGTGGCCGGCAAGCCCGCGCAGGTGCGGCTCGTCGACGGCGTCCTCGTCATGACCCCT
>Ga0209759_1001648_pt1 | contig 11774 bp, 12 predicted proteins | sample AraplaCL_Col_mMS_FD_184261 | JGI IMG/M metagenome (GOLD analysis project Ga0209759, IMG submission 184261) | Arabidopsis root microbial communities from the University of North Carolina, USA - plate scrape CL_Col_mMS (SPAdes) (version 2) | ecosystem: Host-associated > Plants > Roots >...
GTTCCGGCATCAAGTCGACCTTCTCCACCTGCTTCGGCGCGCCGTTCTTCCCGCGTCCGGCTGGCGAATACGCTGAACTGCTGATCAAGCGGATCCGTGGTTTCGGCTCGAAGGTCTACCTGGTCAATACCGGCTGGACCGGTGGCGGCTACGGCGTCGGCAAGCGCTTCAACATCCCGACCACCCGTGGCGTGATTGCAGCGATCCAGAGCGGCGCGTTGATCGGTGCCGAGACCGAGCACCTGGACACCATCAACCTGGACGTGCCATTGGCCGTACCGGGCGTCGAGACTGGCCTGTTGAACCCACGCAACACCTGGGCTGACAAGGCTGCCTACGACGAAGCGGCGAAAGCGCTGGCGGGTCTGTTCATCGAGAACTTCAAGAAGTTCGACGTGAGCGACGCGATCAAGGCGGCTGGGCCGAAGTTGTAAGTATCGGTTGTTCTGCTGGTTGAAAAGAAAGCCGCCCTTTGGGCGGCTTTTTATTTATTTTCTATTTCATCCAGTTTAAATAGTCTCTACCGGATATTTGAAGAGGGGCTTCATAGTCGTTATCGATAAAGCCAAACTCATCATAGCCTTCTATTGTGTCGTAACTTTCATGTTTTGATAATAATGCACGAAGACCAGTTCGTAGGTGCATAGGTTGGCTATTGATCATTATGTACAGAGCGGTTTTGTGACGGGAAAAATTCCCATGTTTTTCAAAGATGTCATCTATGAGTGGATGAATATCATTTTTAAAGGAGTATAAATACAAAGCGCCATTCCACCAGCTTTTGGTCATTAGATCTAATATGTCAATTGATCTGTTTCGTTCTAATTCTTCAGCCGCTAACGACTCTTGGATTCTCAGGTGGCCAAAGCTGTATGCAGACTCCTCGTGTGATTTGATTAAAACATTACAGGTGTTAATTAAATCATCAAGAACCTCTTCTCGTACCTCTCTACCAATCCTGGATTCAAAACTGTACTCTAAGTATTTTTTCAGTTCTTCTAGTGACGCTTCTCGTTGGTTTCTCACGTGCATTTGATAAGCGATTTTTTGGCAGCATCGTTCTAGAAAGGTTTTCTCATGAGTTGCCCTTTTTATTCCTTTGCTTTGGTCGTATAGACCACATAGTAACTCTATCTTTTTCCTATAAACATCGGGTTCGTTTTCTGGGACAGGTATACGATTTTCGTGGAGTGTGCAGATGATTGTGGCTAATAGAGGGTTTTTTGCAACTTCGAAAAGCTCATTTTTTTGGATGCTCTCCCACAGTTCCTCTCGGCGCTGATTGTCGGCTAACCATCCAAATATGAACCTTCTAAGCTGTTCTTTGCTAAATGGTAAAAGCGTAATTCCCAAAAATTCAATATCTTTTATAAACTTTACACAATTTCGAGATGACGTGATAACTTGAGCGTGAGGTATGTTTTTTGGTATTTCTGCGAGAGCTGGGATGATCCAGTCAATGTAGTCAGCTGACTCGTCTAGAGCGTCTATTATTATTGTTGTTTTTGTTTTATTTGAAAGTGTTTGTACGAGCAGTTTTCTATTTTCGGCCGAGGCCTCAATGTCTTTGTACAGTAAAAATGAATTTATGAGTAGGTTGAAGTTGCTGTCCTCTTTTAGAAGCTTTTGTCTTTCTTCAGATTCTAGTTTGTTCAGCTTATTTGTTATTCTGTTTAGTGGGATGAATAGCACTTCCTCGCTGGGTATTTTGTTTTTATAAAGTTTTTCGGCGTAAACATACAGAGTTGTTGACTTTCCAGCTCCGGCTTCGCCGTATATTGCTATGTTGCAACCTGAGTCAAATATGGTGTGTGCAGATATATCTAGCTCAGAGGAAAGAGAGACGCTTTTTTCAAGGCTTACTGTCAGTGTGTCGCTTTTTAATATTGTGGTTAGATTGTCAATGCAACGCAATAGCGTATTAACTTTGTCTAGGATAAATCGTATTTCGTTATTTGTGAGCTCTCTGTTGTTTAGTTGGTGTAGCTTGGCCGCAAGGTCCTTTATGTTGCTATTTATAGTTGTACTTACAGGTCCATCGTTGAGGGGGGTGTTGTATTTTGGTTCGGGGATTATCGACGTGTGCAGCGATGCGATTTTGATCAGACTTGAGCGTGTTTCCTCTGCTAATTCGCCGATGCTGATTATTTGCGGCTTTATCCGCTTGTCAGTGATTTTTAAAAGCGCTACTAGGTTTATCTCTCCTATTATTTCAGATAGCCCATTTGCATCTCTGGAGAGGGTTTCAATTTTATCAACTAAGTGCTTTGCTTCGTCTAGATCTGTTGTGACGGGTGTGAGTTTTGATTTTGCAGTTACAAGTGCGGCCATGATGTCCGATTTTGCTGATTCTATTGTTGAGGCCAATGTCGATTGTTTTGTTGCTATTAGTTCTCGAAGGTTGTTGAAATCTTGTATTCTTTTTTGGTTTTGTGGGGATTTGTACTCTAAAAGCTTAGAGTGGTACTCTGCTTCTACTGTTTCGATATCACGACAAAAAATGCTTGTGTTGATACATTCATTTAACCAGTGATTTGCCTTCTTGAGTTTTTGCCATTCGTCATCATCATATAGTTCGTTTGTAGATTTTTTAATATGTACCACGCTGGAAAAAACATGCCGGCTTTCAGTTTCCCCCACAAAGAAATTTAAATCTGAATAGTAGTTTGAGTAAGTTGTTTTTGAATCTATGTGTAAGGCTTTATATAGTTCGGTGTTGGAAATTTCTTGAGTATCTAATTTTAAAGCTTGTTGTAGGGGATTTGGTTCGCTGTCAAATACGCTTGGCCAATATTTTTCGAAGAGAGTCGTTAACCTTGTTTGATCGAGTATTTTAACTCCGGGAAGCTGTATGCTTTCAAATTGCTCGCTCAGGTGTCTAGAATCTATCGAGAAAGGCGTTATGAATAAGACGTTTGTGGGTAGTCTCTCTATTCCATCTGAGCAAGGTATTTTTTTTGCTTTACATAGTTGCAATTGATAGACGATGTTATTGAACATTTGCGTGCTTGTGGATGTTCTGTACGATTTGAACATTTTTGATTGCGCTACGGTGATTTCTATTTCGCCAAAGTCATTGGTCTTGTAGGCTATTATGTCTTTTCCCTGCTCATAAGGGCCCCCGTTGAAATCAGTGAACTCATACCCCATTTTTTTCAATAGTGGAATCACTAGCGTTTTGCTGAAATCATCTTCGCGCATGCCATGGATTCTATTGAACAGAATGTCTTTTTTGTTCACTTTGTATGTTCTCTAGTCTTTTAGATAAGGTGGTCAGAGTTTTAGTTCTTTTGGGCAGCTATCTTTGAGGATTAGGTCATGCGGGGTTTTTAGGAGCTGACCTAAGGTAGAGTCTATCTAAGGTTAAATTGTGTCTGTAGTTAGGTGTTTTGGTCGTTATGGAGAATTTATAAAGATTGAGTAAGACGTTAACTGACGTGTGTCTAAATGCAGTTGGTTGGAGTGGTTTAGGGGATGTGTTGCTGGAATTTTGTATTTTGATAATGGAACTTTGTGCGTGAATTATTATGTTGATTCGGATGGTGTTGAGAAATCGTAGTAATAATGGGTTTTGGCTCTGATGTTTCATGACGATTTCTTCCTTTCCCTGGTAGAACAATCGATGATGGTTTAAGTCTTGGCAGAAGTCATCATCACGCCGTAGATTCAGATTAAACCATATTGGTGGCAAATCGCCAGGCCGTGTCGTAAAAATTTGGTTTTTGTCAGCGTCGTGGTGCTTTGCGGCTGAAGTGTGTCTCTGCTTTGGGGCTTGATCACGTGATTAACGTCCTGATGACAATGTATGACCATGTCAGGTCGCTCAACAGGTGGAGGTTGCCAGTTCCTGACATCCTCATTTGGGCTACCACGGAGGGAAATTGTGTTTTCGCAGGCAAGGCCGGTGGAAGGCTTGGAGAGCCCACTTCTGTGGAGCACTTACTAGGCTCTGTACGAAATGTTTTCGAGTTCTACAGTGTTCCAGTGCTTGTATTTGATCGCGTTATAGAGCATCCCGATAGTTAGTGGGATCTTGCCTCGTCGCTCCTGTGTTCTTCGCCAGAAAAACAGGTCGTAACCCTCCGGCCTGAAATACCGATAGGCGTCGTAGTCGAGAAACGTAATCGCAAAACGCTGGTGCAGGGCTTCCATCAGCTCGCCGGCGTCATCGCCGTCGCAGTGCAGATCATGGTTGATCGAGGTCTTCAGGTTTAGGGTGATGTGTTTGGACAAACCAATGTGCTCATCCAGCAACTGGATGAGTTGCCTCATCAGCTCATCATCTGGCAGGTCTGGCATTGGGGGCATCGTCAAAATACCTGATCCGAAACGTCTACAACGGCGTTGTATTTTTTCGCGCTTAGCACCGCAACCTTACCCAGTTCATAAGCGGTGTAAACCCAACCGAAAACTGGAATGGCCCGCCCGGCAATCGTACCTACTTTACTCGTCATTCGAATGCTCGGGGGAAAGAATCCCGTAAGTGTTGGGACCCTGAAGGGAAAACGGCGTTTGCGCGCAAGCCGTCGGGCCAGGACAGAGGCGATAGAGGTCCGAGGGACTGCACCTTGAGGTTTGGCCCTTGTCGGAACGATGTTCGCACCGCTGGCGATGGCGATTGCTGCGGCAACGTCGGTGATTTCAAGTTCCTCCATCAGCGTCTCGATGACAATCAACCACCACAGTTGATCGGCGCTCAGTCCGCATTCGCCTTCATAACAATACAATCTGCTCATAAACGTTCCTTGTCAGGCGACTCTCTCTTGGTGGCGTCTTGCTCTGGTGAAGCCGATAAACCTAGCGCGTATGCGGACTCAAGCAGCTTGAATGGTTGCTGCAGTGCTTCAATGCGCTCCAGTCGTATGCGTTTTGACTCTGGCAGGGCCTGATAGCGAGCCTTGTAACGCAGCATTGTGTCGTAGCCTATAAGCTGAACACTGGCTGCGAGGTTTTGCGGATCATCAGTGGCAGAGAAATCGGGTAAACCCGCCTCCCTGGCCATCTGTGTGGCGGCCAGCAGTTCGAGAACGGCTGGCTTCTCGCATTCCCACGACGCCAGGGATCTGAAGTACAGCAGGGCGATTTTCTTTTCTTCGATATTCAGTTCGACAGGGTCCAACAGATTGGTAGGTAGGACCTTTTCCGCGTTTAAGCAGGCTTGTTGCTGTGTCTCCATGGCAGCGGTGGCCCTGGCGAAATCCACAATGACGAAGCCATTGAAGTGCTGCTCGGCGGTTCCTGATTGATCAGCGTTGGCAGCAAGAGCCAACGCGCCAAGGCATCCGATCCAGATCGTCCTAGTACATGCAGCCATTGGCGATGCCCCTCCAGAACTCGAATTGAGCCCGGTCATTTAAATGTTGCAGTGCCTGGTCGTTGGCGATGGTCACGACTCGATTACGCTGAATGACTGACCAGGCATTCGTACTTTCACCGAAGAGTTTCCAGTCGTATTGCGTGATGTTGAAGGCCGTTTCCAGCGGCACGCTACGAGTGAAAAGGCGGGCTATTACGCCGCCTGACGTCACGACCGCGCCGAGCTGGGCCATGCGAGTGATTTTATTGATTTGCTCAATGCTGGCGAGGCTTTCGGCATCGAGTTTCAACTGACGAATTGACGGACAGGTATACAAGGCGGAGTACCTCAGAGCTATGAGGTTGCCTTATAACAATATTGATTTGCCCTGCATTAGTGCATTAATCATATTTCGGACGGAGCTTTCGAAATTAAGAGAAATAACCTACAAATAGCTGCGCATTCTTTATCCCCAGATGCACGAAAGCCCGCTCGACTAATCGATGCGGGCTTCGGAAGGTGGGCAAATGGTTAACCAGATGCGTTGTGGAGACTTATATCAATTTGCAAAATTTGAAACAACAGAGTTGAATCATGTTTTTGTATTAATTTTTTGCGGTGCAGCTGAATTCGTGCAGATTGTGGGATTCAGAGTGCCCACATGACTAAGGAGCAAGTGCGATATCGAGCATGTCGGTGGTTACAGATCGAATCGACCTTCATCACTGATGATGTCCGGGCGTTCTTGCAGAAAGTCCGCGTCAGCAGCGGGTAGCTCTGCCAGCGATTGCCAGCTGGGGCGCAGGGTGATCACATCGCCATTTGCCTGCTCAAGCACTGTCTGAACTGTCATCTGATTACCTCCAGAATGGATTTTTGGCGGGCTATAAGAGGCTACGTTAAAAAGCCGAATGCAGATAATGAGGGCACTGATACCAGCTGTGGATCAGATCGTGCCTTCATTCTCGTAGCCAGACTCTCAAAATTGGTTGCGAATTACCCAAGGTAAGCAGGCCATTTCCTACATAGAAATGGCCTGTCTTTGATGGAGTTACTGAGCGACTTGCCTACTCAACGCCATCGTTCTCTGCTGGACCAACTGCAACAGGTCGCAGCCTTCACGTACCAACAGGTACGCGGCATTGGTGACGTGGGTGAAGTCTTTGTCGCAGGTGGTGCTGAGGCTCACGCACGTCATGGTTTCCAGCAGGTCGCTGGCGGCCTGAAGGCGTTGGTAGGCGCTGGTTTGCAGGTCGTCGAGGCTGGCGTTGGTGTCGATGACCAGGACGGGGATTGTGGTGAAATTGGTGCTGAGGGGGATGTAGCGATTCGATGCATTTTGAGTTGTCATGAGAAGTACCTCTCTACTGTGCTTTGAGAGTCGCTCCATCGTGACCAAGCGATGGGTGACGACCGTGCGCGGGTTGGTCAACCGGACAGTAGTAACCGGCACGCCCGAAGGCGTCCCACGCACAGTCGCCATAGCTGCGTTTTGTATGGGCGATAGCAGGCCCACAATTCGCATGACGCATGTGCACTACTGGAAGGGTGACCAAACCCTATCGCTGAATTGGCAGCGACGGCGCGAACTATAGGGGGCTTCATTACGGCTCCGCAAGCCGTGGCATTTTGGATTGTCAGGTGGCTACCTATCGGTTTTGGCCATTCAGCCGGCGACAGCGGTTTGATAATGCTTTTTTCTTGACAAAGCCCAACTGGCAGACGCTATATGTCCACAGTCCATGGACTGTGGACATGCGAGGTTCTATTGAGATGAAAAGTCAAGATGTGTTGCTTCTCTTCAAATTGATCAGCTTGGAAAAGCAGGCGCAAGGAGATCTGAGTCGAGGGCGACGGCTGGAAATTTCCGAAAGCACTGATGAGATAGGTCAATTGTTGTACGGCAATCCAGAGGACTCGTTCAGTCATCGGGACACGATGAGTTTCCATCTTTCGGACGCTTTGGAGTGGCAAGGTTGGGACTATCAGGCTGAGCCTGTTGATCAGCAGAACGACGACAGCTACACGGTTCGAGCCTTGGCCGCTTCGTTGGGCTTGAGCAAAAGCGAAATTTCAAACGCCCTGACTCGCTGCCGTGAAATCGGCCTCGTAACGCTTGGATACGAAGATGGCCTGCCAAAGGCCAACAGTCGTGCTTTGCTGGATCTTGTAGCTCATGGATTCAAGTATGTTTTTCCAGTAAGACCCGGCGCAACGGTTCGCGGTATTCCAACCGGTTTTGCCGCACCGATCCTGGAAGGAAAGGTCATGAGTGCAGGCGATCTGATACCCGTCTGGCCAGATCCTCGGGGGAAAAAGAAGGGCCAGGCGGTCGCACCGATTTACAAGACCGTCCCTGAAGCGGTCAAGCGAGACTATCTGCTTTACCACTATCTGGCGTTGGTCGACGCCATACGGCTGGGAAGCCCGCGAGAAGCCGATGTGGCGAATCAGCTACTGAGAAAATGGATTCTTCATGAGTGAACAACAGAAAGCCCTTTTGGAAATGCTGGATGTGGTCGCTCAGGCACTGGGTGAAGAACTCCGCCAGCAGGTGGCATTTGTCGGTGGCTGCACCACGGCATTGTTGGTGACCGATGAAGTGACGCTTGAGGACCTGCGTTTTACCGATGATGTTGATCTGGTCGTGCAACTGGCCGGTTACGCAGGTTGGCCAAGGTTGATGGAGCAGCTTCGTAGTCGAGGCTTCATGGAGAGTCCGCTGGATGACGTCAATTGTCGGATGCGTCTAGGCGAGTTGAAGGTCGACTTCATGCCTTCCGACAAGGCGATTCTGGGCTACAGCAACCTTTGGTTCGATGAAGGTTTTCAGAACGCTCAGCTCCATCCTCTGCCCAGCGGTGTGCAAATACGTGTCTTCGCGCCACCTTACTTTCTCGGTACCAAGTTTGAAGCCTATAAAGGGCGAGGTGCCGGTGACATGCTCAATAGCAAGGATATCGAGGACATCGTTAACCTGGTCGATGGGCGTGAGGAATTAGTGTTCGAAGTGAGCCATGCCGCTCTGCCGCTCAAGCAGTATCTCCGTGAGCATATGAGCCAGCTGATCAACAACAGAGATTTTTCCTATGTTGTGCAGAGCGCCGCGCGGGGCGATCGTGGGCGTGAGGCCATTATTTTTGATCGACTGAAGCAGATGGCAAAGGGGTAGTCAGTTCATGCCCATGGACCATGTACTGACGATTCAAGGTGGACGAACGAGCGATAATAGGGATTGCACCGGATTTGCCTCACAGGAGCACCATCACCTCTACCTGCTGGCCGATGGCTCGACTTCGTCTTCGCAGAGTGCTGAGCTGGCCAAGGCCCTGATTGCGCATATGGAAAGTGGTTTTGGGCAATTGAGTGCAAGGCAATTGCATCCGGACAGGATTGAAGCGGCGTTATTGCAGTTGTTGAGTGAGGGGCATGATTCACTCGCCAGGGTATTTGCCCAGGCCAGTACCAGCTATCTGATCGTGTTGTTTACCCCTGACGAAGTCTTTGCGATTCATGCCGGAGATTGTTGCTTGGGTCGGGTTGAAGAGTCGGGTGAGATTGAGTGGCTGACCTTGCCTCATTGCCTCGCCAACTGGCGAGGCGATTTAACCCATGCACAGATTGCGATACATGCAGCTCGTCATAGTCTGACGCGCTGTTTCAGCGCAAGGCGTGAGCATTTTCCGCAGATTAGCCGATTCCAGGTGTCACATAGCTCACGCTGGGTTTTGGCTACGGATGGGTTTTGGGCAGACCTCTGTCCTGTCAGGCAGAGGGAATACCTGGAAAGAGGTTTGTTATTGGAGCCGGGCAGCGATGATGATCTGACGGTTATCGACGTCCGGCTCTGACTTACCCCGCCGCACTATACGTCTTCATCGCCGTGCAATAGCGCTCCCGCATTCCTTTGCTTTTCTCATCCTGGTCGCGGTCCCAACGCTTACCCCATTCGCCGCATTGTTCCTTGAAAAACACCTCCGCCGATTTGCGGCATTCGCGGTGCTCGGTGCTGCTGGCCAGGAAGTTGCCGCAGACGCTGGCGTTGTCGATGACGTTGTTGAAGATCCGCCATTTCGCCTGATAACGGTCGCGACCATCCCATTCACGAATGCTGACCGTGGCGATTTCGAACGGGCGCGTCTGCCTGGCTTCAGGCGCATTCAATTCGGCGTGGTAGCCGGCCAGGTAGCTGGCCGACACCAGGCCCTGGACCTTCGGAGTGGGAGCGGGTACTGCCGCCGGGGCCTGGGTCTGCACCACGACAACCACCTGCTGCGGAGCTGGCGCGATCTTGGCGCTGGGGGCGGCGGGCGGTTGCACCGGTTCCACTTGCTCCTCCGGCGCTTCGGGCTGCGCAGGTGCTTCTATCGGCAACGGCTCGGTCGCCGGCAGCGGCGCGATCGGAATCGGATGGCTGCTGTTACGGTTGACCGTCATGTAGCCGAGCATGCCCAGCAGTATCAGTACCAGTACCCACAGGCCATAGGACCTCGGTTGTACAGGGCGTGGCACTTTCTGTTTCGTCGGGTGCGATCCCAGCACTACGTCAAAATGTTCAGGGTGCAGGCGTTTGAAACGGATGACGCCATCGTCATCTTCTTGCTCGGGGTGGTGCATGTCGCCGCTGCCTTCCTTGGTGAGTCAGCGGGTTATCGGCGCTTTCTCGTGGGCTTTGAGGGGAATCGCAGATTAAAGCGTCAAGCGGCCATTGGCGAGTAACGACGGCTCCACAAAAATGAAATTTTCCTTTTAAAAAGCAGACATCTCAGACAAAAAATCGGTATGTTTCGCACCAGTTTTGAGGGTGCCATCCGGTGCTCGAGTTTTGCACTTAAAGGGAGTTAAGTATGTATTTGCTTCGCGTGGCCTCGGTATTGTCGTTGTGTGCTGCAGCCTGGTCGGCCCAGGCCGAACCCTTGCCCGTCGAAGTGCTCAGTGCCGTGGTCAGGGATCAGAAGATCGCCGACGCCGAAGTGCTGTTGCAGCGCAATGGCGAGCAGAACGTGGTCGGCAAGACCAACGCCCAGGGCCAGGTCGTCCTCGAGGCCAACTTCGCCGACGATGCCAGCAATCTGCTGATCATCAAGAAGGCCGGTTATTCCAATCTGGTGGTCAAGTGCCCGTGCGAGGACATGACCTATGCCGTCAGTCCGGTGATGCAGAGCCTCGACGGCCTGCGCGTGGTGCTGACCTGGGGCAAGACCCCGGCGGACCTCGACTCCCACATGATTTTCCCTGGCAATAACATCTACTTCGAACAGCAGAAGGGCACCGACGCCGATCTGGATGTGGATCACACCGACAGCTATGGCCCGGAAACCATCACCCTGCAGAAGAAGCACTACGGCGAAAGCTATGTGTATGCGGTGCATGACTACACCAACGCTGGCAATCCGAGCTCTCGGCAGCTATCCAACAGCCAGGCCACGGTGTTTGTGTACATGGGCCAGTCCCTGGTCCGTACCTATTACGTTCCCGTCAATCGCAGCGGCAACCTGTGGACCGTGTTCCGTATGACCGGCAACGGTGATTTCCAGGACATCAACACCTTCAGTGGCGTGACCGTGGGCCCCAAGGATGTCTTGAATGAAGTCTCGCCGCTGCTTGACGACAAGGTTGCGGTCGCCGAAGTGGCGGTCAGCTCCACGGCACAGACCGATGCGAAGGCTCTGAATGTGAAGGGCGAAGCGGCTTACAAGTCCGGTAATCTGGAGCAGGCGATTGCCTTCTTCCGTCAGGCCATCGATCTGAACAACAGCTTCGGTCAGGCCTACAGCAACCTCGGCCTGGCGTATCAGAAAGCCGGTAACACCGCTGAAGCCATCTGGGCCAACCGCAAGGCTGTTGCCCTGGCATCCGGCAGCTCGGCCAATACCGTCCGTGCCAGTTCCTACTACAACATTGCGCGTATCTACGAAGACGCCAAGCAGTTCTCCGACGCCCAGCGTCACTACGAGTTGGCCAAGGCACAGAAAGCCAACCCGGTGTACGACACGGCGATCGAACGGGTAAAAAATCGCTGAATCGCACACTGATCCAACCCCACAACGCGCCTTGTCTGGCGCGTTGTTCGTTTCCGCAGGCTGTTACAGGGCGTTGCTTCGACCCAGTGGTCTATCCCGCAGGGCCGTTATCGATAGGCGAGCGTTGACGGCAGGCTCTTCGCGCGCTCGGCGGCCAGTCGCGCCGCTGCCTCCAGATCCATCAGGCCGCGCCCATAAGCCTCGCCCTTGGCAAAAAGCCCGCTGTTGTTGGCACTATCGAGCAATACATCGCGCAGTTGCTGGGGCGTGAGTTCGGGAAAGCGACTGTGCAGGGCGGCGAGCGCACCACTGACCAGCGCCACGGCGGGCGAGGTACCGGCGGTTTCCTTGTAGCCGCCCTTGGCACTGGTGGTGAGCAGACCTTTGCCAAGGCCGCTATCTCCGCCCGGGACCGCGATGCACCAGCGTTCGGCCACGCCGCAGTAGTTGGATTT
>Ga0209759_1001649_pt1 | contig 11743 bp, 12 predicted proteins | sample AraplaCL_Col_mMS_FD_184261 | JGI IMG/M metagenome (GOLD analysis project Ga0209759, IMG submission 184261) | Arabidopsis root microbial communities from the University of North Carolina, USA - plate scrape CL_Col_mMS (SPAdes) (version 2) | ecosystem: Host-associated > Plants > Roots >...
CGGGGCGCTTCACATCCGCGTTGGACATATCCATTTGGAACCTCTGTGAATTTCTCTGACGAAAAACCATTGGTGCTCCTCTTCGCGCCCTCGTGAGGCGGATTCAGAACCGTTAGATCGAGACATGCCGGTGCCCGCGTTCGGGTCGGCTTTCGGACCATCTCGCATTTGTGCGAGGCACCATTGTTGCACCGATCGCACCGCAATTGCTCGGCATCCGCCCCCATTCGTACCGAACCTAGCCTTCGCGCCAGGCGAAGCCAAGCCGCTCGTCACGCGGAGTCGAACCCGCATTGCCCGGCCATGGGGCGATGACATAATCCGCCGCGTCATCAGACAGGGCGCGCCGCCGCTCCTGCTCCCACCTTGGCCACCGACAAAGAACTTTCAGACTTCCTCAAGAGCGTCGAGAAACGCGCGTTCAAGCGCACGGCCTTCGCCGTGCGCGACGACGATTCGGCGCTGGACATCGTGCAGGATTCGATGATCCGCCTGGCCGAGAAGTACGTCGACCGGCCCGCGGCGGAACTGCCGCTGCTGTTCCAGCGCATACTGTCCAACGCGACGATGGACTGGTTCCGGCGCCAGAAGGTGCGCAACGCGGTCGTCCACAACTTCTCGGACTTCGGCGGCGCCAGCGACGAGGACGGCGAATTCGACATTCTCGAGATGCTCGATGGCATCGAAGGGAACGTTGGCACCGAAAGTGCATCTGATTCCGTATCGCGGGACCAAATCCTTCTTTTGATTGAACAACAGGTCGGTGAGCTTCCCGCGCGTCAACGCGAAGCCTTCCTGCTGCGTTACTGGGAGGAACTGGACGTTGCAGAAACCGCATCCGTGATGGGATGCTCGGAGGGCAGCGTCAAGACGCACTGCTCCCGCGCCGTCCACGCGCTGGCCAAGGCGTTGAAAGCCAAGGGACTCGCACCATGACCAACAACACGAAATCGATCTTCTCCCCCGTGCCGCACCGCGACGGCCTGGAGGCACGCTTCGGCGTGCGTGTCGCTTCAATGTTGTCCGAACGTGCACAGTCCACCCCGCCCGACATCAGCGAGCGCCTGCGCTTCGCCCGCGAACAGGCGCTGGTGCGCGCCCAGGCGGCGCGCCGCCAGGTGCGGACGGCGGATGCGCCGGTGGTGGTCGGCCGCGGCCGCACGGCCGTGCTGGCCAATCCGCTGGGCTGGTGGTTCAAGCTCGGCTCGGCCGCCCCGCTGGCGCTGCTGGTGCTGGGCCTGGCGGGCATCGCTCACGTGCACGACAAGGCGCAGATCGCCGCCGTGGCCGAAGTCGACGCCGCGTTGCTGTCCGACGACCTGCCCCCGGCCGCCTACACGGATCCCGGTTTTGCGGAGTACCTCAAGACCAACCGGGAATGACGGAGGACTTCTTGTCGCGTTCCCGTCTGACCCGATCCATTGAATCGCTCGCCGCCGCGGCCCTGGTCTCGGTCGCGGGCTTTTTCGCGTCTTCGGCGCTGGCCGGCCCGAACGGGCACGCGGGCGCGCCGAGCACGGCTGCGGCCGCGTCGGCTGCGCGGCCCGAAGCCGGCGGCCCCGTCTGGACGGACCTGAGCCCGGGCCAGCGCAAGGTGCTGGCACCGCTGGCGATCGACTGGAACGGCCTGGACGCGCGCAGCAAGGAACGCTGGATCGACGTGGCCGGCCGTTATCACAAGATGAAGCCCGACGAGCAGCAGCGCGCCAACCAGCGCATGGGCGAGTGGGCGCACATGACCGTGGCCGAGCGTACCCAGGCACGCATGAACTTCCAGGAGGCGAGCAGCCTGACCAAGGAAGAGCGCGAGGCCCGCTGGAAGGCCTACCAGGCGCTGCCCGAGGAACAGAAGCGCGAGCTGGCCGCCAAGCGCGTCGCGGCGCGCGCCAGCGCCGCCTCCGCCCCCACGGCCGTGGTGCGCCACCACGTACCGGCACCGCTGGACACCGTGCAACCCAAGAACAACGTCATCGGCGCCGCGCCGGCGCACAGTGCCAGTGCCGCGGCCTCGACACCGCCGGCCGCGCCGAAGCCGGTGGGCGTCACCACGACCTTGTGGTCGCGCCGTGCCGCGCCGCCCGCGCACCAGCACGACGGCGCGCCCAAGATCGCCGCCGGTCCCAATGCGGTCGACCGCACGACCTTGCTGCCCAAGCGCACCAAGGTGGCCGCCGCCGGTTCCCCGGCGTCGGCGCCCCCGGCCGTCCACCGATGAGCGCCCCCCCGGCGCCGTCCGCCACAGGCCCCGATCCCGGCTCCGCGTTCGAACTGCGCGACCAGCGCCTGGTCGCCGCGCCGCTCGTGCGCCGCATGGCCGCATTCCTGTACGAGGGCGTCCTGCTGTTCGGCGTGCTGGCCTTCGCGGCGCTGGTCTACGGCGTGCTGGCCCACCAGACCAGCGGCATCGAGAAGCGCTCGGGCCTGATCGCGGTCTGTTTCGGGGTGCTCGGCGTGTATTTCATCGGGTTGTGGACGCGTGCCGGCCAGACACTCGCCATGAAGACCTGGCACCTGCGCCTGCGCACCGACCGCGGCCTGCCGCTGACGCCGCGCCGCGCACTGGCGCGCTATCTGGCGTGCTACATCTGGTTCATTCCCCCACTGGTGCTCGCCGGCTCGTTGAAGCTGCCCCACGCGTGGGGCATCTTCGGCCTGCTGGCCGGCTGGATCGCCTTGTACGCGCTCAGCGCGCTGCTGCACCCGCGCCGCCAGTTCTGGCACGACGCGCTGTGCGACACGGCCATCGTCTTCGAACGCCCGGGCCCGCCGCGAGTGCTGTGAGCGTCACGGTTGCTTGCCCTGCCATCGGCGGCGGCGACAATCGAGCCATGTTCTCACTTTGTGTCTATTGCGGCTCGCGCAGCGGCAACGATCCGCGCTACACCGACGCCGCCCGCGCCCTTGGAACCGCGCTCGGCCAGGGCGGCCATCGTCTCGTCTATGGCGGCGGTCATGCCGGCCTGATGGGCCAGGTGGCGGACGCCACGCTGGCCGCCGGCGGGCAGGTGCTGGGCATCATCCCGCGCCGGCTCGTCGCGCGCGAGCTGGGCCACCGCGGCATCCAGGAGCTGCGCGTCGTCGACACCATGCACGAGCGCAAGCTGCAGATGGCCCAGGCCGCCGATGCCTTCGTGGCGCTGCCGGGGGGCCTCGGCACGCTGGAAGAATTGTTCGAGGCGTGGACCTGGCAGCAGCTCGGCTACCACGCGCGTCCGATCGGGCTGCTGGACACCGCCGGCTTCTATCGCCCGCTGCTGGAACTGCTCGCGCACACGCGCGAGGCGGGCTTCGTCAGCGCGGCCCAGGTGGGTCGGCTGCGCGTCGACACCGATCCGGCGCGCCTGCTGCAGACGTTGCGCGACGAGGCGGTCGCGAGTCCTGCGGGCAAGGACTTCAATCCGGTCTGAGCGGCGCCGTCGGGCGCCGCGACACAACGGATCATCCCGCGCGAAGCAGTGTCATCCTGCGCGAAGTCGCAGGATCCCCCCTTGCCTGGGCGCCGACCCGCCGGGGGTGGGTTTGCGACTGCGCTTCGCTCCGCGCAGAATGACGGAGGGCGGGTCAGACCGCCGCTTCGTCCGTCTCGCCCGTGCGAATCCGCACCACGCTCCCGACGAAGTCGGAAGATGTGGTGCGGCGCGTCGCAGCAGGGTCAGACCGCCGCTTCGTCCGTCTCGCCCGTGCGAATCCGCACCACCTGCTCGACCGCAGTGACGAAGATCTTCCCATCGCCGATCTTGCCGGTCTTGGCGGCCTTGACGATCGCCTCGATCGAGCGTTCGACATCGGCGTCCTTGACGACGACCTCGACCTTGACCTTGGGCAGGAAGTCGACCACGTACTCGGCGCCGCGGTACAGCTCGGTGTGGCCCTTCTGGCGCCCGAAGCCCTTGACCTCGGTGACCGTCAGGCCGGACACGCCGACCTCGCCCAGCGCCTCGCGCACTTCCTCGAGCTTGAACGGCTTGATGATGGCGGTGATCTGTTTCATGGCGGACTCCGGAGTTGCGTGAAGAGGGGATGAATCGATTTAAGCACGGAAGCGCGAGGTGATGGGGTAGCGCCAATCACGTCCGAACCCGCGGTGGGTGATACGGATGCCCACCGGCGACTGCCGCCGCTTGTACTCGTTGATCTTGATCAGCCGCGTCACGCGCTCCACATCGGTGCGTGCGAAGCCCGCGGCGACGATGTCGTCGATCGCGACGTTCTCTTCCATGTAGGCGGCCAGGATCGCGTCCAGCACCTCGTAGGGCGGCAGGCTGTCCTGATCGGTCTGGTCGGGCCGCAGTTCGGCCGACGGCGGCCGCGTGATGATGCGCTCGGGAATGACGGGGCCGACGCTGCCGTCCGCGCGCACGCTCGGCTGGCGGTTCTTCCATTCGGCCAGGCGGTAGACCAGCGTCTTGGCCACGTCCTTGATCACCGCGAAGCCACCGGCCATGTCGCCGTAGAGCGTGCAGTAGCCGGTGGCCATCTCGCTCTTGTTGCCGGTGGTCAGCACGATGGCGCCGGTCTTGTTGGACAGCGCCATCAGCAGCGTGCCGCGCACGCGGGCCTGGATGTTCTCCTCGGTGGTGTCCTCGGCCAGGCCGGCGAATTGGCCCGCGAGCGCGCCGCGAAAGGCGTCGAACATGGGGGCGATCGCGATCTCGTCGTAGCGCACGCCGACGCGTTCGGCCATGTCGCGCGCGTCGATCCAGGAGATGTCGGCGGTGTAGGGCGACTGCATCATCACGGTGCGCACCCGGTTGGGGCCCAGTGCATCGACGGCGATCGCCAGGACCAGCGCGGAGTCGATGCCGCCCGAAAGCCCGATGATCACGCTCGGGAATCCGTTCTTGCCGATGTAGTCGCGCACGCCGGTGACGAGCGCGGCCCAGGCCTGGCTCTCCAGGTCGGGCAGCGCCACGACGGCGCTGCCGGCCGCCGGCGCAGGCGCCCTGCCCTGGCCGACCTGCACGGTCAGCGTGGCCGGTTCGAACAACGCGGCGCGCGCGACGACCTCGCCTTGCGCGTCGAGCGCGAACGAGCCGCCGTCGAACACCACCTCGTCCTGTCCGCCGGTCATGTGGGCATACAGCAGCGGCAGGCCGGTCACCCGCGCCCGATGGGCCATCTGCGCCTCGCGTTCGGCCGGCTTGCCCAGGTGGAACGGCGACGCGTTGAGCACGCACAGCACCTGCGCGCCCGCGGCCTTGGCGAGCTGCGCGGGCTCGTCGAACCAGGCGTCCTCGCAGATCAGCACCCCGAACTTCGTGCCGCCGGCCTCGAACACCACCGGCGCGAGACCCGCGTCGCGGCCCGAGACGAAGTAGCGCCGCTCGTCGAACACCTGGTAGTTGGGCAGCTCGCGCTTGCAATAGGTCGCCCCGACCAAGCCCCCTGCCAGCACCGAGGCCGCATTGAACACGCGCGGCACGCTGACGGACTTGGACCTAAGATCGTCGCCGTGATCGCTCCTGCCCTGCCTGCCCGCCCCGCCATCCCACGGATGCCCGACGACCAGATGGAGGCCGTCGCAGTGGGCCAGCATGCGCGCGAGCGATTCGAGCGCGGCCGTGTTGGCGCGCAGAAAGGCCGGGCGCAGCAACAGGTCCTCGGGCGGATAGCCGCACAGGGCCAGCTCCGGCGCGAGCGCCACGCGGGCGCCCTGCTGCCAGGCCGCGCGCGCCGCCTCGGCGATGAGCCGCGCGTTGCCGTCGAGGTCGCCCACCATCGGGTTGATCTGAAGCAGTGCGACCCGCACGAGTTCTGGCTCTGACATGGACTGGAAGCGCGTTGACTGAAAACAATTATGTCATCGAGGTACATCCTGGCGTGGCGACGCTCGGGGCCGCGGAGTGGGACGCGCTGCTGGCCGCGCAGGCGCAGCCGACCCCCTTCATGCGCCAGGCCTACCTGCTGGCGATGGAGACCTCCGGCAGCGTCGGTGGCGACACCGGCTGGGAACCCGCCACGCTGACCGTGCGTGAACGCGCAGGCGGCACGCTGGTGGCCGCCGCGGCCGCGTACCTGAAGACGCATTCGTACGGCGAGTACGTGTTCGATTGGGCCTGGGCCGACGCCTATCGCCGATACGGGGTGCCGTACTACCCCAAGCTGCTCGTGGCGGTGCCGTTCACGCCGGTGCCGGGCTCGCGCCTGCTCGCGCGGGACGCGCCCGCGCGCGCGCTGCTGCTGCGCGCGCTGGACGCCCTCGCGCGCGAGGCGACGTGTTCGTCCGTGCACCTGCTGTTCGGCGACGAGGCCGACTACGACGCCGCGCGCACCGCCGGCTGGATGATGCGCCAGGGCGTGCAGTTCCACTGGCACAACCGGCACGACATCGCGCCCGCCGCCGATGCGGCGTCGCCCGGCGTGCTGCCGTACGCCGACTTCGCCGACTTCCTGGCCAGCCTGCAGCGCGACAAACGCAAGAAGATCGCGCAGGAGCGCCGCCGCGTCGGCGAGGCCGGCGTCAGCTTCGAGACGCTGGAGGGCACGCAGCTGGCGAGTGCCGACTGGGACTTCTTCCACGCCTGCTACCGCAACACCTACGCCGAGCACTTCTCGACGCCCTATCTGACGCGCGAGTTCTTCGCGCGCATGCAGGACACCATGGCCGAACACTGGGTGATGTTCGTGGCGTCGCGCGGCGGCCGCCGCGTCGCCTGTTCGTTGATCGCAGTGGACCGCGCCAGCGGCGCGGCGTTCGGCCGCTACTGGGGCGCGCTCGAGTCGATTCCGTACGTCCACTTCGAGGCCTGCTACTACCAGCCGCTGCAGTGGTGCATCGCCAACCGGTTCCGCCGCTTCGAAGGCGGCGCGCAGGGCGAACACAAGATGGCCCGCGGCCTGATGCCGGCGCGCACGCAGTCGGCGCACTGGATCGCCGAGCCCGAGTTCGCGCGCGCGATCGGCGCGCACCTGAAGCAGGAAAGCGGCGCGATCGACGAATACCTGAGCGAGCTCGACGACCGCTCGCCGTTCAAGCAGCCGTAGCCAGGGCCAGCTCGAGCCCGGGCTGCGCGAGCCGCAGGAACAGCGCGTCGACCTCGGCGGGCCGCAGCGTCGCGCCGCGGCCCATCCACCAGACGGTGACCGACCAGAACGTGCTGACCACGAACTGCGTGGCCAGTTCGATGGCGCCGTCGTCCTGCCGGGCCGTGCGCTTGGCCGTCAATTCGGCGCGCACCAGCTCGCGCATCATGGCGCGGATCAGGCGCTCGACCGAGACCTCGCTCTCCCGCTCGAAGGTGGTGCGGTAGATCGCGCGGTGGCTGGCCAGGTGCTCGAAGAACGGCAGCATGAAGGCGAACGGCTGCGCCGGCGCGCGGTCGCGCATCGCCTCCAGCCATGCGCGCAGCCGGTCGACGCTGGCGGCCAGCAGTTCTTCCTTGTTCTCGAAGTGCGCGTAGAAGGTGGCGCGTCCGACGCCGGCGCGGTCGATGATGTTCTGGGTCGTCAGGCGCTCGAAGCCGCGCTCGGCCATCAGGCCGGGCAAGGCTTCGAGCAGCAGCGCGCGCGTGCGGGCGCTGCGTCGGTCGATGGGGGGAGCGAGGGTCACGGCGGGTCGCGTTGTCGAACAGGCCGGGGGCGTTCTGTTCGGTAGTGAACGATGGCGAGCGCCTTGTACGGGCGCCGAAAGATGCCGAACAGTATGTTCGGTTCATCCCCACACCGCAAGCGCCCACGCCATGCACAAGCCACTCGCCCCTGCCCTCGTCCGCCTGCGCGGCGCGACCCGCCGCCACGTCACCGCGGCCGGTTCGTTCTGCGCGCTCGATCGTGTCGATCTGGACGTGAGCGCCGGCGAATGCGTCGCCGTCGTCGGCCCCTCGGGCAGCGGCAAGACGACGCTGGCGCACCTGCTGACCGGCATCGAGCGGCCCACCGAAGGCGAGGTCGTCGTCGACGGCCAGCCGCTGCATGCGCTGTCGCAGGACGCGCTGGCCGCCTGGCGCGGCCGCAGCGTCGGCATCGTGTTCCAGTTCTTCCAGCTGCTGCCCACGCTCACCGTGGCCGAGAACGTGATGCTGCCGATGGACTTCCGCGCCGCGCTGCCGCGGCGCGAACGCCGCGCCCGCGCGCTGGCATTGCTGGAACGGCTGCGCATCGCCGACCAGGCCGACAAGCTGCCGGCCGCGCTGTCCGGCGGCCAGCAGCAACGCGCCGCGATCGCGCGCGCGCTCGCCAACGATCCGGCGCTGATCGTGGCCGACGAGCCCACCGGCAACCTCGACTCGGCGACCGCGCTCGACGTCATGGGGCTGCTCGCGGCGCTGGCGCGCGAAGGCAAGACAGTCATCGTCGTGACGCACGAGCGCGAACTGGGCCGCTTCTTCACGCGCACGATCACGCTGCGCGACGGCCGCGTGCGCGCGGACACCGGCGCGCCTCACGCGCCTGCGCGCGAGCAGGTGCCCGCATGATCGCGCCGCGCTGGATCAAGTTGTGGCGCGACGCCGTCGCCGCCCGCGGACGCCTTGCGCTGATCGTGGCGGCGGTGGCGGCCAGCGTCGCGGCGCTCGCCACGATGGCCCTGGCCAGCGCCGTGCTGATGCGCGAGGTGCCGCTCAGCTATCGCAGCTCCAATCCTGCCTCCGCGCAACTGGAGCTGGCGGCCGAGCCCGACGCCGCGCTGCTGGCGCGCGTGCGCCAGCGTCCCGGCATCGCGCAGGCCGAGCTCGCCGGCACGCTGCGCGGGCGGGTCGAACTTGCGCCGGGCGAATGGGCGCCGCTGCTGCTGTTCGTCGTGCCCGACATCGCCGGGTCGGCCATCAACACCGTGCATCCCGAGGCGGGCGCCTGGCCCGCCGCCGAGGGCACGCTGCTGATCGAACGCAGCGCGCTGCCGCTGACCCATCGGGCGATCGGCGCCCCGCTCGCCGTCGAGCTGCCACATGCCGCGCGGCGCAGCATGGCGATCGGCGGCACCGTGCACGATCCCGGCGTCGCGCCGGCCGGGCAGGAGCAGACGGTCTACGGCTACGTCACGCCCCGCACGCTGGCATCGCTCGGCGAGGACGTCCCGCTGAGCCTGCTCAAGGTGGTCGTCTCGCACGACGCCGGCGATGCCGCGGCGATCGAGCACATCGCGCGCGATCTCGCGACCTGGCTGGCCACGCAGGGCAGCACGGTCGAACAGGTGCGCATCCCGCCACCGGGCCGTCATCCCCATCAGGCGCAGATGAACGCGATCCTGACGATGCTCACCGGCTTCAGCGCCCTCGCGCTGGTGCTGGGCGCCGTGCTGTGCGCCACCGTCATCGGCGCCTGGCTCGCGCAGCAGGTGCGCCAGATCGCCATCATGAAGGCCATCGGGGCACGCACGCACCAGGTCGCCTTGCCGACGCTGGCGCTGGTCGCGCTGCTGGGCCTGCTGGCCACGGCGATCGGCCTGCCGCTGGGCGCGGCCGCCGCGCAGGGCTTCATCGGCGCCATCGCGCAGCTGCTCAACCTGCGGCTGCAGGACACGGCGCCGTCGCGCGAACTGATGGCGTTGCTGGCGCTGCCCGGCATCGCACTGCCTCTACTGGCCGCGTCGGGACCGGTTCTCGCGGCGGCGCGCCGCAGCGTGCGCGCCGCCCTCGACGACCACGGCGCCGGCAGCGAGACTTCCGCCATCGCCCGCTGGGCCGCGCGCCTGGACACCGGCAGCGTCGCCCTGACGCTCGCGCTGCGCAACAGCCTGCGCCGCCGCCTGCGCCTGGTGCTGACGCTGGCGTTGCTGGCAAGCGCCGGAGCGATGCTGGAGACCAGCCTGGCGCTGCGCACCGCCTGGACCGACAACGTCGCGCGCGCCGCGCAGCAGCGCCGCTGGGACATCGAGCTGGCGCTGCAGACCGCGGTGCCCTGGGAGCGCGTGGCCGCGCGCCTGCGCGCGCTGCCCGTCGTGGCGGCCGCGGAGCCCTGGAACGGCACCGGGGGCGCGGCCGCAGGCAGCGGCGGCGTGGAGGTGGTCCACACCTATCCGGACGGCGGCCACGGCGGATTCTCGCTGCGCGCGGCGCCGCCCGACACCACGATGATCGCGCCGCATGTCATCGAGGGCCGCTGGCTGCGCGCCGACGACGAAGGCGCCATCGTGCTCAACACCAACGCCCGCGCGGCGGCCTTCCCCGGCGCCCACGTCGGCGACACGATCGCGCTGGCGGTGCACCACCAGCCGGTGCGCTGGCGCCTCGTCGGCCTCATCGACGAGACGCTGACGCCGGGAGCCGCCTACGTGATCCCGTCGGCGTTCGAGCGCGCCACCGGCGGCAACGCCGGCGTCTCGAGCCTGCGCATCGCGCTGCGCGAGCGCGCCGGCGCGGACGCCGCGCTGGCGCAGATCTCGCAGGCACTGGCACGTGACGGCCTGGTCGTGCGCGCCGCGATCACCGCGCAACGCTTCGCCGCGGCCCAGGGCGGCCACGTCGCGATCCTGGTCGCGGCGCTGGGCTTCATCGCGCTGCTGATGGGCGTCGTCGGCCTGCTCGGGCTGGCCTCGGCGCTGTCGGTGGCCACGGCCGAACGCACGCGCGAGTTCGGCGTGATGCGCGCGCTGGGCGCGAGCCGCGGCGTCGCGCTGCGCGTGGTGCTGGCCGAGGGCGCCGTCATCGGCGCCGCGAGCTGGGCGCTGGCCGTGGGCCTGTCGCTGCCGCTGTCGGCCGTCGTCGGACGCGTGCTGGGCTCCATCTCGGCCCAGGATCTCGCCCCGCGACTGGGCGCGCCGGCGGTGTGCCTGCTGCTGCTCGCGCTGCTGGCCGGCGCGGTGGCCGCGAGCCTCGGCCCGGCCTTGCGCGCCTCGCGCTGGAGCGTGCGCCAGTCGCTGGCGCTCGCCTGACATTCACTTCTTCAAGGGAATCCCATGAACAACAAGTTCCGCATTCTCGCCCTCGCCGCCGTGCTGGCCCTGGTCGTCGCGGCGATCGTCGCCCTGCACCACGTCGACCCCATCGGCGTCATCCGCCGGCTGCACGGGATGTGACGCGTCGTCCCGCGCGTCAGTGAAGGCCGGCGCTGGCCAGCCAGGCACGGCATGCGTCAGCAAGTAGCGTGTCATCCTGCGCGCAGTCGCAGGATCCACCCCTGCCATGGTGCTGGCTGCAACAAGCAAGGGATGCAGCCCGGCAAGGGTGGATTCTGCGACTGTGCGCAGAATGACAGCGGGGCCGCAGCACCTCGCGGACGCCAACGAAAAAGCCCTCGCAAGGAGGGCTTCGTCTTGTCAGCGCACTGCCTTACTTGGCGGCCTGCGCGGCCTGGTAGGCCTTCATGCCCGAGACGATCTCGGCGCGCGCGGCGTCCGGACCTTCCCAGCCCTTGACCTTGACCCACTTGTTGGGCTCCAGGTCCTTGTAGTGCTCGAAGAAGTGCTGGATGGCCTTCAGGCGCATCTGGTTGATGTCCTCGGGCTTTTGCCAGTGGTCGTAGATCGGCAGGATCTTGGTGGTGGGCACGGCCAGCAGCTTGGCGTCGCCGCCCGCCTCGTCGTCCATCATCAGCACGCCGATGGCGCGGCAGGTGACGACCACGCCCGGCGTCAGCGGGAACGGGGTGATCACGAGGACGTCCACCGGGTCGCCGTCGTCCGACAGCGTCTTGGGCACGTAGCCGTAGTTGCACGGGTAGTGCATCGCGGTGGTCATGAAGCGGTCGACGAACATCGCGCCGCTTTCCTTGTCCACTTCGTACTTGATCGGATCCGCGTTCATCGGGATCTCGATGATGACGTTGAATTCTTCGGGCGCCTTGGCGCCGGGGGAGACGTTATGGA
>Ga0209759_1001650_pt1 | contig 11737 bp, 9 predicted proteins | sample AraplaCL_Col_mMS_FD_184261 | JGI IMG/M metagenome (GOLD analysis project Ga0209759, IMG submission 184261) | Arabidopsis root microbial communities from the University of North Carolina, USA - plate scrape CL_Col_mMS (SPAdes) (version 2) | ecosystem: Host-associated > Plants > Roots >...
CCCGCCGGCAAGCCGCTGCGCGTGGCGCTGCTGCAATCGAACATCGCCGACTACGAGCGCCTGCGCCAGCAGCACGGCGCGGACGCCGTCGTGCACCAGGTGCTGGACCTGCACTTCGCGATGTCCTACGACGCCGTCGAACGCCAGCATGCCGATGCGGTGCTGTGGTCCGAGACCGTCTACCCGACCACCTTCGGCCATCCCAAGAGCGAGGCCGGCGCGCAGTTCGATCGCGCCATCCTGTCCATCGTCGACGCCGCGCACGTGCCCTTCGTGTTCGGCACCTACGACATCGACGCCGACGGCGAGTACAACGCCGCCGCGTTCGTCGAGCCCGGCAAGGGCCTGCTCGGCTTCTACCGCAAGACGCGCCTGTTCCCATTGACCGAGGCCGTGCCCTCCTGGCTGGACGGCCCGGCCTTGCGGCGCTGGTTGCCGTGGGCAGGCTCGTGGAAGCCCGGCAGCGGCGCGCGCGTGTTTCCACTGCGCCTGGCCGATGGCCGCGAGATCCCGGTCGCGCCGCTGATCTGCCGCGACGACGTCGATCCGCAGCTGGCCATCGACGGTGCCCGCCTGGGCGCGCAGGCCATCCTGACGATGTCCAACGACGCCTGGTTCACGCAGCATCCGCAAGGCGCCGCGTTGCACCAGGCGGTGGCCGCGTTCCGCAGCATCGAGACGCGGCTGCCGCAGTTTCGCGTCACCACCACCGGCTACAGCGCCGTGATCGACGAGACCGGCCGCGTCATCGCGGGCTCGGGCACGGACGAGCGCACGCTGGTCGTCGGCGACCTGCCGGTGCGCACGCCGCCACGCACCCTGATGGTGGCCTGGGGCGGCGACTGGGTGGGCCGCGTCGCGACGGCATTCCTCGCGCTATTGGCCGCACTGGCGGCGCTGCGGCGCTGGGGACCGGCCGATGCCGGCGAGGTCGCGCCGGCCCTGGACTTGTCGGCGCGGCCGATTCGCGTGACGGTGTTGCCGCGCGCTGCCCGCGCCGCGGCGGGCGCGTTGCGCACCGCCGGGCGCGCAGGCCTGCTGTGGATGATCGCCGCGGTGCTGCTGGGCGACGCCGCCCTGCAGTCCAACACGCTGGCGCAGATCCGCAGCTTCGTCACGCTGTTCCTGATGCCCGAGGCGGCCGCCTGGTGCGTGCTGCGCGCGTTCGCGGCCCGCGCGGCCATCGCCGACGGCCAGCTCGTGTTGACGAGCGGCTCACGGCGCCTCGAACTGCCGCTGGCCGACATCGCGACGGTGCAGGCCTGGCGCCTGCCGATCCCGGGCCCCGGCCTGGCGATCGTGCTCGCCAGCGGCCAACCCTGGCCCCATGGCCTCGCGTTCGCACGTCCGGACGCCCTCGCACGCGCGCTGGCGCCCGCGCAGCACGCCGGCGCGCACCCACCCACCGCGTCGGCCGCCGCGCGCTACGCGCACGCCGCCCAGGCCGCGCGCCGCAGCGTGCTGGCCCACCCGCTCGTCAAGTTCGGCCTCTTTCCGCTGCTGCTGGCGATCCCCGCCTTCCGCCTGCATCAACACATCGCCTATGGCGGCACCTTCGGCGAGTACCTCACGTTCGGCTGGCGCGCGTACCTGGCGACGTTCGCGCTGTGGTGGGCGGCGTGGGCCGTCGGCGTCGTGCTGTGCGCCGCAGCGCTGCGCACCGCGATCGAAGCGGGCACCCTGGCCGGCGCGCTGCTGGCGCCCGCGCGCGCCAAGGATGCGCGCCGTGCATTGGAAGCGCTGGGCTTGGCCGCGCTCTATCTGGGCCTGCCGGCGTGGATGCTGGTGAGGATGACCGGGCTCTGAACAAGGAGCTGCGCCGTGTCCGCTGCGCCGTGTCCGCTGCGGCGCCTCTGGAGGCCGGGTCGAGTCGAGAGCCGACGCCATCGAGATCAGCTTGCGGGATTCTCCGGACGTGTCTGCATATCAAGCGCCGCAGAGCGGAAATTTGCGCGTCCCGCGGTCTGGTTGGGCCGTCTGGTGACCGCTTGCGGTGAGTTCGGACGACGGCTGTCGACCCTGAGCGGAAATCCACACACGAGAACTCGCGGCCGGAAAGCTGTCGTTCAATCCGCAAACCGTCTGGACAAAGATGCGAGCACTTCAGGGGCGTCGCTGCAGATCAAGTACGCCAAGCGCCAACCGGACGTTCGCCTCGATGAGCGCCATGAAGCGGCCGGCAAATATCGGACCAGCGCGCCAACGGTCGTCCATGCCGCTTCGCACCTGCACCTGCAAATCGTCCGGCCAGGACGCCTCAGGGGTGGCAGGTTCGATCCGGCCGTGTTCCCGGGCGATCGGATCCAACCGATTTGCTGGCAGCAGTTGCTCGACTGCATCCTTCACGGCGGCGTGCAGTCGGCTCGCGTCCAAGCCCTTGACGCAGCTATTCGGCGCGAGCACCCGTCCGTCGAAGGCTGAAATCTCGACGAACGCCTCGCGGCGCGGCTCGGGTCCGGGCATCGGAAACTCAAGATAGGCAATGTCTGCGTCCGGGAACGCGTCAATGTGCATGGCTGCGTCCTGCCACAGTGCGCCCGCGGCATCCACGTATATGTAACCGATCGACCACAAGCGCTTGCCTCCGTCCAGCCCGGAGAAGCTTCGATGGCAGCAGCGATCACGCTCCTTACCGTCAGTCAACAGCGCGAAGCCTTGGAGAAAGAAGGGGGAGCCGAAGTCGCGTGTCTCGATGGTGAGCCCCGAGCGGCCTTCGGGCAAGAAAGCGCGATTCCACAAGATCCTAGTCTCGCCACTTGCCAGCGTGACCCGATACGCCGCGTGCCAGGGTGAGCCTGCAGTGCGAGCGGGCTCCAGTGGCAGCGGCTGAATGGTGCGGAGTGCAATCGCCTGTCCGTCCGAGAGCCTTTCCGCGCAGTCCGGCCGCGGCGGCACCTCATCCATCGCAGATTCGCCTAAGCCCTGGGCTTCGCACCGAAATAGGACGACGCGGTCGTGGACGAAACGCGGAGGCGCGGCGTTGTCATCTGCCAAAAGGTAGAGGTTGGCGCGCGCGGCGGTGTGCGGGCCTGTGTCCACGGCCGGGGCAGGCGAAGAGAGCAGCGAAAGTATTGTCGACAAAACGAGCGAACGCGGGATGACTTGAAGCGCATGCTCGGGCGACATGCCCGGATCCGCGTGGCGCCTCATTCCATGTCCTCCTGTACTGCCGTCGTCAACACGCAGTTTCTCCTGGTTAGCCAGCCAACCTGAAACCCGACACCGGCGATTGGCCGTCCTGGCCGAACAACGACGATCATACGGATTCGCTTGGGGGCGCCGCTTCCTACCGGCGGGTTAGTCGAGCACCCACGTGTCGCGCACGGGCACATGCGGATCCACATGGCTGGTCAGCAGGATCACCTGTTCGCCTTGCGCGGCGCGTGCTGTGATGGTGTCGGCAAGATAGCGCGCCGACGCGGCATCCAGCGCGTTGAAGGGCTCGTCCAGCAACAGTAGCTTCACCGGCAGGGCCAGCGCGAGCGCCAGCAGCGTCTTGCGTTGCTGACCAAGCGAGGCCTCGCGCAGTGGCGTGGCCAGTGCCTTATCCAGGCCCAGCGCCTCGACCTGCTCGCGAACGCGCGTGGCGTCCACCCCGGCGTAAGTGCCCCCGACGAAGCCCAAGCATTCAGCGATGGTCAGCCACGGCGTGGGCGGCGGATCGCTGAGGCACCAGAAGGTCTGCTGGCGCCATGCGAGCGGGGGGATGCGGTCGCCCGCCTCGTACCGGCAGCCAGCCAGTTCGAACGAACCGTGGCGTGGCATGAGCGCGCTGGCCAGCAGCCGCAGCAGCGTCGACTTGCCACTGCCGTTGGCTCCCTGCACCCACGTGACGCCGGCACCTGCCTGCGCAGAGAAGCCCTCGAACAACCAGCGCGAACCGTAGGCGAAAACGAGCTGGTCGATGCGCAGGGTCAGTTCCACAATTCGCTCCCGAAGGCGGTCAACAATCCGGCACACACGGCCCACAGCGCGACGTGCCCTTGGCGGTTGGCGGTCGGCACTGAGTTCAACGCCAGCGGCATGGCAACCAAGCCCAGCGCGAATGCGGCCAGCGGCCACGCACGCCAAGGATGCGTCGTCACGACAAGAACCACCGCGATCGCGCCGGCGATCAGCGTCGGCACGCACACGAGCGCCCGCGCTCGCCAGCGCCAGCCGGGCGACACCGGCAACGCGGCAAGCCAAGGTGCAAGGGCAGCTACGTGCTGCTCCATCGCGCGCTGCAGTCGCTCAGTGAGTGCGATCAGCAGCACGCTGAACATCAGCGCCCAAGCGGCGCCCGGCACTGAGGGCCACGGCCCCAGCGTCCACGCCAGCGCCAGGCCCTCTGCCGCGACGATGCCCGCTACCAGCGACGCGAACCCGGGCGTCAGCGTGCCGCGCCAGCCGGGCCACCACAGCAGTGCGACGAACTGGCGGGGCCGCCGAGCGAGCAAGGCCTCGGGCGCTTGCGCGCGAACCGCGCGGTGCGCGCGCACGACCACGCCACTCCGCTGCCAGGCGAGCGCCACTGCACCGAGCAGGCACGCCGCGATCCAGGACGCGGCCAGCGACACCAGGGCCCACGGCATCGCCTGCACCCACCACGCCGGCCGCTGCCAGGCGAAGACCCCCACCGACAACAGGTACAGCGCGGCCAGCGGCGCGAGCACTGCCGCGCTGACGATCACATCGGACGCTGCAAGCTCATGCCGCTCGAACGGCAGGCAGCGCAGTTGCACGCACCAGGCGTCGGGCAGCAACCTACGGCGCAAGGCCCACAGCGGCCACGCGCCCAGTACAGCCTGTGCCGTCCACAGCGCCAAGCCACTGCGCCAGGGCAGCGTCACCGCCAGCATTGGCGGCACGCCGGCCCACGCCAGCAACGCGAAGCTGGCGATGAAGATCGGGCCCGCGATGCCCGCGAGAATGGGCAAAGCCTCCTTCAGAGAACGCAGCAGCTCAAGCAGCACTTCGCGCGTGCGTTCGAGGCGGACGGGGATTAGGGTGGTCTTCAGGATCGGCGTGTTGTCGATGCGTCGCGCATGGGAGCGTACGCGGGGCTGACAAGTTCCGCGCTGGGCGGGTTACCGTACTGACCGATAGCGGACATCGGTGACGGTTGGCTAGCGCCGTCTAGCAGGCTGTTGAATTCTACGAGGAGCTGCCGCTTCGCGAATGAGTTGATGCTGTACGGTCAAGCCCACGCAACGATTGGGTGTGCCCTCGCCGCGGCGCTGGCACAAAGCAGTCGAATCAGTTCGGCCGCTTGTGGCCGCGTGCCGCCCCGAAGCGGCCAGGCTGATCGTAACGCTACCTACCCAATTGAGACATTCGCATCAGCGATTTCTCAGTCGAAAAGCTACCGTTGCGCGTGAGGTTGAGCGAGGTTGTCAGGCCGTGGATGCTAGTCGCGCATAGACACAACTATTGCGAAGATTGCCATCCGTATCCCGCATCACGTTGTGCATGATGCCTTCCAAACCGAAACCGCAGCGCTCTGCCACGGCCCTCGAGCCCAGGTTCTTCTCATCTGTGACGAGTTCGACTCGCTTTGCTCCGAGGACGTCCAACGCCCACTTGCTCAGAGCAATGACACACTCTGAGGCGAATCCCTTCCCCGTTTCGCTGCTTCGGAGCCAGTAGCCGACCTCTGTTTTAGGCACCATCCAATCTGTCCGATGCAGACCGACAGACCCGACAAGGCGATCAGTAGCTTTCTCAAACGCCAAGAACGGTAGATCGGTTCGGAGAAGAAAGTTCGCTGCGGCTTTGCGGCAGCGCACCTCGGCCGATTGGAGGGTTTGTTCCTCGGCGACCCATGGAAGAAACCAGAGATGCTTTCGGAGCTGTGCGATCGATTCAATCAAGGCTTCGTGGAGGACCTGAGCGTCCTCAACTCGGAACGAGCGAAGCAATAGCCGGGGAGTCTCAATGGATGATGGGACTGGGAGCAGAAGTGGATCGGGCATAGATTTTCTGTAGCCTGATGTGCTGTCCATCGACGTATGCCTAGCATTTAAGCATCGCAGGCGCCGGGTGGTTGTGCATCATTAAATCCTACTACTCCGCCGCCCAGGGAGCGGAACAGTCTGCAGCAGAGCGGTCAACAACTATCGAGTGCCGCTCCGACCTCTTCGACGCTGATCGTCTCGTGATTTGAGTCGCTGAAGAGATGCTTACGATCGCGTGTAAATGGTAAGGGTGGTCTGGGCTGGATATGGCCGCAGCGATTCCGCCACCCGACAGCCGCCATGCGCCATTGTCAGCTCATGGCCGATACGCGACGTACCGTCTCGCCAGTCATGTTCGATGCTACCGCGTGGGCGGCGCGTTGCGCCAATTTGACAGCCTGGCGTTCAGGTCTTCGATGGCTCGCCCAGATCGTGCGATATCCGGGCGCACGCACTTGCGGACAACGTCAGGAAGCTCCTTTCTGGCGATATGTTCTGTCGCCTCTGTGCGAGTGAGACCTCCGGCGCCGTCATCTTCGCCACCGCGTGAAGCCGATATTCCATAGTCCGCGCTGTCGATCCGAAACCGAAGATCGCTTACAGATTAGGAGCCGAAGACGTTCAACGACGATGCCCGCTCACGCGGCGCTCGCAAACACCTCGTCCATCATCGTCTGCGTCCCTCTGGAGAATTCCAGGGGACATGGGTAGGCTTCGCCCAAAGTCAAAGCTCGATTGAACGCCGCAGCCTGCAGCTCGTAGTGATTCACGGCCGGCCACCGCTCCACGATGGTTTCCATGCCGCGGTGCAGTTCCAGTCGCGCCTCGCCGAAGACCCGTGCGTTGAACGGGACCGGCAGGCGCAACATGCCAGCGTCACCGTGGAAGGTGATCTCCTGGCGTGGATGCATGCGTATGGAGGTGAAGCTGCTGTAGTCGGCATCGCCGAACTTCGCGCTGATCGTGGCGTAGACATCGATGCCATCGTCCCACTGGATGCAGGCCTTGGCATCAGTGGCCTCGAGTCCTGTGGCGAACCGCGCTCCACCCATCACGTACACGCCGATGTCGCGCAGGCCGCCGCCGCCCATGTCGGCACGATTGCGAATGTTCTGAGGGTCTCGGTTGTTGAACGAAAACGCGGCATCGATGCGCCACAGCCGGCCAACTGCCCCGTCAGCCAGCAATTGGCGAGCGCGCTGCCATTGCGGGTGGTGCACGATCATGAAAGCCTCGGCTGCCAGCACGCCTGCGGCGTCCCGCGCGGCGATCAATTGGTCGAAGTCCGACGCCTGCATGGCCATCGGCTTCTCGCACAGAACATGCTTGCCGGCCTTCATCGCCTTAAGGCTCCATTCCACGTGGAGCGCATTGGGCAACGGGATGTAGACCGCATCGACGCCTGGATCGGCGAGGAGTGCATCGAAGCTGTCGTGCACGCGCAGTCCCGGGGCGAAGCCGCGGAACGCGTCACCCTTGGCCCGGTCCGATGTTGCCAGCGCCGCGATGTGCCCCCCCCGGCGCGAGCGTGAGAGCTGGCCCCATGAACTCCCTCGCGAACTTTGCTGCCCCGAGGATTCCCCAACGAACTTCCGTCATGACGCGGATCTCTGCGAATATCAACGCTGGCAAGCATACTCGCCGCGCACGCTTCAACGTATGCGATGCTGGCGACGACCGTACAGGGAGCTCGCGTGTTCGCCGGCCCTCCTCGCGCCGCCCGCCTAGGGCAACAGGGGCACCAGCGCGCGCCCGTCGTCCGGCACCCCCACGACGGACCAGTCCGGGCCGCTGGCGGGTCTCCGGGTCAGCCCCGGCGCCGTGGCCCACCTCGCTCCAGGGCGAGAGCCCACGACGCGTTCGCGTCATCGAGCAGCCAGATCGCCTGCATTGGCTGGTCCGGATTGGTGCCCAGCGCCCGCGGCTGGCCGGTTCGATCCGGCTACTACCTTCGATTCTCATCGGAATGACGCGTGCATCGGAAGTCGTTCACGAATTGCGTCGTGACTCCGCGGCGAGATGGGTCTGACTTGGACTGTCCGGTCAGAATGCCCCACCGTGTGCCATTCATTCCAGCCGCCCAAATGAAACTGAGCCTTCTGCTCGTGCTTGTCGTCTTGTTGGCCCTGGCGTCTGTTGCTATCGCAGCGCTGAAGCGCGCAGAGCGGCAAGGCCCGGTGCCGACCAAAGCCAAGCCACTGATGACCAAGCGGGAGCAGGCGATGTACTGGCGATTGAAAGCGGCGTTCCCTGAGAGCGTCGTCCTGGCTCAAGTGGCATTCGCGGCGCTGATCACCAGCCCGTTCAGCCATCGAAACCGCTATGACCGCAAGATCGCAGATTTCGTGCTTTGCGACCCATCCCTGCAAATCCGCGTGGTCGTGGAGCTCGATGATGCATCGCATGAAGGCCGGGGAGCGCACGACAAGGCTCGCGAGGCCCTGTTGACGACGGCAGGCTACAAGGTTCTGCGCTTTTCGAATGTGCCCGATGAGGACGAGCTGAAACGTCGCGTCGAGGCCTTGCTGCCGCCGGCATCCGCCCCTGTGGCCGCGAAGGCGCGCAAGACCAGGACGGCTTAGGATGCTTGTCCGCGGCTCGAGCTCTCGCAGTCAAGCATCGTCTTCCAGCCCGACACGCCGATCACGGACATGCGTGGTCGGGTCTCTGCAATGTTCGGCACAGTGACGACACTGTTGAAAGGCGACGACCCGATGAACAAGTCAAGGTTTTCAGGCGCCCGGACACAGGCGCGGAGACGACGGAGCAAGACATGACGGCGCAGCTCCTGGCCGACCTCTCGAGACAGCCCTGGGGGATGTGTCCGTGGGAATGGCCGACACGGCCGCGCATTCAGTACTTCGAGATCGCATTGCCGCCGGCTTGATCTTCACCCGCCACGCGCGCACCGACCGGCAAGCCGGCGCAAGCCGTGTGCGCTCGCCGTTACTGCTTCATGATCTCGCCCGCGATCGCCTGCAGCGGCACGCTGCGCTCGACGCCGCCGCGCTTGATCGCTTCGCGGGGCATGCCGAAGACCACGCAGCTGTCCTCGTCCTGTGCCAGCGTGCGCGCCCCGGCGCTGCGCATCTCGGCGAGACCGGCGGCGCCGTCGTCGCCCATGCCGGTCATGATGACGCCAAGGGCGTTGACGCCCGCGCTCTTGGCCACCGATCGGAAGAGCACGTCGACCGAGGGCCGGTGCCGGTTGACCACCGGCCCGTCGATCACGTCGACGACGTATTGGGCCCCGCTGCGCTTGAGCAGCATGTGGCGCCCGCCTGGCGCGATGAGCGCGCGGCCGGGCATCACGCGGTCGCCCTGCTGCGCCTCCTTGACCTCGATGCGGCACAACCCGTCCAGCCGTGTCGCGAAGGCGGCCGTGAACTTCTCCGGCATGTGCTGAACGATGACGATGCCCGGGCACACGCGCGGCAGCGCGCAAAGCACTTCTTCGAGCGCCTGCGTGCCGCCGGTCGAGGTGCCCAGCGCGATGACGCGCTCGGTCGTCTGCGTCATGGCGCGCGGGCCGGCCGGTGCCAGGATCACGTCGGCCGTGTTCTTCGGCGCGACCGCCAAGGGGGCGGCCTCCGCCCGCGGCAGCAGCCGCCGCACGTTGGCGCGCGCGGCCGCGCGCACCGTCGCGACCAGGTCGTCGCCCGCCTCGGCGAGGAACTGCTTGAGTCCGACCTTCGGTTTGGTGACGATGGCCACGGCGCCGGCCGCCAGCGCCTCCAGCGTCGTCTTGGCGCCCTTCTCGGTCAGCGTCGAACAGATCACCACCGGCGTCGGACGCTCGGCCATCACCTTGCGCAGGAAGGTGATGCCGTCCATGCGGGGCATCTCGACATCGAGCACGATGACGTCGGGCCACGCCTGGCGCAGGCGCTCGATCGCCAGCAAGGGGTCGGCCACGGCCGCGAGCACCTGGATGCCGGGCGCGGCGCCGAGCAGGCCCGCGACGACCTGGCGCACGACGGCCGAATCGTCGACCACCATCACCTTGATCGGGGCGTTCATGTCGAGGCTGCCGTGATGGCATCCGTGGGCGGCAGTTGCCGCGCCCAGACGTCGCCGCTGGCGATGTCGAAGACGATCTGGCGGTGGCCGTCGCCGAACAGGCTTTCGGAGACCACCTCGATGCCGTGGGCCTTGAGCAGCCGGCGCGCGGCCTCGCCGTTGCGGCGGCCCACCGGCACGCCGGCGCCGCGTTGCGCCGGGAACATGTTGCCGCCGCCGAAGATCTTGGCGCTGCATGCCGCCGCGCGCGCGCCGCGGCGCTCCAGCTCGTGCAGCATCAGGTGCAGCGCCTCGTCGGCATAGCGCGCGTCCAGCCCGCGCAGCTCGAGGCCGCGCACGCGCTCCACGCCCACGCGCCCACGCGTAGGCAAGAGGCAGTGCGACAGGGCCCCCACGCGCAGGGCCGGGCACCACAGCGCCATCGAGATGCACGATCCGAGAACGGTCCGGATGCGGCACGACGCCTCCCCCACGGCGTACTCGCCGGGCTGGAGGAAGATTTCCTTGAGCGCGCCATGGGCCATCGCCGTCACGGCTTGCAGTAGATCGACGGCGCCAGCTGGTCGACGGCGGTGCTGATGTCGTTCAGGCTTTCGGAGTGCCCGATGAACAGGTGGCCACCCGGCTTGAGCAGCGACAGCACGCGTGCGACGACCTCGCGTTTGGTGTCGCCGTTGAAGTAGATCATCACGTTGCGCAGGAAGACGACGTCGAAGGTGCCCAGGCGCGGCAGGTCGGTGTTGAGGTTGACCTGCGCGAAGCTCACGCGGCTGCGCAACCTGCGCTCGACGAGCAGCGTGCCGTCCTGCTCGCCCTGTCCTCGCAGGCAGTAGCGTTTGAGGTATGAGGGCGGAATGTTGCGGGCACGCTCCATCGGATAGTGGCCGGTTCGGGCGCGGCTCAGCACGCGGGTGCTGATGTCGGAACCGACGACATCCCAGGCGGTCTGCGCAGCATCCAGACAATCGGCGAGCACCATCGCGATGCTGTAGCACTCCTCACCGCTGGAGCTCGCCGCGCTCCACACGCGGAACGGCTGCGGCCGCCCGCGTGCCTGCGTGGCAAGGGTGCGCAGCAGCTCGAAGTGCTTGGGCTCTCGAAAGAAGTACGTCTCGTTGGTGGTCAGCAGATCCACGGCGGTCTGCACCTCGTTGGCTGCATGCCCGCTGGACAGCAGTTCGAAATAGGCGCCGAAGCTGTCGAGACCGTGTGCCTGCAGCCTCTTGGACAGCCGCCCGCAGACCAGGGCCTTCTTTGCGGGCGACAGTGTGATGCCGGCGGCGTCGAAGATGAAGCGCTGGAAACGGGAGAATTCGGTATCGGAGATCGTGTTCATCGAGAGCTCGTTCGTGCGCGCAGCCGCGGCTCAGAAGCGCGCGAAGTGGGACTCGTCGACGCCGGAATCGGCGACTACCGCCGTCGGCGTTGCCAGCGCCTTCCTCGGGCCCCGATGTGCCGAAGCGGCGGCCTTGCGCAATGCGGGAACCATCGGGATCGGGCGGCGCACGGGGCCGGGGCCGGCGACCCGGAAGAACGACATCGTCTGCTGCAGCTGTTCAGCCTGCGAACTCATCTCCTCGGCCGTGGCCGCGAGTTCCTCCGAGCTCGACGCATTCTGCTGCGTCGTCTGGCTCAGCTGGGTCATCGCCACGTTGATCTGGGCCACGCCCGACGACTGCTCCTCGGACGCCGCCGTGATCTCCTGCACCAGGTCCGAGGTCTTGCGGATGTTGGGCACGATCGCATCGAGCAGTCGCCCTGCCTTCTCCGCGAGCTCGACG
>Ga0209759_1001651_pt1 | contig 11734 bp, 14 predicted proteins | sample AraplaCL_Col_mMS_FD_184261 | JGI IMG/M metagenome (GOLD analysis project Ga0209759, IMG submission 184261) | Arabidopsis root microbial communities from the University of North Carolina, USA - plate scrape CL_Col_mMS (SPAdes) (version 2) | ecosystem: Host-associated > Plants > Roots >...
CCCGCCTCAAGCAGGGCCTGTCCAAGACCAGCGCCAGCATCGGCGAAGGCATGGCCAGCCTGTTCCTGGGCAAGAAGGCCATCGACGACGACCTGCTGGAAGAGCTTGAAACCCGCCTGCTGACCGCCGACGTGGGCGTCGAGGCGACTGCGGTGATCATCCAGAGCCTGACCCAGAAGGTCGCCCGCAAGCAACTGACCGACAGCGACGCGCTCTACGCCTCGCTGCAGGCCGAACTGGCGGCGATGCTCAAGCCGGTGGAACAGCCGCTGACCATCGCTTCGCAGCAGAAACCTTTCGTGATCCTGGTGGTGGGCGTCAATGGCGCCGGCAAGACCACCACCATCGGCAAGCTGGCGAAGAAGCTCCAGCTCGAAGGCAAGAAAGTCATGCTGGCGGCGGGCGATACCTTCCGCGCGGCGGCCGTGGAGCAACTGCAGGTGTGGGGCGAGCGCAACCAGATCCCGGTGATCGCCCAGCACACCGGCGCCGATTCGGCCTCGGTGATCTTCGACGCGGTCCAGGCGGCCAAGGCTCGCGGTATCGACGTGCTGATCGCCGACACCGCCGGGCGCCTGCACACCAAGGACAACCTGATGGAAGAGCTGAAGAAGGTCCGTCGGGTCATCGGCAAGCTCGATACCGAGGCGCCCCACGAAGTGCTGCTGGTGCTCGACGCCGGTACTGGGCAGAACGCCATCAACCAGGCCAAGCAATTCAACCAGACGGTCCAACTGAGCGGCCTGGCCTTGACCAAGCTCGATGGAACCGCCAAGGGTGGGGTGATCTTTGCCCTGGCCAAGCAGTTTGGCCTGCCGATTCGCTACATCGGCGTCGGCGAAGGGATCGACGATCTGCGCACCTTTGAAGCCGAGCCCTTTGTCCAGGCCCTTTTCGCCGAGCGGGAGCGTTCATGATTCGTTTCGAACAGGTCGGTAAACGCTATCCGAACGGTCACGTCGGCTTGCATGAGCTGAGCTTTCGGGTGCGTCGTGGTGAATTCCTGTTCGTGACCGGGCATTCCGGCGCGGGCAAAAGTACGCTGTTGCGGCTGCTGCTGGCGATGGAACGTCCGACCACCGGCAAACTGCTGCTGGCCGGGCAGGACCTGGGCCAGATCAGCAACGCGCAGATTCCGTTCCTGCGCCGGCAGATCGGCGTGGTGTTCCAGAACCACCAGTTGCTGTTCGATCGCACGGTGTTCAACAACGTCGCCCTGCCGCTGCAGATCCTTGGCCTGTCCAAGGCCGAGATCGTCAAGCGCGTGGATTCGGCCCTGGAGCGCGTGGCGCTGTCGGACAAGACCGACCTCTATCCCGGCGACCTCTCCACTGGCCAGCAACAGCGTGTGGGCATTGCCCGCGCCATCGTCCACCGTCCGGCCCTGCTGCTGGCGGACGAACCCACCGGTAACCTCGACCCGCGCCTGGCGGCGGAAATCATGGGCGTGTTCGAAGACATCAACCGCCTGGGCACCAGCGTGCTGATCGCCAGCCACGACCTGGCCCTGATCGCCCGCATGCGCCACCGCATGCTGACCCTGCAACGCGGCCGATTGATCGGCGACGGGGAGGCCGGCGTATGAGTGCGACCCGCAGCCCGAAAGTGGCCGAGCGCGTGGCCCCGAAAGCCTCCGACCCGCAGCCGCCGAAGAAGAAACGCAACGAAGACGACGGTCCGGACTTCGGCACCCTGCTGCACGCCTGGATCGAAAGCCACCGCGCCAGCCTGGTGGACAGCCTGCGCCGCCTGGGCAAGCAGCCGATCGGCAGCTTCTTTACCTGCCTGGTGATGGCGGTGGCCCTGAGCCTGCCCATGGGCTTGTCGCTGTTGCTGAGCAACGTCGAGCGGTTGGGCGGCTCCTGGCAGCGCGCGGCGCAGATTTCCCTGTACCTGCAACTGGATGCCAGTCCGACCGAAGGCGAACACCTCAGCGAGCAGATCAAGGCCATGCCTGGCGTGGCGGATGCCGAGTTCATCAGCAAGGAAAAGGCCCTGGACGAGTTCCAGCAACAGTCGGGCCTGGGCGAAGCGCTCAAGGAGCTGCCGCAGAACCCCTTGCCGGGGGTGGTGCTGGTGACGCCGAACGAAGTCGACAAGCCGACCCTGGAGGCACTGCGCCAGCGCCTGGCCGAGTTGCCCAAGGTGCAACAGGCCCAGTTGGACCTGGTGTGGGTCGAGCGCCTGGCGGCGATTCTCAAGCTGGGCGACCGGTTCGTCTTCGGCCTGACGGTGCTGCTGGTGTCTGCATTACTTTTGGTGATAGGCAATACCATTCGTCTTCATATTGAAAACCGCCGCACCGAGATCGAAGTGATTAAACTGGTCGGCGGCACTGATAGCTATGTGCGTAGGCCTTTTCTCTACATGGGCGCGCTTTATGGTTTTGGTGCCGGGTTTTTGTCCTGGGGCGTGCTGGCTTATGGCCTTAACTGGCTGAATGACGCGGTGGTCGGGCTGGCCGGTCTCTACGGCAGCGATTTCGCCCTGGCCGGCGTACCGGTTGCCGATGGTCTGTCCCTGTTGCTTGGGGCGGTGCTCTTGGGGTATATCGGTGCTTGGATTGCGGTCGCACGGCATTTACGCGAGCTGGCGCCGAAGTAGTTAATGTCAGATTAATGTGGTTTCGCTTGTATTGGCCGTATCGGTGGTTTAGGGAACTTGTCCTGCGGTTCCCGGTCAATTTTCGCAGTGCGTCACTGCACGAGTTATGTGAGTCGGAGGTTTTTTCGTATGACCACTTCTTTGCAACCTGCTTACGCGTTGGTCCCGGGTGCGAACCTGGAGGCCTACGTGAACACGGTGAACAGCATTCCCTTGCTGACGCCGGAGCAGGAGCGTGAACTGGCCGAGAGTCTCTACTATGAGCAGGATCTGGAGGCAGCTCGGCAGATGGTGCTTGCCCACCTGCGGTTTGTCGTCCATATCGCCCGTAGCTATTCCGGCTACGGTCTGGCCCAGGCTGACCTGATCCAGGAAGGCAACGTCGGCCTGATGAAGGCCGTGAAGCGCTTCAACCCGGAAATGGGCGTGCGCCTGGTGTCGTTCGCCGTGCACTGGATCAAGGCGGAAATCCACGAATTCATCCTGCGCAACTGGCGCATCGTGAAGGTGGCGACCACCAAGGCCCAGCGCAAGCTGTTCTTCAACCTGCGCAGCCAGAAGAAGCGTCTGGCCTGGCTGAACAACGAGGAAGTCCACCGCGTGGCGGAAAGCCTGGGGGTGGAGCCGCGTGAAGTGCGCGAGATGGAAAGCCGGCTGACCGGCCAGGACATGGCCTTCGACCCGGCGGCGGAAGCCGACGATGACAGCGCGTTCCAGTCTCCGGCCAATTACCTGGAAGACCACCGGTATGACCCGGCGCGTCAGCTGGAAGATGCCGATTGGAGCGAAAACTCCAACAGCAACCTGCATGAAGCCCTGGAAGTGCTGGACGAGCGCAGCCGTGACATTCTCTACCAGCGCTGGCTGGCGGAAGAGAAGGCCACGCTGCACGACCTGGCGCAGAAGTACAACGTTTCGGCCGAGCGTATTCGCCAGCTGGAAAAGAGTGCGATGAACAAGCTGAAGCTGTCGATTGCCGCTTAAGCGCTGACGCAAACAAAAACGCCCCGAGTTGATCGGGGCGTTTTTGTTTTGAAGTTCGGAATTTGCGGTGCTTGGACGGACGTCTCGCGAGCAAGCTTGCTCCTACAGGGTCAGCGTCGTTCACAAAACTGTGGCACGCCGCCGACACTGTAGGAGCAAGCTTGCTCGCGATGAGGCCCTGGAGGTCACAGCGCCCAAGGCGTCTTGCGCGAGTTGTTCAACCCCACCAGGTACTCATCCCCACCCAGTTGGTTCATCTGCTGGCGAATCCAGCCCGCCCGGCGCGCCACATAGGTGTTCGGATGGCTGGCGCTCCACTCCCGCGGATTGGGCAGCACGGCCGCCAGCAAACTGGCCTGCTGGCGCGACAGGGCCGCCGCGCTGACGCCGAAGTGGTGTCGCGCCGCCGCTTCCGCGCCGAACACGCCGTCGTCCCACTCGACACTGTTCAGGTACACCTCGAGAATCCGCTGCTTGGGCCAGGTCAGTTCGATCAGCGCGGTAAACCAGGCCTCCAGACCCTTACGGAAATAACTGCGGCCCGACCACAGAAACAGGTTCTTCGACACCTGCTGGCTCAAGGTGCTGGCGCCGCGAATCGAACCGCCGCGCTCGTTGTGCTCGAAGGCGGCCTGGATCGCATCGAAGTCGAAGCCCCAGTGTTCAGGGAATTTCTGGTCCTCGCCGGCCATCACCGCGACTTTCAGCTCGTCGGAAATCTCGTTCCACGGACGCCAGCTGCGTTGCAGGTCGATAGGCTGGCCATCGCTCCACGACTCGATCTTGCGCTCGACCATCAGCGCGGTCCCGGGCGGCGGTACCCAACGAAACAACAGCACCAGCAGCACGCTGCCGAGGGCGAACCATTTCAGGACGGTGATCAGGCGGCGAAACAGGAATTGCAACATAGAGATGGCTTGGCCGGGGCGTGGGAGCGGGCCATTATACAGACCCTGTGCCCCCTGGATGGAGTTCGTCATGTTGCGTGGTTTTTTGCTGCTGGCCGCCTTTTTCGGTTTTACCGGCGTGGCCCTGGGGGCCTTTGCCGCCCATGGCCTGAAAGACCGCCTGAGTGCGGAGTACCTGGCAATCTTCCACACCGGCGTGACCTACCAACTGGTGCATGCCCTGGCGCTGTTCGGTGTCGCGCTGCTGGCGGCGCATATCCCGGGGCGCCTGGTCACCTGGGCCGGCGTTTCCTTCGCCGTCGGGATTATGCTGTTCTCCGGCAGTTTGTATCTGTTGACCCTCACCGGCATCGGCAAGCTGGGCATCATCACCCCGTTTGGCGGCCTGGGCTTCCTGGTCGGCTGGTTCTGCCTCGGTCTGGCCGCCTGGCGCCTGCAAGCGGCGGCGTGAGCTGACCCTCAGGTCGACGAATGGCTTGGGTCGCCCGGACTGATCGGGCTAGAATGCTGGCCCCTAAAAATGATGGCAGCCCGGCGCATGCGCATTCAATTGAACGGCGAATCCTTTGAACTGCCCGATGGCGAGACCGTCGCGGCGTTGCTGGCCCGGCTCGACCTGGTCGGGCGGCGGGTGGCGGTGGAGCTGAACCTGGATATCGTTCCGCGCAGCCAACATGGCGAAACCGCTCTGCGTGAAGGCGATCAGGTCGAAGTGGTGCACGCTATCGGTGGCGGCTGATCCCGCCCGCGGTCCCACGCCCTGATCCCCCCTGCAAGCCCTCAACCTTTCAAGAGGATTTCCGAATGAGCACTGTTCGCAGCGACAAGCCCTTCGTGCTGGCCGGCCGTACCTATCAGTCCCGCCTGTTGGTGGGCACCGGCAAATACCGTGACATGGAAGAAACCCGCCTGGCCATCGAAGCCTCGGGTGCCGAGATCGTCACCGTGGCCGTGCGTCGGACCAATCTCGGCCAGAACCCGGGTGAACCGAACCTGCTGGATATCCTGCCGCCGGATCGCTACACCATCCTGCCGAACACCGCCGGTTGCTACGACGCCATCGAGGCCGTGCGCACCTGCCGCCTGGCCCGTGAGCTGCTGGACGGCCACAACCTGGTGAAGCTGGAAGTCCTGGCCGACCAGAAAACCCTGTTCCCCAACGTGATCGAAACCCTCAAGGCCGCCGAAGTGCTGGTCAAGGAAGGCTTCGACGTGATGGTCTACACCAGCGATGACCCGATCATCGCCCGGCAACTGGCGGAAATCGGCTGCATCGCGGTCATGCCGCTGGCCGGCCTGATCGGCACCGGCCTGGGGATCTGCAACCCGTACAACCTGCAGATCATCCTCGAAGAAGCGAAGATCCCCGTGCTGGTGGACGCCGGTGTCGGTACCGCGTCCGATGCCACCATCGCCATGGAACTGGGTTGCGAAGCGGTGCTGATGAACTCGGCCATCGCCCATGCCCAGCAACCGATCCTGATGGCCGAAGCCATGAAACACGCCATCGTTGCCGGTCGCCTGGCCTACCTCGCCGGGCGCATGCCGAAAAAACTCTATGCCAGCGCTTCCTCGCCGCTGGATGGTCTGATCAAGTAAGAGCCTTTGATGACTGAATCGAACGACACGCCAATCCAGACGGAAGAAGGCGAAGAGCGCCAACACCGCCGTATCAAGAGTTTCGTGATGCGCGCCGGGCGCATGACCGAAGGCCAGCAGAAGGGCCTGGAGCAGGGCGCGCCGCTGTTCGTCCTGCCGCTGGCCGATGCGCCGGTGGATTTCGACCAGGTGTTCGGCCGTTCGGCGCCGCGCTCGCTGGAAATCGGCTTCGGCATGGGCCATTCCCTGCTGGAGATGGCGGCGGCCGCGCCGGAGCAGGACTTTATCGGTGTCGAAGTGCACCGCCCGGGTGTCGGTGCGCTGCTCAATGGCGTGCTGACCCAGGGTCTGAAGAACCTGCGGGTCTATGACTGCGATGCCATTGAAGTGCTCAACCGCTGCGTGGCGGACAACAGCCTGGATCGGCTGATGCTGTTTTTCCCCGATCCGTGGCACAAGAGCCGTCATCACAAGCGGCGTATCGTCCAGGCGTCCTTTGCCGAGCTGGTGCGCAGCAAGCTGAAGGTCGGCGGGATTTTGCACATGGCCACCGACTGGGAGCCGTATGCCGAGTACATGCTGGAAGTGATGAATGTCGCGCCGGGTTACCGCAACCTGGCGGAAGACGGCAAGTGCGTGCCGCGTCCGGCCGAACGCCCAATCACCAAGTTCGAACGCCGCGGCGAGCGGCTGGGGCATGGGGTCTGGGACTTGAAGTTCGAGAAGCTGGCGTAAGTGGAACATCGCTCGTCTCCACGCAATGTGGAGACGAGTATCGCTTTAGCTCTGATTCTACTTGTAAAGGAAGACAAGCCCTTGAGAGTCCATGCTCTTGCACTGTTCTGCGCGACCTTCATCGTGATGTCTTCCGCCTGCGCGGTGACAACGGATAGGCTGCCGACGCTTTCCGCCGAAGATTATCTGGTGCAAATGCAAATCAAGTCCAACCGCGTTGAGGCAATGCTCAGCGAGTGGAGTGCTGCTGAAAAGCGTGGAGACGCCCATGTTGCTGGGCCCGAAGAGCAAAATGCAGCGCTAACGGCGGATGTCGAGGGCATGATTCATGATGTGACAATGGCTCATGAGCTGGGGCACCCCGTGGGGACTTACTGGCTGGCGCAATTCACCAGCAAGACGATCGTTGAGTCGCCTGAGGATAACACACAGGCCTGCGCGCTTTATCAAACGGCCCTGGACAGAGGATTGCTCGCCGCTGCGGTCAGTCGTTTTCATCGATGCAACAAGGCGTTCGAGCGCTTTGTCTTGAATGATGCCGGCCAGCTGAAGCTGATAGCCGAACTCAAGCATTTGCTCCAGCGACAGGATGCCTATCAAGCCTATTACCCGCTGCCCACGAAGCGAAGCCTGTGTTTCGATGATCCTGCTATCCGGGTCCCGGAAAGGACCCTTGCCGGGTTGCGCAAGGCCCTGGCGCCGGCGGTGCTCAGCTACGACCAATATCGGGCCGAGGCGTACTACCTTCTGGCGGTAGCCGATGTAAACGCGAAAGGTGAAATCGGTCCGCAGAACCTGAGCTACCTCAACCAGGCAATCGCCTTGGGGTGCTCGGATTTTCTGGGATTCAAGGCCGTCTATGAGCAGACGTTATCAAAAGGGAACACCAGCCGTTAAATCGGTGGCTCAGCGCCGATCCGCCACCACCCCGATCAGCACCAGCACCACAAACAACACCGGCGCCAGGCTGTAGTTGTTGAACTGGCTCAAGCCCCGCACCACCCAGGGCGTGGCGTAGATCAACGCCGCGCCGCTGCCGATCATGCACAGCAGGGCCAGCAGCGGCACGCGCAAGGCGCCGGCGATGCTGCCCAGGCGTTGATCGATCCAACCCTTGATGTCCGCGCCAAACAGCACCAGCAGGCAGCCCACCAGCGCCAGGGCGATTTCCGACAGGTTGCTGCGGCTCCAGCGTGACACCGTGGCGAGCAGGTCGAGTACCAGGTCCATGGGATTTCCTTAGGTCAAAAAGTAGTGCAGCAGGTCGTTGAGAAACAGCTGCCCGCGGGCGGTGGCCGCCAGGCGTGACGGTTCGACCTGTAACAGGCCACTTTGTTCGGCCTCGGCGCGTGCTTCGTTCAAGCTGTCGAGACTAAGCCCGGTACGTTGCGCAAACAAGACAGCGTCGACGCCCTCGGTCAGGCGCAGGGCGTTCATCAGGAACTCGAACGGCAGCTCTTCGTTGGGCAGGGCTTTTTCCCCGGCCTGGAAGGCCTTGGCCGGGTTCAGGTAGTCCTTGGGCAGGCGGGTTTTCCAGGTGCGCACGATACGCCCGTCCGGATGACTGAGCTTGCCATGGGCGCCGGCGCCGATACCGATGAAATCGCCAAAGCTCCAGTAATTGAGGTTGTGTCGCGCCGTTCGCCCGGGCTGGGCGTAGGCCGAGACTTCGTACTGGGCGTAACCGTGCTCGGCCAGCAGGGCCTGGCCGGCTTCCTGGATATCCCACAGGGTGTCGTCTTCCGGCAGCACGGGTGGCTGGTTCCAGAACACGGTGTTCGGCTCGAGCGTGAGCTGGTACCAGGACAGATGCGTGGGCTTCAGGGCAATGGCCTGGCGCAGGTCGCCGAGGGCATCCTCCAGGGACTGGTCCGGCAGGCCGTGCATCAGGTCCATGTTGAAGTTGTCGAACCCGGCCTGGCGCGCCATGTCCGCCGCCCGCACGGCTTCGCCGCCGGTATGGATGCGGCCCAGGGCCTTGAGCTTGTCTTCCTGGAAGCTCTGGATACCGATGGACAGCCGATTGATGCCCAGTTGGCGATAGGCGATGAATTTTTCCTGCTCGAACGTCCCGGGGTTGGCTTCCAGGGTGATTTCGATATCGCCGGCGAACGGGATACGCGCTTCGACGCCCTTGAGCAAACGCCCCAGCGCCTGGGCGCTGAACAGGCTGGGAGTGCCGCCGCCGAAGAAGATCGAGCTCAATTCACGGCCATATACCGCGTGCAAGTCCTGGTCGAGGTCGGCCAGCAGCGCGTCGACATACTCCTCTTCCGGCAGCACCGGGCTCGCGGCATGGGAGTTGAAGTCGCAATACGGGCATTTGCGCACGCACCAGGGGATATGGATGTACAGCGCCAGGGGCGGCAGCGGCGACAGGGCCGCCCGAGGGCTGGGGGCGCTGCCGTGGATCAGCGGCGGCGCGGAGTCGGTCCGGGTCATTTCAGGCCCAGGCGCTGGCGCAACAGGGCCATGGCGCGGGCGCGGTGGCTGAGCTGGTTCTTCTCCACGGGGCCCAGTTCGGCGCTGGAGCAGTCACGTTCCGGCACCCAGAACAGCGGATCGTAGCCGAAACCGTGCTCGCCGCTGGCGGCGGTCAGGATGCGTCCGTGCCACAGGCCTTCGCAGAGGATCGGCAGCGGGTCGTCGGCATGCCGGACCAAGGCCAGCACGCAGACGAACTGCGCGCCGCGCTCGGCGGTGGGGACGTCCTTCAAGGCCTCGAGCAGCTTGGCGTTGTTCGCCGCATCGCCCTGGCCATCGGCATAGCGGGCCGAGTAGATGCCCGGCGCGCCACCGAGAAAGTCCACCGCCAGCCCCGAATCGTCGGCCAGCGCCGGCAGGCCGGAAATGCGTGAGGCATTGCGGGCCTTCAGGATGGCGTTTTCGACGAACGACAAGCCGGTTTCTTCCGGTTCGACGCTGCTGAACTCGCCGATCGAGCGCAGGTGCACCGACCCGCCCAGCATGGCCTGGAGTTCCTTGAGTTTGCCGGCGTTGTGGCTGGCCAGTACCAGTTGGCTGAAATTCATCATTCGGCTGGGAAAAGTTCCTGGTTGAAGCTGAAATTGTGGGCATCGCCGCCGATAGTGACGGTAATGTCGAAGGTGCGGCTTTCCACCTGCGGTACCGGGTACTGCGCCAGGTAGTAGACGGCGCCCTGTTCGGTGATCTGCTTGAAGTGCAGCGGGACGTTCATGCCGGTCAGGTCCTTCACGTTACCGCTGACCTGGGCGACCAGCGGTTTGCCGGCCTTGAGCACCGAGACGTTGATCACGCCCTCGGTCTTGCTGCGCACCAGCTCCACGGCCCGGGCGATGTCCGGTTGAAGGTAGGTGGAATTGAAGGTGTTGTAGTGCACGGTGAGATCACCGAACACTTCCTGGCGCTCGCTCTTGATGGGCTCGGCGGCCATGGCCGTGACGCCGAGGCAGGCCGCCACCAGGAAAACAGCTGAACGAAGCATGATCATTCTCCTCGACACAGTGCGGTTTTACACCGCGAGCTGATGATCGGCGAGGCCCGGACTGCTGACACGATAGATGCCGATCTCCCCTAATAGATTAGGCCATAGCTTGCTGGCCCACCCATGACGGTGCTGTTGATCCACGGCAAGCCGGTTGATCACCTTGGCGGAGCGTTCGCTGCACAGGGCCTCGAAGTCTTCGAAGGTGCAGAAGTGGATGTTCGGCGTGTTGTACCAGGTGTACGGGAGGAAATCGGACACCGGCATCCGCCCCTTGCTCGCCAGGTACCAGCGGCAGCGCCAGTGACCGAAGTTGGGGAAGGTGATGATGCACTGGCGACCGACCCGGAGCATTTCGTCGAGGATCTTGTCCGGGTAGTGCACGGCTTGCAGGGCCTGGGTCATGACCACGATATCGAAGCTGTTGCTGGCGAAGTTGCCCAGGCCCTTGTCCAGGTCCTGCTCGATGACGTTGATGCCCTTGGCCACGCAGGTGGCGATATTGTCCGGATCGTTTTCCAGGCCGTAGCCGGTGACCTGCTTGTGGTCGCGCAGCCAGCTCAGCAGTTCGCCGTCGCCGCAGCCGAGGTCGAGCACGCGGCTGCCGGCGGGGATCCAGTCTTGGATGATTTCCAGGTCGGCTCTCATGGCGTCCTCACAGGGCTATTCGGTTCATGTAGTTGCCGAACGCCTGCAAGTAACGCGGGATCGGAATCAGGAAGGCATCGTGGCCTTGCGGTGCGTCGATTTCCAGGTAGCAGACATCCTTGCGGGCTGCCATCAGCGCATCCACCACTTCCCGCGAGCGAGCCGGGGAGAAGCGCCAGTCGGTGGTGAAGGACATCACGCAGAAGCTGGCCTTGGCGCCGGCGAAGGTTTTCGCCAGGTCGTCGTCGAAGTTGGCCGCCGGGTCGAAGTAGTCCAGGGCCTTGGTCATCAACAGGTAGGTGTTGGCGTCGAAACGCCCGGAAAACTCCTCGCCCTGGTAGCGCAGGTAGCTCTCGACCTGGAATTCCACGCTGTGGAAGTCGTAGTTGAGCTTTTCGCTCTTGAGGCCACGGCCGAATTTCTCGCCCATGGAGTCATCGGACAGGTAGGTGATGTGCCCGACCATGCGCGCCAGCATCAAGCCGCGCTTGGGGATCACGCCCTGTTCCTGGAAGAAGCCGCCGTGGAACTCCGGATCGGTGAGGATCGCCTGGCGCGCCACTTCGTTGAAGGCGATGTTCTGCGCCGACAATTTGGGGGCGGAGGCGATGGCGACGCAATGGCGCACGCGATCGGGGTAGGTGATGGTCCATTGCATGGCCTGCATGCCACCCAGGCTGCCGCCGATGACTGCGGCCCACTGCGTGATGCCCAGGCGGTCGGCGAGGCGGGCCTGGCTGTGGACCCAGTCTTCCACGGTCAGCACCGGGAAGTCGGCGCCGAAGGGCTT
>Ga0209759_1001653_pt1 | contig 11725 bp, 8 predicted proteins | sample AraplaCL_Col_mMS_FD_184261 | JGI IMG/M metagenome (GOLD analysis project Ga0209759, IMG submission 184261) | Arabidopsis root microbial communities from the University of North Carolina, USA - plate scrape CL_Col_mMS (SPAdes) (version 2) | ecosystem: Host-associated > Plants > Roots >...
CAGGTCAGCACCGCGGCGCGAGCACGTGATGGCCGCGGCCTGCGTGGCGAAGCGCATCGCGTCCAGCAGCGTCGCGGCCGCCATGCCGCGCACGCCGTCGGGCGACAGCGCGCCGAGCTCGTCCAGCCTGGCCAGCAGCGCGGCCTGGAAGGTGTCGCCGGCGCCCACGGTGTCGATCACGTCGACGACCACCGGCGGCACCTCGCAGATGCCGCTGGCGTGCCAGGCGAACGCGCCCTTGCCGCCGCGGGTCAGCGCGACGAGCCCGGCCCCCTTGCCAAGACAGTCGGCGGCGAAGGCGGCGGCGTCGATGCCCGGATAGAGCAGGCCCAGATCCTCGTCGCTCAGCTTCAGCACGTCGGTGCGCGGCAGCATCCATTCAAGGGTCTCGCGCCAGACGGCGAGGTCGGGCTCGACGTTCAGGCGCAGGTTCGGGTCGTAGCTGATCACCATCTTGCCGTGCACGCGCTCGACCAGCGCGCGCTGCGTGGCGGCCGTCTCGCCGACCACCATGGTGTAGGAGCCGACGTGCAGGGCGCGGGCCGCGGCGGGCATGCGATCCAGCGCCGCCAGCGGCAGCGTGCGGTCGGCGGCGCCGGTGCCGTAGAACGCGTATTCGGGCACGCCCTTGGCGTCGACGCCGACCAGGCTGATCGTGGTGGGCGCGGCGCTGCGGTGCACGGCGTCCAGCGACACGCCCTCGGCACGCAGCGCGTCGGCCAGCCGGTTGCCCAGCTCGCCGTTCGAGATGCCGCCCAGGAAGGCGACGCACTGGCCCATGCGCGCCAGGCCGAAGGCGACATTCAGCGGCGAGCCGCCGATGCGGGCGTCGAGCGCCATGCCGGTCGGCGTCGTCGCGCCGGTGAATACGTCCATCAGGGCTTCGCCCGCGACCACGAACATGCTTGTATCTCTCGTCTATGAGCGGAAGGTTCAGCGCAGGCCGAACATCATCTGGCGCGCGAACGCGCGCTTGAGCGGCGGCACCGCCTGCAGGGCCGCCAGTCCGAGGCCGCGCGCGGCGGCCAGGCCGGGCGCGTGCCAGGTGAAGCTGCGCGCGAGGAAGTCCGTCGCGCCGATCACGCTCCAGCGATCGGGGGCGCGCGCGAACGCGAGCCCGCGCAGCGCGCGCGTGACGCCCGCGTCGGTCGCCTGCGCGCCTTGCGCCAGCCGGTCGACCAGCAGGAAGGCGTCGCGCAGCCCCAGGTTCAGGCCCTGGCCCGCCACCGGATGCAGCGTCTGCGCGGCGTTGCCGATGCGCACGACGCGGCCCTCGACCAGGCTGGCCTCGGCGTTGAGTCCGAGCGCGAACGATTTCAGCGGCGAGATCGCCACCGGCGTGCCGACCGCCTCGGGCAGACGCGTGGCGAGCACGGCCAGGCGCTGTGCGTCGGTGAGCGGCGCGACCGGATCGTCGGCGCTGGCCACGCACCACACGAGCGCCGCGCGCGAAGTCCTGGCAGCGGCGCCGGGCAGCGCGGGCAGGGGCAGCAAGGCCAGCGGGCCGTCGCGCGTGAAGCGCTCCATCGCCAGCCCAGGCTGCGCGCCTTCGAGCGTGACGCTGCCGACCCAGGCGGTCTGCCCGTAGTCGTGCGTGACGGCCTTGCGCGACTGCTCCGAGAACACGCCGCCCTCGGCGATCACCGCCAGGTCGAAGCGCTCGCCGCCGGTGCCTTCGGGCGTCACGAGCACGCCGTCGCCGTCGGTCCTGACCGCGGAGACGGCGGTGCCGAAGCGGGCGTGCAGGCCGGCCTGCCGCGTGCCGAGCGCACCGTCCTGCGTGGCGCAGGCCTCCAGGAAGGCCTGCTGCAGGGGTGCGAGCAGCGTGCCGTAGCTCAGCACCGCGCCCAGCATGGGCACGCCCAGTTCATCGGCGCGGATGTGGACGACGGGCTCGCCCAGGGGCGTCGCCAGCGTCGGCGGCGCCTGCGACACGTGCACCTGCCGGATGGGCGCCGCCTGCGCGCCGGGCCAGGCGCGCAGCCGCTCCAGCATCTGCACGCTGCCCAGCGACAGCGCGAGGGTGCGCGGGTCGCCGCTGATGTCCTTGGCGGCATCGCGGGTGTCGAACACGCTGACCGACCACCCCGGCAGGCGCTGGCGCGCCAGCAGCGCCAACGACAGGCCGACCGGCCCGCCGCCGATGATCGCCAGCCGCGGCGGCGAGGATCGTTGGGTGTCGTGCGTTGTCACCATGGATGCGAGGGTCGGGGAGGGAATGCTATTGTGGCCCGATGCCTGCGGTCGTGTTGATACGCAGGCGACGTCATGGAGATACGCCAATGCAATACCGACGACTGGGCCGCGCCGGCCTGCAAGTCAGCGAGCTCTCGCTGGGATCCTGGGTCACCTACGCCAACCAGGTGGACGTGGACGCCGCCGTCGAGATGATGGCCGCCGCCTACGATGCCGGCGTCAACTTCTTCGACAACGCCGAGGCCTACGCCGGCGGCAAGAGCGAACAGGTGATGGGCGCGGCGCTCAAGAAGCTGGGCTGGGCGCGCCTGAACTACACGGTGTCGACCAAGTTCTTCTGGGGCCTGCCTGATCCGGCCGGCGTCACCGTCAACCGCAAGAACACCCTCAATCGCAAGTACTTGATGCAGGCGATCGACGGCTCGCTGCAGCGCTTCGGCCTGGAACACCTCGACCTCGTGTACTGCCACCGCGGCGACCCCAACACGCCGATCGAGGAGACCGTGCATGCGATGAGCGACATGATCACGCAGGGCAAGGCGCTCTACTGGGGCACCAGCGAGTGGACGGCGGCGGACATCCGCGCCGCCTGGGACATCGCCGAGCGCCACCACCTGCACAAGCCGGTCGTCGAGCAGCCGCAGTACCACTTGTTTCACCGCCAGAAGGTCGAACAGGAGTTCGCGCGCCTGTACGACGACATCGGCCTGGGCCTGACGACCTGGAGCCCGCTCGCCTCGGGGCTGCTGACCGGCAAGTACAAGGCCGGCATCCCGGGCGACAGCCGCGGCGCGATGCCCAGCATGAGCTTCCTGCAGGACGCGCTGACCGACCAGGCCAAGAACGAGGCCGTGGCCCAGCTCGAGCCGATCGCGCGCGACCTCGGCGCGACGACCGCGCAGCTGGCGATCGCCTGGGTCGCGAAGAACCCGCGTGTCAGCAGCGTGATCACCGGCGCATCCAGCGTCAGGCAGCTCAAGGACAACCTGAAGGCCGCGGAGATCATCGGCAAGCTGACGCCGGACGTGCTGGCGCGGATCGACGAGATCACCCAGCCGCTGGCGGCCTGAAGCGATGTAGGGCGGGTTAGCCGCAGGCGTAACCCGCCGTTCGCCCGAGCGTTGGGCCGGTTCAGGCTCCGGCGCGCAGCGCCGCCAGCCGCTCCATCGTCCCGACATCCGTCCAGCGCCCGTCGTACTTGCGGGCGCGCAGCCGCCTCTGATCGAGCGCCCGTTCCAGCCTGGGCCGCAGCGCCATCTTCGCGCCGACGAGGATGTCCTCGAACAGCGCGGCGCGGAACAGGCCGATGCTGGCCCAGGTGAACTTGGGCTCCGACGTCCGGCTCGCCAGGCCATCCGCATCGATGCCGAAGTCGCCCTTCGGATGATGCGGCGCGTTGTCGACCAGCCAGAGCTGGCCCAGGGCGTCACCCGCTTCGAAGTCGCGGGCGTCGGTGTCGTCGAACGTGAAGTCCGGGACGAACACGTCGCCGGAGACGACCCAGAAAGCGTCGCCCAGCAGCGGCAGCGCCTTGGCGATGCCGCCGGCGGTTTCCAGCGCGCCGCCGTGGTCACGTCCTTCGAACGAATAGGTGATCGTCACGCCGTAGCGCGAACCGTCGCCGAGCGCGGCCGGGAACTGTTCCTCCAGCCACGCGGTGTTGACGACGACCTCGCGTACGCCCGCTCGCGCGAGGGCCTCCAGATGCCATTCGATCAGCCGCTTGCCGCGCACTTCGAGCAGCGGTTTGGGTGTGGCGTCGGTCAGCGGCCGCATGCGTTCGCCGCGTCCCGCGGCCAGGATCAGTGCCTTCATCTCGGCGAGTGTAGTGAAGGTGCCGGCACACCCGCGCAGACGCCGGGGTCCGTGACCAACTTCAGGGGTCACAGCGGGTTTTCCCCGCGTTTGCCGCCCCGCCGTCTAAAATCGCCGGCTCCGCCCCGCCCAATCCGGCCCCAAAAAGAGTCGTCCATGTCCGAGATCTCGAACGTCGTTCCCGCCGATACCCCCGTCGCCTCGCCGATGCCCACCCTGATGGCCAACGCCATCCGCGCGCTCGCGATGGACGCCGTCCAGGCGGCCAACTCGGGACATCCCGGCGCCCCGATGGGCATGGCCGACATCGCCGTGGCGCTGTGGTCGCGCCACCTGTCGCACAACCCCGCCAACCCGCACTGGGCCAACCGCGACCGCTTCGTGCTGTCCAATGGCCACGGCTCGATGCTGCAGTACGCGCTGCTGCACCTGACCGGCTACGACCTGCCCATCGAGGAACTGAAGAACTTCCGCAAGCTGCACTCCAAGACCGCGGGCCACCCGGAAGTGGACGTCACGCCGGGCGTCGAGACCACCACCGGTCCGCTGGGCCAGGGCCTGGCCAACGCGGTGGGCATGGCGCTGGCCGAGAAGCTGCTGGCCGCCGAATTCAACCGTCCTGGCCACGAGATCGTCGACCACCACACCTACGTCTTCATGGGCGACGGTTGCCTGATGGAAGGCATCAGCCACGAGGCCTGCGCGCTCGCCGGGGCGTGGAAGCTGAACAAGCTGGTCGCGATCTACGACGACAACGGCATCTCGATCGACGGCCACGTCGCGCCCTGGTTCATCGACGACGTCGCGGCCCGCTTCATCGCCTACGGCTGGAACGTGATCGACAAGGTCGACGGCCATGACGTGGAACTCGTCGACGCCGCCATCGAGGAGGCGCTCAAGAGCACCAACGCGCCGACGCTGATCGTCTGCAAGACCGTCATCGGCAAGGGTTCGCCCAATCGCGCCGGCACCTCCAAGGCCCACGGCGAGGCGCTGGGCGCCGAGGAAATCGCGCTGACGCGCAAGGCCCTGGGCTGGGATCACGCGCCGTTCGAGGTGCCCGCCGACATCTACGCAGCGTGGGACGCCAAGGACGCCGGCGCCAAGGCCGAAGCCGAGTGGAAGGCCGAATTCGAGTCCTACGAGGCCGGGCACCCGGAGCTCGCCAAGGAATTCGTGCGCCGCATGATGGGCGAGCTGCCGGCCAATTTCGCCGAGATCGCCGCCGACGCCGTGGCCGCCGCGCACGACAAGGCCGAGACGGTCGCCAGCCGCAAGGCCAGCCAGATCGCGCTGGAGGCCTTCACCGCCGCGCTGCCCGAAATGCTGGGCGGCTCGGCCGACCTGACCGGCTCCAACCTGACCAACACCAAGAGCACCCCGTCGCTGCGCTTCGGCGAAGAAGGCCAGGTGATGACCACCGAGGGCAAGATCGGCCGCCACGTCAACTACGGCGTGCGCGAGTTCGGCATGGCCGCGATCATGAACGGCGTGGCGCTGCACGGCGGCTACATCCCCTACGGCGGCACCTTCCTCACGTTCAGCGACTACAGCCGCAATGCGATCCGCATGGCGGCCCTGATGAAGCGCCGCGTGGTGCACGTGTTCACGCACGATTCCATCGGCCTGGGCGAGGACGGCCCGACCCACCAGTCGGTCGAGCACGCCGCCAGCCTGCGCCTGATCCCGGGCCTGGACGTCTGGCGCCCGGCCGACACCACCGAGACCGCCGTCGCCTGGACCATGGCCCTGGTCCAGAAGCATCGCCCCAGCGCCCTGCTGCTGTCGCGCCAGAACCTGCCCTACCTGCCCAAGGTCGACGCCGACGTCATCACGCAAGGCGCCTACGTGCTGGCCGAGCCGTCCGAGGTGGGCATCAACAAGAAGGCCCAGATCGTGCTGATGGCCACCGGCTCCGAAGTGCACCTGGCGCTGCAGGCGCAGGAGCAGCTGGCCAAGCTGAAGATCGCCGCGCGCGTCGTCTCGGTGCCGTCGACCAGCGTGTTCGACCGCCAGACCGAGTCTTACAAGGTGCAGGTGCTGCCGCGCAACGTGCCGCGCATCGCCATCGAGGCCGGCGTCACCGATTTCTGGTGGAAGTACCGCGTGGACGCGGTGATCGGCCTGGACCGCTTCGGCGAGTCGGCCCCGGCCCCGGACCTGTTCAAGTTCTTCGACATCACCGCGGACAACATCGTCGCCGTCGCGCGCAAGGTCGTCGGCAGATAAACCTTGTTGCGGTGCGGGGTCGAAAGAACCCGCGCCGTAACCGGTTGCAGGCAGACTCCGCCTGGCGCCTCCAGCTTTCCTTTACTTCGAGACCAGAGAGACATCGACATGACCATCAAGATCGGCATCAACGGCTTCGGCCGCATCGGGCGCATGGTGTTTCGCGCCGCCGTGCAGAACTTCTCCGACATCGAAGTCGTTGCCATCAACGACCTGCTCGAGCCGGACTATCTCGCCTACATGCTCAGCTATGACTCGGTGCACGGCCGCTTCAAGGGCGAGGTCTCGATCGACAACGGCACGCTGATCGTCAACGGCAAGCGCATCCGCCTGACGGCCATCAAGGATCCGGCGGAGCTCAAGTGGGGCGAGGTTGGCGCCGACATCGTCGTCGAGTCGACCGGCCTGTTCCTGACCAAGGAAACCTGCCAGAAGCACCTGGACGCGGGCGCCAAGAAGGTCGTCATGTCGGCGCCTTCCAAGGACGACACGCCGATGTTCGTGTTCGGCGTCAACGACAAGACCTACGCCGGCCAGGCCATCATCTCGAACGCCTCGTGCACGACGAACTGCCTGGCCCCAGTGGCCAAGGTGCTCAACGACACCTTCGGCATCAAGCGCGGCCTGATGACCACGGTGCACGCCACCACGGCCACCCAGAAGACCGTCGACGGCCCGTCCAACAAGGACTGGCGCGGCGGCCGCGGCATCCTCGAGAACATCATCCCGTCGTCGACGGGCGCGGCCAAGGCCGTGGGCGTGGTGATCCCCGAGCTGAACAAGAAGCTCACCGGCATGTCGTTCCGCGTGCCGACCTCCGACGTGTCGGTGATCGACCTGACCGTCGAGCTCGTCAAGGATGCCAGCTACGAGGACATCTGCAATGCCATGAAGGCCGCTTCGCAAGGCGCGATGAAGGGCGTGCTGGGCTACACCGAGGACAAGGTCGTCTCGACCGACTTCCGCGGCGAGCCGATGACCTCGGTCTTCGACGCCGATGCCGGCATCGCGCTGGACAAGACCTTCGTCAAGGTCGTCGCCTGGTACGACAACGAGTGGGGCTACTCGAACAAGGTGCTCGAGATGGCCCGCGTCATCGCCGGCTGAAGCTTCGCGAACGTGACGTGAGGGGCTCCTGCGGGAGCCCTTTTCATTGGGCGCCCGCCGCTGCGCGCGCCCAAAGCCTGCACGAAGCTGAACGCTGCATAACGCGGCGGGCATCGACAAGGTGGATGCAGGCTTGACGAATGCTCAAGGCGGAAACATCGGGTTGCGATCGAGGACGATCAATTGTCCGGCTGGACGCAAAGCTGCAACCCGGCGGCAACCGGTTCCCTACTAGACTGGCATCCATAACGAGCCCCTGCGTCGCAGGGCCACCAATCTTTCGGAGAGTTCGATGGCACGATTGAGCCGACTGCTGAGTGCGATCAGCCTGGGCGTCGCGGTGAGCGCCGCCGTGGGCGCGGCCGTGGTCGCGGTCGAGTACAACCCGGTGCGCAGGGCGCCGCCGCAGCTGGAAGGATCGGCCGGCCACGCCCGGGTGATCGTCAAGTTCAGGGAGAACGCCTCGATCCTGTCGGCATCGAAGGCATCGATCGCCGCCGCGGGCACGCGCAGCGAGGTTGCAGCGGTCGCCGGGCCGCAAAAGGCGAGCACGCTCGGTGGCCGCTTCGGGCTGGCGCTGTCCGACGGCCGCATTCTGGGCACACGCACGCAAGTCATGACGGCAGGTGGAATGAGCTCGGCGGCGCTGGCCAGGACCCTGGCCACCGACGCCGATGTCGAATGGGCAGTCGTCGACGAGCGGCGGTTCGCGCTTGCCGCGCCCGTCGATGATCCGCTCTATCCCGACGGCCTGTCCACCGACGTGGCGCCCAACGGCCCCGTCTCCGGGCAGTGGTATCTGCGCGCGCCGACGGCCTCCGACGCCAACGGCCGGGCGGTGGTCTCGAGCATCAACATCGAGCCGGCCTGGGCCATCACCCATGGCGCAAGCTCCATCATCATTGGCGACATCGATACGGGCGTCACGCCGCACCCGGACCTGGACAGCAAGCTGTTGGCTGGCTACGACTTCATCGGCTGGGGCGTCAACCACGTCATCGGGAACCTGGCAAGGGAGAGCTCGGCCGATGCACTCGCGGTTTCCAACGACGGAACCTTGGACGACGCCGATCCGTCCGACCCGGGCGACTTCGTCACGGCGGCCGAAGTGGCCAAGAATTCCGACCCGAACAGCCCGTACTATCAATGCGTCGACCCCCAAAATCCGGTCCCGCAAAACAGCACCTGGCACGGCACCCAGACGGCCAGCATCCTGGGGGCGGAAACCAACAACGGACGCGGCATGGCGGGCACGGCGTACGACTCGCCGGTCATCCCGGCACGCGCGCTCGGAACATGCGGTGGCTTCGATTCCGACATCATCGCGGCGGCCGAATGGTCGGCAGGCATCGCGGTCAGCGGCGTGCCGACCAACCCCCACCCTGCGCGGGTCATCAACATGAGCCTCGGGTCGTCCGGGGCCTGCAATTCGGCGTATGTCGACGCGCTGACGACCTTGCGCAACATGGGCGTCGTGGTCGTCGTGGCCGCGGGCAACGACGCCGGCCTGCCGGTGGGCGTGCCGGCCAACTGCAAGCCGTCGCCGAGCGACAGTGACCAGACGCCGACCGTCATCGCCGTGGCAGCCGTGCGTCATGCAGGCACCAAGGTCGGCTTTTCCGACATCGGGCCCGAGGTGACGATCTCCGCGCCAGGCGGCAATTGCGTCAACACGGCCACGGGCGCCCCGTGCCTGTACCCGATCATCACGGCCATCAACTCCGGCACCAGCGGCCCCGTCGCCAATGGCGGCACCTATTCGGACGGCCTGAACCACATCAGCCTGGGCACCAGCTTCGCCACGCCGATGGTGGCGGGCACGGTGGCACTGATGCTGTCGGCCGCGCCCAACCTGACCAATGCGCAGGTCGTCAGCATCCTGAAGTCCACGGCGCGTCCCTTTCCCACGGTCAGCGACGCGGTCGCGCCGACTCCGCAACCGCCCGTCTGCACGGTACCGACAGCCTCCAGCCCCAAGCAGGACGAGTGCATCTGCACCACCACCACGTGCGGCGCCGGCATGCTCGACGCCGGCGCGGCGGTGACGGCCGCTGCCGCCCTGTCCACGGGCGCGGCGCCGACGTACACCGCGCCCACCGCGGCGGCGTCGCCGACGACGGTCAGCGTCGCGGCCCAGGGAACAGCCACCATCGACGGCAGCGGCAGCACGGCCGGCTCCAGCGGCGTCGCGCCGACGTACAAGTGGACGATCGCCGACGGCAGCACGGCCTTCACGCTGGGTGCCTCGACGGGGTCCAGCGTCGTCGTCACCGGCGTGACCCCCGGCAGCGGCACCGTGAGGCTCACCGTCACCGATCCGACCAGCGGCCTGACCAGCAGCACCACCGTCGGCGTCACCGTGACGGCGGCCGTGGCCCCGAGCGGCGGTGGTGGCGGCGGTGGTGGCGCTGCCAGCCCCGCCTGGCTGGCGGCCTTGGTCGTGGCTGGCCTGTTGCTGGCCCCGCGAAGCCGGCGCAAGCGCGACTGACGCGCCCGACGCGCCTGCGCGCCACGCTGGCCCGCGGCAAGCGTCCTGGCCGCTGCAGCGATGCAGCGGTCTGTTGCAGGCCAGGCAGGAACCCCGGCCGACGAAGTGGCTCAGTTGCCGGTGGGCCCGGACGCCGCCGAGCTCGCGCCACGCGATGAGGCCGCAGGCAGGTCGGGCAGCACGCGGACAGCGTCCGGCGAGACCTGGTGGTCCAGCCGTTGCGGTTCGCGGTCGGGTTGCAGTGCCTGGGTGTCGGAGTGCAGCCAGAAATACAGGGCGGCATTGACCAGCAGGAACAGCAGGACCAGCGCGCGCAGCATTGCTTCAGCGCCCCTGCGACGGCGCGGCGCCGGCGATGAATCGGTCGGCGCGCATCACGCGGCCCCCGCCAGCCGCACGCTCACTTCGCCGCTGATGACGCGTCGGGTCTGACCACCGCTGGCGACCATGAGCGCGCCGTCGGCATCGACGCCGCCCGCCACGCCTTCGGGCATGTTGCGGTCGGTGGTGCGCACCACCTGTCCGCGCAGCACGTCGCGGCGCACATAGGCCTGCTGCAGCGGGGCAAAGCCGTCGCGCTCGAAGGCCAGCAGCGCGCGCACCAGCGGCTCCCCGATGCGTGCCAAGGCGTCCTGCGGCGTGGCCTCGGGCCACAGCTCGGCGAGGGCCGCGGCGCCGTAGTCGGCCTCGGCCACCGGCTGGGCCAGCACGTTGATGCCGATGCCGATCACGGCCGCGCGCTGCTCGCCCACGGCCACCGATTCGATCAGGATGCCGCCCAGCTTGCGGCCCGGGCCCGGCACCTTGTCATCGGCCAGTTCGGCACCAGCTTCGCAGAGGATCAGGTCGTTGGGCCACTTCAGTCCGAGCCTGGTGCCGTGCGGATCGAGCGCCTCGACCACCGCCAGGCCCACCGCCAGCGACAGCCCCGACCAGTCGGCGCGCTGCAGCGGCAGCGCCAGCGAGAACGTGAGCGACGCCCCTCCCGTCGAGTGCCAGCGCCGCCCGAGCCGGCCGCGGCCGGCGGTCTGGTCGATGGCCACGAGCAGCTGCGGAAACAAGTCGTCCACGCGGCCGCCGCGGCGCTCGCTGGGCGACTTCTGGACGCGCGAGGCGTTGCGCAGGCGCTCGGTGAGCTCGCTGTTGGTCGAGTCCAGCGTCTGCACGACCTCGATCGACAGCCCCGGCAGCAGCGGCACCAGGGCCTGCCACAATGCCTCCGCGCCCCAGTGCGGGCGCGCAGTGCTCGCCGGCTGGCGAGGGGAGGCCTGTGGATCGGTCATGAGGGTTGGAGATGGGGCAGTCGTCGGCGGGTGCGGCGCGGGCCTACTTCTTGGGCGACAGCATCGTGCCGCGGCAGCCGCGCGTGCCGCAGCGGCACTCGAAGCGCTTCTTGAGGGCCTTCGTGTAGCGTTCGTCGATCACCAGGCCGTAGTCGTAGAACAGTTCCTCGCCGGCCTTGATCGGCTTGCGGGCCTTGATGAAGATGCGGCCGTCCTGTTCGTCGGCGATGCAGTTGGGCGTGCAGGCATGGTTGATCCAGCGCGCCGCGTTGCCCCCGACGTTGGCGTCCAGCACCCAGCCTTCGTCGACATGGAAGTAGAACGTGTGGTCGGGTTGCGACGGATCGTGCGGGTGGCGATCGAGCGCCTGCTCCCAGGTGATGCGTTCGCCGAGGTACTCGATGAGCACCTCGCCCTTGGCGATGTCGCGGGTGGCGAAGACGCCCTTGCCATGGACGCCGCTTTTGCGCACCTGGATGCGGCGGCCGCCGGGAACGGTATGGTTTTGCGCTTGCAGCTTCGACGTCATTCGGTACATTGAAATTGTGGGCGCGCGCGTGTACGTGTGTGCAGGCGCGCGCGAGAGATGCATTTTAGGCAGGGCTTT
>Ga0209759_1001654_pt1 | contig 11725 bp, 10 predicted proteins | sample AraplaCL_Col_mMS_FD_184261 | JGI IMG/M metagenome (GOLD analysis project Ga0209759, IMG submission 184261) | Arabidopsis root microbial communities from the University of North Carolina, USA - plate scrape CL_Col_mMS (SPAdes) (version 2) | ecosystem: Host-associated > Plants > Roots >...
CCGCAAAGTGCGGCACGTTCACGAAGCGCTCGGCGTGCATGACCGACAGATAGACGACGCGCTCAACGCCGGATTCGCGGGCAACGTTCAGCGCAATAAGCGCCTGGGTGAATTCGTCCCCTGCGACAGCGTTGAGCAGGAACAGCGTCCGGACACCGACGAAGGCACGCCGAAGCGATTCGAGATCCAGCATGTCGCCTTGCACGACATTCACGCTGGCCGGGAAGTCGGCTTTTGACGGGTCGCGAACCAGTGCGCGCACGTCTGCACCGCGGTTGACGAGCTGATTGACGACTTGGCGGCCGACGCGGCCGGTAGCACCAGTAACGAGGATGGTCATGATGTTCACTCCTTGAGTGGGTTGGGTTCCCAGCTAAGGTAGGTGATCCATCTGTGGTCCGGAAGATGCTATAAATAGACTGGGTATCTCACTGGTGGAACACATGGATTTGCTTGCTCTTGCCGATTTCAACTTGGTTGCCCGGCATGGAAGCTTTGGCGAGGCCGCGCGCGCGAGCGGGCGTCCGAAGGCGACGCTGTCTCGCAGGGTGTCTGAACTGGAGACCAGTCTTAAGCTTCGGCTGTTTGAGCGCGGGCCTCGCGGGCTCAAGCTCACACAGGAAGGGCATGCGCTGTACGAGCGTACCGGCGCGCTGCTCACCGAGATTGCAGAGAGCGCCGCGGCAATTGCATCAGGAAGCGATCGGCCACGCGGGCGTCTGCGCATCAGCGCGCCAATGCTCTTTTCCCAGATCGCCATGGGCAAGCTGGTTGCCACGTTCGCGCTGAAATATCCCGAGGTGCAGTTGGAGGTGACGACCGAAGACCGTGGCGTCGACATGATCGAGGAAGGGTATGACCTCGTGATTCGGGTCAATCCGGACCCGGACGAAAGCCTGATCGGACGCGTCTTCTTGCGTGATCGCCTCGTCGTCGTGGCAACGCCGGAACTGGCGCGGCCATCAGGCAAGACCGTTGCGCCGGCCGTCCTTCGCGGCCCCGGCTCTGGAAGCGCCGCCTGGGATGTCACAGGGCCCCGGGGAAAGTCGCGCATAGCGATCCGGCCCGTCGCACACTTGTCGTCGCTGATCATGGTGCGCGACACGGTCCGTCTTGGCGTGGGCGCCGCCTGCCTGCCGGTGTCGCTCGTGGCCCACGATCTGGAGGCCGGCACGTTGGTGCATTGGGGCGATGTAGACGGCCCCGATATCGCACTATGGGCGCTTTATCCTTCCAGGCGGTTGCTCAGCGCCCGCGTTTCCGCTTTTCTCGAGCACCTCAAAGACGCATTCCCGACGGGCGAGCCCGAAGAGCTGGCGGCTTATCTTCATTCCGCGGCATAGGGATGCAGGAAGGGCGAAGCGGCCTTGGCGGTCTCGATGGCCTTCGGCCCTCACACGAAATTGCTGACAGGCTCGCCTGCATCGGACCTGCCCCGTCCAAAGGCAACCGTCGGCCTGAAACTGCCGATGACGGGCCTTTGAGGCTCGAACGTCGACCTCCAACAGTCGGGCTTGAACGTCTGCGGGCGGAGCGCGAGTGTCAAACACTCACCGTCCACTGTCTGAGCTCGAAAATTTCGACCTCTGACAGCCGGCTACGAGCCTCGGACGGTGGACCGTCAGCCTCAACGGGCCAACGTCGAGTGTTTGAGGGCCAAGCTTGGGTCTCGGAGGTCCGATGTGTCGGATGTTTTTGGGCCGTGTTCGGGCCTCTGCGGGCCATGCACCACTGTCTGACGGTGACGTGTCGCCCTCAGACTGCCGAGATCGAATGTTTGAGGTCGACACACGGACCTAAAACCGCGGCGCTCGGCCGTCTGCAGGAAGACAGCGGCGAGTAGAAGGGCGGATGTGCTCCGGCCAGGGCCGACCGCCGCACACATTGGACCGAATTGCGCAGTGCGCGCGCGGTCTTTGGAGCCCAGCGGCCGGAGACACAGAATCGGAAGTTGGACGGAGCCCCCATCGCTATAATCCATCCCGCTGCCGCACCAACGGCAGCCGGGTTTGGCGACCTGCACTGGTGGCTCTGGAGAGACGATGCTTCGCGCATCGCCTCCGCACACCCACGCACGCACTACGGCGGGCCGGGTGGGGAGACCGCAAGGTCTGCCGGTGCTCCAGAGAGCCGGTTCGCCAGCCCCGCCGTCAGGCCCGCCACCTCGTCTGGCGATGAGTTGCCGGGCCTTCAACCACCTCTGGAGGCTCTATGCCAAATGGTCCAAGCGGGCACCGCCCCGCGTCCTACCCATCTCCACCCGCATCACCCAGCCCACCGCCCACGTCGTCCGACACAGGCAGGCTCACCAAAAACCGCACCTACCTGAACGGCGCAATCGCAGCGCAGGCGTATCTCAAGCGCACACGCACCGCCATGTGCACACACGGCCAATGCCGCCCGGGCATGCTGCGCGAACAGCTTCAGCAGTTTTCGGCACACGCCTTCCCGCCGGCGTTCATCAAAGGCTTTGTGGATGCGATTGATGCGTACGTATCGATGTCGCTCGGGAGCCGCGATGTCGATCCGCAAACGTGGGATGTATTAGCCGCCATAGAGCGACGGGGCTACAGCCAATAAAAATAGATTGATGCATTCCCGTGACGGGCGGGAATGCCGAGGCAAGCAGGGAGGAATGACCGCGCAGGCGCTCTCCTGATTGACTCTAGTATCGGTAGCCGCTCAGGGCGCAACGTGCAGGGCGGCCTGCGATAGCGGATTGCCTGCGTCTGTCGTTACCGGCAGCGGTCGCCTTGCCTCAGACCAGCACGTGACGCACCTCAAGAAAGAAGCGCTGAATCTTTTGTTCAATTTTAGGATCGATCATTTCGTCCGGCCGCCTTCCGTGCGGGCAGGGAAGCCTTGGAGTCGTACCAAACAAGCGACAAATCAACGGGCGCTCCAAATACACGCTGCATCCCTTGGTATCCAGATGAGGGCAACTTAGGTTTGCCAGCGCAGTGTCGCGCTCGGCATCGCTCTTAACGGGAAGCCTCGACATCTCCTCCGTTGAGGTTGTCACGGGTCCACAACAATCGTGACATCCCGGAGTGCACTCGAATGTGGGAATTCGTGAGCGAAGAAATCTGATTTTTTGGCTATGCATCGGTGTAGCTAGGCGTGGCTGAGCACAAGGTTGTCGTCCATCGTGGACACGATCCCAGGCATATGCGAATGGGCGTGGTCACTTCCGTGGCAAGGGCTTTCAGCTCTGGTCGATTTGGCGTCCGCCGCCGACCCGCCAGCTCTTGCCAGAATTCGAGGTCCGACGCGAGCCGTTTGCTTTGCTTCAGGCGGCGCGCAGCCAAGCGCAAGTTCAGAGCGTGCTCCATCTCCAGCGTGCGCGCACGCGTGAGCAGCGTGTCCAGCGCCGGAAGTTTCCACGACCCCTTCCAAGCGAACAACGTGTAGTTGCAGCTGTCCTCGGACGTCGAAACGGAGAACGACTCGCCGAATACCGAGTGCAACTCCTCAAGGTAGAACGGGATATCGCGATCGCTCTCGAGGAAGTTGGCAACCAGTACGCCATCGTCGGCAAGGCGCGCGTAACAGGCAGCGTAAAAGTCTGCAGTTCCCAGTTGCGCGGCCATGCCATGCGCCAAAAATCCGTCGACCAGAATCACATCGGGTCGTGCATCCTGTCCTTTGACATACTCGGCACCGTCCGCGCAGATCACTTCGAAGCGGTCGTCGTCGGGGGGAATGTGGAACGTATCGCGCAAAGCGATTACAGCGGGGTCGATCTCGATTGCCACCACCTTGGTATCGGGAAGATGGTGGTAACAGTACTTGGCCAACGAGCCGCCGCCCAAGCCGATCATGGAGATTCGGGCAGGCGCCGGCTGCAGGAGCAGAAAGCCCATCATCGTTCGGGTATAGCCGAGCACCAACTTGTTTGGGTCGCGCCTTGACATGAGGCTCTGTACCCCATGCACATCAAAATGGAGCGACAGTTCGTGCGCAGTTTCCAGCAGCGTTGGCGTCCCGTCGTTAGGGGCTTCGGCGAGAAACTTCACATAGGCGTCAAGGGAGCCGTAGGACATATCAATTGCCGATCTTGATCAAGCGTTCGTATGGATGAGTCAGGCGCTTAGCAGCGCTGCAATGACTTTCACTGCGACGGCGTCATCCCGACCAACGGCCTGGATCATGACCTTGGCGCCCGCGCGGGCGGGGAGCCGCATGACCTCCATGACATTCTTGGCGTTCGCCGTGCGCTCGTTGCAGACGAGCAGGATGTCGCAATCGAACTGGCTGGCGGCATGTACCAGCCGCGCAGATCCACTGCCTTGCAGACCAACGAGGCAGGTCATCTCGATCGTCGCTTCTACCACTGCATCCTCAAAAAAACGGTGAATTCCAAACAGGCTCGCGGTCGCCTGGCTGCAGGCCGCGGCGCTTCCCGCGAACTGGGGGCGGAGCACCTGACGCGCGTCTCAGGCTGTGCTTTGGCGCATGGTTGTATATAATGATAATGACATTATCATGCAATGATACTCCACATGGAATCCAAGACTGCGCGTCTCACCGTGTTGATCGATCCGGTGAAGAAGAAGTCCTTCGAGAAGTTGTGCGCGGCGCAAGATCAGACGCCGTCGCAAGTGGTGCGACAGTTGATTCGCGACTACCTGGAGCAGCACGGCGTCAGCTATGCGACCCGCCCCAAAGTCGGGACGGCCACCCTGACTCAAAAACGCAATCCGTAGTCTCTGAGCCCCTCACGGCGGATCGCCTCGAATTGCACTGACGCGTTGCCTGTGTCCTGGGAGGGCGGATACGTTGACGCCAGCGCGACGGCAGACCATGCGGCCACGGCCTCGGCGTACGCCTGCGCTCCCCAAGCGCTCTGTTCGAACGGGTTTAAGGGAACGGGGCTGTTTCCAGCTTGTGGCTGAGAACAACCCCAATTCATATAGCGTCTCGATGGTGTCGACGCTGAAATGCAGGGGTATCTTTTGCGGCACGCCACTGGCACGGGGCGGGCTAAATTGATTTCCTAAGGACTCACGCTTGTTATCGGCATCAAAGGGAATTTGTCCGGACAGCAGCAAGGCGTGGCCTCTTCACGGCCACAGATTTGAAAATGCCCGGTTCGCGGGCTTATGCCTCGAAGGGGTTCGACACGCGGGGCCAATAGTTGAGATCGCGACGCCGATAGTTCAGATCGGCGAAGCTCGGTGTGACAGCCCCGGGCGCTGCGATATGGAAGATCGCCTTGGCGCGCGGCGCGAATTCGGCTTGAAAGTGCTGGGTTGATTTCACGACAACCAGCCGCTTGCTTTCAAAATCGATCCCCAGACCCGTGAACGCGTCGACGCCAACCACTTGGTTGCGTACAGAGGCCAGAACAATATCGACACCATTGGCGGCCTCGAGCCAAACGGCTCGCCCAAACGGAATGGTCAATCCCGAAATGCTCTGCGTATGTTGGTCGGACAGCGCACGCACGGTCACGCGCAGGTCCAACGGGTCTGCCGAGGCCACGCCGCATTTGCCACCCAAGCGCAAATCGAAGGTTGCGCCCACGCCGGCGTCGTGACAGATCTGGATCGCACCGAGATCCCAGAAACACCCGATGGCGACGTTTGCGATCTGTCGCTCGATGATCCGGCGCAGGATGACCGTGTTGTCTCCTGGCGCCCCGCCCCCTGGATTGTCAGCAACGTCGCCGATCACGACGGGGCCGCTGCCAACCTCCAGGGCGCGGTCCAGCCCAGTATCGACGTCGAGCCATGCAGGCCGCGTGGCTTCGCGCAGGGCCCAGAATTCGTGGCCAAGCTGCGTGGCCAGCGCCGTCGCATCGGCGAGGTTGTTGTCGGTCACCACCCAAAACTTTGCGCCGGCCTCCGGAACATCGCCCCATGGGAACCCATGCCCGAGGGACACGGACAACACGCCGTCCCGTCCTTCCAGCGATTTCATGCGTTGAACGAACGTAGCCATTGGCTCACTGGTGGTGTGCCAGGCCCCAACCATGCGGCAGTCGTACACACCTGTGGTGGGGCGGATCTTGCCTGCCGCGGTGTCGAGCAGCAGTTGATACGCCTCACGCAAGCGATCGATGGGATCGGTGTGCGGATACTCCTTGTAGGCGATCAGGATGTCTGCCGAGCGCCGCATGCGTTCCGTGAAATGGCAGTGCGGATCGAGTGTGGCGGCAATCGGCACTTCGGGGCCGACAATGGCTCGCACCCGAGATAGCAGATCGCCCTCACAGTCGTCGTATCCCTCGGCCACCATCGCGCCGTGCAGTACCAGGAGCACGCCGCCAAGCGGCTGCGCTGCTTCGATCTTGCCAAGGATCTCGTCCCGCAGCGATTCATAGACCGCGCGAATCGTGGGGCCCGATGGTTGCGCCTCTGCGCAAATGCCCTCGACGATCTCATGCCCGTCGCGTTCCGCAAGTCGCCGCACTTCGGCAAGGGCGAACCCCATGCCTTGCGGGGCTCGCAGGCTTGCGTCGCCATGGAAGATGCCCGATTCCTCAAAGCCGCCCCAGCCAGTGGGGCAGGGCGCGAACGTATTCGTTTCGGTCGCAAGCTGAGCAGTGAATAGTTTCATCGTGAATCCTACGAGAGGGCGTGGAGATCGAAACCTCACTGTAGGCACAGGCTGTTGCTAGTTTGTGAGCACTCTGTATCGCGTTCGACACGAGAGTGCGCCGCAGGCAACACGGCGGCTGCGCGGGCTACCGGCGCGGCAGTCTCACCGTCGCTACCAGTCCGCCGGCCGGATCGTTGCGCAGCTCAAGCGATCCGTTGTGCCGCTTGACGATGTCGTTCGCGAATGGCCAGTCCGAGGCCCGTGCCGCCAGTGTCCTTGTTGCGGGAGCTCTCAAGCCGGTAGAACGGTTCAAGCACGCGTGACAACTGCGCCTCGGGGATACCCGGGCCACGATCGGCGACATCAATGCAGATGAACGAGGGTCCGTCAGTCAGATGAATATGCGCCTCCTCTCCGTATCGGATGGCGTTGGCCACCAGGTTCGTCAGGCATCGCTTCAAACCAAGCGGTTGCGCCATCACCGCGCGTATCTCGCCGCTGACGGTGACACGCTGCCCGCGTTCGGCGGCGTCTTCCGCAATCGCATCCACCAGCGCGTTGATATCAACCGGGCTGAAGGCTTCAACGACTTCCGCGTTCCGCAAGAACGACAACGTGGCGTCCAACAACTGCGTCATCTCGTCGATGTCGCTTTGGAGCCGGTCATTCAACTCCCGGTCTTCAAGCGTGCGAAGGCGTAGCCGCATGCGCGTCAATGGGGTGCGTAGATCATGCGAGACGGCGGCTAGGAATTGATTTCGCTCACTCATCTGGCGCCGTATGGCCGCTTGCATCGAGTTGAAAACCTGTGCCGCCTGCCGCGCTTCGATCGGGCCAGCTTCCTGGATGGGCGAAGCGTCGATGTGGTTCGCCAATTCGGCAGCCCCTTGGGCCAGTGAACGAAACGGTGCCGCGAGCATGCGCGCGCCGATCCAGGACGAGATCAATAGCGGCACCAGTTGGATCAGCACGGCCAGAAATAGCTGTAGCGGAACGCTCATGCCCGGAGGCGCCTTGAACGCTGCGGCGCTGTAGAACCACCACAAGACGAGAGCTGCGCAGGCCTGTGTCATCAGGACCATGGCCAGCATCACGAATAGCAAACGATAGAACGCGGAATCAAATGATGGCTTGGGCATATGCGTCCTAGGTACGTCGAATACGAATAGAAATCAGCATAGTGGGATTATCGCGCGCGACTGTATCGACTTTGTTTGTATTCCATTTCAACGTTGAAACAATGAACGACGGGGACGATGTTGCACCTCTGCCTGTTTCAAGACCGATACAAAGTACACACGAAACAGAAATGCCATGCACTTACCGTTGGCGACGAGTTGCGAAGTGAAACGGTGCTTTGAACACCGCAATCAGAAAGCGGAAAACTCGGAGGAGACGACAGTGAAAATGAACAATCGAAGGACGCGTAGAGTGGATGCGACCGCGTCTCAGTTTCGCCAGGGTGGGCGATATATGACGTGGTTTGCCGGCCCGGTACTTGGCTTGGCTTCCCTGTACGCGCATGCACAAACGGTGAAGCCTTCACAAGACATGGTGCAGATTGCGGCGCCTGATGCAGCGTCGGATACGGCAACTGGAGCGAGGCCTGAAAGCGGGGCGGCCCCGGCTGAGAAGAGGGCGCAGGGGGCAGAGACATCCGTGTCGCAGGGCAAGGAAGGCGCCACCCTCAACACGGTGGTGGTGACCGCAACGCGCCGCCGGGAGCCCGCACGTGAAGTGCCGATGCAGATCAACGTGGTTTCGGCTGAAGAGTTGCAGAAAGGCGGCGCAAAGACCATGTCCGACTTCCTGTCGTCGGAACCCGGTGTTGACCTGAACACGGCGGGTGGCAGCGGCTCTGGGCAAATCAGCATGCGCGGCGTGACGACAGGTGAGCAGACCGGGCCGACCGTCGGCGTGTACGTCGACGACGTGGCATTTGGCGGCAGCACCGTGTTCTCCCAGGGTGCAACGTTCGCGCTCGACATGAGCCTGCTGGACCTCAATCACATCGAAATTCTGCGGGGTCCTCAAGGAACGCTGTACGGTGCGGGTGCGATGGGCGGATTGCTCAAGTACGTCACCAACGAGCCGGATTCCGGCGAATTTTCGGGCCGCGCGTCTGCAGGCCTTTCCGTCACCAAGCATGGCGGCGTGAATAACTCCGCCAACGCCGTGTTGAATCTTCCGTTGAAGACCGATGTGGCGGCGGCACGGATTTCGATGTTCAGCCAACACGATGCGGGCTATGTCGATGCCGTGGGGCCACAGGCCGGTTCACGTATTGACCGCGGCGATACCTATGGCGCGCGCGCGTCGTTTCTTCTGACGCCCACAAATCAGTTGACGCTGCGCCTGACCGCATTGACGCAGAACATCAACCGCAATGCACCGAACTACGTTGCCTATGGCAAAAATGGGCAACCCGTGGACGGCGATCTGACAACGCGGCTCTTTACGACGGAGCCCTTTCATCAGAACGTCCAACTCTATTCCGCCGGGGTTGAGTACGAGTTCGGCTGGGCACGCGCGAATTCGATCACGTCATACCAGTCGATGCGATCTGATGCGCCGCAAGACTTGTCGGTGGTGTACGTTCCGCTGCTCAACGGCATCGGGCTCAACGTGAGTTCCGTTGCCGCAAAGAACGTGGCGACGACGAACAAGTTCACGCAGGAATTTCGTCTGACCTCGCCGGGCAACCGGACGCTGGAATGGCTTGCGGGTGTGTTCTACACGCGCGAGCGCAGTGACGCGAGCCAAGGGCTCATTACAACGCTGCCCAACGGAACCGTCGGCCCCAATTTGTCCGCGCTTGAGGCACCGAGCACCTACAGCGAGTACGCGGCCTACGGGGATCTGACCTATCACCTGACCCCGCGCCTGTCGTTGACCGGCGGCCTCCGTGTGGCACACAACACGCAGGAGTACCAGCAGACCACGTTTGGCGCGCTCGCAGGGCCCACGCAGACCATTACCGCCCCCTCGTCGGATACCAGCAAGACGTACATGCTTACGGCGAACTATGCGCTGACGAAAGACAGCAACGTCTACCTGCGCGCTGCCAGCGGGTATCGCCCTGGTGGACCGAATGCGCTGCTGGTTGATCCAGTCACGGGGCTGCCTTCGTCTGGGAATCCCACCTTCCGCCCCGACACGCTGTGGACCTACGAGGCAGGCTACAAGGCCGATCTTCTGGACAAGCGCATGTCGGTTGCGATGACGGTGTACGACATCGAGTGGAAGAACATCCAGCAGTTCGGCGCGGTCAATGGCGTCAATCAAGTGCTCAATGCCGGTGATGCAAGGATTCGAGGGTTGGAGCTCTCCAGCGCGTTCCGTCCGAATCGCCACTGGAATCTTGGTCTGAGCGTGTCCCTCATCGACGCGAAGCTGACCACGGGCAATGTCAACACGGGCACCAATGCGGGCGATCCGCTTCCAAACTCGGCACGGGTTGCCGCCACGCTATCGGCCAGCTACCTCTTCGCGGTGAACGGATATCCAGCCTACGCAGGTGTGAGTCAACGGTTTGTCGGCAGTCGCCATGCTGGCTTTGGAAGCAATACAGGCCGCCCAGACTATCCCCTGCCGGGCTATGCCATGACGGATCTGCAGGCAGGACTCGACTTCAAGAAGTTCAGCCTCGCTTTCTACGTTCGCAACCTGTTCGACCGCCGTGCGTTGCTTGCGGCAGGTACGTCCCTGGTTCCGATGGGTGGCCCTGCGCTGGTCAGCGTGGCACAGCCTCGCACGATCGGTGCAACGCTGACGGTCCCCTTCTAACGCACATCAATCGACATGACACACGATCCAATGGATATCAGGAAGCAACTCGACGCGTTGCTGGAGCCGTACAACAAGGTGGACCAGCCGGGCCTCGTGGTCGGCGTCGCGTTGCGAGGGGATGCGCTTTACCGGCGCGGCTTCGGGCTGGCCAGCATTGAGCACGGCACCATCAACACGCCCGCAACGCGCATGCGGATCGGCTCGACGAGCAAGCACTTCACGTGTCTCGCGGCGCTGCTGCTGGCAGAAGAGGGCAAGCTGGATGTCGACGCGGGCATCCGCACGTATATCCCGGAGTTGCCGGTGCTCGCGGGCGATCCCACGTTACGCCAGTTGATGACGCACACCGGCGGCTACCGCTGTTACCTCGACCTGTGGGTGTTGACGCAGGGCGTGGTGACCATGCCTCGGGGCGCGGCGTTGGCGACGGAGGTCCGCCAACGCGACGTCAATTTCCGCCCTGGGGAGCGGATGATTTACTGCAACGGCGGCTACCACCTGCTGTCGCTTGTCATTGAGCGCGTCAGCGGCGTGCCGTTCGAGAGCTTCCTGTCGGAGCGCATCTTCCGTGTGATGGGCATGGTCGATACCGAGGCCGTTGCCGACGATATGCAGATTCGGCCGCGCATGGCCACCCAGCACGTGCCGGACGGAACGGGTGGCTTTATTCGCGGCTTGTTCCCTTCGTGGGAAGTGCGGGGTGAAGGCGGCATCGTGTCCACCATCGATGACATGCTGCGCTGGACGGCCCATCTGCGCGCGCCCGACAAGCTCGGCACCCAGGACGTGTGGCGACAGATGCTGACCAAACCGCGCTATTCCAGTGGTGCCGAAGGTGTGTACGCGCTTGGGTTGATGCGCACACCGCATCGCAATGTTGAGTTGCTCCACCATGCCGGCGGCGTGTTCGGTGGGTCATGCCAGATGTTGACCGTGGCGGCGCATGCGCTCGATGTGGTGATTCTTACCAACGGCGCGCCGGTGGACCCGATTGCACTCGCAACGCAGATTGTCGACGTTGTCCTGGGCGACGAGGTACTCGGCGCCCCGCGCCCCGAGCCACTGACCATCAACGGTCATGAAGCGCTGCTGGGCCGATACTTCTCGCGCGCCGATCGAGCGTACTGTGAGGTTGTCGATCGGGGTGGGCACCTTGCTGCCGTCATACATAACCAGAAGCACCTGGCGCTACCGTTAATTGAGACGTCGGACGGTTTGCGCATCGAGGACGGTACTGGTGGCGCGTTGATGATTCGGCCCGGCGCAACGTCGGCCGGCCGCGTGACGGCCATCGAGTTCATCGACTGCGGCCATGCATCGCTACTGGAACGGCTGCCAGATGAGGCGCCACCTGTCTCCGATGCCTTCGCCGGCATGGAGGGCGCTTACTTCA
>Ga0209759_1001655_pt1 | contig 11719 bp, 20 predicted proteins | sample AraplaCL_Col_mMS_FD_184261 | JGI IMG/M metagenome (GOLD analysis project Ga0209759, IMG submission 184261) | Arabidopsis root microbial communities from the University of North Carolina, USA - plate scrape CL_Col_mMS (SPAdes) (version 2) | ecosystem: Host-associated > Plants > Roots >...
GGGGGGGGGGGGGCGGCAGCCTTGTCCATGGCGGAATCCTTAGTTGGTGGTGGTGACCATGCGGGAACGTCGAGCAGCGAGACGCCGCCTGCGCGGGCCGGGACCGTGCGCTGGCGCATCGGCAGCAGGTCGCGGGCGTCGTCGTCATCGGCGCATACCGCAGGGGGCGCGCCAAGCTGGCGCTGCGCCAGCTTGGCGATCGACCAGAAGTAGCGGCCGTCGCGCTTCTCGCGCGCGATCAGCCCGGCCTCGAAGGCAGGCTCGAGCGCCTGGATGACGATGGCGATGGGCTGGTCCAGGGCCTCGGCGATAACGCCGCTGGAGACTTCGGCCTCGGGCGCCTGGTCGGCGAACCAGGCGAGTGCGCGCGCGGTGATCGTGCCTTCCTGCGGGGTGTAGGGAGCGGCGGTCATGCCAGCGCACTCCGCATCGCCCGGCGCAGTGCCGCGTTCTCCTCGCGCAGCTCGCGGTTCTCGCGCTCGAGCTTCGTCTCGAGGTGGCGCATGGTGTGCAGGTCGTAGTGGCGCGCGTGCGCCATCCACAGCACCGGCACGTCGTTTCCGGCCTGGTCCATGACGTCGCGCAGCTTGGGCCACTTGATGCCCTCGTCGCCGCTGATCCAGCGCGACCACTGCGCCTTGTCGATGAACTTGCCATCGACCTTGATCTGCTTGGGCTCGAGGCCGCCCAGCTCCGCGCACAGCGCGATGGCCTGGCCGAGATCGCGCTTGCGCGCCACCTCCGCGAGGTTGACTTCGACAGGGAAAGCAACCTGGGTCACACAAGCCTCCTCAAGTTCGTTGAGAGCAGTTGAGAGGCACCGCGGGACAAAATTTTTTGCATGAACTCAGCCCCCCACCCACCAGCACCACGCCCGCCACAGTGCGTAGGCCAACCCGCCGTCGACCACGAGCGTGACCACGGCGATCGCGATGCGGTCCCAGCGCAGGCGTGGCATGGCGAGGCCTCAGGCGGCGGCTTGCTGGATGTCGGTCGGAATGGACTGCATGCGCAGTACTGCCCAGTCGGTGCGCGGCGCGAGGCGCTCGCAGACCACGATCTTCTTGGACGGGTCATCCGCGTGCCGCTCGCGCGTCAGGCGCTCGATGGCCGGCGCGTGCTCCGGCGGCACCTTGCCGCGCTGGCGCCACATGCTCGGCAGGCTGGCGGAAACCTTGATGCCGCTGGCCAGCGCCAAGGCGCTGCCGGCGGTTGTGATGGCCTCGTCCAGCGCCTCGATGATCGCGGCCGTCTCGGGGTCAGGTGTGTCGCTCATGGGTGCCTCATTCGTTCTCACGTTCGTGAGTGTATGGCACACACCAACGTGAATCAATGGGGTGAGACATTCACAGACGTGAAAACGATCAAAGATCGAACGAAAGAAGCCCGCGAAGCGCTCGGCATCAGCCAGGCGGAGCTGGCCAAGCTGGCGAAGGTCTCGCCGGGAACGATCGGCAACCTTGAGGCGGGGACTCGGGAGAACCCTCGGGAATTGCTTGGGATCGCGGCGGCACTCAAAGTCAATCCGCTGTGGCTGAAGACCGGCAAGGGACCGCGCGGCGTCGACGCCGCGGAGTCGCCGCTGCCAGCTGCGCCAGCAGGTGCTCACGCCGAGCTTCTGGCCTTCTTCGACGAACTCCCTCCGCATGAACAAGCGGCAGTGCTGCTGGATGTCCACGACCGTGCCGCGCGAGTGCTGGGCGACCGCCTGCTCGCGGAGAAGTTCGGTGTCACTGGCTACGCGCAGGACGGCTCACTGCCACCGATCTACCGCGAATTCGAGCGGCGCAGGCACCTGCGATCTCAGACCGGGGCGCAGCTCATACCCAGCCCACTGACACATCGACCGCCGGAAGACGACGAACCTGGCGCGGAGAAAGCCGAATGAAGCCGCCCTTTCGCCTGGTGCCAGACACCCTATCGAACGACACCGAGCAGGCGCTGACGCAGTTGCTCGACCTGGCCAAGCGCGGAGAGCTGATCGGTGTTGCCTTCGCCGGGATGTTGAAGCAGCGCCGCTACTTCGTGAATACGGCCGGCGAGGCCCATCGCAACCCGACCTTCGCTCGCGGCTGTGTCAGCGCATTGGATGATGAACTTGGAAAACGCATGAGGGAGAACGCATGAAGAGGATGACCATTACCGCGGCCGCGCTACTGGCCGCCGGCTGTTCCACCGGCATCGTGCCTACGGACCAGGGAAAGTACATGATCTCGACCACGAGCGCGGCCGGCGCCTTGGGCAATCCGAACAGCCTGAAGGCGGAGCAGTACCAACAGGCCAACGAGTTCTGCGGGAAGCAGGGCAAGGTCGTTGAGACGACTGGGGGCGCCCTACGAAACGGAGTTCCATTCGTGCGCGCATCGGGATCGAGTCTCGAATTTCGCTGCATCGCGCCGGCGGCGGCCACGCCAGCATCCGCACCGGTGTAGGCCGCGCCGACCCCGACAGCCCGCCGAGCGCGGGCTTTTTTTCGTCCGCCAGCATCTCTCACTCACAAACGTGTTGACAACATAACTCACGTTCGTGAGAATGCACCCACGCCTCACCCACCACCGAGGCGATGGAGCAGAGGATGACCCCCAAGCAAGACCTGCAGCTGCCGGCGTTCGGCGCCGCGCTTCTGGATGGCAAGTACGCCGGTGTGCTGACCGATGACGACGGCCAGCCCTACCTTCTGATCCTGCTGGACGCCAAGCCCGCCGACCAGCTGAACTGGTCGGCCGCGCAGGAATGGGCCTCGGCGCTCGGGGCCGCGCTGCCCAACCGAGTCGAATCGGCGCAGCTCTTTCGCGCGCTGCGCGACGAGTTCGAGAAGGACTGGCACTGGACGTCCGAGGCCTTCGGCGCCTCGTGCGCCTGGTTCTGCAGCTTCAACGACGGCTACCAGGGCTGCAGCGACGTCAGCAGCGGTGGCGCGGCCCGCGCCGTCCGCAGATTGCTTCTGCAATCCTTCGATCCTTCCTCGGTGAGCGTCGAGAGCGCCGCCGCCTGACCCCATCCCGTCGCCGCTCGCATGGGCGGTTTCGGAATGGGGCCATGGGGGCCTCGAGGAGCGAAGATGAACAGCACGCAAGTCGCCGCGGCCGCCGCGGAAGTCACCCACACGCAGCCGCCGGCCATCGGCGAATACTGGCCCGGCCAGGGCGGCATCTACCTGGGCGAGGCCGTCGAGGACGAGAACTACCCGCAGGGCTACCTGGTGCTGTGCGAGGCGACCACGGACAAGCGCTTCAAGTGGGCCGCGGCGATCGACTGGGCCGCGGCGCAGACGGTCGACGGCCACACCGATTTCCGGCTGCCGAGCCGCTTCGAAGCCGCGCTGATCTACGCGAACGGGCGCAAGCACGTCGACACCGGGCCGTGGTACTGGACGGGCACGCCGCAGGGCGCCTCGTGCGCCTGGTACTGCTTCTTCAACCTCGGCAGCCAGGGCTACGGCACCGTCAGCAGCGCTGGCGCGGCCCGCGCCGTCCGCAGATTTGTCCTCTGATCCTTCAATTCTTCGGAGGATCACATGAGCCCTCGCATCGAACGCGAAGCTGCCATGGATGACATGGCCGACTACGCCGCCCGCTTCGCTCCGATCGTCATCGAGCCGCCTGCGCACCCGCCGGTCACGGTTCTGCCCGCGCACCTGGCCAACGCCGTAGTGCCGCGGCGCAACCTGTGCGCCGAGTACTCGAAGCTGCCCACCGACAAGCTGCTGGTGGAGGCTGAGCAGCTGCTCGCGCGCCTGGACCGCGCGGGCCGGCCGACGGACTACGCGGTGGTGGTTGCGCTGGTGCGGCAACTGGCGCGCAAGCCGGCGCTGGATGGTGCGCTGTGGCTGGATTCTCCCGCGGAGGCCGCATGAGCCGCGCCATCTTCAACCGCTTCCTGCTCGCCGTGCACGGCCAGGGCGAGCACCTGGAGACGCCGCAGCCCAAGCGCCACTTCGTGCCGGGCGCGTGGCGCCGCGATGGCGGCCGTCCGTCTCTGCCGCACTGCACTGGCGCCGGCTGCAATCAAGGTCGCACGCCCAGCGCATGCGACTGCGACATGGAGATGGGCTGCGATTTGGCGCCCGACGCCGACCGTGTCATCCAGCCGCCGCCACCCAAGCCCGAACCGAACTACCGCGCGCGGGCCAACGCGATGGCGCTGGCCATCGTCGTTGCCCTGTACGCCGCCGTCGCGGCGCTGATCGGCATCACCGATCCGCGCTTCACACCCTGATCACTGTCCAAGAGGAAAGACCGCATGAACACCGAACACGCACTGGATCCCGTCGCCCTCGCCTACCGCGGAGAGTCCGATCCCGACTTCGAGCGTCTGCTGCAGAAGTCCTTCTCCCCGCGCGAGATTCTCGACGGCGACAGCCTCGACAAGATGATGCGCATCGCCGAGCAGCTGGCCAACAGCCGGCTGACGGTCCCCAAGCACCTGGTGGGCAACGTCGGGGACTGCTTGGCGATCGTCACGCAGGCGATGCTCTGGAACATGAACCCGTTCGCGGTGGCGCAGAAGACGCACCTGGTGAACGGCGTGCTGGGCTACGAGGCGCAGCTCGTGAACGCGGTGCTGCAGAACTCCGGCGCCGTGCGCGGGCTGCCCCGCTACGAATACAGGGGCGAGAACGCCAACCTGGAATGCCGCGTCGGCTTCATGGCGCGCGGCGAGCCCGATGTCGTCTTCGGCGAGTGGCTGCGCAGCGGCGACATCACCACGAAGAACTCGCCGCTGTGGAAGACCAACCCGCGCCAGCAGCTGGGCTACCTGCAGATCAAGAACTGGGCCCGGGCCTTCGTGCCAGGCGCACTGCTGGGTGTCTACACGGTCGACGAGCTCGAGGACACGCTGATGGGTCGCGACGTGCCCACCAGCGACGTGCCCAGCGGCCTGCGCCGCAAGAGCGAGAGCACGCCGCAGCCGACCATCGACCAGACCACCGGCGAGATCTCTCCGCCGCCGCCGGCGCCGCCTACCTCCACGCCGGCGCCCCGCCCCACCGCCGCTCCGCCTACGGCGCCCGCCGCCGGCGGCATCAGTGGCGGCCAGGTCGCCTACCTGCGCAACAAGCTCAAGGCGGCAGGCCTGGACGAGGCTTCGATCTGCGACCGCTTCCAGGTGACCGGCATCGAGCTGCTGAACGCCGAGCAGTTCGACACTCTCAAGGTCGAACTGCTGGCGATGGCCTGAGCACCATGGGCACGCGCGACCTCACGTTCGACGAAGCGGCCCACGTCTACCGCGCAGGCGGCGTCGTGGTGCCCAGCGTCACCCAGGTGCTGTCCCCGCTCGTGGACTTCTCCGGCGTCCCGGAGCACATCCTCGAGGCGAAGCGCCAGTTGGGCCAGGAGGTGCACTTCGCCTGCCAGCTGGACGACGAGGACGACCTGGACGAGTCGAGCGTCGCGCACCACGTCGCGCCCTACCTGGCGGCCTGGCGCGCATTCAAGCGCGATACCGGGGCCCAGGTACTCATGAACGAGCGCCGCGTGTTCGATCCGTTGCTGCTGTTCGCCGGAACCCTGGACCGCGTGGTTAGGTTGAACAGCCATCACTGGCTGATCGACCTCAAGACCTGCATCAGCTGCCCCATCGCGGTGGGTCCGCAGACAGCCGCCTACCTGCGCGCGCTCGCGGAGCCCGAGGTCACGCACCGTGGCGCGCTGCGCTTGCGCCCGGACGGCACGTACCGCCTGGACGCCCTCACCGATCCGAAGGATTGGGCCTGCTTCATGGCCTGTCTGACTCTCCAACGATTCAAGGAATCGCACCATGACTGACAGCATCCTGGCGCCGATCGCGGCGCTCACCATCCCCGACAGCGCCGCGCTGACCACCCGCGCGCAGGCCGCACTCGTCTTCATCGAGACCTTCGAGATCGTCAACGGCGAGGACTACGGCCTGGCCGCCGAGGAGCTGCAGGCGATCAAGCGCAAGGCCAACGCGCTCGAGACGCAACGCACCGCCATCACGGGCCCAATCAACGCGGGCCTGCGCGCCATCAACGACCTGTTCCGCGGTCCGGCCGAACTGCTCGCCAAGGGCGAGTCGATGCTCAAGACCAAGATGCTCGGGTACGACCAGGAGCAGGAGCGCATCGCTGCCGAGGCGCGCCGCCAGGCCGAAGTGCTGGCCGCCGCCGAGCGCAAGCGCCTGGACGAGGAAGCCGCGTCGCGCCAGCGCGAGGCCCAGGCCCAGGCGGAAGCCGCGGCGGCCGCCACCGCCGCCGGCGACGCGCAAGCCGCCGCACAGGCCACCGCGGCTGCGCAGCGCGCTCAGGCTGAGGCTCAGGCCGCGGCCATGACCTCGCAGATGGTCGTCGCACCCATCGTGCCCACCGGCCGCACCAAGGCCTCGGGCATCAGCACCAGCAAGAAGGTCGATTTCGAGGTCACCAACCTCGTCGAGCTCGTCAAGCACATCGCGATTCACCCCGAGCTGATCAACCTGGTGGTTGCCGACAGCGTGAAGCTGCGCGCCTACGTCAAGGGCGTCGGCATGGCCTGCAACCTCCCCGGCGTCCGCGTGTTCGAGGACCGCGTCCTCAGTGCGCGCGCCGCCTGATCCGTCCACCCACGCAACGAAGGAGTCATCGTGCCTCTCGCCCTGTTCTACGACACCGAAACCACTGGCCTGCCTCTCTGGAAGGAGCCCAGCGGTGATCCGCGCCAGCCGCACCTGGTGCAGGTGGCGGCGTTGCTGGTCGACGTCGACACCCGCCAGGTCGTCGAGGAGTTCGACCTGATCGTCAAGCCGGACGGCTGGACCATTCCCGACGAGGTCGTGACGATCCATGGCATCACGACGGACTACGCGATGGAGCATGGCATCCCCGAGGCCGACGTGCTCACCCGCTTCCTGGCGCTGCACGAGCTGGCCGACGAGCGTATCGCGCACGTGGAGAGCTTCGACATGCGCCTGGTACGCATCGCCATCAAACGCTTCCGCGACGACGCGCAGGCCGACGCGTGGAAGGCGAAGCCGGCGCAGTGCACCGGCAAGCTGGCCAAGGAAGCGCTGGGCCTCAACAAGATGCCCAAGCTGACCGAGGCGCACCAGCAGCTCGTCGGCACGGCGATGACCGGCGCGCACGAGGCGATGGCCGACACGCGCGGCTGCATGGCGGTGTTCTTCGCCTGCAAGGACGCGGCCGTCGCCGCCTGACACCTTTCTCCAGCCGGTCGGCACGTTCTTTTCGGATGACACGCGGCCCGTACCTCCCTCGGGCCTCCCGCTGACAGCGGTTGCGCCGACCGGCTCTTTTCTTCACCACCATGCCCGAAAGGCACCCATGACCACCGCAACCGAAACCAAGTCCATCAAGTTCGCCGTCGTCGCCGCGCTCGCGCTCGGCGCCCCGCTCGAGGGCGGCACGTTCGCCGGCGTCGTCACCCTCAAGGATGGCGCGCACGTCGCCGTCGTGCTGCTGGCCGACAAGCCGGAGAAGCGCCTGAAGTGGGCCGACGCCAAGGCCTGGGCCGAGAGCGTCGACGGCGTGCTGCCGACTCGCCCGGTCGCTGCCCTGCTCTACGCCAACGCGAAGGACCAGTTCGAGAGCACCTGGCACTGGACCAGCGAAACCCTCGATGCCGACACCGGCAACAAGGACGACGCCTCGTGCGCCTGGTCCTGCTACTTCAACCACGGCTACCAGTTCTACGACCACGTCAGCAGCGCTGGCGCGGCCCGCGCCGTCCGCTTGATTCACCTCGAAGGCTGAGTCCTTCGATCCTTCTGTCCCCATCACGAGGAGGCTTCATGCCCGAAATCACCCTGGAGGCGATCGAGGCTCGGCACAACGAAGTGACCGCGCTGATCGCCAAGTACAAGGCCGAGGCGCCGCGCGCGCTCAACATCGGCGCCATCGCCATCGAGCTGGCCGCCGGCGAGCACTACGCGGGCGCCGTGCTGAACGCGGACGGCACCGTCAAGCACCACCTGGTGCTGCTGGCCGACAAGCCGGACGACACGCTGAGCTGGGAAGAGGCCAAGGCCTGGGCCGCGTCGGTGGACGGCAGCCTGCCCGATCGCCAGGAGGCGGCGCTGATCTACGCCAACTGCAAGCCGCACGTCGACGCGCGCTGGCACTGGACGTCCGAGGCCTATGGCGCCTCGTTCGCCTGGAGCTGCTACGTCAGCACCGGCTTCCAGTTCTACAGCTTCGTCAGCAGCGCTGGCGCGGCCCGCGCCGTCCGCAGATTGAAGCCTTGATCCTTTGATTCTTCGAGCCATGGCCCTGCACACTTCCCTCCCGATCTACGCCACCGGTGGCCGGCTGCTGACGCTTGCGATCCGCATGCAAGTTCAGCTGCCACGCGCGGTCAAGCGCGTGCTAGGCGACCAGGTCACCACGCACTGCATCGACATGCTCAACGCGATGGCGCTGGCCAACGCGAGCATGCGGCCCGTGGACCGCACCAGGCAAATCGAGCGAGTGCTGGAGATCCAGCGGGCTCTGCAGGTGCTCCTGCGCGTATGCTTCGACGAGCGCTTCATCTCGCACAAGCTCTGGGGCGAAGCCACGCAGCTGATGGACAGCATCGGCAAGCAGGCCGGGGGCTGGCTCAAGAAGACTTCGAACAGGGCGCCTGCAGCATGACGGTCAAGGCCCTCATGTCCGCGCGCCATGTGAATCTGGTTGCGCCCCTGCTCCACGAGAGCACGGACATGCACATCACGGATACCGCCACCACCGCGCGGGCCTGGTCCGGTGCAGCTTCCGACCTGATCGGCGAGAGCCTTCGGGTCGACGGCCTGGAAAGCGCAACTGGCGCGCCTCGTACGCCTGGAACTGCAACTTCAACAACGGCAACCAGAACTACAACAACGTCAGCAGCGCTGGCGCGGCCCGCGCCGTCCGCAGATTCCAACCTGTTTTACCTGCTCGTCGAGGCGTACCTCGACTGCCGGCGCACGAAGCGCAACAGTGCCACTGCCCTCGCATTCGAGGCCCACCTCGAGAGCAATCTGTGTGAGCTGCACGACGATCTGGTCTCAGGCGCCTACCGGCCTGGGCGATCGACGTGCTTCGTCACGATGCGTCCCAAGCCACGCGAGATCTGGGCGGCCGGCTTCCGTGATCGGGTGGTGCACCACCTGCTCCACAACCGGATCTCGCCTCGCTTCTATCGGTCGTTCACGGCCGACAGCTGCGCCTGCATCCCGGGCCGCGGCACGCTGTACGCGGCCCGGCGCCTGGAGCATCAGGTGCGCTGCATCACCGAGAACTGGTCACGCCCCGCCTTCTACCTGAAGTGCGACCTGGCCAACTTCTTCGTGGCGATCGACAAGCACGTGCTGCGCGAGCAGCTGGTGCCACGCATCGACGGCGCCTGGTGGCAGGAGCTGGCCGAGACGGTCCTGTTCCACGATCCGCGCGCTGACGTCGAGGTGCGGTCCGCGGCAGATGTCATGCGCCTGGTGCCGGCGCACAAGAGCCTGTTCAATGCGCCGGCCGACACCGGCCTGCCGATCGGAAACCTGTCGTCGCAGTTCTTCGCCAATGTCCACCTCGACGCGCTCGACCAGTTCGCCAAGCACCAGCTGCGCGCGCCGCAGTACGTGCGCTACGTCGACGACTTCGTCCTGCTGCACGAGTCGACCGAGCAGCTCGCCCACTGGCACCGTCGGATCGCCGCGTTCCTGCCGGCACGCCTGGGCGCGCACCTGAACCCGCGCAAGACCGTCCTGCAGCCGGTGGCTCGCGGCATCGACTTCGTCGGTCATGTGATCCGCCCCTGGCATCGCACTCCGCGCGCCAACGCGCTGCCGAACGCGCTGCGCCGGCTCGGCGCTTGCGAGAAGGTCGACGAGTTCGACCAGGTCAACAGCTACTTCGGCCTGCTGCGCCAGTCGCCGGCGAGCCATCACCTCCGCACACAGCTGGCCAACGTGGCCCGCGCGAGGGGCTTCTGCGTCAACGCTTCCTTCACCAAGGTCTTTCGCAAGACCGTCAACGCCTGAAAGGCACGCCATGACCACCTCCACCAATCGCGGCCGCGGCTTCGCGGCCCTCACGACCGAGCAGCGAAAGGAGATCGCCAGCCAGGGCGGCCGCGCGGCGCACGCCGGCGGCAACGCGCACCAGTTCACCAAGGAAGAGGCCAGCGCGGCCGGCAAGAAGCGCCACGCGAACGCACAGCGCAGGCGCGCTGACCAGGCGGCGACCGAGACAGCCGGCAGCTGACGCCCCGCCACCCCGCAACTTCAGGAGAGCCCTGTGTTCGAATTGACCCAGATGACCACCGTGCGCATCCTCGACGTGCGCACCCTCGCCTCCAAGGACCGCAAGCCCGACGAGCCGCCCGGCGCGCAGCTGCTGGTGCAGTCCAACATGCAGATCGCCGAGCTGGCGATGTTCGATCCGCGCCTGCCCGACATGCTCGCCCGCAAGGCGCCCACCGAGGGCAAGAAGCAGGGCCAGCTCGATGGCATCGAGGTACTCGAGCTGACTGAGATCGGCGCGCACATGAAGCGCATCCCATGGATCCTGACGCAGACCGGCATGACGGTGGAGATCGACCGCGGCCTGGGCGGCTCGAGCAACCTGGTGCTGCACGACTGCACCATCCACCGCGTCTCGTTCCAGCCGGAGAAGGGCGTCAGCGCCAAGGTGCAGTGGACCATCGACGCGCCGGGCCAGAGCGATTCGGTGCGCGGCAAGCTCACGGGCATGAAGGCCACCGACATGCCGATCACCCAGGTGGGCCCGGAGCTGGGCGGCCAGCTGGATATCGAGGACGCGCCGCGGCTGACGCCAGCTCAGCTGCGCGCGGCCAATGCCGAGGGCAAGACCGTCGAGCAGAAGGCCGCGGAGGTGGCGGGCGCCGCAGGCATGAAGCCGGGCGTGGCGTGGCCGTTCCCCACCGACGACCGCAAGGCCGCTGCGGCCGCGAAGGCGGCGCCGAAAGATGCCACCGACGCAGTGCTGGCCGACGTCGCCAAGAACGGGCCCGGGCACAGCGCCAATCCGAAGCCCAAGGCGATCTCGAAGACGAAGCACGCGGCGCCGGTGAAGCTGGCCAAGCCGCCGGCGAAGTACCGCGATCCGATGACCGGCCAGACCTGGACCGGCCGTGGCCTCAAGCCGAAGTGGCTGGCCGTCGCGCTCGAGCAGGGCAAGTCGCTGGCGGACTTCCAGGTGAAGGCGCACTGACCATGCTGACCGCCAAGCAAGTCGGCCCGCTGCTGGGCCTGTCGCCCCGCAAGGTCTACGAGCTGGCGGCCACCGGCGCCCTGCCGTCGTTTCGTTTCGGCGATGCGGTACGCTTCGATCCCGTCGACGTCCAGGTCTATCGCGAATCATGTCGATCCACTGGGACAAACCCAACCAGCGCTGGCGCTACCAGTTCGACCGCTACATTGACGGACGACGACGACGCGCTAGCCGCTTACTTCCGAAAGGCTGGACTCAAACCCAGGCGGACGCCTACGACCGCAAGGAAGGCGGCCGGCAGTACGCCGTTGCGGCTGGTGTCGAGAGCGCCGGCGCGCCGCTGATCTCCACCGCGGTCAAGCACTACCTGGCCGACAAGACGAAGCTCAAGAGCTTCGAGGCCGCCCGCGAGAACCTGAACCAGATCGCCTGGGCCTACATGGGCAAGACGTTCGCCGACCTGGCCGACGTCGCCCAGCTGGTCGACAAGAACAGGGAGGGTGTCCGCGACGGCGTCGTCCTTTCCGACGCCACGGTCAAGCAGCGCCTGGCGCTGCTGCGCGCCGCCTGCAG
>Ga0209759_1001656_pt1 | contig 11716 bp, 9 predicted proteins | sample AraplaCL_Col_mMS_FD_184261 | JGI IMG/M metagenome (GOLD analysis project Ga0209759, IMG submission 184261) | Arabidopsis root microbial communities from the University of North Carolina, USA - plate scrape CL_Col_mMS (SPAdes) (version 2) | ecosystem: Host-associated > Plants > Roots >...
GGCGGCCGCCTGGCGCCGGAGTTGCTCGGCGTCGATCCACCCGTTCTGGAAGGCTATCTCCTCCGGGCAGCAGACTTTCAGCCCCTGTCGGTTCTCAATGGTCTGGATGTAGTTGCCGGCTTCCATCAGCGAATCGTGCGTGCCCGTGTCGAGCCAGGCAAAGCCTCTTCCCAGGCGTTCGAGCTGTAGTGAGTTGTCGTCCAGGTAGCGACGATTGAGATCCGTTATTTCAAGCTCGCCGCGGGCCGATGGCGTCAGTTCCGCGGCCAGGTCGCACGCCCGTTCGTCGTAAAAATACAGCCCCGTGACTGCGTAATTGGACTTGGGAACGGCAGGCTTCTCTTCCAGACCAATGACCTGGCCGTTTTCGTCGAACTCAGCAACGCCGTAGCGCTGCGGATCGCGCACCCAATACCCGAAGACGGTTGCTCCGCTCTCCCGGGTGGCTGCCCTCTTGAGTCGCTCGGTGAGCCCGACGCCATAGAAGATGTTGTCGCCAAGCACCAGGCAACTCGGCGAGCCGTCGAGAAAGTCGCGGCCTATGATGAAGGCCTGGGCCAACCCGTCGGGAGAGGGCTGCACGGCGTACTGGATGTCGATGCCCCAGTTCGCGCCATCGCCCAGCAGGCGTTGGAACAGCGATTGCTCGTGCGGCGTGCTGATGACAAGGACGTCCCGGATTCCCGCCAGCATCAGGGTGGCCAGCGGGTAATAGATCATCGGTTTGTCGTAGACGGGCAGCAGTTGCTTGCTGATCGCATGGGTAATCGGATACAGCCGGGTGCCCGATCCGCCCGCCAGGATGATGCCCTTTCGCTTCTTCATGCCCCGATCCTTTCCAGCTGGTAGCTTCCGTTGAGCACCCGCTGGGTCCAGGCCTGGTTCGACAGATACCAGTCTACGGTCCTGGCCATGCCTTCCTCGAAGGTGCACGACGGCGACCAGCCAAGCTCGCGCTCAATTTTGCCGGCATCGATGGCATAGCGGCGGTCGTGCCCCGGTCGGTCCTTGACGTGCGTGATCAGCGACTCCCGGCTTGCTCCGCCGGGGAGCGGAAGACGACGATCCAGTAAGCTGCAGATAGTCTTCACCACAACGATGTTTTCGCGTTCGGAGTTGCCGCCAACGTTGTAGGTTTCGCCCGGTCTTCCCGCGGCGAGTACGCGATCGATCGCGCCGCAATGATCGGTCACGTACAGCCAGTCGCGAACATTCAGGCCATCGCCGTAGACGGGCAGGGGCAGTCCCTGGAGCGCTCTGAGAATAATCAGCGGAATGAGCTTTTCCGGAAACTGATAAGGGCCGTAATTGTTCGAGCAGTTCGTGGTAAGCGTCGGTAGTCCATAAGTGTGATGAAACGCACGGACTAAATGATCGGACGCAGCCTTGGACGCCGAATAAGGCGAATTGGGCGAATAAGGGGTTGTTTCGGTAAATTTTCCTTCATTGCCAAGAGAGCCGAATACCTCATCGGTCGACACATGGAGAAATCGAAACCACGACTTTTCTTCGGGGCGAAGTTGATTCCAGTAGTCGCGCGAGCACTCGAGCAGCCCCAGCGTTCCCACCACGTTCGTCTCGACAAAGGCGGCAGGTCCATCGATGGAGCGGTCGACGTGGGACTCCGCTGCAAAATTGACGATGGCGGCAGGTCGATATGTCGAAAGAAGATTCGCAACCAGCTTACGGTCACCGATATCGCCTTTTACGAACAAATGGTTATCACTGTCCGAAAGGGATGACAGCGTATCCATATTCCCGGCATAGGTGAGCTTGTCCAGGTTGATGACACGCTTTCCGTTTTTGACGGCCTGCAGGACAAAGTTGGCGCCAATGAAACCGGCGCCACCAGTGACAAGGACGGTATGTGTATTCAGGGGTGAAAAACTCATGCTGATCCTGTACGAGATCCGGATGGGGGCGCGATGAGGCAGCGGTAAAGGCGACGGCTACCCCCTCGGAATCCAGCCATGATGCCTGTTCCGGGGGGTGCAGACCAAGGTGTGTGCCTATCCGGCGGGGGTTTTATCGGGTCCCTTCGTTTAGGAACCGTTTTAGGTCGCCGTATCGAAGGCCCCTGGGCAGCGGGTAAGATGTCCCTTTAATTCGCCCCGAGGCCTCTGGGTAAGGACCTTATGAATACCGGTGACAAGCGGGAAAAGCTCGGATTGGGCACCCTGGCCATTCATGCCGGGCAGACCCCCGATCCCAGCACCGGGGCGATCATGACGCCTATTTACGCCACCTCGACATATGTTCAGGAAAGCCCCGGCAAGCATAAGGGCTTTGAATATTCCCGTACCCAGAATCCCACGCGGATGGCTTACGAGCGCTGTGTCGCAGCGTTGGAGGGCGGGACCGCCGGATTTGCCTTTGCCTCGGGCCTGGCGGCGGCAGCGACCGTGCTGGACTTGCTCGACAGTGGCAGCCACGTGATTGCCATGGACGACCTCTACGGCGGCAGCTATCGCCTGTTTGAGCGCGTCAGGCGCCGGTCGGCAGGCCTGGATTTCAGCTTTATCGACCTGAACGACATGGCCGCGCTGAAAGCCGCGCTGAAGCCGAACACGCGGTTGATCTGGGCCGAGACGCCGACCAACCCGATGCTCAAGCTGGTGGACCTGGCCAAGGTCTCTGCCTTCGCCAGGAAGCATGGCCTGCTGCTGGTGGCGGACAACACGTTCTGCTCCCCCATGTTGCAGCGGCCCCTGGAACACGGTGCGGATATCGTTCTGCACTCGGCGACCAAATATCTCAATGGCCATTCGGACATGGTCGGGGGCATCGTCGTCGCCGGCACCGAAGAAATGGCCGAGCAAATGGCTTTCCTGCAGAACTCGGTAGGGGCCGTCGGCGGACCGTTCGATTCGTTTCTGGCCATGCGCGGCCTGAAGACCCTCCACCTGCGCATGAAGGCCCATTGCGAAAGCGCCATGGACCTGGCGCGCTGGCTGGAGCGCCATCCCCAGATCGAGCGCGTCATCTATCCGGGCCTCAAGAGCCACCCGCAGCACGCCTTGGCAAAGCGTCAGATGGATGGTTTCGGCGGGATCATATCCGTCGAGGTCAAGGGCGGTCTGCGCAAGGCCCGGCGTGCGCTGGAGCGTTGCCATTTGTTCGCGCTGGCTGAGTCGCTTGGTGGCGTCGAGAGCCTGATCGAGCATCCGGCAATCATGACGCATGCCTCCGTGCCGGCGGCCAACCGCAAGCGGTTGGGTATCAGCGATGGCCTGATTCGGCTGTCGGTCGGCGTAGAGGACATCGAAGATCTGCGGAGCGAGCTACAGATGGCTCTGTCCTGAGGTGACTCGGATGGGCGATAGATCGGAAGAAGCAGCATGAAGTCGGCTGGCGCCATGCGACGCGGAGCGCTAGCGTTGCTCAAGGCCGTCGGCCGCATGAGTTCGACGCCGCTGTATCAGAAAATGTCTGCCCGGATTCCCCGGTCGGTGAAGGAACGCGCTCGCCACGTACTGTTGAACGTTGCAGCCGGTGGTCGTACAGCGATTGGTTCCCCCTGGAATGAATCGGACGCTGAAATAGCCGAGCCCGCCCTTCCGCCGCCGCCCGTTTCGCCGCAGACGATGCGGGGGAGCGACGGCCGCGGCGCCAACATCATCGGTTACGTACGTGGCGCCCTCGGGCTGGCGGAAAATGTTCGCTCCTTTGCGCGCGCCCTGCATGCAAAGGGATTTCCGATCGCCTTGGTCGATGCCAATGTCCTGGAGGCGGAACGCAACGTCGATGACTCGATGGCGCTTGGCCTGGACGCGGCGGCGCGCTACGAAATCGATGTCTTTTTCGTCAATCCGGATCACTTGGACACGGCCATACGAGAGCTCAAGGGTTCCGTGGGGCGGTACCGCATCGGGTACTGGTTCTGGGAACTGGAAAGCGTTCCGCAGGAATGGCTGCCCGCCATCGACCTGGTCGATGAGATCTGGGTGTCATCGCAGTTTGTGAAAGACGCCTTTTCACGGGTTACGCGCAAGCCGGTCACGCTCATTCCCATGCCGGTGGAAGTGGATACGGCGCAGCTGCCCGTGCGGGTTGCAAGGGAGGGAGGTGTTTTCACCTTTCTTTTCAGCTTCGACTTTCATTCTTATGTTCAGCGGAAAAACCCGGCTGCAGTGATCGAGGCTTTCCTGAAGGCCTTTCCGAAGGAAAGGCATGATGTGCAGCTCATCATCAAGTGCACCAATGGCGGCATATTTCGCGATCAGTACTACGAGCTGATGTCCGAGGCTTCAAAGGACCAGCGAATCCTGGTGAGCGATGGTTTCGTGCGGCGCCGGCAAATGCTCGAGCTCGTCAACCGAGCCGATGCCTACGTTTCGTTGCACCGCTCGGAAGGATTTGGGCTGGGGCTCGCAGAATCGATGTATCTGGGGAAGGCGGTCATCGGCACCGGATACTCGGGAAATCTCGAGTTCATGACGCCGGACAATAGCTGCCTTACCGATTTTTCGATGATTGCAGTCAAGCCGGGCGACTATGTCCATGGCGAGGGACAGCAGTGGGCGCAAGCCAATACAGACACGGCTGCCGCCTACATGCGCAGGCTCGTGGATGAGCCTGGTTACGCCGAACAGTTGGGTGCGCGGGCTTCCGAGTACATGCACAGCCATCATTCGCGCGAACGCTGCAGCGATGTTGCGATCCGTCGACTGCGACAAATACAAGAGGAGCTGGACCCGAAGGCCGAGGCCGGAAGGGCAGGCATGCCTATGAACGAATTGGATGGCCGTGCATGAACGAAATGTTTCGAGCGATTTGGCGATATCGACACTTTATCGTCTCGTCGATCCGCAATGACCTGCGCTCCCGCTTCGCGCGAAGCAAGCTCGGCGCTGTCTGGATGATCCTGCAGCCGCTTGCACAGGTGGCCATCTACTCGCTGGTGTTGTCCCGCGTCATGTCGGCGAAGTTGCCCGGCGTCGACAATCCCTATGCTTATTCGATCTATCTCCTGGCCGGTATGCAGGGCTGGTCGTTGTTCAACGAAATCGTCAGCCGTTCGCTCACGGTGTTCGTCGACAACGGGCGCTTGCTGAAGAAGATCGTATTCCCACGAGTTTGCCTTCCGATCATCACGGTGGGATCGGCACTGGTGAACAACGCCATGTTGTTCCTGGTGATGGTCGTCGTGTTCGCCCTGCTGGGGCACTTCCCGGCGGCGTCCTTGCTGTGGATGCCGGTCCTGATGCTTGTCACAGCGGCGTTCTCGCTCGGCCTGGGCTTGCTCCTGGGCGTGCTGAATGTCTTTGTGCGCGATATCGCCCAATTCATGATGGTTGTGCTCCAGCTGTGGTTCTGGATGACGCCCGTGATCTACATGGAGTCGATCATTCCTGCACAGCTGCGTTCCTTCATGCACCTCAATCCGATGTACTGGATCGTATCCGGGTATCAGGACGTGCTGGTCTATGGGCGTGGACTCGACATCTCCAATTTCCTGCCGGTTCTTGCTGCAACCGTCGTGTTGTTGATCGTCGCACTGTTCCTGTTTAGGAAGGCCGCTCCCGACATGGTGGATGTGCTATGAGCCGCGTGCTTTTGCAGGTTGAAAACGTCGGCAAGTCCTACCGTGAGTTCGGCAGCGAGTGGCGACGGTTTGCCGGTTGGTTCGGTTTGCGCTCGTCCAAGGTGAAAGACCATTGGGTCTTGAGAAACGTCAGCTTTGTCGTGCGCGAAGGCGAGGCCGTCGGCATCGTCGGGCAAAATGGTGCAGGCAAGAGCACCCTTCTCAAGATCGTCACCGGCACCCTGGGAGCAACCGAAGGCAGGGTGCGTGCGGTCGGGCGGATTTCCGCCATCCTCGAGCTCGGCATGGGATTCAATCCAGACCTCACGGGCCGAGAGAACGTCGTGCACAGCGCAGGTTTGATGGGGTTTTCCAGCGCGGAAACGCAGAAGATCCTTCCCGATATCGAGGCGTTTGCAGAGATCGGCGAGTACTTCGACGAACCCATGCGGACGTATTCGAGCGGCATGCAGATGCGAGTCGCATTTAGCCTCGCCACGGCAACGCGACCCGATGTGCTTATCGTCGACGAGGCGCTCTCTGTCGGTGACGCCTATTTCGTGCACAAGTGCTTCCGGCGTATCCGGGAGTTTCGCGACGAGGGAACGACGTTGCTGATCGTGTCCCACGACAAGAGTGCCGTTCAGTCGCTCTGCGATCGGGCCATCATGCTCGACAAGGGAGGGCTCGTTGCCGACGGACATCCGCAAGAGATCATGGATCTCTACAACGCGCTGATCGCGGAGAAGGAAAATGGCACCGTCCGTCAATCACGCGACGAGCGTGGGACAACGGTTACGGTTTCCGGAACCGGTGAGGCCGCCATCGAAAAGGTCTGGCTGGAGGACGGGCAAGGCCATCCCGTGGAGTACATCGGCGTGGGTGATGCTGCGACGCTGGCGATCCGCGTCCAGATCAAATCCAGCCTCGATGAACTAGTTATCGGCTACGTGATACGCGACCGCTTGGGCCAGTCCATCTACGGAACGAACACGGTCTATACCCAGCACGTCATCGTGGATGCGCAGGCCGGCAACACCTATGAGATGCGTGCCCGTTTTCCGGTCAACCTGGGCGTAGGCACGTTTTCCGTTTCCGTCGCCCTGTCGAGCACCGACACCCACCTCGTCAACAATTACGAGTGGCGGGACCTGGCGCTGGTGTTCAGCGTGGCCAACATCAAGCGCGCGCCGTTTGTCGGAGTTGCGTGGATGCCGCCCGAAGTGACGGTGTCGGCAACGCGGGGCACGCTCAATTTAAAGCCCGCTGCAGGCCATGCGGTTCAGGACGAAGTGTTGAATCCACCCGGCTGATTCGGGCCGGCGAAGCCCGCGGGCGTAGCTCTCTTATCCACTTGAATACGTGTTCGACTGAGGACGGCCAGCGTCGCGGCGATCCTCATCAGGACGGGAAATTGGCAGGAACCGAAGATGAAAACTGAGCCAGGCACCTTGTCTCCCTCCTCCGGCGAGCTCACGCTCGACGAGATCATGAACAGGGTCAGGAATGAGTTGCGACTTCGTCGCCAGGAAGCTATCGCAGCGGCTACCCAGGCCGGTGACGTGGTTGCGGAAGGTGATGTTTCGCTGCGTTGGGACATGCCGTCCGCCCGGCTCGAACACAAACAGGCGTATACGCTGGGAGACTTGCTCCAGTTTTCGGACACGGACTTCGTGGAGACCGCGTATCGCGCGCTGCTCCGTCGGCCGGCGGACAATGAAGGGCGCAACGCACGGCTTGCTGGCTTGCGCTCGGGCGCGATAAGCAAGGTCGACGTACTTGGCGATATCCGGTTCTCGGAAGAGGGCATGCAACGCGCCATCCATGTCGATGGCCTGCTGCTTCCCTACAAGGTGAGCAAATGGCGCCGGATTCCCGTGTTGGGAGCACTCATGACGGCGGCGCTATCGGTTCTGCGTCTTCCGCGGTTGAACAGGAATCTTCAGTTGATCGAAGGCGCGTCCGCACGCGAAACCCAGCGCCTGGGAAGGCTGTTCAATCGACTGGAATCATCCGTCGATGAACGCTACGCCCGCTTCGATGCGGTACTGGATAACGTGACCGCCCAAAGCGACCAACTGGCTTCGCGGATTGAGGCCGACGAGCGTCAATTCCATGCTTTGCAGGCATCCATGGACGCCATGAGCGGCGCTATCCAGGCAAAGCTGGAAAAGCCGTTGCAGGCGGCGCTGGAAAAGTTGCGCGCGCAGGAAAGCACAATCGATGACCTGCGTTCGCAGTTGTCGCAGTTCAGTAGCGCGTCGGACGCCCGGTACGAGGCGCTACTGGCGACATCGGGAGACAACAAGCGCGGCATTCTCGATGTCCAGCGCCGACTGATGGCCTACCTGGATGGCACCCAGGCGCAGCCCGCCGCCGCAGCGAGCGCGGCGCCTGTCGCGGACAGCGATTTCGGGGACATCCTGAGTGCACAGTACGTCTCCTTCGAAAATACCTTCAGGGGCACGCGAGAGGACATCAAGCAGCGTGCAGCGCATTATCTGGACGGGCTCGACTCGTCGGACGTGAAGGCAACAAATGGACTGGTGCTCGACCTGGGTTGCGGTCGAGGCGAATGGCTCGAGGTCCTCGCAGAGCATGGATACCGCGGTCGTGGCATCGATCTCAACCGCGTCATGGTCGGTGAAGCGAAGGAGCGTGGCTTCGACGCGGTGGAGGCTGATGCACTGGCTTATCTGCGCAGCCTGCCCGATGAATCGGTTGCCGCCATCACATCGATGCACTTGGTGGAACACCTCCCCTATGAGGTCCTGATCCGCCTGCTCGACGAGTCCATGCGCGTCCTGCGTCGCGGTGGCTTGTTGTTCCTTGAGACTCCGAATCCGGAGAATCTCTCGGTTGGCGCGTGCTGGTTCTACATGGACCCGTCACACAGAAACCCGATTCCGCCGGCGCTCCTGCAGTGGCTGGTGACCGATCGCGGATTCGCGCAGGCAGAGATACAGCGACTGTCCGCGAACCGCGGTGTGCCTACACTGGAGCCGGTGGCGGAGGATGTTCCGGGTGCGACGCAGATCAATCAATTGATCGGCATGGTTACTGCGCCCCCCGACTACGCCGTGGCCGCGATGAAGTCTTGAATGGCATGCAATCGCACAAGTAAAGAAGGTGGATAATGCAAAAGCTGTACTTGACAGGCGGAGGAGGCTTCGTCGGGCGTTGTGTCGCAGAGGCGGTCGCGGACGGTGTATTCGGCGATTGTGAGCTGCACACCATGCCTTCGGGCACGGATATCCGCGACATTGAAGCCGTGCGTGCCTCGATTGCGAAGGTCAATCCCGACCTGGTGCTTCACCTGGCTGCCCGCAGTTTTGTGCCGGATTCCTTCGCTGATCCGCGCTTGACGCTGGATGTGAATTTGCTGGGGACGCTCAACCTCCTTTCGGCGCTGAAGTCGTCTGGGTTCAAGGGGCGTCTGCTGTATGTGAGTTCCGGTGACGTTTACGGGGCGGTTCCTGAAGGGGAGCTCCCTGTAACCGAGCAGCGCCTGGCGCAGCCGCGCAACCCGTATTCGGTCAGCAAGGTCTCCGCCGAGCTCCTGTGCCTGCAATGGCATTACAGTGAAGGGCTCGACGTGGTGGTGGCGCGGCCCTTCAACCATATCGGACCTACCCAGGACAGCCGGTTCGTTGTGCCCGGTTTCGCGCGGCAGATATGCCAGATCGCGGCGGGGAGGCAGGCGGCCGAGCTGGTGGTGGGCGATATCGACGTAAGTCGCGATTTCAGCGACGTTAGGGATGTCATCAGGGCTTATGCGGCCATGTTTCGCAGCGGGCGGCCGGGGAGCACCTATAATGTCTGCTCAGGTCGCGAGGTTAAGATACGCTGGATTCTCGGTGAGCTCTGCCGAATAGCGGGCGTGGACCCGGAGATCCGTCAAAATGCATCCCGGTTGCGCCCGAATGAGCAGCGCCGGATGGTCGCGAGTCACGAGCGCCTGAGGGCCGATACCGGCTGGGAGCCCTCTATTCCGCTTGAAACCTCGCTTGAGCAAATTCTGGAACATTTTAGGACGAACGAAACGCCATGAATAAGAGTGCACTTATTACGGGTATCACCGGTCAGGACGGCGCATACCTGGCCAAGCTTCTGCTCTCCAAGGGCTACCAGGTGTTCGGTTTGGTCGCGCGACGCGGCTCGGACATGCGCTGGCGCCTGCGGGAGGTAGGGGTCGAGTCCGATGTGCAGTACATCGAAGGCGACCTGCTTGATTTGTCCTCGCTGGCGCGTGCACTCGAGTTGTCCAAGGCCAGTGAGGTCTACAACCTCGGTGCGCAGAGCTTCGTGGGAACGTCGTGGCAGCAGCCCGTGTTGACCGCTCAGGTGAGCGGCGTGGGAGCTGTCAACGTATTGGAGGCGGTGCGCATCGTCAATCCGTCGGCGCGCTTCTACCAGGCCTCGACCAGCGAGATGTTCGGCCTTATCCAGGCTGCGAAACAGGACGAAAGCACCCCGTTCTATCCGCGCAGCCCGTATGGCGTCGCCAAGCTGATGGCGCACTGGGCGACGGTGAACTACCGCGAGAGCTTTGGACTGCATGCCTCCAGTGGCATCCTGTTCAACCACGAGTCTCCTCTGCGCGGCATCGAATTCGTGACGCGCAAAGTGACCCACGCTGCCGCAGCGATCAAGCTTGGCAAGCAGAAGGAACTGCGCCTGGGCAACATCGACGCCCAGCGCGACTGGGGTTTTGCTGGCGACTATGTCGAAGCCATGTGGCTCATGCTGCAGCAGGCCGAAGCGGATGACTACGTGGTAGCGACGGGCATCACCACCACGGTTCGGGACATGTGCAAGATCGCGTTCAGCCATCTTGGCATGAATTACGAGGACCACGTTGTTATCGATCCTCAGTTCTTCCGCCCGGCGGAAGTCGACATCCTGCTTGGCAACCCGGCCAAGGCGAAGGCAAAGCTGGGTTGGGAACCGAAGACGTCGTTGCAGCAGCTCATCACCATGATGGTGGATGAAGACATGCGTCGCCTTGGGGCGGCTGGGTGAAGATTGCGGTATTGACCGCTCGCTCCGCCTCGGGCGTAGCTGGAGGCGCTGAGCGGCTTTTCGATGCCTTGGTGGGTGCGTTCCGGCAGATCGGACACGATGCTCACGAGGTGCCGGTGCATGCGGACGAGTCCACTTTTGACGACATCCTCGGCACCTATCTGCATTGCTACGACATCGATCTGGCCAGCTATGACGTGGTCATTTCGACGAAGGCACCGACGTGGATGGTTAGACATCCACGTCACGTGTGCTATCTGGTCCATACGATCCGCGTGTTCTACGATATGTTTGACTCGGCGTTTCCTGCCGGGGCCAGGGAGCCTGCCGAACAAAGGGACTTGATTCACCAGATCGATAACCTCGCTCTCGCTCCACCCCACTGTCGGCGGATTTTTTCAATCGGCAATGAAGTGACCGAGCGCCTGCGGCGTTGGAACCGTCTGGATGCGGAAGTGCTGCATCCGCCGCTGTGGAGCGACATGTTCCATGGCGGCCGGCAGGGCGATTACCTTTTTTTGCCTGGCCGCCTGCATCCCTGGAAACGCGTTGACCTGGTCGTTCGCGCCATGAAATATGTGCGATCCCCCTTGCGTCTGCTCATAAGCGGTACCGGTGAGGCGGAGGCCGAGCTCAAGGAGCTCGCCAAGGACGACCCCCGCATTGAATTCCTGGGCCGGGTCTCCGACGAGGAGCTGGTGGAGCTTTACGCGAACGCGTTTGCCGTGCCGTTCACTCCCAAGCGAGAGGACTACGGTTACGTCACGCTGGAGGCATTTGCCAGTGGCAAGCCGGTCGTGACCTGCACCGACTCCGGCGAGGCTGCATCGATCGTGCAGCATGGCGTATCTGGTTATGTCTGCCAGCCCGATCCCCGGGACCTTGGCAGGCACATTGATCTGTTATGGACAGATCAAGGCATCGCCCGCTCATTTGGTGAAGCGGGTCTTGCCTGGGTGAATAAACTTTCGTGGCCGCGCATTGCGTCCACGTTGATCGAGGCGTCGGAGATATAGGCAGATGGCGGAGCGTGTTGGCCTGCGGGTTACGGTTATCGACATGCAACCCATCACCCCGGCGATAGGTGGCGGGCGGCTTCGGCTGCTCGGTATCTATCACGGTCTGGGCGATGGCATAGAGTGCACCTATGTAGGCAGTTACGACTGGCCG
>Ga0209759_1001658_pt1 | contig 11681 bp, 11 predicted proteins | sample AraplaCL_Col_mMS_FD_184261 | JGI IMG/M metagenome (GOLD analysis project Ga0209759, IMG submission 184261) | Arabidopsis root microbial communities from the University of North Carolina, USA - plate scrape CL_Col_mMS (SPAdes) (version 2) | ecosystem: Host-associated > Plants > Roots >...
CACGCTGGACCCGGAACATGAGGTCGCGTGTATCAAGGCGCTGAAAAAGGCATTCCCGGGTTACCCGCTACGGATCGACCCGAACGGCAACTGGTCTCTGGAAACGTCGATTCGCATGGCCGAGCTGCTGGGTGATGACCTGCAATATTACGAAGATCCGACACCGGGTCTGGAGGGCATGTCCGAACTGCACAAACGCACGGGCCTGCCGCTGGCGACCAACATGGTGGTCACTGACTTTGATGAGTTTCGCCGTAGCGTTGCCTTGAGCAGCGTGCAGATCGTTCTCGCCGACCACCATTACTGGGGCGGCCTGCGCGACACACAGGCGCTGGCCAGAATGTGCCAGACGTTTGGCCTGGGAGTGTCCATGCATTCCAACTCGCACCTGGGGATCAGCCTGATGGCCATGGCGCACGTCGCGGCCTCGGTGCCCAACCTCGATTACGCCTGCGACACGCATTACCCCTGGCAGGAGCCGGATGAAGAGGTGGTCAAGGGCGGCAAGCTGCCCATTGTCGACGGCTGCGTGAAAATCACCCGGGCGCCCGGGTTGGGGCTGGAACTGGATCACGACCAGTTGGGCAAGCTGCATGACCAGTACTTGACCTGCGGTATTCGACAGCGCGATGACGTGAAACAGATGCAGCGTTACAAGCCGGACTGGAAAACGATCAAGCCGCGTTTTTGATTGCGCCGGGAAGGGGGAGGCCCGGCGACGCAGAACGGCCTGGTAGAACGAAAAAGCCCGACGCGGGGTCGGGCTTGAGCTGAGTAGCGTTGCTGCCGCTTTGCGATTTGAATCATTTGAAGAACGCGTGCTTGCCCGCAGCGGCTTCGATGTCTCGATAAGTCCGCCCATCGGTCACGCACAGAAGCGATCTGCCATCTCTGAAGTCCAGCGAAAAGGTGACCTCTTTCTCTTCGTCGGCAAGCATCAGGCCTGCAATCGCGCCAACCGGGCCAAGCACCATTGCCCCTGCCAGGCTAAGGCTCATCGTGCCTCGCATACCCTGATGTGAAGCCTCACTGACCGCCCTGATATCGGCAATTTCCGAGGTGGGGAGCTTCAACCCTGGCCAAGGGTATAGAGCCGTTTCTACTATGATGTAACCCCCCTCATGTTCTGCATGGCCATCAAGGAAATCTCCTGCCAAGATCTTTATCTTAGACATACGGTGTCCTCCCCGCGGTGACTACAGGAGAATTCAGCGCCTGCAAGCGGGTGGCGTCAACGGCTTCTGGATGAAGGGTTTGCTTTTCTTTTCCAGGCCACTTGGCACTGCCGCCAAGGCAGCTTTTATAAACATCGGACCAGCCCCGGGTTTTGGCTGGCCCATCCGACAGAGTAAGAGTGATGGACTTGAAGTTCAGTCATGTGGATGTTCTGGTCGAAAACCTTGAAGTGGCCTGTTCCTACTACGCCAAGGTCTTCAGCGCCAGGATCTCGAAGTCGTTTACCTGGGAGCGCGACGGCCTCCATGTGCGATATGCGATCGTCATGTTCGGAACAGAGCGTGTCATGCTGGTCCAACCCATCGCAGGGAACCTGCGAGACCTCATGGAAGCCAACGGCGAGGGCATGATCTACCGTCACTGCTACTCCACACCCGATATCGAGGTGGCCTATGACGAGTTGGTCGCCGTTGGCGTGCAGCCGGAGGATGAGAACGGAAGGCCTCTTTCCCGCGAGGCCCTTCAATCGCCTAGTGGCGTACGGATCATCTGGTTACCCAAGCGCTTTGGACATTTCTCCATCGAGTTGCTCGAAGAGCGTGAGTTGGAGCAATTCATCCAGGACGCCTTTTCCACGAGTGCGTGAGCCCGAATCAGCCTGCCGTATCGCTGAAGCGGAATGAGGCTCCATAAGCGGATTCCGGCAAATGGCTGGCGCCGTCCGCTCGCAGCCGTGAGCGGAAGGTTCCACTGTGCGGCTGGGTTCTGTAAAGGCCGCGCTTGCGCAATTCGGGAATGATCAACTCCACGAAATCCTCCAGTGAGCCGGGACTGATCAACGGATTGATCATGTAGCCGCTGGTGCCGGAGAGACGGGCATGTTCTTCGATCCGATCCACGACCTGCTGCGGGGTGCCGACCAGGATCAGGTCGCTGCCGCGGGTGACCTTGGCAAAGCGTTGCTTCACATCGCCCGCGGTCAAGGGCTTGCCACTGCCATCGGGGTGCATGACATAGGAGGTCAAGCCTTCGGTGTGGGTCGACAGTGCCTCGCTGTCGGCATAGCGGCTGATATCGATGCCGGTGTCGCCCGCGTAACTGACCAGTTGCGCCTGGAGATGGTAGTTGCTTTGCAACACGTCATATTTGTGCTGGGCTTCGATCTCGGTTCTGGCGGTGACAATCCGCAGCACGGTCAGGGACCGCACATCCTCGCGCTGACGGCCGCGGGCCTGGGCCTTGGCCCATATATCTTCCAGGCCTTGGCGGATTTCCATAGGGTTGGATTTGGCGATGAAGATCAGCTCGGCGTGCTTGGCGGCAAACTCGCGACCACGGCCCGACCAGCCGGCCTGGATCAGCAGGGGAGTGCGCTGTGGCGACGGCGAGGTCAGGTGCGGTCCGGCCACTCGATAATGCCCGCCAACATGATTGATCGGCCGTACCCGGTCACCTTGGGCATACAGGTGACGGGGCTTGTCAGCCACCACGGCGTCGTTGGCCCAACTGCCTTCCCAGAGCTTGTACACCACATCGAGAAACTCTTCGGCGCGTTCATAGCGGTCATCGTGTTTGATCATCTGTTCAAGGCCGAAATTACGGGCGGCGCTGGACAGATAGGAGGTCACGATGTTCCAGCCCACGCGGCCGTTGGTCAGGTGGTCCAGGGTGCTGAAACGCCGGGCGTGGGTGAAGGGGTGTTCGTAGCTGGTGGTGACCGTGACGCCGAATGCCAGATTTTCGGTGAGCGCGGCCAGGGCCGGAATGATCATCAGCGGGTCGTTGGCCGGTGCTTCCACGGCCCATTTCATCGCTGCGTCGGCATTGCCGCCAAACACGTCGTAGAAACCCAGCACGTCGCCGAAGAACAGCATGTCGAGGTTGGCCTGGTCGGCAATGCGTGCCAGGTTCGACCAGTAGCCCAGGGAGTTGATTGCCAGGCGCTCGTCGGCCGGGTGCGTCCAGAGGCTCGGTGCACCGCCGCAGCCGACACTGGCTTGTTCGTAGAGGGCAAATAATAGAGGTTTTGGATCAGACATCTTCGTTCCTGAATGAAGTCGTTGAAGGGGTGGGCTCAGCGTTGGTTCTTGAAGCCTTTGCCGTAGTGCCGCTCAAGGCGCACCTGGATCAACTCCAGGCCGATGGAGAGCAGCCAGTAGATGACGGCCGCGGTGGTGAGCATTTCGATATAGCGATAAGACGACCGGCCATACGACTGCGCCAGGAACATCACTTCCCAGACGCCCATGACCGAAACCAATGAGGAGTCCTTGAGCATCGAAATGAACTGGCTGGTGGTCGGCGGAATGATCGTGCGCATCGCTTGCGGCAGGATGATGTGCACAAAGGTCGCAGCGGGTCGCAGGCCCAGGGCGGCTGCCGCCTCACGCTGGCCGGGTGCCACGGCCATGATGCCGGCACGAAAGATCTCGCTGAGGTAGGCCCCATAGTTCAGGGAGAGCGCCAGGATGCCGGCGCTGATGGCCCCGGGGACCACACCCAGTTGCGGTAGCCCCAGATAGATCAGCAATATCTGGATCAGCAGCGGTGTACCGCGAAAGAACGAGGCGTAGAAACTGGCCACGCCGAATGCCACCGCGCTGGATGACAGGCGCGCCAGTGCCGTGACGAAGCCAAGAAGCAGTGACAGCCAGATCGAGCAGAAGCACAGGAACAGCGTCAGTGCGGCACCCTGCAGAAAACCGTTCGGCCCCAGGCGCAGGCCGACCAGGTTCGGCCACTTGTCCAGAATGATCGAGAACTTCAGGTCGAAGCTCATGAAAAACAGCATGCACAGCCCGAGCATGATCGTCCAGGTCAGATAAAGCCGGGTCCGGAAACTGAACAGATGGCGCCAGCGACGCGGCTGGGTGTCGGCTGCCGAGGCCACCTGCAGCGGGTTGGGTTCGAAGGTGCTCATTGGCTGATATCGGCACCGATCCACTTCTGCGAAATCTTGCCGAGCGTGCCGTCAGCCTTGAGCTGGGCAACCACCTGAGTGACCTTGGCGTTCCATTCGCCATCGCCTTTTTCGATGGCCACGACGTTGGGTTCGGCATACAACGTCTCGCCGACAATCTTGAAGCGAGGGTCCTGGGCAATGCGTTCACGGGCGGTGACGAGGTTGGTGACCATGGCATCGAGGCGCACGCCGCTCCCCAGGGCGAGGTCCTGGAAGGCCACCGTTTCATTGTCATAGGGCGCCACCTGGACCTGATCGAATGGGTACTTCAGGGGCTTGTCCCCGGCACCCTCGATCACCAGATCCTTGTTCAAGTAGGCTTCGTAGGTGGAGGCGCTGATCACGCCGACTTTCTTGCCCGACAGGTCCTTGCCCGAGGTGATGTCCTTGTTCTGGGCGTTCACCACGATGACTGCCGGCGACTGGTAATACTCCACCGGGAAGTCGAACACTTCGGCGCGCGCCTTGCTGGGGGTCATCGAGCAGACGCAGATGTCATAGCGCCCACTCCAGCGGCCGGCAGCAATCACGTCCCAGGACGGGGTTTCCAGCTTGAGTTTTACTCCAAGGCGCTGGGCCACGGCCTTGGCGACATCGACGTCGAAACCGTCCAGTTGGTTTTGCGCGTTAAGAAAGGAGAAGGGCGGATAGTTCTCCATCAAGACGCCGGTGAGTTCGCCTTTCGCGGTCACTCGATCAAGTGTGGAGCCGGCGAGTGCGGTCGAGCAGGTAGCAAGCAGGGCGAGACCAAGCGGTAGAAGGGCTGATTTTTTCAAAGGCGAGTACTCAGGCGGTTATTTAAGAAGAATGCATAGATTTAAACGCACTATAAAATCTATTTGTACTAATTAAATAGAATAACAAGCTTGCATCGGGCTATATCCCGAGTCGCCTCTGTCAGCCCGCTGGCCAATGCCTTGGAAGCCCTGGTGTCAGCCAACACCGGGGCCCGCTATCTGCTTTTTTGCCTCAGGCCCCTGAGTTGCTGTCGATGAACTTCTCGTAATACATATGGAAGCCGTCGATACGCTGTTCGGTGAGCCAGGTCTTGACGGCTTCCACCATGGGCGGAGGGCCGCACAGGTAGATGTCGAACGGGTTGGCGTTCATCGCCTGGCGGTCGAAGTGTTGGGGAATCCATCCGGTCTTGCCTTGCCAGGCCGGCGACGGCTGGCTGACCACCAGGTGATACTCGAAACCTTCGATGCGCGTTCGATACTCCGCCAGGCGATTCAGTTCACACAGGTCCGTGTCCTGGGTGACGCCATAGAACAACTGGACCGGTTGGTCACATCCGCCCCGGTCGGCCATCTCGTCGAGCATGCCGAGAAACGCGGACAGACCCGTGCCGCCGGCCACCATCACCAGTGGCTTGTTGACCTGCCTGAGATAGAAACTGCCCAGGGGGGCCTCGAACTCCAGTGCTTGCCCGGCCTCACAACGTTCGCGGACAAAATGGCTCATCACGCCATCCGGCAGCAGTCGGATAAGGAACTGCAGCTGATTGCCCGGGTTGGGCCGGTTGGCGAACGAGTAGGAACGCCAGGCGTCGGTGCCGGGTACTTTCAGGCGCGCGTATTGACCGGGCAGGAAGTCCAACAGCCGCTCGCTGGAGCTGGCGTCGACATGCAGGATGGCGGTGGTGCTGGAAACCTGTTCAACCCGGGTGATGACGGCGTGTATGCGCTGGGTGGCGCCGGCGTTGCACAGGCTTGAATCGAAGTCGAAGTAGAAGGACGCCGCGGACTGCACGCGCGTCTGGCACGACAGCATCCTGCCTTGCGCCAGATCGCTTTCGCTGAACACCTCGTCGTCGACATAGTCTTGCGTGTACCGGCCTGTTTCACAGCGTCCCTGGCAAGTACCGCAGACGCCTTCGCGACAATCCAGGGGAATGTTCACGCCGTTGCGCAGGGCGGCGTCGAGCAATAATTCGTTGGGCTTGACCTCGAAGAACGCGGTCTTGCCATCGGCAAAGTTGAAAGCCACCTTGTGGTTCATGGCAACGTACTCCGTGGCTTACAAATGGTAGAAGTCGAGCACCGAATTGATCGTGTCGTTGAGCAGGACCACATGCTTGCGGGCAATCTTCCAGCTCTCGCCGTCAGGCCGCAGGCGGTAGGTGGCATAACCGTAGAATTGCTCGGAGGTGGCCATGCGGTAGTACAGCGTCTGCCAGTTGAGCCTGACCTCCAGTTCGTCGTTCTCCAGCGCCGCGATGCGGATATTGTTGACCATGTGCAAGGTGCGCGGCATCGGGATGGTCGAGGCGGCCTTGCCGGTGCGCAAGCGGAATACCCGGTCTTCCAGGCCGCCCCGGTTGGCGTAGTAGATCAACGACATGCCCTTCTTCGGGTCAGTGGTGTAGACGTGCTCCGAATCCCATTGCGGCAGGTGGAACTCGCTGTCCTCGCTGAACAGGTCGAGGTAGGCGTCCCAGTCCTGGGCATCGCACAGTTCGGCCTTGCGGTAGCAAAATTGTTCAACACGGTATTGCAGTTGCGAATTCATGGTTACACCTCGCGCAGTTTCAGGGGTTGCTCTTCGGCGGCCTTGCGCGCCAGCCCTTCGAGCAGGAAGCGCTGCCAGTTGCCGTGCTGGTTGACGTAGAGCCCTTCGTGGGTGAACTCGGTGCCGGTCAGGGCCGGTTGGATGCCCAGGGTTTCACTGTTGCGGGTTGGACCGCTGACCCATTTGTCATGGCCACGCGAGATGTCGCTCCAGCGCTCCAGACGGGCCTGGAAGCCTCGCTGGGCTTCACGGAATTCCACCAGGTCATCGGGGGTACCGAGTCCGGAGACATTGAAGAAGTCTTCGAACTGGCGGATACGGTTTTCGCGATCGCTGTCGGATTCGCCCTTGACCCCCAGGCAGAAGCTGTGGATCTCGGTCTTGTTCCAGGCCAGCGGACGGATGATCCGCAACTGCGAACTGATCTGGTCGAGGAAGAACAGGCTCGGGTAGACGTTCAGGTTGCGCAGGCGGTGCATCATCCACTCGGCCTTGTCCTGGCCATATTCCTCGACCAGGCGCGGCATGATGCTGGCGTAACCAGGGCGTACCGCCGGGTTCGGCATGTCGCTGAACAGCACACTGTGGCCGTTGTGGAAGGAGAACCAGCCATCGTCGGTCTCGGCATCGCCGGCGCCCAGCTTGCTGTAGTCCAGGGTATCGCCGCTGGCGCTGCCTTTCTCGGCGTTGACCTGCTGGCGATGCTGCACCGTGGCGACGTAGTTGTAGTGCACGGTACTGACGTGATAACCGTCCAGGCCGTTTTCGTTCTGCAGCTTCCAGTTGCCGTCATAGGTATAGGAAGACTTGCCGGGCAGCACTTCCAGCTCGCCGGTGGCCGATTGCGCCACCATCATGTCGAAGAACACCTTGGCGTCGCCCAGGTAGTCTTCCAGGCTGTCGCTGGCCTCGACATCGAGGCTGACGAAGACAAAGCCCTTGTAGCTTTCGATACGGGCTTTTTTCAGGCCCCGGGTCGCCTTGTCGAAGCCCTCGGGGTATTCACCCGGCGCCTTGACCTTGACCAGGCGACCATCGCTTTTGTAGCACCAGGCGTGGAAGGGGCAGGTGAAGGTCGATTGGTTGCCCTTGCCCACGCGGGTCAGGGTCGTGCCGCGGTGTTGGCAGGCGTTGATCAGGGCGTTGAGCCGGCCTTCGCCGTCGCGGGTGATGATCAATGGCTGGCGACCGGCACGCATCGTCATGAAGTCGTGCCGATGGGCGATCTCGCTTTCGTGACAGGCGTAGATCCAGTTCTTCTCGAAGATCAGTTCCATCTCGAGATCGAACAATTCGGGTTCGGTGAACATGTCACGGGCGATACGGTAGATGCCCTCGACCGGACGGAAGTCCAGGCAACCCTGGATGAAGGCCTGCCATTGGGCGACGCTTTTCGAATAATGCATGAGTCGGTACCTGTTTCATCGGGCGAATCGGTACCTGCATTAGAGGAGGGCTTGGCGCTTTCGGTCTATCCACATAGTTGGCGAAGGTCATCCGGAAATTTTGTGGGCTTGTACGGTGCGCGGTGTTCAACTGTCCGAGTCATTTTTGTGGCCGGTAATCGCACAGTAAATGCACGAAACAAAGCCGCCGGTTCACCGGGCAGCTTCCGCAGGCAGCCTGTTGTGTAAGATGGTCGAAGACTATCCGGAACACCATCGAGTGCGTGTCTTGACTCGGTGATGGCACAGAGCTTGCGTCCGGACAAGCCAGCGCGCCGACAGAGCGCGTATCGAAAATAGCCTTGTTGAGTAGCGCCGATGAGTAGCAAGCCCAACTATCATTTTCGCGACATCCATGCCGATCACTTCGATCTGGCAGGCGCGCATTCATGGATGTCCACGATCTGCGGTCCCCATCTGCTCCATGCGAGCAAACCTCACAGCATTCAATTCCACCACAGCGGCAACGTGCTCAAATCGATGTCGACCACCCTGGGCATCATCGAGTACGGCACCGATGTCACGGTGGGTGTCACGGACCTCGACAGCTTCAACAGCTACAGCCTGAGCCTGCCGTTGAGTGGCGAGCAGGAACTGAGCAGGGGCGGTGTGCTGTTACGCTCCGATCGTGACCATGGCGTTATCGTTTCGCCTAACCAGAGCCAGCAATTGAGCATCACCGGCGATTGTCGCAAGCTGCAGGTGGTCATCACCCGCAGTGCAATGCGCAAGACCCTGGAAGACCTGTTGCAGCATCCATTGGGCGCGCCCCTGTGTTTCGAGCCCGAAATGGATGCGGTGAGCGGGTCTGTTGCCTCCTGGTGGCGCACGGTCAAGCACTTCATCGAAGAGATGGAACGCAGCGAACTTTACGGCCAGCTGCTCTTCAATCGTGACTTGGAGAGCGCCTTGCTCAAGGGCCTGATCCTGTCCCAGCCGCACAACTATTCCGCTGAGCTGCGCGAGCGTCTCGGTGTGAAGCTGCCGCACTACCTGGTCCGTGCCAAGGACTTCATCCATGCCCATGCCCGTGATGCGCTGAGCCTTGACGATATCGAGGCCGCCGCCGGGGTGTCGCGTTTCAAGTTGTTCGAGGACTTCAAGCGATACTTCGAAATGTCGCCCATGGCCTACTTGAAGAAATATCGCTTGATGGGCGTACGCCAGGAAATCCTCGAGGATCGTTCGGCGCGCAATATCTCGGTGATCGCGATGGGCTGGGGCTTCAGTCATCTGGGGCGGTTTTCCTGCGAATACCGCAAGTTGTTCGATGAGACGCCGAGCATGACGCTGCAGCGAGTCGAGGCCCGGCGTGACAGGCTCTCATGAACCTGGTCGAATCTCATCACTCGATGGCTTCATAAGGCAACCCGACGTAATTTTCCGCAATCGTCTTGCGTCCGGCCGCCGAGCCTGTGAAGTAATCGAGTTCGGTCTTCTGCAGACGCTGGCTGAAGGCGTCGGTCTCGGGAAAACGGTGGAGGATCGAGGTCATCCACCAGGAGAAACGTTCGGCTTTCCAGACCCGCCGCAGGCAGATTGACGAGTACTTCTCCAGCAGGTCGGTGCGCCCTTCGCCATACACCTTGAGCAGGATGCGATACAGCGTGCTGACATCGCTCGCCGCCAGGTTCAGGCCCTTGGCGCCGGTGGGCGGAACGATATGGGCGGCATCGCCGAGGAGGAACAGGCGGCCATATTGCATGGGCTCGACGACGAAGCTGCGCAAGGGCGCGATGCTCTTTTCAATCGAGGGGCCGGTGACCAGTTGCTCGGCGACAGTGGCCGGCAGACGGCGCTTGAGCTCTTCCCAGAAACGTTCATCCGACCAGTCCTCGACCTGTTCCTCGGCACCCACTTGCACGTAATAACGGGTGCGCGTCGGCGAACGCATGCTGCACAAGGCAAAGCCACGCTCATGGTTGGAGTAGATCAGTTCATGACTGACCGGTGGGGTCTCGGCCAGGATACCCAGCCAGCCAAAGGGATAGACCCGCTCGAAAATCTTCAGCGTCTCTTGCGGTATCGATTGTCGAGAGACGCCGTGGAAGCCGTCGCAGCCGGCAATGTAGTCGCAGTCCAGGCGGACGGTCTCGCCGTTGCGCTCGAAGGTCAGGTAAGGACTGTCGCTCTGCATGCCGTGGGGTTGCACGTTCTCGGCGTCATAAAGCGTCACTGCGCCCGCGGCGGCACGGGCCTCCATCAAGTCACGGGTGACTTCGGTCTGGCCGTAGACCATGACCGTCCTGCCGCCGGTCAGGGCCTTGAGGTCGATGCGCTCGCAGCGTCCGTCGAAGGCCAGTTCGAAGCCGTCGTGCACCAGGCCGTGGGCGTCCATGCGCTCGCTGACCCCCGCTTCGCGCAACAGATCGACCATGCCTTGTTCCAGCACACCCGCACGAATTCGGGAGAGGATGTATTCGGGATCCTTGCGTTCGACGATAACGTTATCGATGCCGGCACGCTGCAGCAGTTGACCGAGCAGAAGGCCGGAGGGGCCGCAGCCGATGATGGCGACTTGGGTTTTCATGGAGGATATTCCTGTCGGGTGCCACCGAAGGCATGAGGCCTTGCCGGGCACTGTTATTTTTGTCTCCTGTATTTTTAGTGGCTAAAAGGCGGATATGAAGGCAATATCCGACGCATTCCATGGACTTTTCGTGGGTCGTCGCAAGGGGCGGGAGATGTCGAAATCATTCGCGGTGCCGGTTCCGGTGTTCAAGCTCTACGGCGAGACCGGTGCCTGGCCGACCCCCGACCTGATTCATTGCGAGTCGATCCCCGAGCGCAGCCAACTGCACGGCTGGGAAATAAAACCCCATCGGCACAGCGATCTGGTGCAACTTCTCTACGTGCAGGCAGGACAGGCGACGCTGAAAGTCGAAGACGAAATCCACCCCATCGATTGCGCCTCGCTGCAAGTCGTGCCTGCGCTGAGCGTGCACACCTTCAAGTTCTCCGAGGACATTCAAGGCCACGTGCTCAGCCTCGCGCAGCCCTTGGCCGAACAGCTCGGCGCCTCGCTCAACAGTCCGGTGTTGACCACGGCGGCCTGTTACCCGATCGGTTCCGCGCAGCAGTATCTGGACACGCTGTTTTCCGCCATCACCCAGGAATACAGCCAGCACCGACCCGGCCGTGATCCGATGCTGCAATCCTTGATCACGGTGCTGACCATCTGGCTCAGTCGCCGTAGCCTGGAACGGGCGTCGCCGGACGCGCTGCCGCTCGAACGAGGTCGCGAACATCTGCAGGTGTTTACCCGGACCTTGGAGCAGCACTTTCGCGAGCATCTGCCCATCGAGCACTATGCGGCGACGTTGGGGATCAGTACCGCTCACCTCAATGCCCTGTGCCGGCGACTCTGCGGGCAATCGGCGCTGCAGATGATCAACCAGCGGCTGCTGCTGGAAGCCAAGCGCGATCTGGTCTACACCGCCATGACCATCAACCAGGTGTCCGACCGCCTGGGCTTTTCCGAACCGGCCTACTTCTCGCGCTTTTTCAAGCGCGGCACGGGGCAGTCGCCGAAACAATTCCGTATCCAGCGTTAGCGGATGCCAGACCTCGAAGGCAGTGAACCGCGG
>Ga0209759_1001661_pt1 | contig 11648 bp, 10 predicted proteins | sample AraplaCL_Col_mMS_FD_184261 | JGI IMG/M metagenome (GOLD analysis project Ga0209759, IMG submission 184261) | Arabidopsis root microbial communities from the University of North Carolina, USA - plate scrape CL_Col_mMS (SPAdes) (version 2) | ecosystem: Host-associated > Plants > Roots >...
ATCCTGCGTCGCCACTCCAAGGACCTGAGGGTCGCCTGCTGGATGGCCTGGGCGCTCTACAAGCAGGCATCGTTCCCTGGCTTGCTGGCCGGACTGGGGTTGATCGGCCACCTGTGTGAACACCACTGGCACGTGCTGCATCCGCTCAAGTCGCGTACTCGTTCGGCGGCGATCAATTGGTTGATCGCTCAAGTTGAAAAGGCGCTGGAAGGCGAGTGCGGAGAGGTCGAGCAATCGTCCGTTTTTATTGCGCTGGCGGCTCGTCTCGTCGAGCTGGGCAAGCTGCTTGATGAGCGGCTGGCCGGTGAAGCGCCGGCGATCAGCGCGATTGCACGGCGCCTGTCGACCTGGGCCAGTCGTCCCGCTTCCCGTCGGCTTGAGTCGGGGCAGGCACCGAATAGCAGTTCCCAGGCGCCCTTGGCACCTTCCGGCTCATCCACTCACGGAACGCGCATTGATAGCGAGAAGGATGCGCAGAAAAGCCTGCGCCAGCTGCAGGAACTGACCCGTCCATTGTGTGCCTGGTGGTTGCGCCAGAGGGTGGCGACGGCCAAGGCCCTGGGCTTGAGCCGCACGCTGCTCTGGTTGCCCATAGAGCGGCTGCCGGAACATGACGGCGAGCGCGTGACGGCCTTGCGAGCACCACCCGCGGACACGCTCAGGATCTATGCCGAGGCGTCGACGCGTGGCGACCATGAGGCATTGCTGCCCAAGCTGGAAGTCACACTGGCAAGCGCGCCATTCTGGTTCGATGGCCTGCGCATGCTGTGGGAGTGCCTTCAGGCACTGGGCCTTGCACAGGCGATGCGAGAGCTGGAGTTGCACTTTGCACTGTTTCTCGAGCGACTTCCCAGTATTGCCGAGCTGCGCTTCCACGATGGCGTGCCCTTTGCGGATAGCGCGACACGAAGCTGGATCGGCAGTCATGTCTTGCTGCATTTGCGGCCGGCGGTAGCGCCGGATTCAAGTCAGGGGATACCTGTCGACGCGGCCTGGGAGCGAGCGCTCCGGGAGGTTCAACCGGTATTGCTCAAGGAAGGCTTCAAGTCCGCAGTCCAGGTGCTGACCCAGGGTATGCAAGTAGCGCGGGGGGAGCGTGCGGCGTTTTTCTGGCAACTGGCGCTGGTCAAGTTGTGCTTTCAAACCAGGCAGTACGAATTGGCCAGGCTGAAACTCGATGCCCTGGATCAACAACTACAGGCCGGTGGACTGTTGGCTTGGGAGCCGGACCTGGCCACGGAAGTTCTGACTTTGTTGTATCGGTGTTTTGAAACATTGCCTGAAACCACCGCCACGCAAGAGGACAAGGCGCGGGTGTATCGCCGTCTTTGTCATCTGAATCTTGACGCGGTCATTATTTGAAATGGAAAAGAGAGTAGCCCATGGCTCGAGAATCATCTCAACCCTTGAAGGAACGCATCAACATTACATTCAAGCCTGCCCAGGGCGGGGCCGTGGAGGACGTGGAGCTTCCCTTGAAACTTCTGGTGATCGGCGACTTTGTCCAGCGCCCGGATGAACGGAAAGTTGAGGATCGAAAGCCCATCAGTATCGACAAGAACAGCTTTGACGATGTCATGGAGAAGCAACAACTGCGCCTTCAGTTGAATGTGCGCAATGTTCTCAAGGAGCACGCTGCCGGTTCGGAACTGGCAGTCGATCTGAGTGTGCGTTGCATGAAGGATTTCGGCCCGTCCCATCTCGTCGAGCAGATTCCCGAGCTCAAGGAACTGATGGCCTTGCGTGAGGCATTGGTGGCCCTCAAGGGACCACTGGGGAATGCGCCGGCGTTCAGGCGCGCCATAGAGGGTGTGCTTGCCGATGGGCAACTGCGCGACCGAGCACTGATTGAACTCGGCCTGGATCATTCGCCCGCCGAACCTGCCTGATAACAAGGAAGCCATTGTGATCATTAACGATACCGTACAGCAGCGTAGTGAGTTGGCCACGGACTATGGCGTGCTTGATTGCATCATCGCCGAGACGAAGCTGACACCCGAGGACGACGCCTATGAGGTGGCCAAGCGCGGCATCTGCGCCTTTGTGGAGGAGTTGCTCAAGCCACAGAACAGTGGCGAGCCGGTAAAAAAGGCCCTGGTCGATCGCATGATCGCGCAAATCGACATGAAGCTCAGCCGGCAGATGGATGAGATCCTGCACCATGCACAGTTCCAGTCGCTGGAGTCGTCCTGGCGAGGTCTGCACCTGTTGGTGGACCGGACGAACTTCCGCGAAAACATCAAGATCGAACTGATGAATGTTTCCAAGCAGGATCTGCTGGAGGACTTCGAAGACTCCCCGGAAGTGACCCAGTCGGGTCTTTACAAGCATGTGTACACGGCGGAGTACGGCCAGTTCGGTGGCGAGCCGGTCGGGGCGATCATCGGTAACTATGCGTTCTCGCCCAGCGCACCCGATGTGCGCACGATGCAGTATGTCGCCAGCGTCGCATCCATGGCCCACGCGCCGTTCATTGCAGCCGCCGGCCCGCGTTTCTTCGGGCTGGAAAGCTTTACCGGGCTACCCGATATAAAAGACCTGCGCGACCACTTCGAAGGGCCGCAATTCGCCAAATGGCAGAGTTTCCGGCAAGAGGAAGATGCTCGCCACCTGGCCCTGACACTGCCGCGGTTCCTGCTGCGCAGTCCCTACGATCCGGAAAACAACCCGGTGAAGACCTTTGTCTACAAGGAGAACGTGAGCGGCGACCACGAGCATTATCTGTGGGGCAATACCGCCTATACCTTTGCCACCCGACTGACCGACAGTTTTGCCCGCTACCGCTGGTGCCCGAACATCATCGGGCCGCAAAGCGGCGGGGCGGTGGAGGACCTGCCTCTGCACCATTTTGAAAGCATGGGCGAAATCGAGACCAAGATCCCTACCGAGATCCTTGTGTCGGACCGCCGTGAGTATGAATTGGCCGAGCAAGGGTTCATTTCATTGGCGATGCGCAAGGGCAGTGACAATGCCGCGTTCTTTTCGGCCAACTCCGTCCAGCAGCCAAAGTTCTTCGGCAATAGCGAAGAAGGCAAGGATGCCGAGCTGAACTACAAGCTGGGTGCGCAACTGCCTTATCTGTTTATCGTCAACCGCCTGGCGCATTACCTGAAGGTCCTGCAGCGTGAGCAACTCGGCTCCTGGAAGGAACGCACGGACCTGGAATCGGAACTGAACAAGTGGATACGCCAGTATGTGGCCGATCAGGACAACCCCAGTGCGGAAGTGCGTGGGCGGCGCCCCTTGCGGGCGGTCAACATCACGGTCAGCGATGTCGAGGGGGAACCTGGTTGGTACCGGATCGGCTTGAGCGTTCGGCCGCACTTCAAATACATGGGGGCCGACTTCACGCTGTCCCTGGTCGGCAAGCTCGATATAGACAAGCCGGTCTGAGGCCATGGGCTACGGCAGTCTGTTCGAGCGGCTGAGTGGTCAGGCCCGGCATCGCCAAGGCTGGAGCCTGGAAAGCGCCGCCAACGCGTCGGTGGCCAACCACTTGACGCGGATGCTGGGCAGTCGAAGGGGCAGCGTCCAGGCGCTGCCGGATTATGGCCTGCCGGATATCAACGATATGCGCTTGAGCCAATACGACGCCTTGGTCGAAACCGCCCGGGCCATAGGGCAATTCATCGAAACCTATGAACCGCGGCTGTCTGCCGTTTCCGTGGTGCCCAGGCCGTGCGCGCCGGGTTCACTCAGGCTGTCTTTCAGCATCGAGGGGACGCTGGGGGTGGGCAATCTAAAACACAGAGTCCGTTTTCTGGCGGCGCTGGATGAGCGCTGCGAAGTGACCGTCAAAACGGACGAGGGGTGAGGCGTGTCGTCGTTCAATCGATATTACCAGAGTGAGTTGAGTGCCTTGCGCACTCTCGGCCGACGTTTTGCCGAGCGCAATCCGGCCCTCGCACCTTTCCTCGGGGAAAGTGGCAGTGATCCGGATGTCGAGCGTTTGTTCGAAGGGTTCGCGTTTTTGACCGGACGCTTGCGAGAGCGCTTGGATGACGACCTACCGGAGCTGACGCATTCACTCATGCAGTTGTTATGGCCCAACTACATGCGGCCGCTGCCGGCTTTCAGCGTGCTCGAATTCGATCCGTTGTCGTTGGCCGCGCCGGCACTGGAAGTGCCTCGCCATTCGCCGGTCGAGAGCGGCAATGTCGAAGGGGGGCGCTGTCGTTTTCGCACCTGCTATCCCACCGAGGTGTTGCCGCTTGCACTGAGTGCCTTGAGCTATTCGACAAAGGGTGATCGGAGCCTGTTGAGCGTGCAGTTGAACATGACGGGCGAGGGGCATCTAGGGCAATTGGACCTCAAGCGTTTGCGTCTGCACCTGGCGGGTGAGCGTTATATCAGCCAGATGCTGTACCTCAACTTCTCACGTCATCTGAAAGGCATCAGCCTCGTGTTGCTGGGACGCGACCGGCAGGCACTGCTGGATGACGGTGGGTTGCCCCAATCGTTTTCCCTGCCGGTTCAATCGATGGTGCCCGTGGGCTTCGCTGAAGACGAGGCATTGATCCCGTATCCGCTCAACACCTTCCGCGGTTATCGCCTGTTGCAGGAGTATTTCTCCTTCAAGGATAAATTCCTCTTTGTCGATCTGCTCGGCCTCGAAGCGTTGAGGCAGTTTCCGCAGGATGTCCTGGCCAACGCGCGGGGGCTGGAGATTCGCTTCACGATCAAGGCGGCGGATGAGACGCGGGAGCTACGGCCCACGCTTGAGAACATCAGGCTGTACTGCACACCCATCGTCAATTTGTTCCCGCACGATGGGCTGCCCCTGCAACTGGACGGCAGGCAGGACGAATACCTGTTGTTGCCGGCCGAGTACGAGTCCGGTCAGTGCGGCGTGTATTCGGTGGAGCGCATGACAGGCTGGCGCGCCGGTGGGTTGGGTTATCGTGATTTCGTGCCTTTCGAATCCTTTGAACACGATAGCCATGGCGGCCAGGGACAGTCGGTTGCGCACTACACGCTGCGTCAGCGGCCTTCGTTGGCGCACGACGGCCTGGACACCTATGTCCGTTTTACCACCGAGGGGGCGTTGCTGGCTGAAACGCTTTCCACCGAGCTCATCTGCACCAATCAGAACCTGCCCCAACGTCTTTCGGTGGGCGATATCTGCCGGGCCGGCAGCGGTCTTGCGGAGTCCTTGAGCTTTCGCAATATCGTCCCGGCCAGCCGCTTTTATCCGCCTCCCCTGGGGCAGGGAATGCTCTGGAAACTCATCAGCAACATGTCACTGAATTACCTGTCGCTTGCCAATATCGTGGCCTTGCGCAAGGTGCTAGAGACCTATGACTTTGCCAGTCACCACGACCCGCGGGCGCAGGAGGTCAGTCAACAGCGACTCGCCGGTCTCAAATCCATCCGCCATCAAGCGGCCGATCGACTCTATGGCGGTCTTCCCCTTCGAGGCCTGCGCACCGAGTTGACGATGGACCCGCAACACTTTGGGGGGGAAGGGGACCTGTTCCTGTTTGCCACGGTACTCAATGAGTTTTTTGCACTGTATGTCGGTCTCAATTCATTTCACGAATTGAATGTTCTCAGTGTCAAGGGAGAGGTTTATAAATGGACACCGCGCCTGGGACAACAACCGCTGTTTTGAATCCATTGACGTGCACGATTCGTGAGTACACGCTGTTTCAAGCTGTTTTGACGGTCATTGCCAGGCTACGCGAAGCCTATCCCGATCTGGATGAAGACAGCCTGTACGAGAAACTTGAATTTCAGGCCAACCCGAGTTTTTCTTTTCCCGGCAGTGATGTTGATACGGTGACATTTTTTGAAGAGGCCGGCTCGTTACGTGCCTGTTTACGCTTCAACCTGATTGCTTTGTCCGGTGCCAGTTCTCCATTGCCCGTGTTTTATGCCGAGCAGGTACTTCAGGAAACAGAAAGCGAACAGGCAACCCGTGCTTTTCTGGATGTTTTTCATCATCGCCTGCAACGGCTGATATTGCCCGTATGGAAGAAGTACCGTTATTACACCCGTTTTCGCCATGGCGCCACGGATCCGCTTTCCGAGCAACTTTATGCCCTGGCCGGCCTGGGGGGAGAGGATATCCGCCAGGCCGAAGAACTGGACTGGAAGCGCCTGCTGCCTTATCTGGGGCTATTGAGTCAGCGGGCCCATTGCGCGGCGCTGATCGAGGCGGTGCTGCGTTATTACTTCAAATGGGTTGAAATAACCATAGAGCAATGTGTCAAGCGAACGCTGATTATTGTGCAGGACCAACAGAATAGCTTGAGTCTTGCCAACAGCTTATTGGGACATGACCTGGTGTTGGGAACCTGTGTGTCCGATTGCAGTGGAAAGTTTCGCGTTCATATCAGGAACCTGGATTGGCTGGGTTTTCATGGTTTTCTTCCCGGCGGTTCCAGCCACCCGATATTGAATGCATTGGTGCGTTTTACCTTGCGCGATCCCTTGAACTTCGATGTTCGTTTGGTCTTGTGCGAGACGCAGCGGCGAGACTTGTATCTGGGCGACAAAAACAGTTGTCGTCTGGGCTGGTCAAGTTGGCTGGCGCCGGAAAAATCCGACGGTGCTGTCACTGTTGATCACACCTTTTATTGAGCGTGGCAACTATGTTGATTAACGAGGCTAGGGCACTGGTGGCCAAACTGGCTTACCTGGCACGTGCAGAAGATAGCGCCTTGCTATTGCAAGAGTTCGTTTGCATGGCGGGTCAACTGAGTCTCTGCGAGTTATGCCAACTGTACCTGCTGGATGAACAGGACTCGACCTTGCACCTGAGTCATGAATACACCCCGCAGACCAATAGCGATGCGCTTGCCATGGCTTTGCAGCCGCTGGCAGTGCCGCCGTTGCTGCGTTATGTCCTTGAGCAGGGGCGATCGCTCTACCTGGCCGACCTCGATGACAGGCTCCACGACACCGGTTTTCTACCGGGGAATGAACAGCCTTGGCACTCATTACTGTGCATTGCGCTGCCTGGGCACCTGCACAAGGTGCAGGGTGTGTTGGTCTGTGCGAGCGCCCGGAGTATCGACCCGGCTGGACTTGAGGAAGCGCTGGGCGCACTGGGGACGCTGGTACTGGCCCAACTGCCACTGTTGAAGCATGCGCCGCGCACACCGACGCGCTTGGCCGTGCCGGGTGCCGACCACTTCGGGATGATCGGCAGCAGTGCGGCCATGCAGCGGACCTGGCGGCTGATCGACAAGGTGCTGGACAACAATTTCACCGTCCTGCTGGGCGGCGAGACGGGCACCGGCAAGGAACTGGTGGCACGGGCGATCCACGAACATGGCGCTCGGCGTAACCGTGCCTTCGTCGTGCAGAACTGCGCCGCTGTTCCTGAGAACCTGCTGGAAAGCGAGCTGTTCGGTTTTCGCAAGGGCGCCTTTACGGGGGCCGATCGGGATCGGCGCGGCCTGTTCGACCTGGCGGATGGCGGGACCTTGCTGCTCGATGAGGTCGGCGACCTGGCGTTGCCGTTGCAGGCCAAGCTTCTACGGGTGTTGCAGGACGGCGAGATCCGTCCCCTGGGCTGCAACGACAGCCATCGTGTTGATGTGCGGATCCTCGCGGCGACTCACCACGACCTTGCGGCGCTGGTGGCTGCCGGGCGCTTTCGCGAGGATCTCTACTACCGCCTGGCACAGTTCCCCATCGAGCTGCCGCCCTTGCGTGAACGGGAAGGCGACATCGTGCAACTGGCCCGGCACTTTGCGCAAAGCACCTGCCAGCGGCTGGGCCGAGCGCCGTTGCAATGGTCGCCCGCCGCTATCGAACAACTCTGCACCTATGCCTTTCCCGGCAATGTCCGCGAGCTCAAGGCGCTGGTGGAACGCGCCGTCCTGCTCTGCGAGGGCGATGTCCTGCTGGCCGGGCATTTTGCCTTGCACCCCGGGCGTCACGCCCCTGGCCGCAAAAGCCTGCGCGAACGGATGGACCAGATAGAGCGCAATCTCCTGCTGACGGCCCTTCGCGAGAATGACGGCAACAAATCGCGGGTGGCCCGTGAGTTGGAACTGCCTCGTCGCACCCTGTTGTATCGCCTGGCGCGTTTGAACATCGACCTTGCCCAGCGTGCGAGCTGAGCGGTTTTGCCTGCGTATTTGTTTTTGTTCATGGAGAAAACAATGTCTGTTCGTCATTGGTTATCGAGTGTGTGTCTGTTGATGGCTATCGCTGCGCTTTACGGTTGCAACGGCAACTACAGGTTTGACGACGAGGCCTACCACTCGTTGGGTGAGGCCACGGCTGTCAAGCGCCGCTCATAGTTCAAGGAGTGCTGTTTCATGGAACTGATTTTTTATGTGTCCGGTGGACCAGGGGGCGTAGGCAGCCCCTCGCAAAGCCGGCCCTTCACGCGTGTTGGCGGCACCATAGGGCGTGCCCCCGAATGCCATTTGAGCCTCGTCAATCCCGCGCGACATCTCTCTGGTTTTCACGGCTTGGTCAGCTATCACGATGCTGCCTTCTACCTGACCGATACCAGCCGTAATGGCATCCAGCTCAAACACAGCGGCGCCTACCTCGCCAGGGGGCGGGAGCAACGTATCGAGGACGGCGACGTGTATGTGCTGGCGGGCATCGAGCTACGTGCCAGTCTGCGTCAAGCTTCTCCAGCGGCTGGACGACTGCCCCAACCCGGCCAGGAGTTGGGGGAGGCGATCCTGCTCGATCTCGACCCCTTGCGTGCGCTGGATCAGCAGGAGCGTATCTACAGTGAACTGGACCAATTGAGTGCTGTTGCCAACGACCCGACCGCCATGTATTCGGATCATGCTCCAGGCATCAGGGAGCGGGTGCCGCTGCCCGAGTGGAACACGTCGACCGTCATCGCCGGCGGACACCGGCCAGGGCCGCCACTGGCCGATTTCTGGCCGCGTTTCGGCCGTGCACTGGGTGTCGACCTGACCGATTTCAATGAACAGGATCGCGAGGACCTGGCACTGCAGGCTGCCCGATTGGCCCGGCACCTGAGGGCTACGGAATTCCTGGCGGCCAGTTCGCAAATCGCTCGCCTGACCGGCAGCTTCTCCCACTCCGCGAGCCGGAGGGACGAGCATGTTTGAGGCTCGCTCATTGCTACTGTGCACGAGCATCTGGTTGCTGTCGGGCTGCTCGGCACTATCGCCTTTCTCGTCAGTGACCAAGCTGGACCTGCAACTGACGGCCAGTGAGCAGTTGAACCACGACCTCAATGGGCGGCCATCTCCCATCGTGCTGCGCTTGTTCGAGCTCAGGCACCCGGTTGCCTTCGAGAACGCCGACTTCTTCAGCCTCTACGACCGCGCCAGGGAGTCGCTTCCCCAGGACCTGATCGCCACCCAGGAGCTGGAGTTGCGCCCCGGAGAAGACCTGGCACTGAAACTGCGCGTCGCCCCCGGCAGTCGCTATGTGGGGCTGTTGGCGGCCTACCGCGATCTGCCCCACACGCGCTGGCGTCATGTCCTGAGCTTGCCCGCCGCCCAGCGCAGCGAGGGCCGACTGGTACTTGATCACACCGGCATTCATCAAGCTTCCGGATTATCCGAGGGAACGGAGCCGCGTCCATGAACAGACACAAGGTCATCTGGCAGGAAGGGATGCTGTTGCGTCCTCAGCACCTGCAGCACAACGATCGCTACTACGACCACCAGCTCAAGACCCGGACTCGTTTGCTGGGCCCGCATTTCTGGGGTTTCACCCAGGTGGAGATCGACCCGCAGTTTCTGCGCATCGGCCAGATCGTGGTCAACCGGGCCGCCGGCGTACTGCCCGACGGCAGCTTGTTCGACAGCGAGGGCAGTCGCCAGCCACTGATGCTGGAGGTCCCCGCCAACAGCGGGCCCATGCCGGTCTACCTGGCATTGCCACTGGTCACGGGCAATCACATCGAGGCCAGGGCAGCGGGCCAGGAGGAGGTACTGGCGCGCTACTGCAGTTATGAAGTCCAGGTCATGGACTCCAACGCCGGGGCGCAGACCCGCAGTTCGATCCTCTGTGCTCAACCCGATCTGCACCTGCTGCCGGGCGAGTCGGGCAACGACCAGGCCTGGGTAAAGCTGCCGTTATGCCAGGTACAGGGCAGCAATGCCGACCGGGTCATCAGCCTCGATCCCGAATTCATGCCGACGGTGATCGAAGTGCAGTCCTCCGAGTTTCTGAGCGCCTGCCTGAGAGAAGTGATCGCCTTGCTGGGCAATCGAGGTCACTGCCTTGCCGAGCGGATACGTTCCAACGGCAAGGTGGGCGGGGCAGAGGTGGGGGAGTTCATCATGCTGCAGATGATCAACCGCACCGAGTTGCTGCTGCGGCACTATCAGGAGCAGGCCGGGCTGCACCCTGAGCAACTGTATCGCTTGCTGCTCGAAGTGCTCGGCGAATTGACCACGTTCTCCAGCGGTTCCCGGCGCCCCGAGTTCGTCCCCGCTTATCGGCACGGCGACCAGGGCGGCAGTTTTCGCGTCTTGATGGTCAAGGTGCGTCAGTTGCTGTCCATGGTCCTTGAGCAGCACGCCATCGAACTGAGCCTGGAGCCGCGTCATTACGGCATCCTGGTCTCTCCCCTGGTGGACTCGGAGCTCATCGGTTCGGCCACCTTCGTTATCGCCGCCAGCGCCGGTTGTGGCCGCGAGCAATTGCGCCAGCGTCTGCCCGCCCACCTGAAGGTCGGCACCGTCGAGGGGATTCGCGACCTGGTCAACCTGCATTTGCCCGGCATACGCGTGACGCCGCTGCCCGTCGCGCCGCGACAGATTCCCTTTGATTCAAGCCAGACCTATTTCAGCCTGGAGCCCAATGCCCAGGAACTGGCGCAGTTGGCCCGTTCAGGCGGGTTCGCCTTTCACCCGTCGGGCGAGCTCGGTGAGCTCGAACTGCATTTCTGGGCTATCAGGAGTTGAGCATGTACAAGGGCGAAACCCATGCTCCTCGGGACGACCTGACGGTACTGGTCGGGATTGACGAGGACAACGTGTTCCAGGGTCCGTTGACGGACGCCGGCACCCTGCCAAAGGTCGAACAGTTGCAGGCGCGGATGATTCATGCCTCGCGTGCCCGGCCGCAAGAGACCGTCACCCAGGGCATCAATTGCCTGGTCATCGCAGCGTCCGACCTGCTGGGCGAACTGGCGGCCATCAGCCGTAACGAAAGCGACCGCGGCTTGGGCGCCCTGCATGAGCGCCTGGTGTTGAAGCTCGAGGCCTTCGAGGCGCAGGCCCTGCGGTTGGAGCTGGAGGCCAGCCAGGTGATGAGCGCCCGTTACGTGCTTTGTACCGCGCTGGACGAGGCGGTCATGAGTGCCGCCGCCGGCCAGGAGAGTCATTGGTCGAAGATGAGCCTGCTCAGCCGCTTTCACAACGAGACCTTTGGTGGCGAGAAGTTCTTCCAATTGCTGGAGCGCTTGCTGCAGGACCCGGTCAAGCACCTTTCCCTGTTGGAGCTCATGTACCTCTGCCTGGCGCTGGGCTTCGAGGGCAAATACCGCATCGCCAACCGGGGCTCCCAGGCGTTGGACGCAACCCGGGACAGCCTCTATCGACAGATCCGCCAGGTCCGTGGTGAACCTGCCCGAGAGCTGTCGCCTTGCTGGCAAGGATTGGGGCGGCAACCGGCCAGACGGATTCGCTCGGTTCCCGGATGGCTGGTGCCGCTCTTTACCCTGACCTGCCTGGGCGTCATGTACT
>Ga0209759_1001665_pt1 | contig 11609 bp, 10 predicted proteins | sample AraplaCL_Col_mMS_FD_184261 | JGI IMG/M metagenome (GOLD analysis project Ga0209759, IMG submission 184261) | Arabidopsis root microbial communities from the University of North Carolina, USA - plate scrape CL_Col_mMS (SPAdes) (version 2) | ecosystem: Host-associated > Plants > Roots >...
ACGCTCGTTGTTGCGGAGGCACCCGTGGGTGTTCCAGGGCAGCGTCGAGAAGGGCAAGGCCGATTCGGGCGAGACGGTGCGGGTGGAAAGCCACGACGGCACGTTCCTGGCCTGGGGCGCCTACAGTCCCGAGTCGCAGATCCGCGTGCGGGCCTGGAGCTGGCAGGCCTCGGAGCGCATCGACGCCGCGTTCTTCGAGCGCAAGCTGGAAACCGCGCTGGCCTTGCGCCGGCGGCTGGCAGTGGCCAGCGACGGCGTGCGCCTGGTGCATGGCGAGGCCGACGGCCTGCCGGGGCTGGTGGTCGACCAGTACGGCGACATCCTCTCGGTGCAGTTCCTCGCCTCGGGCGTGGAGCGCTGGAAGGCGACCATCGCCGACCTGCTGCTGCGCCTGACTGGCTGCACGCGCCTGTACGAGCGCAGCGACGCCAGCGTGCGTGCCCTCGAAGGCCTGCCCTCGGTGCGCGCCTGGCTGCGCGGCGGCAGCGACGACCCCGCCGCCTCCATCGTCACGATCCACGAGAGCGGCTGGAAGCTGACCGTGGACGTGGCAGAAGGCCACAAGACCGGCTACTACCTCGACCAGCGCGAGAACCGCGCGCGCTTCGCGCAGCTGGTCAAGCAGTACGGCTGCAAGTCGGTGCTCAACTGCTTCAGCTACACCGGCGGCTTCTCGGTGGCCGCGCTGGCCGGCGGCGCCACGCGCGTGATCAGCGTCGACTCGTCGGCCCCGGCGCTCGAGCGCGCGACCGAGCACGTCAAGCTCAACGGCTTGAACCCCAGGCATCACGAGACGCGCGACGCGGACGTCAACACGCTGCTGCGCGACCTGCTCAAGACGGACGAGCGCTTCGACGCGATCGTGCTCGACCCGCCCAAGTTCGCCCCCACTGCGGCGCATGCCGACAAGGCCTCGCGCGCCTACAAGGACATCAACCGGCTCGCGCTGAAGGTGCTCAAGCCCGGCGGCTTGCTGCTCACGTTTTCGTGCTCCGGGGGCATCAGCGCCGACCTGTTCCACAAGATCGTGGCCGGCGCGGCGATGGACGCCGAGGTCGACGGCGCCTTGCTGGAGCGCCTCGAGGGCGCGCCCGATCATCCGACGACGCTGTTCTTTCCCGAAGGCGAATACCTCAAGGGTCTGGCGATCCTGAAGGCCGCCGACTAGCCCTTGCCACGCGCCGCCGCGAGCAGCCGCGGGATCTCGCCCTTGCAGGCGGCGAGGTTGCCCGCGTATTCCTCGGGACTGTCGAACAGGCGCTGCGCCTCCTGCAGCTTGGCAAGTTGCTGGCGGGCATAGTGCAGCACCGCCGCGGGCGTGGCCGAGTCGGGGAACGGGTAGGACAGCGCGCGGAACTGGCGCGCCATCTCGCGGTAGATGTGCACGTGCGTGTACTCGTGGCGCAGCACGTGCGCATGCGCGCAGGTGCCCGGCGGCAATTCGCGGATCACGCGCAGCACCGGATGCGCGAAGCGCAGCGACACGCGCAGGCCGCGGCAGGTCTTCTCGGGCTCGACGGAGATCACGTTCTCGACGGTGACCAGGCCCAGCGCCGTCGCGCCCGGCGCTGCGGGCGCGCCTTCCTTGACGAGAAAGTCCGGGCTCTTGTCGAACTCCTGCTGCGGATCGGCAAACCAGTCGGCCGTGAAGCGCACCGCTTCGCCGCAAGGCCGCGACGGCACGGCGTCGGCCGCGCGCGCGGCGGTGCCGGCAAGCAGCAAGAAGATGGCGAGAAGCAGGCGCATGCGTCAGATCCGGGCAGGCAGGCCCTGCGGGGATATCGGCGCCGCGCCCCTCAGCTTGAGCGTGGCGCCAGCGAGATGCGCGGCTCGAACTTGGCCCGCTTCACGCTGAAGTACGTCTTGACGTTGCGCACGTTGGCGTCCTGCGTGAACAGGCGCTGCACCAGCGCGCCCCAGGCAGTCATGTCGGGCACCCAGGCCACGAGCACGAAGTCGGGGCCCGGCGACACGCGGTAGCACTGCTGCACCGAGCTTTCGGCCAGCGCGCGCGCCTCGAAGGCCTGCAGCAGCTCCGCGCCCTGGCGATCCAGCGACACCTCGGCGATGCCGGTCAGGCCCTCGTCGGACAACCGCGGCGCCAGCAGCGCGACCTGGCGTTCGATCACGCCCGACTCCGTCAGGCGGCGCACGCGGCGCAGCGCGGTGGCCGGCGAGACGGCGGCGGCCTCGGCCAGCGCCTGGTTGGTGCGCGTGGCGTCCGACTGCAGCAGCTCGAGCAGGCGGCGATCGATGTCGTCCAGGTCGCCGGCAGTCGGTTGATTCGATATTTCAGACATGCGCCATTTTTGCACGATATTTTCAAATCAAACACGGCATGCATCTTTCTTCCAAAATATCCATCTATTTGCAACCATTCATCTCAGGATGGCTCCTACGATCACGTCCATCGCGCAATCGCACCCGTCCAGGAGTTCCCCATGTGTGGCATCGTCGCCGGCGTCAGTACCCGCAACATCGTTCCCATCCTCGTCGAGGGCCTGAAGCGGCTCGAGTACCGCGGCTATGACTCCTGCGGCGTGGCGGTGCACCAGGACGGCGTGCTGCGTCGCACGCGCAGCACCGCGCGCGTGGCGGAGCTGCAGGAGCAGGTCAACGCCGACCACGTGCAGGCGGGCACGGGCATCGCGCACACGCGCTGGGCCACGCATGGCGTGCCGGCGGTGCACAACGCGCATCCGCACTTCTCCGGCCCGCTGGCCACCGAGGCCGCCACCAGCCCGCAGGACGCCGAGCGCAGCGCGCGCATCGCCCTCGTGCACAACGGCATCATCGAGAACCACGACGAGCTGCGCGCCGAGCTCAAGGCCAAGGGTTTCCGCTTCGAGAGCCAGACCGACACCGAGGTCATCGCCCACCTGGTCAACCACCTGTACGACGGCGACCTGTTCGACGCGGTGCAGCGCGCCGTCGCCCGCCTCAAGGGCGCCTACGCGATCGCCGTCTTCTGCCGCGACGAGCCGCACCGCGTGATCGGCGCGCGCGCCGGCTCGCCGCTGGTGCTGGGCATCGGCACCGGCGAGAACTTCCTGGCCTCCGACGCGATGGCGCTGGCCGGCGTCACCGACCAGATCGTCTACCTGGAAGAAGGCGACGTCGTCGACGTGCAGCTGGGCAAGCACTGGATCAACGGCCTGCACGCGGACGGCACGCTCAAGACCGTGCTGCGCGAGGTGCGCACCGTGCACGCGCACACCGGCGCCGCGGAACTGGGCCCGTACCGCCACTACATGCAAAAGGAGATCTTCGAGCAGCCGCGCGCCATCGGAGATACCCTTGACGGTATCAACGGCATCACCCCCGAGCTGTTCGGCGACGGTGCCTACGGCGCGTTCAAGGACGTCGACCAGGTGCTGATCCTGGCCTGCGGCACCAGCTACTACGCCGGCAGCGTCGCGCGCTACTGGCTCGAGAGCATCGCCAGGATTCCCACCAGCATCGAAGTGGCCAGCGAATACCGCTACCGCGACAGCGTGCCCAACCCGCGCACCCTGGTCGTCACCATCAGCCAGAGCGGCGAGACCGCCGACACCATCTCCGCGCTCAAGCACGCGCGCAGCCTGGGCATGACCAACACGCTGACCATCTGCAACGTGCAGACCAGCGCGATGGTGCGCGAGTGCAGGTTCAACTTCATCACCCGCGCCGGCGCCGAGATCGGCGTCGCCTCGACCAAGGCCTTCACGACCCAGCTGGTCGGCCTGTTCGTGCTCACGCTCGCGCTCGCGCAGGTGCGCGGCCACCTGGACGACGACACCGAGGCCGCGCACCTGAAGGCCCTGCGCCACCTGCCCGCCGGCGTGCAGGCCGTGCTCGCCCTCGAGCCGCAGATCATGGCCTGGAGCGAGGAGTTCGCCAACAAGGAGAACGCCCTGTTCCTCGGCCGCGGCCTGCACTACCCGATCGCCCTCGAAGGCGCGCTCAAGCTCAAGGAGATCAGCTACATCCACGCCGAGGCCTACCCCGCCGGCGAGCTCAAGCACGGCCCCCTGGCCCTGGTGACCGCCGCCATGCCCGTCGTCACGGTCGCCCCCAACGACGCGCTGCTCGAAAAGCTCAAGAGCAACATGCAGGAAGTCCGCGCCCGCGGCGGCGAACTCTTCGTCTTCGCCGATGCGGATTCACGCATCGAAAGCGACACGGGCCTGCACGTGATCCGCATGCCGGAGCACTACGGCGTCCTGTCGCCGATCCTGCACGTGGTGACGCTGCAGTTGCTGGCGTATCACACGGCTTGTGCGCGCGGGACGGACGTGGACAAGCCGCGGAATTTGGCGAAGAGCGTGACGGTGGAGTGAGTGCCTGGCGCCTCAGCCTTGAGTTGTCTCCCGGCACAATTGAGTCGGACAGGAAGACAAATATGTCGGACACAGGCAAGTTGGACACGGCTTGCTCTCAATCCGAGGTCGAAAGCGGGTTCGCGCCCCGGAGCGGACTCGATGAAGCCAGCTGGATGACCGACCGCTCTATCACCGATAGACGACGCGGATCAGTCCTTCCGAGCCTTCCGCTAACGCTGCTGCATAGCTGCCTCCGGACAACGCGCACCCTGCCTGAGGACCTCGGGGAGCGATCACGCAATTGATCGCGAAGCGGTTTTTCATGAACGGCAGTTCATGGTCGCCGTAGTCTATAAGGGCTGGCCCGGAAGCAAATGACCCGGCGCCCTACGTGGGGCCGGATGCGGTCTTGCGTGGATGTTCGATGCCGGGCAAAATACCACGTCGGTGCTGAGGGGCGCCGTTCCGCACAAGAGGCTCTCACCCTCGTTTCGTCTCGTTCCCGACCTGACAGATTCATTGTTGTCGTTGGCCCATCGCGGTAATGGCCATCAACGAAACTTGGATCATTGTCATGTCCTCTACTCCCCCGGCGAGTTCCTCGCTTCCCGCGCTTGCGATTGTCACAGGCGCCGGCTCTGGTATCGGCCTTGCTCTGTCCGTCGGCCTTCTGAAACGTGGCTTCGATGTGGTCGCGATTGATCGCGACACGTCGACCGCCGACGCTCGAACACGGCGCTATTCACTTGACGTTCGCGATGCCGAAGGCATGGCGCGTGTAGCCCGGGACTTCGCTGGCCGCCCGGCCCGATATGTATTTGCCAATGCCGGTATTGGAGGCGCGCCAGGTGATGCGCTCGGGCTGGCCGATGAAGCGTGGCAGTGGGCATGGGATGTCAATTTCCTCGGCGCCTTGCGCACGTTGCGGTTGTGGTGGCCCCACTTGCTTGCGGGCGGTGGCAAGGCTGTTGCGACCCTATCGGCCGCGGCTTTGACCAGCTTTCCGGGCGCCGGGCCCTACCGTGCCAGCAAGGCCGCCTTGTTGGCAGCACTCGAAGGTTTGTACTACCAAGCCCAGGGAACGGGAGTGGCAGTGCATGCGCTCTGCCCAGGCCTGGTCCGTAGCGACATTCTCGACCTGCAGCGTTATCCCGAGGCTTGTCCGCTGCTGGCCGCTTCGGGAACCCTGCCCAACCCATTCGCAGTGCACGTCGAGCGAGCGATGCCCTATGCTGAATCGGCGGTGGATTTTGCCGATCGCGTCCTGCAAGGGCTCGAACAGGGCGCGCCGTTTTACTGGCTGACTCACCCTGAGGCACGAGCGTGGATCGACGCCCGCCACCGGACGATTGAACAGAACCGCCCGCCCTTCAACGATTTCGGAGTGCCGGCATGAACCGCAGGCGCGAGCTTTCGAAAAAGTACAAAGAGGCGGGTCCGAGGATGGGCGTGTACGTCGTCCGCAATGGTGCTGACCAAATCCTCGTGATTGGCGCGAGTCTGGATGTGGACGCCGCTATGAACCGTTGCCGCTTCGAGCTCAGGAACGGTACACACCGCGACAAACGGCTACTCGGGGAATGGCTGCGCGCAGGAAACGGCGGCTTGCAGTTCGAAGTTGTCGACACCCTGAAGAAACGCGACGAAGCGGTCTTCGGCCGACACGCGGAGCTCGCAACGCTGCTGGCCCTGTGGCGGGAAGAACTCGTTGGCGACGGCAGGATCGTCGATCCTTCTGGAAATGCCCTCACTGAGGCGCGCCAATGAGCCAGAGCCCTGTCGATCTTTGCGTACGCATCAGTCTGGCGCACGCGAGCCTTGCCTTGAAGCTGGACGTGGAGCTTGGCACTTACCATGGCCTCAGCCTGGGCGACTTCATCGTCTTGCGTTTGCTGGCAAGCGCCGAGGATGGTCGGATGGCGGTCACCGACTTGCAGCGTCCCATGGGTATGCAACTGTCCGCAGTCACTCGTGAACTGGTGCGCCTGGAAAAGATCGGGTGGATCCAGCGTCAGAGCGCCGGAGATGACGCTGTCCGCGTTGCCGCCATCCGGCCGGTAGGACGCAGGCTGCTGAACGAAGCACTCGCGACTGCGGAAGCCGTGTGCGCGGACGCTCTGCGCGGCGTGTGGCGGACGCCAAGGCAATTTCCGAAACATCCTTGTCTCACATCTGCTGCACAGCGGCGTTGGCGACCGAGAGGGTCTTGAGATGACAGATCTGCTGATTGAACTCAAGACGCGGGCCCGGCTTCGGCTTAACGCCGCTCGGGGTCAACAGCCTGACCTGAGATTGCGCGAATGCCTCAATCAAGTGGCCACAGAAGTCGGCTTCACGAACTGGAGTCACGGCCGCAGGGTCCTCGGCGGCGAGGCTCAGCGCGGAGAAGATATGGGAAGGTTTTGGCACGCCCCGGGCTGCAACGCGCTGTTAAACGCTTGGTTCGCGGACTACTTCGACGCGTGTTCTGCTTTGGCGCTCAAAAAAGGGGCGGTGCTGCTTCCTTACCGCAGACAGTTCGTCCTGGCTGGCGCCCCCTTTATTCGAGAACTCGGCTTAGACCATCGCGACGCGGACTGGGCAGTGGCCAGGCATGATTTGGTGCAGGCCTATGGCACTGACCCGTGGTTCAGATTGGCTTTCCAGCGCCTAAGGGCACCGAAGTCGACCTTTGGTCGCCGTTGAAGTGATCGGACCGAAGAACGAGGAGTGCCAAGCAGGACTTTGACTGTTTCGAGCGCGGCCTGCAACGTCGAGTTTTTTTTAGAGGAGGAACCGGCCGAAACCCCCTCGGCGCAGCCCAGCGACCAATCGTCGGTAGAACGGCGCCGAACCAGGAGCGCGTCTCAGCGACGCCTCGAGTGTGCCCCAAGTAGCCAGTCGTCAGCCCGGCGTCATGCCGCTGATTCGACTCAGTCGGCTTGGCGCAGCTGATTCTCCCAAGTAGTCAGAAGCTGATCGCGAAGACTCCATGCAAAGGCGGACGTTGGAGAGTCGACTATAGGGAGCATCGACCGACGGCAACTTACGCCGATCGGAGCACCTGGCAACACACACCAGATCATGTCCCTAGATTGGGAGGACGTCGAGGCGACGACTCGGCGGATGGACGATTTTGCTTTCCGTTCGTGCAGTTGCAACGCACAGCGTTCTACGACGCGGTGGTTGTCGAGAAACCTCCAACTGGGGCGTTCCTTCTCGACTGTTTCGAAGGCGGAACCAGGCGCGCCCGCAGCAGTCAGAAAGCCCAATGACCTTCGGTCATCTCGACTCGGCCAGCGCGGACGAGGGGTCGCCCCGCCGCGTCATGCGGTATTCTGACTTCAGCGCCCAGGACTTCCCATCGGCGTTCAAAACCTCGTCGCGGAAGACTAGCGAGTCGGCGCGGATGTCGTTGAACGACCAACGGTGAATGGCCTTCGGATCAAGGTCGTGGCTCTCCACGACCATCCGATCGTCTCCAACCGGCGCACCGACGAACGTGGCGACGGCCGCCGCGTAGGGATCCAAAGAGTCCACGTGCCAGGTTGCAGACTTGGGATCGAAATAGAAGAGCTCCGTGAACACCTCGCGCTCTTTGTTCGTTGCCGACGGATCGACTACCCAGAAGTCCTGCAGCGCGCGTCCGTCAAGCACCCATCCGATGTTGAATCGACCCGTGCGGTGGGACACCTTGCCATCCTTGAGGAAGTCGGTGTATTGGACATCCCAGGCTCCAACGAGCCGTGCGACGGTGCTTGCGTTGGCGCCGAGTGAAGGATGAGGCGCCGCCGCTTGAAGAGGGGAGCTGCGCTCGAGGCGCGGGTTAGTCGCCGCCGCCGCGGCGTCCGCTGGAACTGGCGTCATACCGAGGAGCACGCACGACAAGGCGACGGTGCTCAGCACGAATGAAAGCGGCAACAAGCGGGTCAGGCGAGTTTTTTGGCTATGCATGGCTTATCTCCTAAAAGGCGACGGATGGAGTGTGCGGCGCGTCTTCGTCGCGCCTCGGAATTCAGTCTATGAGCGTCGGCCCCGTGCGCCCATACCGCTCGTTGCATCGAGCGGGCCGTTCGCTGCATCGGTGATGCACTTCGCAGGTGGACAGGCGTAGAGTTCGGGCCATGCCTTCAACTCCGGCGCCCATGCTGTCATCCCGCTCGCGCTGGATCGCCGCGCTCTGGTTGGCGGGGGCGCTGTTCGATGCGAGCCAGACAGTGCTGCAGATGCACGCGGAGGGCCGGCATGGCCCGTGGCTGCCACTCTTCAGTGTCGAGTTGATGTCGTGGCTTCCTTGGGCGCTTGCGACTCCCTTGGTGATCCGGCTCGCGCGCCGCTACCCATTCGGTCGAGCGCTCAAGCCGCGGTCGATGGCAATCCATTTGATGAGCTTCATTGCCGTTAGCTCGGTGGCCGAGGCTTGGTCCGCGACGCTGCAGGTGCTCTTCAACCCGTGGGGGAATCGAAGGTGGCCGACTTTCCTCGACACCTGGAGCACGACGCTCGTGTTCCAGGCCGCCACGTTCCTTGTCGTCTATGCGCTGATCTTTGCCGTCACGTCTCTCGTCGATGCACGCGACAGCGTGGCGCGCCAGATGACCGAAAGTGCGCGGCTCGATGAGGAGCTCTCGAAGGCGCGGCTCGACGCATTGCGCCGGCAGATCGAGCCGCACTTCATGTACAACGCGCTCCATTCCATTGCGGCCTTGGTGCGCGATCAGCAAAGCGAAGCAGCCGTGAGCATGATCGTCGGGTTGAGCGAGTTCCTGCGGCGCGCGACCGTGGACTCCCATCGATCGCAGGTGGCGCTCGCAGAGGAGATCGAGTACCTGCAGCGCTACCTGGACTTGCAGAAGCTGCGTTTAGGCGAGCGTCTGCAAGTCAGGGTCGAAGTACCGGCCGAGTTGCTCGGCGCGCAGGTTCCCAACCTGCTGCTGCAACCTCTCGTCGAGAATGGCATCAAGCACGGCATCGGCAAGCTCGCCGCGGGCGGACAGGTTCGTGTGGTCGGGGCACGTCGTCATGAGAATCTCTGTCTCAGTGTCTGGAACGACGGTCCCAGACCGCCGGCGAGGGGGACTGGGGCGCCCTCGGGTGTTGGTCTCGCGAACCTGCGCACACGCCTGCAGATCCTGCACGGCGACGATTTCGACCTGGACCTTCGGTTTGCCGAAGCCGGCGGCGCGGAAGTCGTCGTGACGCTGCCCTTCATTGAACGATGACCAACGAAAAGCGGCCGTTCCCCATCCGGGCCCTCGTCGTCGACGACGAGTCATTGGTGCGGCGCAACGTGGTCTTGCTGCTCGGGCGCGATCCGGAAATCGCATCGGTCACAGAGTGTGGCTCCGGCTTGGCGGCCATCGAGGAAATCAGGAAGTCCAAGCCCGACTTGGTCTTCCTCGACGTCCAGATGCCCGAGTGCGACGGCTTCGACGTGCTGGAGGTGCTGGGAGCCAACCTGCCCCCCGCGATCATTTTCGTGACGGCCTTCGATGAGCACGCGCTGCGCGCCTTCGAAGTCGGCGCGCTTGACTACCTGCTCAAGCCGTTCGACGATGCACGCTTCCACCGCGCAGTGCAGCGGGCCAAGGACAAGCTCGCTTTTTCGACGCCGCGGCAACCGCATGGAGACACGCGACTGGTCGTCAAGAACCGCGGCGAAGTGACTTTTGTCAAAACCTCGGAAATCGACTGGATCGAGGCCGCCGGCTACTACGCATGCCTGCATGTGGGCGCCGACACGCACATCGTCCGTCGGACGCTGTCGGAACTGGAACAAGACCTGGGCGACCAGCGCTTTCTCCGCATCCACCGCTCGTTCATCGTGAACCTCGACAGGATCAGCGCACTGGAGCTGCAGGCGGAAGGCGAATACGAGGTGGTCTTGAGCTCACAAGCCCGCTTGAAGTTGAGCCGACGGTTCCGAAAGCGGCTTCAGGATCGCATGGAGGCGTTGTCGCGACATCCGATATGAGAACGGTCGCATTGCGTCGGGCTCTCCAGACCCGGCGCAGCATTCATGACCGACCGGTTGCGGGCCGCCGATCTTGCCGATCTTGCCGGGCATGCCCGGTCTTGTGCCTGGTCGATACCCATACGATCGTCGCCATGTACGCCACATGCAGCAGCGCCCAAAGACCGAGTGCAAACGCTTCATGAGACGCATGCCATGGCTTCAATACGACCACCGCTGAGGAGGCAATCACAGTCCCGAGGAAGAGTGGGATGGTAGACAACTCCCGCCGCAGCAGGAACTGCACGACAATCCACGTCGCGCTCAACCAATAGACGCAATAGATCGTCGCTGCGACAAGCAGTCTGTGGATGTCAGGATCGGATCGGTGGGCCACGATCCCGCTGATGAAGGATCCCGAACTCGTTGTCACGACCGCCCATAGTGTGAAGAAGCCGACCAGCGGGGGAGCGAAGGCCGGAAGCGAGGCGATGAATCCGACAGTGGCCCAAATCAGCCGGCCGATTGCTCGAATAGTGTTCGTCCTCACGATAACCCCGCTTCTTCTTTGGCATCATAGTGCGCGTCCAAGCCGGCGAGACGGACCTCGGCTTCGGGCAATGCACAGGTCCGGCGTTGCGCGTCGAGCCTGCGCTCGGTCGATGATGTTCTCGACGCTGTTCGAGCAAACCCGGTCGAGTTCAGGAACCATGAACCGCCTCGGCCGAGGCTTTGCTTCCCGTCAGCGAGAGAGTGTGAGCTTCGGCATGTCCAGTCTTCCATGCTGATTCTCGTTGACGAGGCGTTGAGCTCGGAGTGGCGAGAATCCCCAAGATTTGTTTACTCACTTCGTTCACTTCCACCGCACCGACGCCGACATCCTCTGCAGGGCGCGTGTGGATCCTGACATGCACCTACTCCTTATCGAAGACGACTTGGACCTGGGCCGAGGACTGCAGGCGGCCTTCCGCCAGCAGGGCTTGACCTGCGAATGGCTGCGACGGGGCCAAGACGCGCCACTCAAACTAGAGGAGGTGGCGGCCGACTGCGTGCTGCTTGACCTCGGCCTGCCCGACGGCTCGGGCCTGGACTTGCTCACCCGCTGGCGCCGTGCCGATTCGGGTACACCGATCATCGTGATCACCGCCCGCACGGCGCTGGAGTACCGTCTCGCCGGCCTTGACAACGGCGCCGACGACGTCGTGCTCAAGCCCTTCGCGATCCCCGAGCTCGTCTCTCGCATCCGAGCCGTCGTGCGTCGCAGCGCGCGCCAGGCACAGGAGGCGTGGAAGCTTGGCGAACTCGTCATCGAGCCTCGGGCCCACGTCGCCCGCTTGGCCGGCAAGCAACTGGCCCTTACGGCTCGCGAGTTCCAG
>Ga0209759_1001666_pt1 | contig 11590 bp, 9 predicted proteins | sample AraplaCL_Col_mMS_FD_184261 | JGI IMG/M metagenome (GOLD analysis project Ga0209759, IMG submission 184261) | Arabidopsis root microbial communities from the University of North Carolina, USA - plate scrape CL_Col_mMS (SPAdes) (version 2) | ecosystem: Host-associated > Plants > Roots >...
CGCCGCGCAGTTCGGTGTGGTAGCTGATGCCCGCGGCGTTCAGCAGGTCGCGGATCGGGCCCTCGTCCAGTGCGCGCAGCAGGCCGAACTCGTCCAGCACGGCGGGGCGCAGGTCGTCCAGCAGGCGGTGCAGGGCGCGTCGCATGTGGGCGAGGATGCCGTTGATCGAAGTGCCGATGTCCTCCAGCCCGGCTTGCTGCAGGCGCGCCTGCGCCAGCTTCACGTGGGTCTGGATCGCGGTGATGTTCTGGCCCAGCTCGTCGTGCAGCTCGGCGGCGAGGTGCCGGCGCTGGTTTTCGTCGGCCTGCAGGTTGCCGCGGGCGGCAGCGCGCAGCTGTCGCGCCAACTGGTCCAGCCGGCGGTTGACCGCGGCCAGATGGGTGTTCTGCTCGGCCACCCGCAGCTTGCTGCGGCGCAGGGCGTCGGTGGCCGAGCCCAGCATCAGCGTGCCGGTGCCGGCCACGGCCAGGAACAGGTAGCCGGCCGCCGAGGGCACGTGGCCGAGCCGCTGGTCCAGCACGGTCATGCCGAAGCTGGAGACGATCATCGCCAGGCTCGCGCCACGCCAGCCATGGCGGAAGGCGAAGAACAGCACCGGTGCCAGCGACAGCGCGCGGGCGAATTGCGGTTCGGAGGTGGCCTGCTCGGACAGCAGCAGCAGGATGGCCATCGCCGGCAGCATCACCTGCAGGCCGTCCAGCAGCAGGCCGGCCGTCGCGCGGCGGTCGGGCGGGGTGCGCAACAGCAGGACCATCACCGGCACCACCAGCAGCACGCCCAGGTAGCCGCCCAGCAGCTCGTTGCCGAGCACGTGGATCAATGCGTCCTCGGCCGCGGCGGTGTGGATCACGGTGAGCAGGCCCACGTCCACGGCGGTGGTGGAGAGCACCACCAGGATCGCGGCCAGCAGCAGGCGGGCCGTCTCCTGCGGGTTGTGCAGGTTCGCGCCCGCATGCGGGTTGAGCCGGCGCAGCAGCCACAGGCCTGCCGCGGTCACCAGCGGCTCGGGCAGTTCGCCGAGGAAGTAGCCGCCCCAGCCCATCGGCAGGCCTTCATGGAAGCTCATGCCGGCGGAGGCGACCAGTTCCGCTCCGATCAGCCAGCCCCAACTGCGCATGGGCAACAGCAGCAGCGCGCCGAAACGCAGGCCGTAGGGCAGCATCCAGTACGGCTGCGCGGTGGGCCACAGCAGCAGCCACAGCAACAGGTAGAGCACGCCAAGCAACGGGCCGGAGTGCAGCGGACGGAACGGTTTCGGGCGCATCCGCGGATGGTACATGGGCATCCGGCAGCGCTGGCGCGGACCAGCCTTGCTCCGTATACAGTAGGCCCATGTACAGCATTGTCCTGGTCGACGACCACGCCATCGTGCGCGAAGGCTTCAAGCGGCTGATCGGGCTGGAACCCGATTTCAGGGTGGTGGCCGAGTGCCGCAGCGCCGACGATGCGGTGGAGGCGGTGGCCCAGCAGCGGCCTGACCTGGTGGCGCTGGACTTGTCGCTGCCCGACGGCAGCGGCCTGCCGCTGATCGAACACCTGCGCAGCGTGGCGCCGGACACGCACATCGTGGTGTTGAGCATGCACGACGGCGAGCCCTACGTGTCCGAGGCGCTGCGCCGCGGCGCCAGCGGCTACGTGACCAAGGGCGTGGCGCCGGAGGAGCTGGTGGCGGGCCTGCGCGCGGTGATGCAGGGCGAGCAGTTCCTGAGTTCCGACCTGCGCCAGCGCCGCGCCGAGCAGCCGGAGTCCGCGCTCGATCCGCTGCATCGGCTGACCGCGCGCGAGCATGAGGTCTTCCTGCTGCTGGCCTGCGGCCGCACACCGAAGCAGGTGGCGGCCGAACTCGGCATCGGCCAGAAGACCGTCTACATCCACCGTGCCAGCGTGATGGGCAAGCTCAACGCCGGTTCGGAACTGGAGCTGTACCGCATGGCCAGCGAGCGGGGATTGCTGCCGGCCAGCAGTTAGGCCTGAGCCCGTTCCAGCATCTGTTTCGCGTGGGCGCGGGTCTCGCGGGTGATCTCCACGCCGCCCAGCATGCGCGCCAACTCGTCGCGCCGACCCTCGGCATTCAATGCCTGGATTTGCGTGCGGGTGTGGCCGGCGTCGCTGTGCTTGCTCACATGAAGATGCGCGTGGCCCTGCGCGGCCACCTGCGGCAGATGGGTGACGCACAGCACCTGGCGCTGGCCGCCCAGCGCGCGCAGCTTCTGGCCCACCACCTCGGCCACCGCGCCGCCGATGCCGCTGTCCACTTCGTCGAACACCATGGTGCCCACGCTGTCCTTGCCCAGGGTGGCGACCTCGATGGCGAGGCTGATGCGCGCCAGTTCGCCGCCGGAGGCCACCTTGCGCAGTGCGCGCGGCGGCTGGCCGGGGTTGGCGCTGACCAGCAGCTCGCAGCGTTCGCGGCCTTGCGGATCGGGTTCGTCGCCTGCGGCTGCTTCCAGCTCCACCTGCAGCACGCCGCCGGCCATGCCCAGCTCGGCCATCAGCGCGCTGACTTCCTTGTCGAGCTTGTCCGCGGCCTTGCGGCGCGACTTGCCCAGCATGGCGGCGGCCTTGTCGTAGTCGGTCCGTGCGCGCTCGCGCTGGGCGGCGAGCTTCTCCAGCGCTTCGCCAGCGCCTTCCAGTTCGGCCAGTTCGTCACGCAGCGCGGTGAGGTTGTCGTGCAGCTCGGCGACCGGCAGGCGGTGGCGGCGACCGAGTTCGTGCAGGCGGGCCAGATGGGTATCGACCTCGGCGAAACGCGCGGGGTCGAGGTCGACGTCCTGCGCGTAGCGGCCCAGCGTGTCGGCGGCTTCGCCGAGCTGGATCGCGGCGTTGTCCAGCAGTTCCAGCGCGGGATTCAGCGTTTCGTCCAGCGCGGCCAGTTTGCCCAGTTCGGCATGGGCACGCCCCAGCGCGCGGTGCAGCGCGAATTCGCTGTCGCCTTCGAGCAGTTCGACCACGCCGGCGGCGCCCTCGGCGAGCCGGCCGGCGTTGGCGAGCCGCTTGTGGCTGGCTTCCAGTTCGGCCAGTTCGGCCGGCGGCAGCGCCCATTGTTCGAGTTCTTCCAGTTCGTGGCGCAACAGTTCCAGTCGCTGCTCGCGATCCTCGCCGCCGCTGAGGCGGCGGATGCGCGCGCCGAGTTCGCGCCATTGCACGGCCAGTTCGCGGACTTGTGCCGCCAGCGCTTCGTGGCTGGCGTAGGCGTCGAGCAGGGCGAGCTGGTGGGCGCGGGAGAGCAGGGCCTGGTGCTCGTGCTGGCCGTGGATCTCCACCAGCAGCGTGGCCAGTTCGGCGAGCTGGCCGGCGCTGGCGGGGCGGCCGTTGATCCAGGCGCGCGAGCTGCCCTCGGCGCGGATCACCCGGCGCAACTGGCAGGCTTCGCCATCGTCCAGTTCTTCCTGCGCCAGCCAGGCGCGGGCCTCGGGCAGGGCGGCGAGGTCGAACTCGGCGGACAGCTCCGCGCGGTCGCTGCCGGCACGCACCATGCCGCTGTCGGCGCGCTCGCCGGCGAGCAGCAGCAGGGCGTCCACGAGCAGCGACTTGCCGGCGCCGGTCTCGCCGCTGACCACGGTGAGGCCGGCGCCAAGATCGACTTCGGCTTGTTCGACGACGGCGAATTGGCGGACGTGGAGCGAAGTGAGCATGGCGGGCTGGCGGCAGTCCGTGGGTAGGCGGGTGATTGTAGCGGCAGGCCTGCCGCTACAATGAGGAGTCGGCTTGCATCGACGGCCGTTCGACCTTATCTCTCAAGCGTCTCATCCACTGCTGCAGCCATGTCCCTTCGCCATGACCACGAACTCGATGCACGCACGCGGCGTCTGCTGCGCAGCCTGATCGCGCAGTACCTGGTCGATGGCGAGCCGGTGGGGTCGCGCACGCTGTCGCGTTCGTCGGGGCTGGACGTGAGCCCGGCCACGATCCGCAACATCATGGCCGACCTGGAAGAGGCCGGCCTGGTGGCTTCGCCGCACACCTCGGCGGGGCGCATCCCCACGCCGCGCGGCCTGCGCCTGTTCGTGGACAGCCTGATCGAACTGCAGCCGCTGCCGCACGAGGAACTGGCCCGCCTGCAGCGCGAGCTGCCGCCGGGACAGGCCACCACGCGCGACCTGCTGGGCAATGCCTCGACCCTGCTGTCGGCGATGACGCACTTCGCGGGCGTGGTCACGGTGCCGCGGCAGGTGGACTTCCCCTTGCGCCACATCGACTTCGTGCCGCTGCCCGATGCGCAGGTGCTGGTGATCCTGGTGTTCTCCGACAACCAGGTGCAGAACCGCGTGGTGCGGCTGGCCAAGCCGCTGGACGGCCGCGAGCTGGAGCAGGCGGCGAATTACATCAACACGCATTTCGTGGGGCTGCGCGTGGATGACATCCGTGCGCACCTGCTCGCCGAGCTGCGCGCGGCGGGCAGCGAGCTGAACCGGCTGGTCGCCAGCGCCACCGAACTGGCCACGGCCTCGTTCGCGCCGCAGGCCGGCGGCGAGGACGTGCTGGTCAGCGGCCAGACCAACCTGATGGGTTATGCCGAGCTGGCCGACCTGCAGCGCCTGCGCGAACTGTTCGAGGCGTTCCAGCAGAAGAACGAACTGCTGCAGCTGATGGAGGTGTGCGCACGCGCACCCGGCGTGCGGCTGTTCATCGGCGAGGAATCGGGCTTCGCGGCGCTGGACGGCTGCAGCGTGGTCACCGCCAGCTACGGTGCACAGGGGCGCGTGCTGGGCGCGGTGGGCGTGATCGGCCCCACGCGCATGGCCTACGAGCGGGTGATCCCGGTGGTGCAGGCCACCGCCGGCCTGCTCAGCGATGCCTTGAATCGCGCCGCGACGGCCTCATAACCGCCGCGGGGGGCGGGGATCGCCCGCAATTATTGAATCGGTCGGCCACGGCGCCGGCCATGGACGAGGCTTGGAGTCATTCATGCAGAACAACGATCCGCACGCGCCGCAGCAGGCACCTGACGTCGACGCCGCCGACGCGGCGGCCAACGCCGACCTGGAGGCGCTCAAGGCCCGCGTGGCCGAGCTGGAGGTCAGCAACACCGAACTGCGCGAGACCGTGCTGCGCGAGAAGGCCGAGATCGAGAACCAGCGCCGCCGCTTGCACCGCGACCTGGAGCAGGCCCGCCGCTTCGCCAACGAGAAGCTGCTGAACGAGTTGCTGCCGGTGTTCGACGGCCTGGAAAGCGGCCTGGCGGTGGAAACCGCCGACGTGGCGGCGATGCGCGAAGGCCTTGGCCTCACGCTGAAGTCGCTGCTCAAGGTGGGCGAGAACCACGGCCTGGCACAGGTCGATCCGCTGGGCCAGCCGCTGGATCCGGAGCGCCACCACGCGGTGAGCATGGTGGAGGCGCCCGGCGCGGCGGCCGGCACCGTGGTCAGCGTGCTGCAGAAGGGCTACGTGCTGAACGACCGCCTGTTGCGCCCCGCACTGGTCGCCGTGGCGCGCGACTGAACCGCGTCGTTCGGGAATTCGGCGCGCCACCGGCATTGATACGCCGGGTGCGAGCCCCATCTGACAAGTCATTGTGCGGCCGTGGCGCCGCTTGAAGATTCGGGAGCTAGACACATGGGCAAGATCATCGGCATCGACCTGGGTACCACCAACTCCTGCGTGTCCGTGATGGACGGCAGCACCGCCAAGGTCATCGAAAACTCGGAAGGCGACCGCACCACGCCCTCCATCGTGGCCTTCAGCAAGGACGGCGAGGTGCTGGTGGGCGCGCCGGCCAAGCGCCAGGGCGTGACCAACCCCAAGAACACCTTCTATGCGGTGAAGCGCCTGATCGGCCGCAAGTTCACCGATGCCGAGGTGCAGAAGGACCTCCACATCGTGCCCTACGGCATCGTCGCGAACGACAACGGCGACGCCTGGGTGGCGACCGCCGACGGCAAGAAGATGGCGCCGCCGGAGATCTCCGCGAAGGTGCTGATGAAGATGAAGAAGACCGCCGAGGACTATCTCGGCGAGCCGGTCACCGAGGCCGTCATCACGGTGCCCGCCTACTTCAACGACAGCCAGCGCCAGGCGACCAAGGACGCCGGCCGCATCGCCGGCCTGGAAGTGAAGCGCATCATCAACGAGCCCACCGCGGCCGCGTTGGCCTACGGCCTGGACAAGAAGGGCGGCGACCGCAAGATCGCGGTGTACGACCTGGGCGGCGGCACCTTCGACGTGTCGATCATCGAGATCGCCGAAGTCGACGGCGAGAAGCAGTTCGAGGTGCTGGCCACCAACGGCGACACCTTCCTCGGCGGCGAGGACTTCGACATGCGCGTCATCGACTACCTGGTCGAGGAGTTCCAGAAGGACCAGGGCATCGACCTGCGCAAGGATCCGCTCGCCCTGCAGCGCCTGAAGGACGCCGCCGAGCGCGCCAAGATCGAGCTGTCGTCCGCGCACCAGACCGAAGTGAACCTGCCGTACGTGACGGCCGACGCCAGTGGTCCCAAGCACCTGAACATCAAGCTCACCCGCGCAAAACTTGAGGCGCTGGTGGAAGACCTGGTCAAGCGCACCATCGAACCCTGCCGCACCGCGCTCAACGACGCCGGCTTGCGCGTGTCCGACATCGACGAGGTGATCCTGGTCGGCGGCCAGACCCGCATGCCCAAGGTGCAGGAATCGGTGAAGGACTTCTTCGGCAAGGAGCCGCGCAAGGACGTCAATCCGGACGAGGCCGTGGCCGTGGGCGCGGCGATCCAGGGCGGCGTGCTGGGCGGCACCGTCAAGGACGTGTTGCTGCTCGACGTGACTCCGCTGTCGCTCGGCATCGAGACCATGGGCGGCGTGATGACCAAGCTGATCGAGAAGAACACCACGGTGCCGACCAAGGCCGCGCAGACCTTCTCCACCGCCGACGACAACCAGACGGCGGTGACCGTGCACGTGCTGCAGGGCGAGCGCGAGCGCGCCAGCGCGAACAAGTCGCTCGGCAAGTTCGACCTGTCCGGCATCGATGCCGCGCCGCGCGGCATGCCGCAGATCGAGGTGACCTTCGACATCGATGCGAACGGCATCCTGCACGTGTCGGCCAAGGACAAGAAGACCGGCAAGGAGCAGAAGATCGAGATCAAGGCCGGCTCGGGCCTGTCCGAGGACGAGATCAACCGGATGGTCGCCGACGCCGAGGCGAACAAGGAAGAGGACAAGAAGTTCCACGAGCTGGTCGCCACGCGCAACAAGGCCGATCAGCTGGTGCACGCCACCCGCAGCGCGCTGAAGGAGCACGGTGACAAGGTGGGTGCGCAGATCGGCGGCATCGAGGAAGCGCTGTCGGATCTGGAGAAGGTCAAGGACGGCGACGACAAGGGCGCCATCGAGGCGAAGATCACCAAGCTGGAGCAGGTGGCCCAGGCGCTGTACGCCGCGGCCCAGGGCCAGGGCGCCCCGGCCGATGCCGGCGCGCAGGCCGGCCCGCACGGCTCCGCACAGCCGGACGACGTGGTGGATGCCGAGTTCACCGAAGTGAAGGACGACAAGAAGTAAGGCTGTCTTGACCCGGAACGGGCGCCGCGCAAGCGGCGCTCGTTGTTGAAAAGTGCGGCCAAGGATGGCCGCCCGTTTGACTTTCGCGCTCATGGACGAGCGCACAAGCTTTTCTAGGGGAAGCGATGAACAAGGGGCGGCTGGAAGCCTTCAGCGACGGCGTGCTGGCCATCATCATCACCATCATGGTGCTGGAGCTGAAGGTGCCGCACGGCGCCGGCTGGGACGTGCTGGCCGCGCAGTGGCCGGTGTTCCTCAGCTACGTGCTGAGCTTCGTCTACGTGGGCATCTACTGGAACAACCACCATCACTTCCTGCACGCCGCGCAGAAGGTCAACGGCGCCTCGCTGTGGGCGAACCTGCACCTGCTGTTCTGGCTGTCGCTGATGCCGGTGACCACCGGCTGGATGGGCGAGAACCAGTTCGCCCCGCTGCCGGTGGCGGTGTACGGCGTGGTACTGCTGATGTGCGCGCTGGCCTGGCAGCCGTTCCAGCGCAGCCTGATCGCCGCCAACGGCGGGAAGGATTCCCTGCTCGCGCAGGCGGTGGGCGCGGACTGGAAAGGCTGGCTCGCCGTCGCCATGTATGTGTCGGGCATTGCGCTGGCGTTCGTGGCGCCGTGGGTGTCCTGTCTTTTCTATGCCACGGTGGCAGCGATCTGGTTCATTCCTGATCGGCGCATCGAATCGCGGATCAAGCAATGAGCAAGCGTGATTACTACGAAGTCCTGGGTGTCGAGCGCACGGTCACCGAGGTCGAACTGAAGAAGTCCTTCCGCCGGCTGGCGATGAAGTACCACCCGGACCGCTGTCCGGACGATCCTCACGCGCAGGAGAAGTTCAAGGAGGCCAAGGAGGCCTACGAGGTGCTCGCCGACGCGCAGAAGCGCGGCATGTACGACCAGTACGGCCACGCCGCCTTCGAGGGCGGCATGGGCGGCCGCGGTGGTGGCGGCTTCGGCGACATGGGGGACATCTTCGGCGACATCTTCGGTGACATCTTCGGCGGTGGCCGCGGCCGCCAGCCGCGCCGCGGTGCCGACCTGCGCTACCTGATGGAACTCGACCTCGAGGAAGCCGTGTTCGGCATCGAGAAGAAGATCGAGATTCCCACCCAGGTCAACTGCCACCACTGCAACGGCAGCGGCTCGGCCGACGGCAAGACCGTGCAGTGCAAGACCTGCCACGGCCACGGCCGCGTGCGCATGCAGAACGGCATCTTCTCGATCCAGCAGGCCTGCCCGCATTGCGGCGGCAGCGGCCAGACCATCGAGAAGCCCTGCAGGCAGTGCCACGGCGAAGGGCGGCTGGAGGAAACCCGCACGCTGTCGGTGAAGATCCCCGCCGGCGTGGACAACGGCGACCGCATCCGCCTCACCGGCCAGGGCGAGGCCGGCCCGGCCGGCGCGCCCGCTGGCGACCTCTACGTGGAAGTGCACGTGCGCGAGCACCGCATCTTCCAGCGCGAAGGCAACGACCTGCACTGCGAGGTGCCGATCCGTTTCTCGCAGGCCGCGCTGGGCGCCGAATTGCCGGTGCCCACGCTGGAGGGCGAGGTGCCGATCACGATCCCGCCGGAGACGCAGACCGGGCAGAGCTTCCGCCTGCGCGGGCGCGGCGTGAAGTCGGTGCGCAGCGGTCGCGCCGGCGACCTGATCTGCCACGTGGTGGTGGAAACCCCGGTGCGCCTCACCAGGCAGCAGCGCGAGTTGCTGGAGCAGCTCGAGGCCAGCTTCAACGACGGCAAGGGCGATGAGCACACGCCGCGCGCGAAGCACTGGGTCGACGGCGTGAAGCAGTTCTGGTCGCGGGTGACGTCGTAAGCCGCGCCTGTCTCTGCTAGTTTGGACGTCTGTTTGCTGCCGAAGCCGGGATGCCTGCCATGACCTCCGCACCGCTACGCCTCGCCATCAACGGCGCCTCCGGTCGCATGGGGCAGGCCCTGCTGGCGCTGCTGCGCACGGATGCCCGCTTCGAGCTGGCGCATGCGGTGGTGTCGCCGGGTTCGGCACACGACGGCGAACCGGTCTGGCCGGGGCAGGCCTTGTGCCATGCACACGACTGGTCGAAGGCGCCCGCGCTCGACGTGGTGATCGACTTCAGCGGCCCGGCCGGCTTGGCGGCGGCGCTGGACCATTGCCTCGCACACGGTCTCCCGCTGGTGACCGGCACCACCGGCCTCGATGCGGCCTTGCAGGCGCGGCTGGAGGCGGCCGGCACCCGCATCGCGCTGCTGCGCGCGGCGAATTTCAGCCTGGGCGTGGCGTTGCTGACGCGGCTGCTGCGCGAGGCCGCCGCCGCGCTGCCGGAGTGGGACCTGGAGATCGTCGAGGCCCACCACGGCCGCAAGCAGGACGCGCCCTCGGGCACCGCGCTGGCGCTGGGGAAGGCTGCTGCCACTGCACGCGACACCGCATTGGATTCCGCCGCGGTCTACAGCCGCGAAGGACGCACCGGCGAGCGCGTTCCCGGCAGCATCGGCTTCGCGGTGGTGCGCGGCGGCGACATCGTGGGCGAGCATCAGGCGCTCCTGATCGGGTCGGGCGAACGACTGGAACTGGGTCATCGTGCCACCGACCGCACGATCTTCGCCCGCGGCGCGCTGCAGGCCGCGCAATGGCTGGTCGGTCGTGCGGCGGGGCATTGGCAGATGGAAGACGTGATCGCCTCGCAGGGTTGAACCGGTCATTGGAGCCCGTGCCGGCTTGCCAGGCCGGGTAGTGGCCGCTAGCATCGCCAGCCTGTCATTGGGGAGTAGCCAGCCTCGTCCCCGGAGGCGTTCGCATCAACAGACTTGGTCGCCGTTTCCCGGCGCCATGGTGCGGACAGCAGGCATCGCCACCCGGTGATGTCCTGCCCGGCGAGACCTTTGGCCAGCGACGTGTTCACCCGGCCGGGCGAACGGTGTCGTTGTGCCATCGGTCCATCCGTTCGCCCGGCCCCGTGCATCCCATGCTGCTCACCCTCTGCCTGTTCCTCGTCTCGGCCGGCGCGATCTATCTCGCCTGCGAATACTTCGTCAACGGCATCGAATGGCTGGGCCGCAAGCTCAGCCTGGGCGCGACCGCCACCGGCACCGTGCTGGCCGCGTTCGGCACCGCGTTGCCGGAAAGCGCGGTGACCTTCGTGGCGGTGATCTTCGGCAAGACGCCGGAGGCCCGCGACATCGGCGTGGGCGCCGCGATGGGCGGGCCGCTGGTGCTGGCCACGATCGCCTATGCGGTGGTTGGCGTGGCCTTGTGGGGCAACCGACATCGACTCCAGCGCGCCGACCGACTGGTACGGGTCGACCACCGGCGGCTGGCCCGCGACCAGTCGTGGTTCCTGGCGATCTTCGCGGTGAAGGTGGGCCTGGGCCTGGTGGCGTTCGCGCTCAAGCCGTGGCTGGGTGTGCTGTTCCTGCTGGCCTATGCGATGTACGTGTGGCGCGAGATGCGCAGCGACGACAGCGCGCCGGAGGACGAGGAACTGGAGCCGCTGAAGCTGCGGCCGTACCAGGCCGAGCCGGCGATGCGCTGGGTGGCGGCGCAGACCGTGGCGGCGCTGGTGGTGATCGCCGTGGCCTCGCGGGTGTTCGTGGGGCAACTGGAGGCGATCGGCGAGGCCTTTGCACTGCCGCCGCACCTGGTGGCGCTGGTGCTGAGCCCGGTGGCGACCGAACTGCCGGAAACACTGAATGCGCTGATCTGGGTGCGCCAGGGCAAGGAACGCCTGGCGCTGGCCAACATCTCCGGCGCGATGATGATCCAGGCGACCATCCCCAGCGCATTGGCGATCTTCGCCACGCCGTGGCTGTTCGACGCGCCGCTGATCGTGTCCGGTGCGCTCACCGCGGCGGCGATCGTCTACCTGTGGTGGCTGTTCCGCCGCGGCCGGGTGGATGCACGCTGGCTGTTGCCGGTGGGTCTGCTGTACGCGGTGTTCGCCGGCTTCGTGGCCTGGCACTTCGCGCACTGATGCGACGGTACGGGCTCAGTCGCGATGTGCCGCGTTGCGGTCGCGGTCGGCGCCGTAGCGCGTGTCCAGCTTGCCGAACAGCTTCTTGAACAGGCGGGAGAACTTGCCGCGTTTGGTCTTGCGCAGCTTCTCCTCCTCGCTGGTGAGCCAGGCCACCT
>Ga0209759_1001674_pt1 | contig 11565 bp, 8 predicted proteins | sample AraplaCL_Col_mMS_FD_184261 | JGI IMG/M metagenome (GOLD analysis project Ga0209759, IMG submission 184261) | Arabidopsis root microbial communities from the University of North Carolina, USA - plate scrape CL_Col_mMS (SPAdes) (version 2) | ecosystem: Host-associated > Plants > Roots >...
ATGCTTCCGATTCCGTCTATTCGTACTACAACGGGATCTTCGCCGCCGCATTCATCCCGACGTTCCTGCTGTATGGCGTGCTGTGCAAGCGTGTGGCGCTGAACAAGCTGCTGTGGTGGGGAACGATCATCGCCGTGCCGCAGATGGTGCCGCTGGCCTTCATCCACTCGGCCGACCTTGCGCTCGTGCTGGCGGCACCCATCGGGCTGATGGGCGGCGTGGCGACGGCCGCGTACTTTGACCTCGCCATGCGATCGTGTCCGCCCGGCTTGCAGGGTACGTTGATGATGCTGGTGGATGGCGTGCTCGCGCTCTCCGCGCGCGCGGGTGATCTCCTGGGCTCGCACATCTACAACAGCAGCCCAGCGCATGGGTTTGCGTACTGTGTGATGGCGACCACCGTGGTGTATGCGCTGATCCTGCCGTTGATCGCGATGGCACCGAAGGCGTTGATCGCGACGCGGGATGGTGAGCCTAATTCGGAGGTCGAGGCGGAGGTGCGGAGTGAGGTTCAGGAAACCGAGCCGACCTAGAGCTCTGCCCGACAAGGAAGCGCTGCGCATGGTGTACCTGTTGCCCGCCCGCAATTGACAATGCTTGCGCGCCCCACTAAGCTCCGCGCTCAATTCTGTTCCACCCCAACTTCAATTGGTGAATCAAGTGCCCGTAGCCTGCCGTCACATCGCCTGACGCCGACGACTACCAGTTCCCTGGTATCGCGGTTGCCTGCTCGTCCGTACTAAACGCTACGTCGTCTTAGATCGGAACCTCTGGCAGGTGCGGTTCCGGGAGCGCGCACTACACCAATCCTTCGCCTCTCCCCTTCCGTTTTCCGCGTCGTCGGCTTTTCCCATATTCGCTTGGAGAAAACCATGACGTTGGATCATCGCGCGCTTGCGCAATCGCTCGACCTGTTTCGCTATCCGCGGACACCGCATCTGGAAGGTTCACGCCTGCAAGATGGCGATTCGGGGTACGAGCATATTCCCTATCACACACTTCGCGGGCAATACCTCGTCGTTGAAGAAAAGATCGACGGGGCGAATACCGGCATCAGCTTTAGTGCCGCTGGCGAATTGCTGCTGCAGTCCCGAGGACACTATTTGGTGGGTGGTGGACGGGAGCGTCAGTTCAGCTTCGTCAAGGCGTGGGCCGCAGCCCACGAGGTGTGGTTGCTGGAGCGCCTGGAAGACCGCTATGTGATGTACGGCGAGACCGTCACCAAGAAGCACGCGGTTTTCTATGATGCGTTGCCGCACCACTTCTTCGAGTTCGACGTGCTGGACCGTCATACCGGCGCCTTCCTATCAACCGCAGCACGTCGGACGCTGCTGGCCAATGGGCCTGTGCTTTCCGTGCCTGTTTTGTATGAAGGAACGGCGCCAGCCACCCTTGCAGGACTGAAAGCGCTGCTACGGCCATCATTGGCCAAGACCGCTCAATGGCGTGCCGCTTTCGAGCAGACCGTGCAACGTGCCGGACTCGACCTCGCACTGGCATGGCGGCAGTGTGACAAGTCCGATCTGTCGGAAGGCTTGTACATCAAGTTGGAAGGTGAAGGCCGAACGCTCGGCCGATACAAGTGGGTTCGGCAGGATTTTGTGCAAGCCATTCTGGAGTCGGAAAAGCACCACTCCGAGCAACCGTTCATTCCGAACCTATTGCTGCCAGGCGTCGACCTCTATGCGTCGCAGCCGACGGTGACCTGGGACACGCTACGCCTCTCAGCGGCGGGCGCGTCGGCGGATGCCATGCATTCGAGGAGATCATGATGCATTACGAACACTTACGAGCGCTGGTGCCAGCCCGGGGCGCGGCCCCCGATTTTCCGGCGTACCTGGAGGCGTTTCCCGTACTGGAGTTCGCCAAGACGACGCCGCAGGATCCGAGGTATCACGCTGAAGGTGATGTCTGGACCCATACGCAGATGGTGGTTGAAGCCCTGTTGGCGCTGCCGGACTACCAGGCAGCGACGCGCGCTGAGCAGGAGACGGTCTTCCTCGCAGCGCTGTTGCACGACATGGCCAAGTACAGCACGACCGTTGTCGATCCCGTCACGGGGGCCATCGGTCAACCAGGCCACTCGCGCAAAGGCGCCGTCGATGCGCGCATTGCATTGTGGGATGCAGGCGTGCCATTCGAGGTGCGCGAATCCATCTGTCGGTTGATCGGCGCGCATCAGGTACCGTTCTTTGCGCTGGAAGGATCTCGCCGAGGGTCGCCGGAATTTCTCGTTCGACAGCTTTCGTGGCAGCTCAGTATCCCATTGCTCTCGATGCTGGCAGAGGCCGACATGCGCGGGCGCATCTGTGCTGATCGTGCGCGCGTACTGGACAACATTGAGCTCTTCCGTGAACTCGCGCGCGAGGAGGGTTGCTATGGGGCACCACGGCGCTTTGCCGATGCTCACACGGCAGTGAGTTACTTTCGCGGTGCAGAGGTGCATCCCGACTATCCCCTCCATCAGTCACCTGGAGCGAAGGTCATCGTGATGTCAGGTCTGCCTGCCTCGGGAAAGAACAGTTGGGTTGCCGCGCACCATCCGGACTTGCCCGTCGTGTCGTTTGACGATGCCCGCGACGAACTCGGATTGCGCCATGGCAAAAACGAGGGCATGGTCGCCCATCTGGCGGTGGATCGGGCCAAGGCGCTACTGCGTGCACAAAAGCCCTTTGTCTGGAATGCGACGCACCTGAGCGAGCGTATGCGCCAGAAGACGCTCGACCTACTCTTTGCGTACCAAGCTGAGGTGGAAATCGTGTACCTCGAGCAACCGCGTGTTGAACTACTGCGTCGGAATGCGAAGCGTGACACGTCGCTATCCAACAAGACGCTGGAAGCGATGCTGCATCGATGGGATCTTCCGTTGCCGACTGAGGCGCATAGCGTGCGCTACGTTGTTTGATGAATTGCCCCGCGTTAGAGCGGGGCATTCTCCAAATTTTTTCAATAGCCTCACGTCACAGTGAGCGTCCCATTCATCGTCTCGTGCCCCGAGCCGCAGAAGATGTCGCACAGAAAATCAAACGTGCCCGTCTTGTCGGGCGTGAGCGCCAGCCACACCGTTTGGCCCGGCACGACGTCTGCGCGCACGTTGAAATCCGGAATCGAAAAGCCCATCAGGATGTCCTGCCCGGTCAGCTCGAACACCACGGGCACGCCGCGCTTGAGGGTGATCTTGTCGGGCGTGAAGATGAATTTGCGCGCGTGCACGCGAATGACCTGCGGGCCTTCGCCGTGGGCTACGCACGCAAGTGCGGCACCGGCCGCCAGCACGGTGAACTGACGCAGCGCCAGGCGCCGCTTGGGGTTGTGTGCAGGGCTTGGATGAACGGGGCGCATGTCAGGTGGTCTCCGGGGTCTTGGTGATGGTGGCCTGGATGGGTTGCTCGGCCAGTGCCCAGGTGGCGGCGTCCTGTTTGCCTTGCTCTGTGATGCTGCGCCAGCCCAGGCCGCGATACGGCTGGGAGGCATCCCACGGCACCGGGTTGCGCTTGGCTTGCGAACCCGGCGCGGGTGGCGCGGGCAGCGGGAACATCAGCGAGCGCGCCGAGTGGTGTGCGATGTGTCCCGTCATGTGGTGATGTTCCTGATGGATGTGCCCGTAGAACACCGTCACGTTCGGGTGTGGCATGAGCAGATCAATGACCTGCTGGCCGTCGCGCGTGGCCCAGTCCCATTGCGGGTACAAGTCGAACAGTGGCCGGTGCGTGAACACGACAATGGGTGTGTGCTCGGGCACGGAACGCACATCCGCCGCCAGCCACGCGAGCTGCGCGTCGCCCACGCGGGCCGATGGGTCCGACACGTTGTCGATGGCGATGAAGTGCACGCCCTTATGGTCGAACGCGTAGTGTGTGCGGCCGAACAGTTCAATGTAGGCGGCGCCGTTATCGAGCGAGGCGTCATGCTCGCCCGGCATGTAGTGCACGACCGGCACCTTGATCTGCGCAGCTATGTCGCGGAACTCCCGCAGGCGCTTGCGGCGCTCGTCAGGGTCGTCGCTGATGTGGGACAGGTCGCCTGTGAAGATGACGAAATCCGGCGCGGGCGACAGGGCGTTCACGGCGGCAATCGCCTTGGGCAGCGTGCCCTGGGCATCGGGGTTGGGCGCGCCCTTGAAGCCCCAGTGGGTGTCAGATAGCTGCACGAAGTAGAAATCGTCTTGCTTGGCGCCGGCGGCACGGGTGGTCGCGGCCATCGCTTGCCAGCCGGGCAGGCCAGAGGCGTAGACCAGACCGCCGACCGCGGCCAGTTGCAGGAACTGCCGTCGTCCGGGTTGCTTGCTCATGGGGTGTCCCCTGAAGTCGTTCGCTAGGGCCTGTTCCCATATGGAACGTGCGCACGCAATGGGTATTTGGGCTGCAGGGCTAGGCGTGGACAGCGCCGCTTAGCCGGCTAAGCAAGCTGACCGCAACGACGCCATGCGGCTCAAATACCCATTGCCCTCAGGGTTGACCCGATCAGGGGCCATCTGCTTTGTCGGTGCGCCTTGCAAAGGGAATGCCCCTTTGCGGCGGCATCCTTCGCGCATCTGGCCCCTGCTCGGGTCAACGTGCGTACGTTCCATATGGGAACAGGTCCTAGGTAGTTAATCCAGCACGATGGAGAGGAGCGCGCGCCGGTCCTGTCTGTCATACCGGCCGGGGCGGGCGCTTATTCCCGCAATACACGACCAGACACGAAGAAACGCGCGTTTCAACAACATTTCTTCGGCGCGGGAATAAACTGGATTGCACCGCGGTATACGGAGGTCAACTGCCCCCAGGCCGCCATGCCCAACCTGTCAGACCATCAGCTCGATCTGCCGACCGACGCCCAGCGCTTTGCGCAGGCGGTGCTGCCGCATGTCGATGCCGCCTACAACCTGGCGCGCTGGCTCTCGGGCGATGCGCAAGACGCAGACGACATCGTCCAGGAAGCCTGTTTGCGCGCGTTCCGGCTGTTTGGCGGATTCCGCGGCGGAGACGGCCGCCCGTGGCTGCTGGCCATCGTGCGCAACACGTGGTTCTCGGAATGCGCGCGCCGCAAGCAGGCCCCGTCCCAGCCGTGGAATGATGAAGTGGCCAATACGGCTGACGTGGCCGGCGACGAGGCTGGCAGCTACGGTGTCGACCCTGTCGCGCTGCTCGCCCGCATCGACGACGTACGCCGCGTGCATGCCGCGCTGGCGCAGCTGCCAGTGCCGTACCGCGAGGTGATCGTGCTGCGCGAGTTGGAGGATCTGCCATACCGCGACATTGCTGCAGTGGTCGATGCACCCATCGGCACGGTGATGTCGAGGCTGGCCCGGGCGCGGCAGCAGCTTGCGCGGCTGCTGACCGAAGACCACGCGCCACCGCGTACCAACGTGACGCCCATCCGTGCATCGGGTGGCGCGGGAAACTGCACCAAGGAGGCCCGCTATGAGCTGTGACGACATCCGCGCGCTGCTGGCTGCTCGCGCCGATGGCGAACTCGGAGCCGCCGACAGCCTGCGCATGGACGCGCATCTGGCCACCTGCGCGGCCTGCACCCAGGTTGCTGCGCACGACGATGCCGTGGTGCGCGCGCTGCGCCAGGGTTTGCGCGCACCCACGCTGTACGCCAAGGCGCCCGCCGATCTGGCCGCGCGCGTATTGGCGGCCGTGCAGGTGGAGGCGGGCAGGCCGGCCGCAATGCAGCAACGGCAAGCGCACGGCAGCGAATCACCCTGGCGGCAATGGATCGGCTGGCTCGTCACGCCCACCCGGGGCATCGGCTGGGGTCTCGGCGCAGGCGCACTGGCAGCGATGGCGTTAGGGATCGGTGTGCTGGTCGGCCGGCCCGATACCGCTGCGCTGACGGCGCACGACATTACCGCAAGCCACGTGCGGGCGCTGCTGGGTGCGCGTGAGACGGATGTGCTGTCCTCCGATCGCCATACCGTCAAGCCGTGGTTCAACGGTCGCATCGACTACGCACCGCCCGTCACCGATCTGGCAGCGCAGGGCTTTCCGCTCATCGGCGGGCGGCTCGATTACATCGACGGCCGCCCGGTGGCGGTGCTGGTGTATCGCTCGGCGCAGCATCCGGTCGACTTGTACGTGCGCCCCGAGGCAGGTGGCGATGCCGAACCCGCATTGCGCACCGAACGCGGCTATCAGCTGATGTACTGGCGCAGCGCCGGCATGGGCTACTGGGCCATCACCGATGCATCGGCGGATGTGGTGCGCGCGTTTGCCCATGCGGCACGCGGGGGCTGATGCACCAGCGTTGGCGTCGCGCGTCGTGCGTGGCGCTTAGGTGACGGCGACCTGGTTCTCGATAACGAAGGCCTCGAATGCCGCCGCCGGCACCGGTGGGCAGAAGAGGTGGCCTTGCCCATAGTCGCAGCCTGCGGCGGTCAGGATGGCCTTCTGCGCTTCGGTTTCGATGCCCTCGGCGATGACCTTGATGCGCAGCGCATGCGCCATGCTGACGATGGCGCTGCACAGTGCGATGTCTTTCGGGTCGTCGGCGAGGCTGCGCACGAACGACTGGTCGATCTTGATGTAGTCGATATCAAAGCGCTTGAGGTACGACAGCGATGAATACCCCGTGCCAAAGTCGTCGAGCGCAACGTCGATACCCGCGTGCCGGAAATCACTGAGGTGCTCGACCACCTCTGCGCTGTCTTCCATCAGCGCGCCTTCGGTAATCTCTACCACCAGGCTGTGCGGCGGGATGCCACGGCGCTGCACGACCCTGGGCCAGGATTCGCCCCCCGCCTGGTGCGCCCGAAACTCCACCGGCGATTTGTTGACCGATACCTGCAGCGTGGCATCCAGCGTGGCGTGCCAGTGTGTGAGCTGGTCCAGCGCTTCGTTCAGCACCCACTTGCCCAGCTCGACAATCAACCCGGTGTCTTCGGCCACGGGAATGAAATCGCCCGGGTCGATCTCGCCGCGCACCGGGTGGGTCCAGCGGATCAGCGCCTCCGCCTTGCGCACCTTGCCGCTGCGCAGCTCGACGATGGGCTGATAGTGCACCGCGAGCTGCTTCTGCTCGATGGCGACGCGCAGGTCGCTGGTCACGCGCAGGCGCTCTTGCTCGGCGCGTTGCAGGGCCGGGGTGAAGACGGCCCACTGATTGCGCCCTGCGCTCTTGGCCGCAAACATGGCCTGGTCGGCCCGCACCAGCAAGGATTCGGCGTTGTCTGCATCGCGCGGAAACAGCGCCAGCCCAATGCTGGCCGACACTTCTACGCTTTCTTCGCCCAGGCGCACGGGGGTCGCAATGCGCGCGAGCAGGCTGTGGATGATGGGCGCGGCCGCCCCGGCGTCCGGCAGGTTGGGCAGGATGATGGTGAACTCGTCGCCGCCCAGGCGGGCTACGGTGTCGGTGCCGCGCACGATGGCCGAGATACGCCGCGCGATCTCCTTGAGCAACAGGTCGCCCTGATCGTGGCCAAGCGTGTCGTTCACTTCCTTGAATCGGTCCAAGTCAATGAACAGCAGCGCCACCGAAGCGTTGGCGTGCCGCGCCTGGGCGATCTCCTGGCGCAGGCGGGCGTAGAACATATGGCGGTTGGGCAGCTCGGTGAGTGTGTCGAAGTTGGCTTGCCGCCAGATGACTTCTTCCGCGCGCTTCTTCTCCGTCATGTCGTGGATGAGCACCACGCGGTTGGGCTCGCCTTGGGCGTGGTCGGCAAACGTGTCGATGGTGAGCAGTGCCGGAAACTCGGTGCCATCTTTGCGACGGATGAGGTATTCGCCACTCCACGTGCCCTTGGAGCCGACGGCCGCGAGCATGGCGTCGACCACGGTGCGGTCATTGCATTCCGAGCGAATGACATCGCTGGGCTGGCCTTTCAGATCCTGCGCCATATAGCCCGTCGTGACGGTAAAGGCGGGATTGATGTCGATCACCTTGCCGTCGAGCGACGTCACCATCATCGCTTCACTACTGGAGCCATAGACAAGCGAGGCTAGGCGCATGTCTTCCATATGCCGCCGGCGTTCGGCCACGGAGCGGCGCAGCGTTCCATACAGCAGTGCGATCAGCAGCGTGGAGCCAGCGGCCTCGGCCAGGGCGATGCGGCGGTAGCGCTGATATGGCGCCAGCACCGACGCCACCGATTCGCCCACCAGGAAGTAAAGCGCAATCTCCGGCACGTGGTGGTAGCCAATGATCCGATCGATACCGTCGGTACCGGAGACGACTCGGTAGCTACCCGACTGCGGCGCACCCGGTTGGTCGAACCGGCGTGTACGCGGCGCCTGAGAGATGCCTGCCGTCAGGTTAGGTACGCGCGCGATCACTTGGCCGGATTCCTTGATGATGCTCGCGGCCCCGTCTTTGCCGATCGTCAGCGTGTTGGCAAAGCTGGCGAACTGGTCAGGCGTGACGGACACCACCATCACGCCCGCGAACTTGCCGTCTTGCAGGATCGGCCGCGTGAACTGGATCGACCATTTCTTCGACACCTTGCCCTGGACCGGGTCACTGATGAACAGCGCATCGCGCCCTGGCGCGTCTTTGTGCACACGAAAATGCTCGCGCTGGCTTAGGTCGAGATGGTCGGTGACAGGGTCGATGGAGGTGTAGACCAGCAAGCCGTTTGCGTCGATGACGGCCACCTGGAAGGTCAGATCGCGCACCACGTCCTGCCGCTCGCGGATGACGCGCTCAAACACATCGCGGCCAGCGAGCCAGCTCGCGCGCAGGTCCAGCAGGAATTCCGACAGACGCCGCGCGCTGCCCAGCGAGTATTCGCCAAAGGCCTGGGCTTCGAGCCGTGTGCGGGTCTCGGCGTTGACGATCAACCGATCCCGCTCTTTTGCGAGCTGGTCGAACGTAAACCACCACACGATGACCACAGAGGCTGCGATCCCAACGTTGAGGGGCGACAGCAGCGCGCGTAGCCGTCGCAATGTGCTGCCTGAAGTTGGCGGTTGCTTCCAGCTCATCCCAGCTCCGATTCGGGTGCGCCAGGGTACCCGTGGCAGGTGATTAGGGTCTGTTTCCATCTGCCCCTCGCCCGAAGGGTTGGCCCGAGCGGGGGCCACCTGCTTTGTCGGCACGCCTTGCAAAGGGAATGACCCTTTGCGGCGGCGTCCTTCGCGCATCTGACCCCCGCTCGGGCCAACGTGCGTGCGTTTCATATGGAAACAGACCCTGGTGCAGACCGACTATAACTATCGGCGGGAAACTCATGTTCCTTAAATTCCCGAGTGTAGGCGGAAAGTGCGCGATTGTTAGCCCGGATCAACTGCTGGGGGGGGAATGGTCGGCGTGCAACGCATGCCGACATGCGCGAGAGGGAATGGAAAACGTTTGCTGAAAGGCCGCCGACTGGATCAAAAATACACCGTAGCGCTTGCCCGGAAGGTACGCGGCGCCCCTTGCACGAGAATGAAGCCCCAACTCGGCAGCCAGTATTTCTCGTTCGTCAGGTTGTCGACATTGAAGCGCAATGTCACCGGCTTGCCGCCCACCTTGGTGGAATATCGCGCACCCACATCAAAGGTGCGATACCCGGGCACGATGTTGCTGTTATCGGCTTCCAGCGCTGAGTTGCCGACGTACTGGCCCCCGGCGGACAGCACCAGCCCCGGCATTACCGGCACGGCGTATTCGAGATAGGCCGTTGCCTTGAACCGGGGTGACCCATAAGCGCGCTTACCGACCACGGACGCATCGGCTTGCGTGTTCTCCGAATGCATGAACAGCACGCCGCCGAGCAGCGTCCAATCCCGCGCCAGCTTGCCGCGCACGGTCAGTTCCAGGCCGCGAAAGCGGGTCTCGCCATCTTGCGTGTAGATGTTGTCCGGCCGTAGATACGCCAAACCACGCTGCACCTGGAACAGCGCCGCGCCGAAGGTCCAATCGTGCAGTTCCGCCTTGGCGCCCACTTCAAATTGCTTGCTCTTGAGTGGCGCGAACACCGTACCCGCATTGGCCGCCGTGGTGGGCGCGCTGTTGCCGGCCTCGAGCGCTTCTACATAGCTCGCGTACAACGTCATCGGTTGCACGGGTTTGAACATCAGCGCCAGCGTGGGTGTGATGGGCGTGCGATCGTATTTGGCCGAGACGCTGCCGTCGCTGTTGTAGCCGGTCTGATTGAAGCGCGTGTAGCGCAGGCCACCGAGCACCGACCACCGCGCGTTGAACTTGATCGTGTCGCTGGCGAAGACGGAAGTCTGGTTGATCTTCGACGTGCGGTACAAGCCGTCGGATGCCGGCACCCGCAGCAGCGAAGCCCCGGTCGAGACAAACGCCGCCGGGTCATACAGATTGCCCGTACCCAGCAACGTCGAAGCAAAACCGCCATTGGCTTGCGTCAGGCTTTGCCAAGAGGTGCCCAGCACCAGTTCGTGCTCGATGGTGCCGGTGCGCACTTTGCCGTCCGCCATGACTTGGGCTTGTTGATATTGGTAGCGCTGGTACGAACCGTATTGCAGCTCGCTGAAGTTGCCCGCGTTGTCGGTAAGCTGGATCGCGCTATCGGCGTTGCCCCGGTTTTGCTGCGCATAGCGGTACGACGCGCGCACGTCCCAATCCGGCGTGGCAGCCCAGTTCAGTTCGGTGCCGACGGTCTTGATCTCTGTCTCGTAGTACGAGCCGCGAGAGGCTACGCGCTGGCTGCCGTCAATCGCGCGCGGTGTGCGAACAAACTCGCTGACCGGCACGCCAAAATCCTGGCCGGGGATGATGCCGTAGTACGCGCCCTGCACGTTGCGTTGCATATACAGCCCGTCGAACGACCACTGCAGCTCGGGCGTGATGCGCGCATCGAGCGCGATCGATGCGGAGTCGCGCTTGATGTGCCCGCCGTCGACAAAGGTATCGCCTTCTTCATGCACCACGCCCACGCGCGCGCCCAGCGCCTTGGCAGGGCCGAAGCGACCGCCCAGGTCGAGCGACTCCTTGAGCGTACCGCCACGCGTGAAGCCGAACGAGGCGCTGCCGCCAAAGGTGTGGGTTGGCCGCTTGCTGACGAAATTGGCGATGCCGCCCGGCGTGCCGAAGCCATACATGAAACCCGACAGGCCCTTGAGCAGCTCCACGCGCTCGAAGTGTTCGAGCGGCAATTCACTCCCCCAGTTGGGCACGGCCAGGCCGTCGATCTTGTAACCCTCCAGCAGGTCGAGCTGCAGGCCCCGGATGGTGATGTTCGACGCCTCGCCGATGTAGCCGTCGTTGTTGGCGGTGACAGACGGGTCGCCTTTGAACACATCGCCGATGGTCTGCGCCTGGCGGTTCTGGATCAGCGCCTGCGTGGCGACGTTGATGGAGAACGGCGTGTCGAGCAGGGGCTTGTCGCCCAGCGCGCCGGTACTGGCTTGTTTGGCGTCGTAAGCAGCGGGTTTGCCGGCAGTGACTTGCGTGGCGGGCAAGTCGACCTGGGCCTCCGCCTGTTGCGCCAAGGCGGGCGCACCCGTGCTGATGGCGGCAAAGGCCAGCGCTAGTTGACGTACCAGCGGACGCACCGGCGGGCGCACCATCGGCGTGGTGCGTGGGCGGACGGTGGAACGGCGTGAGGCACGTGGTAAAGCGGCTCGCATGATCAAGCTCCCCTGGATCAACGGTGTGGTTGGGCGTGCGCAGGCCCGCGCGTGCCGG
>Ga0209759_1001678_pt1 | contig 11541 bp, 11 predicted proteins | sample AraplaCL_Col_mMS_FD_184261 | JGI IMG/M metagenome (GOLD analysis project Ga0209759, IMG submission 184261) | Arabidopsis root microbial communities from the University of North Carolina, USA - plate scrape CL_Col_mMS (SPAdes) (version 2) | ecosystem: Host-associated > Plants > Roots >...
AAGGTCAAGTACGGCTGCGAGTTGGCGGGTTTCGACGCCGGCAACGCGCGCATGCCACTGCAACCGCTGACCCTCGAAGAAAAAGCCGGTTTCCGCAAGGCCTTCGAACAGGCCCAGGGTTAATGGCGACCGCCGCATCGGTCGCCACGCCCGGCCGATGCGGCTCCACGGAGTGATATGAGATGACCCGACACGTATTCAACTGCATCGAAGGCCATACCGAAGGCATGCCTGTGCGCATGGTCGTCGCCGGAGCACCGCCGCTTGCCGGCGCGACCATGAGCGAGCGGCGCGAACATTTCATGGCCGAGTTCGACTGGGTGCGCCGCGCCCTGATGCTGGAGCCGCGCGGCCATTCGCACATGTCGGGCACGATCTTCTATCCGCCGATGCGCGCCGACAGCGACTTCAGCTTGCTGTTCATCGAGACTTCCGGCTGTCTGCCGATGTGCGGGCATGCCACCTTGGGCTCTATTACCTTCGCTCTTGAGTCCGGTCTGATCGAGCCGAAGGTTCCGGGGACGGTGGTGGTGGACGTTCCGGCGGGCCAGGTTCACGCCATCTACACCCGCAACGGTGACAAAGTCAGCTCGGTGCGTTTCACCAATGTTCCGTCATTCCTGCTGCACCGTGATGTAACGATCGACTTCCCGCCACTGGGTCCGTTGAAGGTCGACATCGCCTATGGCGGCAACTTTTATCCGATTGTCGAGGTGCAGCCCAATTACCCGGGCTGTGAACATTTCAGTCCACAGCAACTGCTGGACTGGGGGCGGCAGATGCAGGACCTGGTCAACCGCTGCGTGGACGTGGTCCATCCGGAAAATCCGGCGATCAAGGGTGTCAAGCACTGCATGTGGACAGGCGCGCCGCTGGCCGGCGAGTCCCAGGGGCGGGCGGTGGTGATCGCCGGGGCGAGCCTCATCGATCGTTCCCCCTGCGGCACCGGCAGCTCGGCTCGGGTTGCCCAGCGATTTGCCCGCGGCTGGCTGGCCGCAGACGCCGCCTATCGCCATGAAAGCCTGATCGGCAGTTTTTTCGTCGGACGTGTGGCACAGCAGCTTCAATTGGCAGATGGTCGCTCCGCGATTCGCCCCAGTATTGAAGGACGGGCGTGGCTCACGGGCCGCGCCGAATTCATTGTCGACGATACCCAACCTTGGTGGGACGGCTTCAGCCTGGAAGATTATGCCGCGCCGGCCTCTGCTCGAGAGATGTTGCCATGACCCCTTTGCAGTCACCTGCACAAACACCCGCGTTGCGCGAAAAGGTCGCCGTGGTCGGCGGAGGAATCGTGGGCGTCTGTTGTGCCCTGTATCTGCAACGGGAAGGTCATGCGGTCACCTTGATCGACCCGGCGGCGGCGGGCGACAGCACCGCCAAGTGGAGTTGCGGGCAGATGGCGGTCAGCGAAGTCATCCCGCTGTCCAAACCGGGAATCCTGAAGAAAATACCCGGCTGGCTGCTCGACCAGAAAGGCCCGCTGGCGTTGAGACCTGGTGCATTGCCCGGCATCCTACCGTGGTTCCTGCGCTTTCTGGCCTGTGCCCGGCATTCGAAGATCGTCGAGATTGCCGAGGACATGGCGACCCTCACGCGGCATGTCTATGAGGACTATGAGCCGTTGCTGGACGCCTGCCCGGACAAGACCCTGATGGGCGAGAAACCGATCATCGAGTTATTTGACACGCCATCGGGGCTGGATCACGAACGCCCGCACCTTGAATTGCGCCAGGCCTTGGGCTTCAAGTCCGAAATACTGGACCGCGCCGCCATCGCCGATCTTGAGCCTGCGCTGGCCGGCCGATTCAGCCATGGCCTGCTGTTTCCGGACTGGCGTGCGGTCAGCGATACCCGGGGCTTCATCGCGGCATTGACGCAAAGTTTTATCGATCAGGGCGGCGTCCGTGTGCGGGCCCAGGTCAAGCGCATTGACGAAGTGGCCGAGCGTGCCAGCGGGGTCACCCTTGACAGCGGCGAACGCTACGCGGCCGACCACGTGGTGATTGCCGCGGGAACCGGTTCACGACAGTTCTTCGGGCAGATCGGTGTCCAGGTGCCCCTGGCCGGCATTGCCGGTTATCAGGTGCTGCTGCCGACACCGGGGGTGCAAGTCCGCCACTCGGTGATCTATGCCGATGGCGGGTTCTGCTTCAGTCCGATGAGCCGGGGCCTGCAGATCGGCGGAACCATCGAGTTCGCCGGTCCCAATGCCGAACCCAACTTCAGGCGCGCCGACATCATTCTGGAGAAGGCCCGGAAAATTCTTCCCCGGTTGCAACTGGACAACATCGAGTACGGGGTCGGCTATCGCCCGTTTCTTCCCGATACCAAGCCAGTCATCGATCGCAGCCGCCGACTATCGAACGTGTTCCTGGCGTTTGGCCACGGCCAACTGGGCCTGACCTTGGGAGCGACGACCGGACGACTGATCGCCGACCTGGTCGCCGGTCGTACACCTGCCCAGGACTTGAGTCCTTTCAGCGCCAGGCGCTTTGCCCTTTTTGGAGATGACGCATGAAACTCTGTGATCAGCTGTATATCGACGGCCAGTGGGTTCGCCCGAAGAAAGGGGGCACCTTCGACAGCATCGACCCCAGTAATGAATCGGTCATTGCCCAGGTCGCGGCGGCAACCGCGGAAGATGTCGATCTGGCGGTAAAAGCCGCGCGGCGTGCCTTCGATGAAGGTCCGTGGCCGCAAATGAGTGGCGCCGAGCGGGCGACGATCCTGCGGGCAATCGCCAGTGGCATTCGCGAACGCCAGGACAGGCTCGCCGAGCTTGAGGTGCGTGACAACGGCAAGCCATTGCCCGAAGCGCTGTGGGACATTGGCGATACGGCGGGCTGTTTCGAATTTTACGCCGACCTGGCCGAGGATCTTGACGGTCATCGCGAACAGCCCATTTCGCTTGCCGATGAACGTTTCAGCGCGGTCGCCCGCAAGGAACCGGTGGGCGTCGCCGGCGCCATCATTCCCTGGAACTTCCCGATGCTGATGGCCGCCTGGAAGGTGGCCCCGGCGTTGGCGGCCGGTTGCTGCATGGTGCTCAAACCGTCGGAACTGACGCCGTTGACCGCCCTGGAACTGGCGGACATCGCCCATCGGGCCGGTTTGCCCGCCGGTGTGCTCAATGTTGTAACCGGCCTGGGGGCGGATGCCGGCGCGCCGTTGAGTGAACATCCCAGCATCGACAAGCTGGCCTTTACCGGCAGTGTTCCCACCGGCAGCCGGATCATGCAGGCCGCTGCCCGGGACATCAAGAACATCAGCCTGGAGCTGGGTGGCAAGTCGCCCTTCATCATCTTCGATGACAGCGACCTCGAAGCGGCTGTCGAATGGATCATGTTCGGGATTTTCTGGAATCAGGGCCAAGTGTGTTCGGCCACCTCCCGGGTGCTGGTTCAGCGCGAGCTGTATGAGCCCTTGCTCAAGCGTCTGGTGGCACAGACCGAAAGCCTGAACATCGGCAATGGGTTGGACGACGGGGTATTGCTCGGACCGCTGGTGAGTCGCGGCCAGTATGACAAAGTCCTGGAAGCCATCGCTCGTGGCCAGGAGGAGGGGGCGACGCTCCTTGCGGGGGGGACCCGTCCGGCGAGCTGTGCCAAGGGCTATTTCCTGACGCCGGCGATCTTTGCCGACGTGCCGGAACAGAGCTGGATCTGGCAGGAGGAAATCTTCGGACCGGTCGTGTGTGTACGTCCTTTCGACGATGAGGCAGAAGCTTTGCGCAGTGCCAACGACTCGCGCTTTGGCCTCGCCGCTGCCGTCATGTCCCACGATCTTGCGCGTGCCGAGCGTGTGGCCCGGCGTCTGCGAGCCGGGATTGTCTGGATCAACTGCTCGCAACCGACCTTTACCGAGGCTCCTTGGGGCGGCTACAAACAAAGCGGTATCGGGCGCGAACTGGGGGAGTGGGGCTTGAACAACTACCTGGAAACCAAGCAGATCACGCGCTATGACAGCGAACAGCCTTGGGGTTGGTACATCAAGTAAGGGGGCTTCCATGCGCTGGAAAAAAACGCTGCAAATGGCCGATGTGCATTGCGAAGGCGAGATCGGCAAAGTCATCACCGGCGGGGTTCTCGATATTCCCGGCAAGACCATGCTCGACAAGATGAACTACATCAACCAGGTCGACGACAGTCTGAGACGGCTGGTGATCCTTGAACCGCGCGGTTGCCTGCAAATGTCGGTCAACCTGCTGTTGCCCCCGACGCACCCCGAGGCCCAGGCGGGTTTCATCGTGCTGCAGGCGGACAAGGCTCACCCGATGTCCGGCAGTAACTGCATCTGCGTGGTCACGGCACTGCTGGAACTGGGGATATTGCCGATGGAGGAACCGGTTACCCGTGTCGTGCTGGATACGCCGGCCGGCTTGGTGACGGCCCGTGCCCTCTGCGAGGACGGGCGCTGCACGAGTGTCTCCCTGGATATGCCGCCGTCCTTTGTCGAACAACTGGACGTCCCGATCCAGACAGCCGAATTCGGTTGCATCAAGGCGGATATCGCCTTCGGTGGGGTCTATTACGCGCTGGTCGACGTTGACCAGCTCGGCCTGACCATCACCCCCGAGAACGCCCGTGAACTGGCCACCCAGGGTGTTCGCCTCAAAGGCCTGATCAACCAGCAGGTGACGGTCAGTCATCCGTTGTTCAAGGAACTCAATGAGGTGGCCTATGTGATGTTTCGCCATCGACTGGACGAGAGCACCTACCAGACCTGCACCACGCTGCCTCCCGGGCGGGTGGACCGCTCGCCCTGCGGGACGGGCAGCTCGGCGAACCTGGCGACTTTGAGTGCACGGGGGCTGGTAGCGGAGGGGGATAGGCTCACGTCCCGCTCCACCATCGGTGGTGAGTTTCAGGTCGAGCTGCTGGGCCTGTCCGAAGTCGGTGGAAAACCGGCGGTTCTGCCCAGAATCACCGGGCGGGCCTGGGTATACGGATTGCACCAGATCGGCGTCGATCCGGACGATCCCCTGGCCGCCGGCTTCATGCTGAGCGATACCTGGGGCGAGGGTTTCTAACTACCCCGGGGCGGATGTTAAAGTGATGGGCTGGTCCGACGATTGGCCCGCACCGCTGAGAACATGACCCTATGAGCAAAGAAACGCCCGAGATCGCCAATGGTGCCAAACGCCACGGTGGTCGCTATATCTATGAAGAGCTGCGCAAACAGATCCTGACGCTGAAACTCAAGCCCGGCATGCCGCTGGACGAGGTCTCTCTGGCGGCTCAATTCGGTCTTTCCCGCTCGCCAGTGCGTGATGCGCTTGCCCGTTTGATCAGCGAAGGGCTGGTCACCACGCTGCCGAACCGCACGCTGTTGGTGACGCCTTTCGAAATCGAGGAGTTCCCGAACTATATTTCCGCGCTGGATCTCATTCAACGCGCGGTGACCCGGCTTGCGGCCCTGCAGCGCAGCGACGAGGATCTGGCGCGGATACGAGCGGCTGACGCGGCCTACCTGGACGCGGTCAGTACCGGGGACTTCCAGGCCATGTCCGAGACGAACAAGGCCTTCCACATGACCATTGCCGAAGCCGGAAAAAATCCGTATTTCGTCAGTTACTACGAAAAACTCCTGGGCGAAGGCCAGCGCCTGCTGCATTTGCACTTTGACTACACCATCAGCGCCTCGACGCAACTGGGGCGGGACCATGACGAGATCGTGAATGCCATTGCGCAGCGCAAGCCCGATGAAGCCGAGCAAGCGGCGCACGAGCATACGATGTTGTTTCAGCGACGTTTCCTGGCGTACATGCAACAGAACCTGACGGAAAAGATGTCTGTTGTCTGAGAGTCGGAACCGTTCACAATAGACGGCAGAGTGGTCAACGCAATCGAGTGGTTCAAACATTGATCGAACGGCGCCAATTCAGCGGAGGGATGAAGGGAAAGAACCTCCGCTACCTGAATGAAAAAACCGGTCAGTCCGGGCAAATGACCCGGACAGGCTTCTTGTTGCTCGAGCATTTCTCGCTGCCGGCGTTCACCCAGGCACTGGATACGCTGGTCACGGCGAATCTGCTACGACCCGGGTTGTTCTCTTCCCGAACCTTCGGCCTGAATGACGGGGAGGTCATCAGCGACCTGGGCCTGGTCATTCGACCCGATGCCCGTATCGATTGCGCCGCCCTTCAAGAGCTCGATCTGCTGGTCATTTGCGGCGGCTACCGGACCGAGCTGAAGGCCGATGATGAGTTCATCGGCCTGCTGAGGGTCGCGTCGGACCTGGGCGTCAGTCTGGCCGGGTTGTGGAATGGCGCGTGGTTCCTGGGCAGCGCCGGCCTGCTGGATGGGTATCGTTGCGCGATTCACCCCGAGCATCGTCCGGCACTCGCGGAAATCTCCAAGGCGACACAGGTCACCAGCGAGCCCTATGTCATCGATCGGGACCGCCTCACCGCGTCCAGCCCCTCCGGGGCTTTCCATATGGCGTTGGACTGGATCAAGGGTTTGCACGACAAAGCCCTGGTCGAGGGTATCGAGGACATTCTGGCGTTCGAGGAGTCTCGCTACCGGCGCATCAAACCGGCCGAAAATGTTTGTGTGAGCGCGCCGCTGCGCGAAGTGGTCAAGCTGATGGATGCCAACCTCGAGGAGCCGCTGGAACTGGAGCAACTGGCGGTCTACGCCGGCCGTTCCCGTCGACAGCTCGAGCGTTTGTTCAAGGAGCAACTGGGCACCACGCCGCAACGCTATTACCTGGAACTGCGCATCACCGAGGCGCGTCGGCTGCTTCAGCACACGGAGCTGTCTCAGGTCGATGTGCTGGTGGCCTGTGGTTTTGTTTCGCCCAGTCATTTCAGCAAATGCTATAGCTCGTATTTCGGCTACAGGCCTTCCAAGGAAACGCGGCTGGTCAAGTAAAAGGCTTTTTGAGCCGCCGCAGATGCGTGGTTCGGGCGGGGCTGACGCTGTCGCGCCGAGCAGGAGAGGGCGCGCCTCCCGCGTGAGGCGTTGCGCACCAGGCCCGGCGACCTCACTTCAAATACGAGCGCAGCGCCGACACCACCTCATCCACATCCTCTCGACGCTGGGCCGGCGTGACATCGTCCGCGCCCAGGTGCTCGCGGATATGACCTTCCAGCACCTCGGCCATCAAACCGTTGATCGCCCCGCGGATCGCCGCGATCTGTTGCAGCACGGCGGTGCACTCGACTTCCATGTTCAAGGCGTTTTCCAGCGCATCGGCCTGGCCCTTGATACGCCTGACACGGGTCAGCAGGCGTTTTTTATCCTTGATGGTATGCGGCATAGAATTGTTCCATTGTGCGCTATCTATACTGGGGTATAGTATATTTTGACCTTGTCATCAGGACTGTAGCCCAATGTCTTCGCCCAATGCTACTGATCACAACTGCCATTCGAAAATCCTCAATGATGGAAATCGCCCTGGCGAAGCCCATGTGGTGCATGTCACGGTCGAGCTGCATCTGGCGGCGTGATGGATATTGTGCTGAATAATGCTCGGCTGAGAAGCGGATTGTAACGGATGTAGAGGGTGTTTCGGGTCGCCCGGGTCTCCTGGTTCTGTCAAGGCCTCCGCGTTGTGTTCCGCCCATGCTTAACTTACTCTGAACGAGGAGTGCATGGCGCGTGATTGCAGGCGCTTGGGTTTGACGGCAATGGAGGCCGTAACGGATGTTCAAAAACAGACGTAATACATGGATTTTACTGTTTACCTATATTGTCGGTGTCAGCGGTTATATTTATTATCTTCATTCCCAGGCTCAGGGCATCCTGACGCAAAGTATCAACGACAAACTTCTGCATGCCGCCTTGGGGGCTTCTGCTATTCTGGGCGATCAATACCATGATCATCTGGTCGATAAAAGTTCGAAGTCGGAGGTAGAAGATTTAAATACAATCCGCAAACTTTCCAGCTTTAACGAATCCATGGGGACGGCGTTCGTCTACACCGTGGTGAAGCGGGGAGGGAACGCTTTTCTTGTCAGTTCCAGCGCATCGGCCAAAGAGGTCCGGGAAAACAACTTCGTACGCTTTTTCGACCCCTATCCCGATGCCAGCCAGACCTTGCTCGACAGCTTCGAGCGCACGACACCGAGCTGGATTGACTACACGGACCACTGGGGGGATTTTCGCGCGGTTTTTGTTCCCTTGAAGTCACAGGACGGCACCCCTTATGTGGCGGGTGCGGAAATTACGCTAGCCGATTACTACCGCCAACTCAATCAAGACTCGCTACACCATATCGTGCTGGCTATTCTGGTATTTCTCGCCTTCAGCCTCTTGATTATCATCGATGCAATACGCATGCGAACTCACCTTCGGCAATTGCAAGTGAATGAACAAGTATTGAAACAGGCAAAAAGTGCCGCCGAGGAGGCTGATCGCATGAAAAGCCAATTTCTGGCCACCATGAGCCATGAAATTCGCACACCTATGTATGGTGTCATCGGCGCGACCGATCTGCTGGCGGCGACCCCCCTGACGCCAGAGCAAACCGACCTGCTGGACACCCTTCATACAAGTGGCAAGACCCTGTTGTCCCTTATCGACGACATCCTTGATCTTGCCAAGATCGAGTCGGGAAAACTGGACTTGAGGCCTCGCGTATTCGAGTTGCGCGCCTTGATTGCCTCCAGCGTTGAAATGGTCCGGCAAAATATTCAGGATAAGCCCATTGCGCTTGAAGTCACGGTCTCGCCCAATGTGCCTTCATTGGTTAAAACCGACGCTGACCGCCTTCGCCAGGTCCTGATCAACTTGCTGGGCAATGCGATCAAATTCACTGAAACGGGGGAGGTGTCACTCACCGTCAGCCTCAGCGACGGCACTTCTCAATCCCGACTCGGCTTTTCGATACGCGATACCGGTATAGGGATCCCCGCAGAACGGCAAGACAGCCTGTTCAAGCCCTTTACTCAGTTTGAAGGTTCGACCAACCAGCGCTTTACGGGGAGTGGGTTGGGCCTGTCTATCTGCAAGAACCTGATCGAAGCCCAGGGGGGGATCCTGTCCTTCAGCAGTCTGTTTGGGGTCGGCTCGACGTTTTCCTTCTCTCTGCTCAACGAACCTTTCACCGACGCTGAAATACCTGTTGTCACTGATCGCCCAGCGATGGTTTTTGATTCATCGTTTGCTCGGCATTACCCGCTGGATATCCTGCTGGTGGAGAATCATCCGTTGAACCAGAAGGTGGCCATGGCCATGCTGCAGGCGTTGGGGTATGCGCCAGACCTTGCGTCAGATGGTCTTGAGGCGCTTGAGGTATGCATGACATCGACTCCAGATGTCATCCTGATGGATATCAACATGCCCGGCATGGATGGTCTGGAAGCGATTCGCAGGATCCGCGGGTTGCCACTGGGCGACACGTGCTACATCGTAGCCTTTACCGCCAGCGCCTTTTCAAGCGAGGTAGAGCGTTTCAGGGGCGCCGGGGCCAATGATATCTTGACCAAACCGGCGAGCTTCCTGGGCCTTTGCGAAGTGTTGCGCCGCTCGGCGGACTACCGGAAGCAGTTCCAGACCAGCGCTCCGGCAGTCGAATGATCGCTTGTCAAAACAGGATCAGGGCACAAATGCCATGACGGAGGCGGGGGAGCCGGATCCGTCTTTGAGCCGCAGAACGCCAATGACCAGCGTTGTACCTTTGGCGGGCAGTTGATCCAGATTGGTCAGGCACTCCAGGATGATTCCGTTTTTCGCCAGGACTTGGCTATTGGTGGCAAACACCGTGTCCTGACCTGGATCGGCCCCATGGGTGTCGGTACCCACCCCTGCGACCTGGCGCTCCTCGACCAGCAGTTTCGCCGTGGCGGCGCCGACCCCGGGGAAGTGAAGAGCGCCTTTGTCATCTTCATTGAAAAAACGCTTGGGATCGTTCCACAGGGCTTGCCACCCGGTATAAAAGAGCACCACGGAACCTTGGGCGATGCGGCCATGAGCGTGCTCCCAGTTCTCGATATCTTGAGGACTGATCACGTAGTCGGGATTGGCTTGAGCTTGCGTCCGTACATCGATCACCACAGCCGGCCGCACCAGCGACTCCGGCTTATAGGCATCGATCCCGATGCCGTCGGGGTGAAAACTGTTGGGCGCGTTCATATGGGTGGCGCTGTGTTCGCCCATGCTGAAGTTGCGCAAGTAGTAACCGTCTTTTTCCTGTGAGGCCACCACATTGAAGACGACGGGCGGATCGTGCGGCCAAAGTGGTATCGACGGCGTAATGACGTGGCTGAGGTCGATGACTTTTTGAAACTGGATACTTTGCATTCCCTTGACTCCCTTCTCCTCGGCGAAACTGTGGTTGATACCGGTCGACAGCCATGCCGTCAGCAGTCCGACAGATACCCACTTGAGCCGTGCCTTGTGTTGTTTTGATAGTTCCATGACGTTTTCTGCTCCTTCGAAAGCCAGTGCCCCCTGCCCATGGCTCCGGCGGAGTCTATCCAAACTTTGCGCCATGACGTCAAACAGATTCGAGGGACTACGCTGTTGGTCGCGCGTGGGTATGGGCCAGAAGGCACTCCACCAGCGCCTCGAACGTCGCCTTGCAACGGGGGCTGGTGCGCAGGTCCTCGTGCATGGTCACCCAGGTTTCCAGCTGGAAAGTGAGCGGCTCCGGCAAGACCCGCACCAGTGTCGGCGTGCGGATCGCCAGCGCTGCCTGACAGAAGCCGATGCCACAGCCGGCACGGATCATCGCCAGTTGTGCCAGGTTGCTGAAGGCTGTGGGGTGTTTGTAATGGTCGGCTGAATGGAACCGGAGTCACAGCGTTGACAATCAGCTGGCCGGATTTGGCTCTGTACGCACAATAAAAATTTACTCCCGCCGAGATAAATGAGAAAAGCTTTCCAGCCTTTTCCATGGATTCGGATCCCGCTCATGCCTCGATCAAAGTTGTTCACCCAGTTGTTTGTCGTGCTGTTTGTCGGTGCCGGGCTCTGGTACATGTGGATGATTACCAGCGCCAAGCTGGGGTGGGGCGGGAGCAGCCCCGATCGGCAGCAGATCGGCGCCGTGGAGGACACCCGGCTGCGGGCGATGACCCAGTACTGCACCGGCGTGGTGGTGACCCCGCAGGGCACCTGGCTGGTGGGGCGCCTGGAGGGCGACGCGAAAAAGCTGCAACCCTCCGCCGACGTGGTGGACCTGGATGCAGTGCTCCATGGCAAGCCGGCCGCGGATAAGGATCAGGAGTCGGAAGGCTCGGGGGCTTTCTCGAGCTTTCTCTCCCACCGGGACAAGGAAACCTCCTTCATCTCGCGCCTGGACGCCCAGGGCCAGTTTCAAATGGTGGCCCATGTCAGTGACGCCGCCTGCCTGGTGGCCAGCCCGGATGGGGCCAGTGTTTTCCTGCTGACGGGTCTTGAGCGACCCGAAACCGCTGGCGCGAACAGCGATGAGATCAGGCAAACCGTGATCTTTCGCAGCGACGATCAAGGCAAGCGTTGGACCTGGTTGACCAAAGGCCTGTTTCCCAAGGCCAATCAGCTTGCCTGGAGCTTGAAGCCCTACTTTCATGGTCCGGATGACGTCTGGGCCTGGGGTACCCCGAGTGGA
>Ga0209759_1001681_pt1 | contig 11535 bp, 10 predicted proteins | sample AraplaCL_Col_mMS_FD_184261 | JGI IMG/M metagenome (GOLD analysis project Ga0209759, IMG submission 184261) | Arabidopsis root microbial communities from the University of North Carolina, USA - plate scrape CL_Col_mMS (SPAdes) (version 2) | ecosystem: Host-associated > Plants > Roots >...
CGGGTCTTCGAATCGGCGCCATCCGCGCTGCAGTTCGTCGCTTCGGACTATGGACGCACGCTCGCCGTCAAGCTCGTCCTCGTCGGCCTGGCCGCGGCACTTGGCGGCGCCAACCGCTTCGTCGTGCTGCCGCCGCTGATGACCGAGCTGGCCGAGGGCGCGGACGGTGGTCGCTGGAGGCTCGGCCTGGTGCGCATCCTGCGCTTCGAGGCCGTGACGCTCCTGCTCGCCCTGATCGCGGCTGCTGTCCTCAGCAACACCGAGCCGCCAGGGAACGCGTGACCCGCGCGAAGCCTGGAATCCCCGGATCGGCGGTGCCGGAAAAGTATCGGGATGGAACGGATAAGTATCGGGGCGCCGCGGCCTTCGGGCTATCTTCGTCCTGAAGCCGGGCCATGACCTCGGCGAGGTTGAAGGAGCCGACTTTCATGCTGCTCCACAAGACATCCAGGGCAAGCGCATGATGAAGACATTGGACGGCAAGGTGGCGGTCGTCACCGGGGCGGCATCGGGCATCGGTCTGGCAAGCACGCTGGCGATGCTGGGAGCCGGGGCGCGCGTGGTGATGGTCGATCGGGACGAGGCCGCGCTGGACGCGCATCGCGCGTCGTTTGGCGATCAGGTCAGCCCGCTCGTGATCGACCTGCTCGACCCGGCGGCCTGCGCGACGCTGCTGCCGCGCGTGCTCGAGATGGCCGGGCGGCTGGACATCCTGCATGCCAATGCGGGGCTGTACGTCGGCGGGGACCTGGTCGACGCGCAGAGCGCGGCGATCGACCGCATGCTCAACCTCAACGTCAACGTCGTGATGAAGAACGTGCACGACGTCCTGCCGCACATGATCGAGCAACGCACCGGCGACATCGTCGTGACGAGTTCGCTGGCCGCCCATTTCCCGACGCCCTGGGAGCCGGTCTATGCGTCCTCCAAATGGGCGATCAACTGCTTCGTCCAGACCGTGCGGCGCCAGGTCTTCAAGCACGGCATACGCGTCGGTTCGATCTCCCCGGGGCCGGTCATCAGCGCGCTGCTTGCGGACTGGCCGCCCGAGAAGCTGAAGCAGGCGCGGGAGTCCGGCAGCCTGCTCGAGGCCAGCGAGGTGGCCGAGGTCGTCCTGTTCATGCTGACTCGGCCGCGCGGGATGACCATTCGCGACGTGGTCATGATGCCGACGAATTTCGACCTCTAGCAGCGCGAGGCGCGCGGCTCAGCGCGACCGGGGCGACCACGCGTCGTGGCCTGGAGACTCAGCCATGATCTGCATGTACGGCCCAGGGGTATACGGGCGTCGTGCGCCGGGCCGGGCAGTCCACAATAATCTCCCCGGTACGGAGCCGGGTATCGTGCGGCTCACTCGGGAGGTGACAAATGGATCTGCCCAGCTTTACGGATCAATGGCAATCGCAGCGTCAGCAGCTCTTCAAGTCTGTCCCTACGGAAGGGCAGACGGTCCGCTACCTGGACAAGGAGTTCCTGGTCTATCCCGACACCTTCTGGCCGTTCGCCGACAGCCTGCCGCTGGTCGAGCATTTCCGGATCGAGCCCGGCGAGAGTGTGCTCGACGTGGGCACCGGCTCGGGCGTGATCGGCATCTTCGCCTGCTACCGCGGCGCGGCCCGCGTGGTGGGCGTGGACATCAACCCGGCAGCCGTCCGCAGCGCGACCCACAACGTGCAGGCGCATGGCTTTGCCGGCACCATGCAGGTGCTGCAGTCGGACCTGTTCACGGCGCTGGGTGACCAGCGTTTCGACGTCGTCACGGCCAACCTGCCGTTCAGGAACAAGCCTGCGCATGACGTGGTGGCGATGTCCCAATGGGATACCGACTTCCGCACCAACACGCGCTTCTTCGAGCAGGTGGGGCAGCACCTGAACCCGAAGGGGCGCATCTATTTCGTTCAATCGAACTTCGGCGAGATCGAGACCATGCTGCGTCTGGCGCAGGCGGCCGGCTTGCAGGTGGCCGAGCTGGCCCGCCATGCCATCGACGATTCCCGCCGCCAGGAATTCGTCGTCTACGAGATGACCCCGGCCTGACGCGCCGCTGCCATGGACAGCGATCTGCAGACCATCGCGTCGCGCCGCGAGGTCGCGCCCACCGAGCTGGATTCGAAGATCCGGCGGGTGGTGGTGATCCTGTCCGGCTCACGAGGCGGTTCCAGCCTTTTCAAGGAGGCGTTGGCGTCGCACCCTCGCATCGCTTCGCTGGACGGGGAACTGGAGCCGCTGCTGGCGCTGTCGGGCAACGGCTTCAACCAGAACTCCGACAGCGACTTCATCGACTCGGTCGCCAACCCCCGCGAGCTGGCCAGCAGCATCCTGGACGAGATCTCGTTTGCCTCGACGCAGATCCTCGAGTCGCGGCTGCTGCTGCGGCGCTGGAAGAACCGGCTGGCGCTGCAGTTTCCTTCGCACTTCCTGGAGGCCGGCGCCTACCGCCAACTCGAACAATCGCTGGAGACGGCACTCGCCCTCATTCGCCCTGACGACCGCCGCAGCGACGCCGAACTGCAGCGCCTGATACTGGCGACCGTATTCAGTGACGAGCCATGGCGCATCAGCTATTACGACGGCCATGCCACCGGCGGCGCGCATCGCCATTTCGACGAGCCCCTGAAGATCGAGGAGCCGCCGTTCGTGGTGCCCGGGCTGCGGCGCAGGCCTTTCGCCGCGGCCGACGTGCGCGACTCGGTGCTGCTTTTCAAGTCCCCCTCCGACGCCTATCGCATCGGCATGTACGAACGCCTGTTTCCCCACGCCGAGGTGACCTACATCCACCTGACGCGGGGCTTCGCGCAGTCCGTCAACGGCTTGATGGACGGGTGGCTCTACCCGCTGGGCTTCTTCTCGCACGACCTCAGCAAGGTCGGCTGCGAGCTCGCGATCGAAGGCTATTCAGACCGGGTGTCCTTCGGCCGCAAATGGTGGAAGTTCGACCTGCCGCGCAACTGGCGGCGCTTCACGCATGCGAAGCTGGAGGAGGTGTGCCTGAACCAGTGGTATTCCATCCACGAAGCGATCCTGCAGCGCGGTGTCGGCAGCGTGCGCGTGTCGTTTGAAGACTTCATCGCCGAACCCGCCGCCGTGCTGGGGCGCGTCACGGAACACGTAGGCCTGTCGCCCATGGAGGCGCCGGCGGCGCTGCCCGTCAAGATGGCGACCGACCCTCCTCGCCCGCGACGCTGGCGCAAGAGAGGCGCCATGCTCATGGAGCTCAGCCGGCGCTCGCACGTGCGCGAGATGATGGGCTTGCTCGGCTACCCGATGGACGCCCGCAGATGGCTTTGAACGCGAGACTCCTGCTGCCTTACCTGATGGGCCAGCGCCGCGACGGGCTGCGCCGCGTGCTCGACGTCGACCCGCATCCGTGGGAAGTGCTGGCGCTCGACGCGCAGAATGAGACCCGCATCGAGGACCCCGTTGCGAGGCTGCGCAGCATGGGCAATCTCTACGCCTTGCTCGCGGCCCGCGTCGCGGTGCTTGCCGCCGGCGGCCTCAGGCCGGTCAGCCTCGCCGGCGACTGCGTCTCCAGCCTGGGCATGCTGGCCGGGCTGCAGCAAGCCGGCCAGGCGCCCGACCGCGTGCTCTGGCTGGATGCCCACGGCGACTTCCACACCTGGTCCACCAGCCAGACCCAGTACATCGGCGGCATGCCGCTGGCCATGTTCGTCGGGCGTGTCGACGAGGGGCTCGACCCGCGCAGCCAGGCGGCCCTGGCTTGCCTGTCCACCATCGGCGTGCAGGCCTACCCGCAGCGGCAGATCGTGCTCGCCGATGCGCGCGACCTCGACCCGGGCGAGCACGAAGCGCTGCTGGGCTCGGACATCCTGCGCTGCCGGCTCGGCGACGTGATGCAGCATCTGCGGGCCGGGGAACGCATCTACCTGCACTGGGACACCGACATCATCGACGACCGGGCGCGGATGCCCGCGCTCAAATACCATGTGGAGCGCGGCCCCAGCGCTGCGGACATGGCGGCGTTCTTTCAGGCCCTGCGCGCTTTCGACGTCGTCGCGGTGTCCGTGTCCGCCTGGCACGAGGAACAGGACGGCGACAACCGGACGGCGCGGGCCTGCCTGCAGATCCTGAACACGCTGCTCGACGCCTGATGCGGGTGGGCCTCAGTCGCCGCGGCGCGTCCTGTCCACCAGGCGCCGCACCAGCGGCACGATCTCGCGGAACGCGTTCTCCTTCTCGATGACGGCGACCACGCCCAGCGCGCGTGCCTTTTCGCGCAGCTCGTCGGTGATGAACCCGGTGCTGATCGCGATGGGCAGGTCCGGATTCAACGCCGCAGCCTCGCGCGCCACATCCAGTCCCGACAGTCCGGGCATGTTGTAGTCGGTGATGAAGACATCGACATCCCGGGGCGCGTCCCGGATGGAGGCCAGCGCCTCGGAGGCCTCGAGGAAGCCGGTGCATCGATAGCCGGCCCGCTCCAGGATTCGAACCATGACCAGCATCACGGTCTCGTCATCGTCCAGATAGACGACGTGCTCGCCGTGGGCCTCCATCAGCGCCGCCTGCATGTCGTGCGGCGGCAGGGCCAGGGGCTCGGAAGCCGCCGGCAGGTGGACGTGGAAGGTGCTGCCGCGGCCCAGCAAGGTATCCACCGTGATGCTGCCGTGGTGGGCCTCGACGATGCCGTGCACCACCGACAAGCCCAGGCCCGTTCCCTGGCCCGTCGGCTTGGTCGTGAAGAACGGCTCGAAGAGCCTTTCGAGCGTTCGCAGGTCCATCCCCGAGCCGGTGTCCTGGACCCACAGATGCGCATAGTCGCCCGCGTCCAGGCGGCCCGTGCGTTCGTCCACGGCATCGATGTGGGCGGCAGCCAGGCCGATGACGATCTGGCCGCCCTGGTCGCCGAGTGCATGCCAGGCGTTGGTGCACAGGTTCATGAGCACCTGCTGCAGCTGGGTCGCGTCGGCCTGCACGTACAGGGGCGTGTCGGCAAGCTCCTGGCGCAGGTCGACGCCCGCGGGCAGCGTCGCGCGCAGCAGCCGGAAGGTCTCCTCCACGATGGGCTTGAGGGCGATGTTCTCCAGCTGCTGCGGGCGGCGGCGGCTGAAGGTCAGGATCTGCCGCACGAGGTCGCGTGCGCGCAGGCTCGCCTGCTGGATCTCCCCGAGCGCGGCGCGGGCCGGATGGTCGGGCTCGAGATCCGCCAGCGCGAGTTCGGTGTTGCCCAGGATCGCGCCCAGGATGTTGTTGAAGTCGTGCGCGATGCCGCCGGCCAGGGTGCCGACCGATTCCATCTTCTGGGCCTGGTGCAGTTGCGCCTCGAAGCGCCCCAGCTCGGCCTCGGCCTGGCGGTGCGCCGCACGGCGCGCGGCCTGCGCCAGCTCGCGCTCGAGCGCCGGGCCCAGGCGCCGCAGGTTCTCCTTCATCACATAGTCGTTGGCGCCGGCCTGCATGGCGGAGACCGCCGTCTCTTCGCCGATGGTTCCCGACACGAAGATGAACGGGATGTCCATGCCCGTCTGGCGGAACTCGATCAGCGCCTGCAGGCCGCTGAAGCCCGGCATGCTGAAGTCGGAGATCACCGCGTCCCAGGGGCCCTCGACCAGGGCTTGCCGCAGCGACTCCAGATCCTGTACCCGCTGTCCTTCGGGTGCGAAGCCGGACTTGCGCAGGCTGCGCATGGCAAGGCGGAAATCGTTCTCGGAGTCTTCGACCGCGAGAATCCGGATCGGGCGCCCGTTCATGGTGGTCATTGCGGAGGCGGAACCTGATTGAGCGCCAGCCAGTAGATGCCCAGGATCTTGACGGCTTCGAGGAACTCGGCGAAGTCGACCGGCTTGCGAACGTAGCTGTTGGCGCCCAGCGAATAGCCTGCGACCACATCCTGCTCTTCCTTCGAAGACGTCAATATGACGGTGGGCAGGAGAGCGGTTCGCGGATCGGCACGCATGGCCCTGAGCACCCCCAGCCCATCGAGCTTGGGCAGCTTCAGGTCGAGGATCACGAGTGTCGGCAGCGTCGTGCCTCTGCCCTCGTAGGCGCCGCGCGAGTAGAGGAAGTCGAGCGCCTCGACGCCGTCGCGGACCACCACGACCGGGTTCATCAGATGGCTGCGCTTGAACGCGCGCAGCGTCAGCGTGACGTCGTCGTCGTTGTCCTCAACCAGCAGGATGACCTTGTTCTCTTCGTTCATCGTCTTGCTCCATACGGCGGAAATAGAAGGTCGCCCCGAGGCCGGGCGCCGCCTGGGCGCTGAGCGACCAGCCGTGGCGATGCATCACGCGCTGCACGGTGGCCAGCCCGACGCCGGTGCCCGGGAAATCGGTCTCGTGATGCAGGCGCTGGAAGGCGCCGAACAGGCGCGAGGCATAGGCCATGTCGAATCCCGCGCCGTTGTCGGAAACGAAGCAGACCTGCTCGCCGTTCTCGTCGCGCGTGCCGACCCGGATGACGGCCTGTTCGACCTTGCTGGTGAACTTCCACGCATTGGCGAGCAGGTTCTGCAGGGCGATCGCGATCAGTTCGCGATCGCCCTGGAGCCGGATGCCCGGCTCGATCTCCCATCGAACGCGGCGTTCGGGTTCGGCCTTGGCCAATGTCGAGAGGATCTCTTCGGCCATCGTGCTCAGGTCCACGTCCTGCACGCGCAGCTCGGCCCGCGTCACCCGCGCCAGGCCCAGCAGCTCGTCGATCAGGCGGCCCATGCGCTGGCTCGCCGCGCGGATGCGTTGAAGGCTGTCGCGGGCCTCCTCGTCGAGCCGGTCGCCGTAGTCTTCCAGCAGCGCGAGGGAGAAGCCATCCATGCTCCGCAAGGGGCTGCGCAGGTCGTGGGAGACCGAATAGCTGAACGACTCGAGTTCCTTGTTCAGCGCGAGCAGGTCCCGATTGCTGACCTGGAGCCGGCTGAATGAATCGCGCAAGGCGCGGGTCATCGCATCGAAGTGGCGGGCCATGTCTCCCAGTTCGTCGGCACTGCCCACATCGAGTTCGAACGACCAGTTGCCTGCCGCGACCTCGCGCGTGGCCAGCTCCAGGCGCGAAATGGGACCCAGCACGTCGCGCCGGAAGAACCAGGCCGTGGCGCCGATCAGGACGGTCATCGCCAGGAGGCCGACCCCCGTCACCAGCAAGACAAGGTGCTGAGTCTCATCGATGCGCGCGCCGGCGTCGTGAATGAGCTGCTGCGCTTCCACCAGGCTGCTCTGCTGGAGGATCAGCATCCGGCTGGACAACTGGGCCTCGAATCGACGCTGCACCTCGTCGGCGGCGGCCACCCCCGTGTCCGCGCCGACCTCGCCGAACAGCCGGTGGCTGGCCTCGCCCTGGTTGCGAAGGCTTTGCAACAGCGCGGCGCCGGCGCCGTCGAGCGCGACCGGCTTGGCGAACAGGTGCTCCAGCCGCGTCCACACGATCTGCTCCTGCAGTCGCGCCCGATCGCGCCGATTGAGCAGGTACTCGAACGTCACCATGCGCATGTTGTTGAGCGCACCGGCGATCTCGACGCTGTAGTGCTGCTGGGCGACCGCGGCGCGAACCTGGGCGTTGGCCCAACCGACGCTGACCGCGATCAGCCCCATCGTGCCCAGCATCAGCGCGGCTGCGAACGCGGCTTTGCTGCTGATCTTCATCGGACCACCGTCACGCGCTCGGGGCTCACGGCCAGCAAGCTGTCCAGCGCAAGATGGGACACGAAGTCGGGCATGGGCTGGGTCCGCGCGTATTGCCTGGCCATGGCCCAGGTCGCCACGTCCTCGAGCGTGACCAGTTGCGCCTGCTGCTCCTCGACCTCGAGGGTCACGTCCTGCCAGGCCGGGTCGAAGGTTTGCGGGCTCAGCTGCAGGATTCCGGCAAGCTGCTTCCTGGCCCGATCCGGAGCCGCTTGCACGAAGGCTTCAGCGTCCAGCAGTGCCTGCACCACGTGGCGCAACTCCTGCTGGTGCGTCTGCACGTAGTCTCGCTGACCGACCAGGACATAGGTCTGCGCATACGCGTCGGGCGCCTGCAACGAGACGACGAGATTGCCGAACGTGAGCTCGGCCTCGTGACGAACGGGCTGCCACGCGGCGATGGCGTCCACACGGCCCTGTCGCAATGCGTCGATCAGCTGCGCGGGCGGCAGGTCGACCAGTTGAAGCGATTGCGGCGCGATGCGATTGCGCACCAGGAAGGCCCACAGAAAGTATTCGCCGCTGGTGCCGAGCGTGACGCCCACACGGCGCCCGCGCAGGTCGCCGGCCGTGTGGATGCCGTGGTCGATGCGCCCCAGCACGCCCAGCTCGTTCGAGGCGTTGGCCACCGAGGCCACGATGCTCAGCGGGGCACCCTTGAGAACCTCCACGACGATGGGGACGTCGGCGGCGACGGCCAGGTCGGCCTGCCCGCGCAGCAGCTGGCCCAGTGCGGCCTTGCCATAGCTCTGCGGGAGCAGGCTCACGTCCAGTCCGCGTTCACGAAAGAACCCGCGCGCCGAGGCGAGATGGATCAGGCCGGCATGCGGGACGACGGGGACGGCGATGCGGAGCCTGGCGTTGGGCGGCTCGGGCGCGGCGCGGCGCGCCGCCAATTCATACACCGACGCGACAAGCGCGGCTGCGCCAGCGCCCAGCACGGCGCGGCGGCGCAGGGCCGCGGAAAGGACAGGAGCGCGCACTCGTCTTCCCCTCACCAACCGGCACGGTGCGCCGAGGCATCGCTCGGCAACCAGGCGTCGCCGGGGTGTCGGCGCCGATTGACTTGCGGCACTGCGGGCGGGTCGACGGAGTCGAAAGCTTCGTTGGCATGCATGCGGGGACTCGCTGTGCCCTGAGGGCAAACATCGACGGCGCGGCGCGCCCCAAATCGGAGCGCAGGCCAAGCCGTTGCAGAACCGTTGATGGTCTGCAGACCCTCACCACTGCATGCATCGACGGCCCGGCGGGAACCAGGCGTCGTTGTTGTTTTGTCGAGCAATCCATCCCTGAAGACTCGTTGCCCCAGCGGGCCCCAAATCGCACTTGAATAGTAGACGGTTTTGCTCGACGCGTCGTCGATTTTGCATGCTCGAAAGCGATCGCGATGGCTGCGCCGCCACGACTCGATGGCGCGCCGTTGCGCAACGCCGGACGAGCGCGACACATCCGGCCTGGCGCGGGACGCGCGCGCGAAAACGGAATACGGTGCTGGATTGCGACAGCGCGCGCGAGGTCTGCCAGCAAAAAACTTGGCGAGCACCAGCTCGCCGCCGCTCATTCGGCGCGTGCCTGCATGGCCGCGCGCCTGTACTGCGCGGGCCCGACCCCGAAGCGCGCGGAGAAGGCATGGCTGAACGCGGCGGCGCTGCCCCAACCGCAGTCCTGGGCGACGTGCACCAGCGCGGTGTCGGTGCTGCGCAGGATGAATTCGCTGCGGGCCAGCCGCAGTTCGGCCACGTAGCGCCGCAGCGACAGGCCCGTGGCGGCGAGCAGGCGGCGCGACAGGCTGCGTTCCGACAACCCCACGCGTGCCGCAAGGCTGGCGATCGCCGGCACGGCATGGAGCTCGCGTTCGACGATGTCCTGCACCGCCATCACCAGGGCGTCGTGGTGGCGCTTGTAGCGTGCGCTCCAGAGCGCCGTCTGCTCGTTGACGGGCAGTGCCTCGGTGCTGGTGTGGCGCAGGAAGCGGCGCGCCAGCGCGGCGCCGTGGAAGCGCTCGATGATGTGCGCGCAGGCGTCCGGCGTCGGCCCGATGCCGTTGGCGGTCACGATGTCGCCGCTGGCCACGACGCGGCGCGACGGCAGGTATCGCACCAGCGGGAAGCGGCTGCGGAAGATGCCGGCTTCGCTCAGGAGGCCGGTGGCCTCGCGGCGATCCAGCAGTCCGGCCTTGGCCAGCAGCAGGCAGCCGGCCAGGCTCACCAGCAAGGCCCCTTGTGCATGCTGGGCGCGCAGCCAGGCGCCCAGGCGCTCGTCTTCCCGCGAGGCGTCCGCGTCGGGGGAAAACTGCGCCGGAACGATGACCACGTCGGCCGGGCCGAAGCCGGCGATGGTGGCCTGCGGCCGCAGTGCCGGGCCGCCGAAGCTCGGGACCGGTTTGCGGCTCAGGCCCACCAGCGAGATGTCGAACAGCGCGTTGGCCGCGACGTCCGCCTTGCGCGACTGCAAGGTGCCGGCGATCTGCAGCAGTTCGCGCACCAGCATCACCGAGCCGGCCCAGTGGCGCGTCAGCAGCGGGATGGCGACGCGCGGGCGGCGAGCAGGGGAGGGATGGCGTGTCATCGCACGAAATTGGCGTGTCGGATCAACCGATTGTGCGCGCGCGCTGCTCCAATGCGGCATGCACGAGCTGAGCCATCTCCTGACATCGACCCAGTGGGCCGGCCTGCGGCGCCGCTCCACGTGGCGCGGCGTGTGGGCCCTGGCGTTCAACTGGATCGTGGTCGCCGCGGCGTTCGCACTGGCCATCGCCTGGCCGACCTGGCTCGGCATCGCGCTCGCGATGATCGTGCTGGGTGGCCGCCAGCTTGGTCTGGCCATCCTGATGCATGACTGCGCCCATCGCAGCCTGATGGCGTCACCCGAGGCCAACGAAGAGCTGGGGCAATGGCTTTGCGCGGCACCCGTCTTCATCGATCTGAAGGTCTATCGCCGGTACCACATGACCCATCATCGGGAGACCGGCACGGCCGGAGATCCCGACCTGCCCAACTACGGCAGCTACCCCGTCACGGCGAACTCGCTGGCCCGCAAGGTGGTGCGCGACCTCGTGGGGGCGACCGGACTCAAGGCAGCGCTCGCGCTCGCCATGCTTTATCGATGGCGCGATCCGACGCAGGTCGGGGCGGGCTACAGCTACCGGCTGGGCGCCGCATCGCCGGACAAGCCTGAGGGGCAGGCGTCGATCGGCAACCTGTTCTGGAATCTTCGTCGGGTCTTCGTCGCACAGGCGGCGATGGCCGGGCTGCTGTGGGCCCTGGGGCATCCGCTGGCGTACCTGCTGTGGCCGGCCTCCTGGCTCACGACCCACATGCTCTTCAGCCGCATCCGCAATGCCGCCGAGCACGGCGGCTTGCCGGGGACCACGAGCACCGATCCCTGGCTCAACACGCGCAGCGTGCGCGCGCGCTGGTGGGAGCGTCTGACCGTCGCCCCGAACCACGTGAACTGGCACTTCGAGCACCACCTGGCGCCGACGGTGCCCGGGTACCGACTGGCCGAGATGCACCGCTTGCTCGCGGGCCAGGCGCTGCCGCGCGCCCTGCCCGTCGTGCACGGCTACGGCGCGGTGATCCGCAGCCTGGTCCGGCGCGCCTGAGCGCGAATGAGGCGCGGGCGGCGACGCCGCGCGCCTCGTGCAAGACGCGTCAGGCGTCCTGCGCCCGGTCGCGCTCGCGTGTCTGGCGATCGACGCGATCCCACGCGTCGCGCGCGGCGTGGCTCGCCTCGCCCCAGCCGAGCGACGACGTGCCGCGCGCCCCCATCCAGCCGTCGGCGAGTTCGGGCTCGAGGTCCTCGAACGAGCGATCGCGCTGGTAGTGGCTCACGCCATAGCCATAGGCCGGACCATAGTCGCCGTACGAACGGCCGGGCGCGACGTAGTCGCGCGACGCATAGTTCT
>Ga0209759_1001682_pt1 | contig 11533 bp, 9 predicted proteins | sample AraplaCL_Col_mMS_FD_184261 | JGI IMG/M metagenome (GOLD analysis project Ga0209759, IMG submission 184261) | Arabidopsis root microbial communities from the University of North Carolina, USA - plate scrape CL_Col_mMS (SPAdes) (version 2) | ecosystem: Host-associated > Plants > Roots >...
TCGCGGCGGATATATTTGTTTTCCTCATTGATCGTTGAAGATAACTACATTCCCAAATCAATGGCCGTAGAGGAACATGCCGTAAAACTGCCAAACCCCATAATAACTACAAGAGGAAAGACTCGTGGCCGATGCTATCGAAGACAGCCGCTATGCCCGATTTGCCCTGCGTTGCTCCAACTTCGCCGAGCGCTGGTTTCCTGACTCCTGGGTATTTGCCGCCCTTGCCGTGATCATCGTCGCCGTGGCGACCCTGGGCATGGGCGCCGCACCGGCCGAAGCGGCCAAGGCATTTGGCGACGGGTTCTGGAGCCTGATCCCGTTCACCATGCAGATGGCCTTTGTGGTGATCGGCGGTTACGTGGTCGCCAGTTCACCGCCGGCAGTGAAGTTGATCGACCGCCTGGCACGTATTCCCAAGAATGGCCGTTCGGCCGTGGCCTGGGTGGCGTTGATTTCCATGGTGGCTTCATTGCTTAACTGGGGCCTGTCCCTGGTGTTCGGCGGTTTGTTGGTAAGGGCATTGGCCCGGCGCACGGACTTGCGCATGGACTACCGTGCCGCTGGCGCTGCAGCGTACCTGGGCCTGGGGGCCGTATGGGCGCTGGGGCTGTCGTCGTCGGCCGCGCAGTTGCAGGCCAACCCGGCCAGCTTGCCGCCGTCGATTCTGTCGATCACCGGCATGATCCCGTTCACCGAGACTATTTTTTTGTGGCAATCCGGCGTGCTGTTGCTGGCGCTGATCGTAGTGTCGCTGATCATCGCCTACGCCACCGCGCCTGGCCCCAACAGCGCCCGGGATGCCAAGGCCTGCGGCATTGACCCGGCCTTCAACCTGCCCAAGCCGCAGGCGCCGACGCGCCCCGGTGAATGGCTGGAACACAGCCCGTTGCTGACGATTCTGCTGGCGTTGCTGGCGGCCGGCTGGCTGTTCCATGAGTTCTCGACCAAGCCGGCAATCAGCGCCATCTCGGGGCTCAATACCTATAACTTCCTGTTCATCATGGTGGGCGCGCTGCTGCACTGGCGCCCGCGCAGCTTCCTCGATGCCGTGGCCCGTGCGGTGCCGACCACCACCGGCGTGCTGATCCAGTTCCCGCTGTACGGTTCGATCGCCGCGCTGATGACGGTAGTCAAGGGCGGCGACGGCCAGACCCTGGCGCACCACATCTCGACGTTCTTCACCTCCATCGCCTCACACGACACCTACGCCCTGCTGATGGGTGTGTACTCGGCAGTGCTGGGCTTCTTCATCCCCTCGGGTGGCGGCAAGTGGATCATCGAAGCGCCGTATGTGATGCAAGTGGCCAATGACCTGCAATACCACCTGGGCTGGGCGGTGCAGATCTACAACGCCGCCGAGGCGCTGCCGAACTTGATCAACCCGTTTTATATGTTGCCGTTGCTGGGTGTGCTGGGCCTGAAGGCGCGGGATTTGATCGGGTTTTCATTTGTGCAGTTGCTGGTGCATACGCCGCTGGTGTTGTTTCTGCTGTGGGCGCTGGGAACGACGCTGAAGTATTTGCCGCCTGTGATGCCCTGAATAACGGGTGACCGCAACTGTTGGTAAACAGTTGCGGTCAAGGATTTACAGGAAGGCGTGCCAATAGATCAGGTAATGCACTCTGTACAAGGAATATGTGAATGGCGTGCCGCGAAGTCCGGATGCTGATCCATGATTTTCGTCGACACTTCACCAATGATGATCAGGCTCATGACCACAGCTTGTTGTGTTCGCCGGTCCTCCAAAAACTCTTCTTTGCTCAAGCCCTCTACAAAAGAAAAGTGATCGCGTCAGTGGCAGCTTGCCAGATAATCCCCTAGCCGACTTTCCGTCATACTGGCCGGGCCTCCGCTAGCACTTTATCGCGAAACTTCAAAGGCAAGTCGCCAGGCGTAAGCAGGTCGACATTAACGCCGAGCAAGTCCTCAAGCTCGACCTGCAACCCACCGAGATCAAAGAGCGTTGTGCCCGGCGGCGCGTCTACCTGCAAATCAAGATCACTGCCTTCTTGGTCAGTCCCCATCAGTACCGACCCAAATACTCTGGGATTGGAAATACGGAAACGTCCGACCACTTCTCGTACAGCCGTTCGTTGCAGATCAAGTGCAGTTGAAGGTCTCACGACTCATCTCAGTGATGTGCATCAGAAGGGCAGTCTAGCAGCGCTTGAGCTGTGTAGACACGCCCCGCCCATCACACGCCTGTCTTTGTTCCGTCACATTCCATTGCTACCGTCCTGCGAAATATCTTGCAACATCTCGCCAAGGATTCCTCGCAATGAGTGACGAGCACAACGACCACCCTGCCCACGACTGCGCCCCCAAAACGCCGGTAGACACCAGCCGTCGGCGCTTCCTCGGCGGTGCGGCGGTGTTGGGGGTGGGGGCGACCTTGAGTGCCTGCGGCAATACCAGCGAAGCACCGAGCCCACCCGTGACGCGGCCGCTCACGCCCCAGGAACTGGACAAAGCGCTGCGCGAGCAGGTGAAAACCGTGGTGGTGATTTACGCCGAGAACCGCAGCTTCAACAATCTGTTCGCAGATTTCCCCGGGGTGGAGAAACCGCTGTCGGCGTTAACCGCCAAGGACTTCCAGCAGCGCGACCGCGATGGCAGCGTATTGCCTGCCCTGCCACCGAGCTGGGGCGGTGTGTTGCAAGTCGGCCCACAAACGGTGGACGGGGTGACTTACCCCAGCGAAGTGCAATTCCAGCAAAACCTGCCCAACGCGCCGTTTGCCCTCAAAGGCCCGCAGGGCGAAGACCTGCCATTGAGCCTGGTGACTCGCGACCTGTGGCACGTGTTCTACCAGAACCAGATGCAGATCAACGGCGGCAAGAATGATGGTTTTGTCGCCTGGGGCGATTCCGGTGGGCTGGTGATGGGCCATTACGCCCAAAGCCGTTATGCCCTGCGCCTGTGGGACGTGGCCAAGGAGTTTGTGCTGTGCGATAACTTCTTCCAGGGCGCGTTTGGTGGTTCGTTCCTTAACCACCAGTACCTGGTTGCGGCGCAGCCGCCGTTCTATCCGAACGCAGACAAGAGCCCGGCGCAGTTCAACATCGCCGTGACCGAAAGCGGCAAGGCGGACGATCCACGCCTCAAGCTCGCCGACGACTCACCGGCCAGCGCCATGCAGGGCAAGCCGAAGTTCGTGTCGCGCAGCCAGCTCACGCCCGATTTCTGGGCGGTAAATACCATGATGCCGCCGTACCAGCCGAGCAGTACGCAATCGGGAAAGAATCCATTGCTGGCTTCGGAAGACAGCCCCAACACGCTGCCGCCGCAGGTGCACAAGAGCATCGGCGACGTGCTCTCGGCAAAGAACGTGGATTGGGCGTGGTACGCGGGCGCATGGCAGCTTGCACTGGATGGCAGGGGCGACGGTGACGAACACCAGTTTCCGCAGCGCCCGAATTTCCAGATCCATCATCAGCCGCTGAACTACTTCAAGAGTTTCGCGCCGGGTACTGATGCGCGAGCGAAGCACCTGCGCGATGCGGGCGTGGGCGAGACGTCGAAGACCAACCGGTTCCTTGCGGATATCGAAGCCAATCGCCTGCCTGCCGTGAGCTTCTACAAACCGCAGGGCGATCTGAACATGCACGCCGGTTATTCGGACGTGGACTCGGGCGACCGGCACGTCATGGCGGTTGTGGATGCGCTGCAGAAATCGCCGTCGTGGCAGCACACGCTGGTGATCATCACGGTGGATGAGAACGGCGGCTGGTGGGATCACGTGGCACCGCCCAAGGGCGACCGCTGGGGACCGGGTTCGCGCATTCCCGCGCTGGTGGTTTCGCCGCATGCGAAGAAGGGTCATGTCGATCACACCATCTACGACACCGGCTCCATCGCACGCTTCCTGACGCGACGTTTCGGGCTGGAGAAGTTGCCCGGCCTGACCATGCGCGAGGAGGCGATGATCGCCGCGGGCGGACCGCCGCCGGGAGATCTGACCAACGCGCTGGAGTTCAAGGTGTAACCGCCGCCCTGTGCGCGACCGGCCTTCGCCTCGGTCCGGCCGGTTCGCGCATGGGGCGTTCTGCAAGAGTGGCGATGGCTAACCGGTGAGGCTGTCGCGCACAGGGTGCGCTCCTGCAGAGGGCGGGTATCGCACAAGGATGTAGGTATCACCCGAACGATCCGCTCACATCCCCGGTGACATACTCCGCCCGCCATTCAGGGAGAGATTCGCCATGCGTCACACCATCCTCATTGTCGCCGCGCTTAGCGCATTCGCCGCCGCTGCCCACGCGCAGACCGGCCTGGGCAACCTGACCAACCAGGCCCAGATCGCCATGAAGAACTTCGACATCGCCGACAAGAACCGCGACGGCCTGTTGACCAAGGAAGAAGCGGAAAAAGGCCCGGTGCCGTTCATCCGCGCGCATTTCGATGCCATCGACAAAGATCACAAGGGCACGGTGTCCAAGCAGGACGTGATGGAGTATGTGAAGTCGCTGCAACCGGGGCACGCACCGGCCGCGGCCGGTTCCACGCATTGAGCCAAGCGCACCTGGCCCCTGTGGGAGCGCACCCGGTGCGCGATGGCCTTTCGCCTCGGTCCAACCCGTAGCGAAAAAAGAGCCTGGCACCAGGCCTGTCTGGGTGACCTCTCGCACCCGCGTCAACCCGCCCACCGATGGCATACTCGGCGCTCCTGCTGATGGAGTTTCCCCGATGCGCCTGTTCCACGCCCTTGCCTTCGGCGCCCTGGCGCTGCCGTTGAGCGCCTTTGCTGCCGATCCGCATTCCTACGCCCAGCCCGATCAGGTTCGCGTCACGCACCTGGATCTGGACCTGAAGGTCGACTTTCCGCACAAGGAACTGGACGGCCAGGCCACGCTGAAGCTGGACTGGAAGGACCCCAAGGCGCAGTCGCTGGTGCTGGATACGCGTGACCTGAAGATCGCCAAGATCGAAGGCATCGATGCCGCCGGCAAGGCGAGCGCGCTGAAATACGCGCTAGCGCCGCGCGACAAGGAACTGGGCGCCAAGCTCACCATCAATACGCCGCAGCATCCGGTGCAGGTGCGCATTACCTACGCCACCGTGCCGACCGCCTCGGGCCTGCAGTGGCTGCCGCCGGAACAGACGGCAGACAAGAAGCTGCCCTTCATGTTCTCGCAGTCCGAATCCATCCATGCACGCTCGTGGGTGCCGCTGCAGGATTCGCCGGCCGTGCGCTTCACGTACAAAGCGCACGTCACCGCGCCTAAGGACGTGCGCGTGGTGATGAGCGCACTGAACGATGCCAACCATCCGCTCGATGGCGATTTCAGCTTCGACCAGCCGCATCCGATTCCTTCGTATCTGCTCGCCATCGCCGCCGGCGACATCGCGGCGAAGGAAACCGGCCCGCGTTCGGCCGTCTATGCCGAACCGAGCGTGGTCGGCAAGGCCGCGAAGGAATTTGAAGACACCGAGAAGCTGATCAAGACCGCCGAATCGCTGTACGGCCCGTATGCGTGGGGTCGCTACGACCTTCTGGTGCTGCCGCCGTCGTTCCCGTTTGGTGGCATGGAAAATCCCAACATGACCTTCGCCACCCCGACGCTGCTGGTGGGCGACAAGAGCCTCGTCTCGGTGATCTCGCATGAATTGGCGCATTCGTGGTCGGGCAACCTGGTGACCAGCGCTGCATGGCGCGACATCTGGCTCAACGAGGGTTTCACCACTTACGTGCAGGGCCGCATCACCGAGGCAGTCTATGGCAAGACACTGGCCGACGAGGAGGCGCTGATTTCCGCGCGCGGCCTGGAAAAGAACTTGAAGGACATGCCGCAGAACGCGCAGCGCCTCGCACCCAAGCCCGGCATCGGCGCCGACGATTCGATTTCCGAAGTGCCGTACGACAAGGGCAGCTGGTTCCTGCGCACGCTGGAGCAGCGCTTCGGTCGCGAAACGTTCGATGCGTACCTGAAGGGCTATTTCGCGCACTTCGCGTTCCAGAGCATCACCACCGAACAGATGCTCGACTACCTGAAGGCCAACCTGTTCGACAAGAATCCCGGCAAGATGAGCTGGGACGAAGTGCAGCAGTGGGTGTACGAGCCGGGCGTGCCCAAGGATGCACCGCTGCCCGATTCGCCGCGCTTCAACGCCATCGACAAGGAGCGCGCGTCGTTCCTCGCCGGCTCGCTCGCCGCCGACAAGCTGGATGCGAAGGGCTGGAATACGCAGGAATGGATGTACTTCCTCGACGGCCTGCCGGACGTGACGCCGCTGGAGAAGATCAAGCAGATCGATGCCGCGTGGCACCTCACCGGCACGCCCAACGCCGAGATCGGCATGCGTTGGTATAGCCACGCCATCGCCGCGGGCGACAAGGACGTGTGGCCGGCCGCCGCCGAGCACATGACGCGTATCGGTCGGCTGTACCTCACCATGCCGCTGTATAAGGCCTTCGTGAAGACGCCCGATGGCCTCGCGTATGCGCAGCAGGTGTATGCCAAAGCCAAGAGCGGTTATCACCCGCTGACCCAGCAGGCGGTGGAAGCTCTCTTCGACAAGGCGAAGAAGGGCACCGCCAAGTAATTGCGTTTCTGCGCGCCTCCTTGCAAAAGGAGGCGCGCGACGCCATCGATAGCTGCGCATTCCTCCAACGGTTTTCCCATGGCCATCAACAAGACCACGCCCACCACAACGCCCGCTTCGACTCGCCCGCTGTGGCAGCGGCTAGCCCTCCGACGCCTCAAGTTCCTTGGCTTCGTCGCCCTGGTGCTGGTGGTGGCGCTGGGTGGCTCCTACCTGTTCGCGCCGCAGTGGCTGATGAGTGCGGACATGAAGCGGCAGGCCATGGCCGCGCATGTCGAAAAGCACTCCGTGCAGGTCGGCGATACCAAATGGGTGTATTACGAAGGCGGCCAGGGACCCACGCTGCTGATGCTCCATGGCTTTGCCGCCAGCAAGGAAGTGTGGCTCAAGCAGATGGAAATCCTCTCGCCGCATTTCCACGTCATCGCGCCGGATCTTCCCGGCTGGGGCGAATCGAGCCGCGTCGATGGCGCCAGTTACAACATCGATGCTCAGGTGTCGCGCCTGCAGGCTTTCGTGGAAGCACTGCACTTGCCCAAGCTGGTGTTGATCGGCCACTCCATGGGCGGCGCCATTGCGGGCGTCTATGCGGCTGAACACCCCGACCGCGTCGCCGAACTCGCACTGCTCGATTCGTTCGGCCTCAAGGCCAACGAGAACGACTTCTCGCGCCTGGCCATGGGCGGCACCGACCCGTTCGTGTTCGACAATCGCGAGCAATTCACCAAGGCCATGGCGTGGGCCTTCGCCAAACCACCGGAGATTCCCGGCCGGTTCCAGGACGTGTTGATCAAGCGCAACCAGGAAAACCGTACCTTCATCGACCGGACGTTCAACGAACTGCGCGATCCCTCGCAATACCTTTCACTGCAGAGCCGCCTGGACAAGCTCGAAATGCCGGTGCTCGGCCTGTGGTGCCACGACGACAAGATCATCGACATCTCCGCGCTGGACAGTCTGCGCAACGGCCTGAAGACCGCCAGCGCCATCAGCACCAGCATGCTGACGGGCTGCAACCACATGCCGATTGTGGAGAAGCCGGACGAGACCGCACGCATCATCACGCAGTTCACGCTGTCGCATTGATCAGCACCTTGCCGGATGGCCTCGCGCCATCCGGTAACCGGTAGTTACAGCACGCCAGGGATCAACGCCTTCGTGCGCTGCATGTACTGATCGTACGCGGCGCCGAAATTCTCGCGCATCCAGCGCTCTTCCAGCCGCAGCTTGAACCAGAACGACACCGCGACGATGACGACGCATATCGGTCCGCGCCATTCGCCGATGGCGATGCCGGTGCCGAGGAACGCGAGCAGCAGGCCGGTGTAGATGGGATGGCGTACCCAGCGATAAGGGCCGCGCTGGATCAGTTCGTGGTCTTGCTTCACTTGCACCACCGAACTCCAGTTGCGCCCGAGGATAAAGCGCGCCCAGCAGGCGAAAGCGACGCCCAGCATGGTGAGCAGCATCCCCAGCATGGCGATGGTGAGGTTTGGCGGGTAAATGCGCTCGCCAAGCCAACTGCGGTGGAACCAGTTTTCTGGCCCGATCAGCGCCACGGCCACCGCCAGCGGCAGCCAATACTTGAGGATCCGCGGCAGCACGGGTTCCTTGCGCGTGGCGGCCTTCACGCGCCGCCAGCCCCATAGCCAGACCACGGCGAAGACGATCCACGATGCCTTGATGATGGCGGCGATCGGCAGTTCCATGGCATTCCCCTTTCCAAGTCGTGCCACGCAGCCTCGGCCGAATGATCAGGGGAAGCAAGCGACGTTTGTCATGTCGCGCTGCTGACGATGATCAATCGGCCACGTCGGCGATCAATCGATCCAGCTCCGTCTTCAGCCACGCGCCGTTCAAGCGCAGCCAGTCGCGCTGCTCCCGCCATTCGGGGAACAAGCCTTCGACCTGCTGCCAGAAGCGCGGCGCGTGACTGCGCACCTTCAGGTGGCACAGCTCGTGCGCAAGCACGTACTTCAACGCGTTCGGCGGCGCGAGCGCGAGGGCGAGATCGAGGTTGATGCGGTCGCGCGTGTCCAGGCTGCCCCACAGGCTTTTCATGGGACGGACGCGCAGCGCCGTGGGCGCGAGCCCGAGCTGCGGTACGTAACCGGCGAGCCAGCGCGAGACGTCGCGACGGATCTGCTGTTCGAAATACGACGCGAGGAGGCCGCGAGCGACGGGCAAGGCGCGCGTATGCGGACGCGGGATCACCAGCGTCAGTGCCCCCTCGCCCGCTTCCACTTTCGGATACGGACCTTCCGCCCAATCCAACTGCACGGTTTCGCCACGAAACGGAAATTCGGTAGGCGTGCCCACGCGTAGCGGCGGCAGCGGCTTGACGATGAGGTGCAACTCGTCGAGCTTGCGTTCGAGCCAGTCGGCGTGATGGCGAAGAAACGCGCTCACCTGTGCCGGATGCGTGCCATGCGGATACGACACGCGCGCGCCCTTGGGCGTCACGGTGAGGCGCAAACGGCGTGCGCGTGGATGTGCGGCTTTGAGCACGCGGATGGTGCTGCCGCTTGCGGTGGCAAGTTCCAGCCAATCGCCTTCGAGGTGTTGCGTCATGTCCCCGCCCTAACTACGTGGCGTCCAGGCCCATCAGTGTCCCAGAGGAAATGTGGGGGGAGCATGCAGGCTTCGCAAGACGAGGGCGTGACCGCCCGGACCATACGGTCGGGGCGGTAGAAGCTGAACGCGGCGGCTCAGGCTTCGGCGGGACGCGGCAGGCCGAACCATTCCTCCAGCTTGCCCAGCAGGCGCTCCACCTCGAGGGTGAGCAGGGCGAAGGTGGCGTCGGCCTCGGCGGCGGCGTCCGGGTGGCTGTCGCCCAGTTCGTCGACGACCACGTCGAGGAACTTGAGCTTGCGCACGATCAGGTCTTCGCCGAGCACGAAACTCATGCGCTCATCGAAGGTGAGACCCAGCTGGAACACCTGCTTGCCGTTGCGCAGGTGTTCCTTCACCTCTTCGCCGTCCAGGTCCTGGCGGCGGCACTTGGCGATGGCGCCGGTGGCCGAGGCCGGGTCGCGCAGCTCCACTTCATCGCCGAAGGCCAGGCCGGCCGGCAGGTTGCCGTTGGCGAGCCAGTCGGTCATGAGCACGCGCGGGCCCTCTTCGGGTGCCAGCGGCACGGCTGGGAAGCTGCCCAGCGCCTCGCGCATCTGGCTGAGCGTGTTCTCAGCGGACTTGCGACTGGACGTGTCCAGCACCAGCCAGCCGTTCTTCTTGTCCACGTAGGCGCGCTGGCGCGAGCTGCGCACGAAGGCGCGCGGGACGAGTTCGCTGAGCACGTCTTCCTTGATGCGCTTGCGCTCGCGACCGCCGACCTTGCGGCCTTCTTCCTCGGCGATCTTCTGCACGCGGCGCTGCAGCTCGTCGTTCACCACGACGCCGGGGAGAAGTTTGTCCTCGCTGCCCACGGTGACCATGGTGCAGGCATTCACCGCGTGCGTGAGTGCGGCTTCCTCGCCCTTGCCGACGGGCGGCACGAAGCCCTTGGTGCCCATTTCCATGGGCCCGCAGGGACGCAGGCGGTAGTCGCCGAGGACATCGTCCAGACGGTTAAGGTCATCGGCTACGGCGGGGGAAAAGCGGAACAGCGTGAGATTGCGGAAGAACATTCGGTATCCGGATTCTTGCCGTCATTCCGACCTGCCCCGAAAAGGGGCGAGGACCGGAATCCAGGGCGACAGGCACACATGTTGCCGTGCCGGCTTCTCATGGAATGAGTCGCTGGATCCCGGCCTCCGCCGGGATGACGAGCGTGTGTGTCGAGCTTGGACCTGCTTAGCGGCTGACTGCAGCCACCGCATTGACCACCGTATCAAGGTTTGCCCGGTTCAGCGCGGCGACGCAGATGCGGCCCGTGCCGATGGCGTAGATGGCGAACTCCTCGCGCAGGCGATCCACCTGGGCCTTGGAGAGGCCGGAGTAGGAGAACATGCCCGCCTGCTCCTGGATGAAGCCGAACTGCGGGGCACCGGCGGCGGCGAGCTTCTCCACCATGCCGGCGCGCATCGCATGGATGCGTTCGCGCATCTCGCTCAGCTCCTGCTCCCACATGGCCTTCAGCTCGGCGCTGTTGAGCACGCCCGAAACCAACGCGCCACCGTGGGTGAGCGGGCTGGAGTAGTTGGAGCGGATGGTGCGCTTGACCAGCGACTGCACGCGCAGCGCCTCGTCGCGCGTCTTGCCCACCACCGACAGCGCACCCACGCGCTCGCCGTACAGCGAAAACGACTTGGAATACGAGTTGGCAACCACGAAGGCTTCAATGCCGGAGGCGGCGAACAGGCGCACCGCGGTGGCATCGGCGTCGATGCCTTCGTCGAAGCCCTGGTAGGCCATGTCGATGAAGGGCATCAGGCCGCGCTCCTTCACCAGGTCCACCACCTGCTGCCACTGCTCGGCGTTCAGATCCACGCCGGTGGGGTTGTGGCAGCACGCGTGCAGCAGCACCACGGTGCCGGGTTCGAGCTTGCCCAGATCAGCGAGCATGCCGGCGAAATCTAGGCCGTGCGTGGCGGCGTCGTAATAGGCGTATTCAACCACCTCGAAGCCGGCGAAGCCGAACACCACGCGATGGTTCTCCCAGCTCGGGTTGCTGATGGCGATCTTCGCCTTCGGCAGGATCTGCTTGAGCAGGTCGGCACCGATGCGCAGCGCGCCGCTGCCGCCCACGGTCTGCGAGGTGGCGACACGGCCGGCGGCGAGCAGCGGCGAGTCCTCGCCGAACACCAGCTTCTGCGTGGCCGTGTTGTATGCCGGCATGCCGTCGATGGGCAGGTAACCGCGCGGCTTGGCTTCCAGCGCCAGCTTTTTCTCTACCTCGCTCACGGCGCGCAGCAGCGGGATGCGGCCCTGCTCGTCGTAATAGATGCCTACGCCCAGGTTCACCTTGTTGGGGCGCGTGTCGGCAACGAAGGCCTCGGTGAGTCCCAGGATCGGATCGCCCGGGGTCATTTCAACGGATGCAAAGAGAGAC
>Ga0209759_1001683_pt1 | contig 11529 bp, 8 predicted proteins | sample AraplaCL_Col_mMS_FD_184261 | JGI IMG/M metagenome (GOLD analysis project Ga0209759, IMG submission 184261) | Arabidopsis root microbial communities from the University of North Carolina, USA - plate scrape CL_Col_mMS (SPAdes) (version 2) | ecosystem: Host-associated > Plants > Roots >...
ACCAGGGCGTGATCGACCCGCTGGGCGGCATCAACACCTTGTGGCCGCTGTTCGGCATCTCCAACCAGATGCTCGCCGGTATCGCGCTGATGCTCGGCACCGTCGTGCTGATCAAGATGAAACGCGAGCGCTACATCTGGGTCACCTTGCTGCCGGCCGCCTGGTTGCTGATCTGCACCACCACCGCCGGCTTCATCAAGCTGTTCGACGCCAACCCGGCCATCGGTTTCCTTTCCCTGGCGAAGAAATACAGCGTAGCGTTGGAAGCCGGGCAGGTGATTGCCCCGGCCAAGGACATCGACCAGATGCAGCACGTGATTTTCAACGCCTATACCAACGCGGCCCTGACGGCGCTGTTCCTGTTCGTGGTCTTCAGTGTGCTGTTCTATGCGATCAAGGTCGGTGTCTCGGCCTGGGGCAACAAGCAACGCACCGACAAGGAAACCCCGTTCCAGGCCGTGCCTGAAGCGTAAGAGAGGAATGCGGACATGTTCAACGACCTGAGTCGTCTCGGTAAATACCTCGGTCAGGCCGCGCGCCTGATGGTCGGCATGCCCGACTACGACACCTACGTCGAGCATATGCAGACCAAGCACCCGGACAAGCCGGTCATGACGTACGAGGCGTTCTTCCGGGAACGTCAGGAAGCCCGTTATGGCGGCAAGGGCGGACCGAAGTGCTGTTGATCCAGGCCGGGCTCCCTTGAGGGAGTCCTGTGTCCTTCACGGCTGAACACCGTCACTGTGGGAGCCGGCTTGCCGGCGATGGCGATCTTTCGGACGCTATCGCCAGCAAGCCGGCTCCCACAATTTTTTAGCGTATGGGAGATCTTTGTTTGTCAGTTCCTATTCCAGTGACCGTCCTGAGCGGTTTCCTCGGCGCCGGCAAGACCACGCTGTTGCGCCATCTGCTCAAGGCCGAGCACGGCCTGAAAATCGCCGTGATCGAGAACGAATTCAGCGATGCCGGGATCGACACCCAACTGCTCGGCACCGAGCCGGTGCAGGTGATGACCCTGGCCAACGGCTGCGTCTGCTGCACCATCCACACCGACCTGACCAAGGCCCTGTACCTGCTGCTGGAGCGCCTGGACAGCGGTGAAATCGCCTTCGACCGGTTGGTGATCGAGTGCACCGGACTGGCCGACCCGGCCCCGGTGGCGCAGACCTTTTTCATCGACGAGGAATTGCGCGAGCGTTACCTGCTCGACGGCATCATCACCCTGGTGGACGCCGCCCATGCCGAGCAGCACCTGACCCAGGCCATCGCCCAGGCGCAGATCGGTTTTGCCGACCGGCTGCTGGTGAGCAAGCGTGACCTGGTGGATGAGGCGAGCTTTACCGCGCTGAGCGAACGACTGACCCGGATCAACCGCCGGGCACCGATCCGCATCGTCGAGCACGGCACCATCGACCTGGCCGAACTGCTGGATGTGCGTGGTTTCAACCTCAATGCCGACCTGGGCGGCGGCTTGAGTTTGCGCCCCGTCAGCAAGGCGCCGTCCATTGACCGTATTTCCAGCCTGGTGCTGCGCACCGATCAGCCGCTGGATATCGACAAGCTCAGTGAGTTCATGAACGAACTGCTGGAAGAGCACGGCAAACAGTTGCTGCGCTACAAGGGCGTGCTGAACATCGCGGGAGAGCCGCGCCGCATGGTGTTCCAGGGTGTACTCAAGTTGTACGGTTTCGACTGGGACAGCGAGTGGGAAGAAGGCGCGGCACGGGAGAGCGTGATGGTGTTCATTGCCGACGAGCTGCCGGAAGAGAAGATCCGCGAGGGATTTGCCCGAATGGCAGCGGGTTGATGGCAAGCCTGCGGTTTTAGAAGCAGCGCACCGTTCCAGCCTGGAGATACTTGCGGGCCATTTTCACTTCCGCCGCCTGCGCCGTGGCGGCGAGCATTTTTTCGTAGGCGACTTCGACGCCTTGCGGTGCCTGGGGCGAAGGGGTGAGGGCAAAGCAGTTGTACTCGGTATCCGTGTTATCCGTGGTGGTTTGTGCGTGTACGGCGGTGCTGGACAGGATGCCGAACACGGCCAGGGTGGCGCCTCGGATCATGGCTTTGATCATGGCTGAAACCTCGTTTTGAATGAGGTATCAGCATGTTCTTTGCGCGTCGATGGCAGTATTGGCAAAAGCCGCCGGTGACGGAAAGGCGTTTCCGTCCTTGTGCGTGGAACCTGATGTTTCCTTAACAGAACAGCATGACGGCAAGCCGATCCAGATAATCGCTCATCCGCTCGATGGCCGCCCTGGCATTGCCGTTCTCCAGGGCATTGACGATGGCCTCACGGGCTCGCCAATCCTCGAGGCGTGTCGAATGTTGCGCCAGGGCCAATCCGGTCAAGGGCACCAGTGCGCCGAGAAAGTTCGCCAGGGGCGCATTGCCGGCCATCCTGGCCAACTCCAGGTGAAATTCGCCACCCAATCTTGTCGCGGTGCTCCGCCGGCCACCTTCAGTGCTCTGGCGCTCCCGGGCGACCAGCGCGCGTAGCGGTTCGAACGTCAGGCCGGCGGCCCTGGCACAGGCCAGCGGGATAACGCTGGTTTCGGCCAGTCGCCGGGCTTGCAGGGTCTGGCGGATCTGTTCGGCATCCGGTTCGGCAACCCGCGCTCTCTGGTTCGGGCGGGTGACAATGACCTGCTGTCGCGCCAGGCGGGTCATCACCCGGCGTACCTGGCTGCGGCCCGCGCCATAGGCCCGGATCAAGGCGTCTTCGCTCAAGCCGTCGGCAAACTGGCGCTCGAGAATGTCTTCGAACACCTGGGCATAGAGCGTCTCGGCGCAGCAGGCGGGGCCCAGGGGCTGCGCGAAAGCATGCCGGGCGGTGAAGGGCAGGGGTGTCGCAACGCTGTTCATATCCGGTCTCCCCTTGGCGGGTGGGTTATTGCTCGGTACTGCCCAGATGATCGTCCGGGATCGTCAGTTCGATGCCCATGCGCAGACCCTCCTGGAGGATGTGCCGACGCATTTGCGCGCTGGCCAGCGCGCTGTTCTTGTCGCGGATGGCGCGCACCACGGCTTCATTTTCCTGCAGGCGTTCGGCCAGGTGTTGTGGTGAGTTGCGCAGGACCTCGGCGCTCTGCTTGAGGGCATTGCTGGTCTGCTGCACCACGTTCTGGAAAATCGGATTGGAGGTCAGGGCGAACAGCGCTTCATGGAAGGCGATATAGGCGTTCATCCCGGCTTCGCTGTCGTTGGACTCCAGGGCTTCACGCATGTCCATCAGGGTCAGGCGCAACTGGCCGACCTCCGTGCTGCTGATGGACTGTGCCACCAGCCCGACGATAAACGGCTCCAGGGTGTAGCGCAGTTGCAGCACATCTTCGAGGCTGGCGTCGGCCACGCCGCTGTGGGTGGCGGCGGTTTCGCTGGGTGCGGCGTCGAGCACCACCACCCCTTTGCCCGGCATCGAGCGCACCAGGCCGAGGGTTTCCAGGACGGTCACCGCTTCGCGCAGGCTGGGGCGGCTGATGCCCAGTTGTTCGGCCAGTTCACGCTGGCCCGGCAGCATCTCGCCGGAGCGCCACTGCCCCCGGTCCAGGGCGGCCCTGAGTTTTTCTACCACTGAGTTGACGACGGTTGACGAGGTAATCACGGTTTGCTCCCTGTTGAAACGGTCAGGCCACGACCCGGGGCCGGCGAGGTTGTCGCGGGCCCGGGTCGGTACAAGTGCCCGTCCCTGGGCGTATCCCATCAGAACTCCTGCTGATGAGCCGGTGCCACCGGCTTTCTCGGTTGAAAGGCATAACCTTGCTGGCCATCGAGGACCTTGTTGGCGCGCTGGACATCGATGTCTTTTTCCCAACGGGCGATGGCGACGGTCGCCACGCAGTTGCCGATCAGGTTGGTCATGGCCCGGCCGATGCCCATGAACCAGTCGACCGCCAGCACCAGCACCAGCCCGACCACCGGGATCGCCGGGATGGCGGTCAGGGTGGCGGCCAGGATCACCAGGGCCGAACCGGGAATGCCGTGGGCGCCCTTGGAGGTGATCAGCGACACCAGCAGGATGGTCAGCAGGTCGGTCAGTGCCAGCGGTGTACCGGTGGCGTTGGCGATAAAGACGATGGCCAGGGTCAGGTAGATCGAGAAGCCGTCCAGGTTGAACGAGTAGCCCGTGGGGATCACCAGGCCGACCGTCGAGCTGCCGATGCCCAGGTGTTCGAGCTTGCGCATCACTTGCGGCAGGACGGCATCCGAGGAGGCGGTGCCCAGCACGATCAGCAGGTCTTCGCGCAGGTACTTGAGCAAGGGCAGGATCCGCAGGCCGGACAGGCGCATCACCAGGCCCAGGATCACCAGCACGAAGGTCAGGCAGGTCACGTAGAACAGCGCCACCAGGCTGCCCAGCTGGCGCAGCGACTCCAGGCCGTAGGTGCTGGTGGTGAAGGCGATGGCGCCGAACACCCCGAGCGGCGCCAGGCGCACGATCATGCCCATGATGCGGAAGATCACGTGGCTGAGCTCATTGATCAGCCGGGAGATACCCGACGCGGACTCGCCCACCAGGTTCAGGGCGCTGCCGAACAACACGGAGAACAGCAGCACCTGGAGGATGTTGTTGTCGGCAAAGGCGCCGATCACCGAGTTGGGAATCAGGTCCATCAGGAACTGCGAGGCCCCGCGCAGATGCTGGCCGCGGTCGGCGAGATCGCCCATGGCCGCCTTGGACAGTTGTTCCAGATGAATATTGGCGCCGCTGCCGACACCGGTGGAGAAGGCCAGGATCAACCCGATCAGCAGGGCGATGGTGGTCAGGATTTCGAAGTAGATCACCGATTTGAGGCCGATCCGTCCGACTTTCTTCAGGTCGCCGGCACCGGAGATGCCGCTGACCACCACGCAGAAGACGATCAACCCGATGAGCATCTTGATCAGCTTGATGAAGCCGTCGCCGAGGGGTTTGAGTTGGACGGAAAATTCGGGAAGGGTGAGTCCGCAGATGATGCCGAGCACCAGTCCAAGGACAACCTGAAGGAATATCGAACGCGAGCACCATCTGAGCATGACGAGGATCCTGGTCGGTGTTCCGTTATCCGGGCCGGGGCCGCAGACTTGGAACTTAATTGTTGTGGTCTTACCGGTATGTCCAGTGCGAGCTCAGTCTACGCCCGGTTTTTCCGGAATCACAAGGGGTTTTTCGCAAAATTGGTTGGACCGGTCTGACCAGTAATGCTGGTCCTGTAGGAGCTGGCTTGCCAGCGATGAGGCCCGCAAGTGCGATGCAAGCCTCTAGGCCGCCATCGCCGGCAAGCCGGCTCCCACAAAAATGGTGCTCTACCGCAAAGACACTGCTTGGCCACGAGAGCGACGGACGGACAATTTTCTCCAGGCGAAAAAAAGCCCGGTCATTGCTGACCGGGCTCTTGTGCTGCGGCGGGGTGCGGGCTGATTAAGCGCCGTAGACCGGCAGCTTGGCGCAGATGGCCTTGACCTTCGCACGAACGGCGTCGATCACCGCTTCGTTGTTCAGGTCAGCCAGGATGTCGCAGATCCAGCCGGCCAGTTCGCGGCATTCGGTTTCCTTGAAGCCACGGGTGGTGACGGCCGGGGTACCGAAACGCAGGCCGGAGGTGACGAACGGCGAGCGTGGGTCGTTCGGCACCGAGTTCTTGTTCACGGTGATGAAGGCCTTGCCCAGTGCGGCGTCGGCGTCTTTACCGGAGATGTCCTGCTTGATCAGCGAGAGCAGGAACAGGTGGTTCTGGGTACCGCCGGAGACCACGTCGAAACCGCGCTGGATGAACACTTCGGCCATGGCCTGGGCGTTCTTCACCACTTGTTGCTGGTACGCCTTGAACTCAGGCTGCAGCGCTTCCTTGAAGCAGATCGCCTTGGCTGCGATCACGTGCTCCAGCGGGCCACCCTGGGCGCCCGGGAAGACGGCGGAGTTCAGCTTCTTCTCGATTTCGGCGTTGGCACGGGCCAGGATCAGGCCGCCACGTGGACCGCGCAGGGTCTTGTGGGTGGTGGTGGTGACCACGTCGGCGAACGGTACCGGGTTCGGGTAGACGCCGGCGGCGACCAGACCGGCCACGTGAGCCATGTCGACGAACAGGTAGGCACCGACCTTGTCGGCGATGGCGCGGAAGCGCGGGAAATCCAGGAACTGCGAGTAGGCGGAGAAACCGGCCACGATCATTTTCGGCTTGTGCTCGACCGCCAGGCGCTCGACTTCGTCGTAGTCGATCAGGCCGTTGGCGTCGATGCCGTACTGCACGGCGTTGTACAGCTTGCCGGAGGAGGACACGCTGGCACCGTGGGTCAGGTGACCGCCGTGGGCCAGGCTCATGCCCAGGATGGTGTCGCCAGCCGACAGCAGGGCCAGGTAGACTGCGGCGTTGGCCTGGGAACCGGCGTGCGGCTGGACGTTGGCGTAATCGGCGCCGAACAGTTCCTTGGCGCGGTCGATGGCCAGCTGCTCAACCACGTCGACGTACTCGCAGCCGCCGTAGTAGCGCTTGCCCGGGTAGCCTTCGGCGTACTTGTTGGTCAGCACCGAGCCCTGGGCTTCCATCACCGCGGGGCTGGTGTAGTTTTCCGAGGCGATCAGCTCGATGTGCTCTTCCTGGCGCTGAGCTTCTTGCTCCATGGCGGCAAAGAGATCGGCGTCGTACTTGGCAATAGTCAAATCACGGCTGAACATGGCGGTCCTCAAGGATCGGGGGCAGAAAAGGAAAGCATTCTAACCCAATGGGTTTTATCTGGCATATGAAAGGGCATCATGTCGCAGATAAGCGGCATTCACTTGGGGGCGGCGGTGCCTGTTCCGGCCTCATCGCCAGCAAGCCGGCTCCTACAGGTCCGTGCTTCGCCGCAAGCTATCGTCGTGCCCGAAACCCTGTAGGAGCCGGCTTGCTGCGGGCGGCGTTCCGACGATGGCGTCAGGTCAGGCACCGCCGGACTTCAGTCGAACATGAACAGCGCATCATTGCTGAACTGCGCTTCAAAGCGATTGGCCGCCATCGGCCGGCCGAACAGGTAGCCCTGCACTTCGTCGCACCCATGTTCGCGCAGGAAATCGAGTTGCTCGTGGGTTTCCACGCCTTCGGCGATCACCGCCAGGTTCAGGCTGTGGGCCATGGCGATGATCGCCCGGGCGATCTGCGCGTCCTGTTCGCCCGACGGCAGGCCGTCGACGAAGGTGCGGTCGATCTTCAGCACGTCGATGGGGAACTGCTTGAGGTAGTTCAGCGACGAGTAGCCGGTGCCGAAGTCGTCCACCGCAATGCTCAGGCCGAGGTTCTTGAGGCCGTCGAGGATCAGCATGGCCTCGCTGACTTCGCGCATCAGGATACTTTCGGTCAGTTCCAGCTCCAGGCACGCCGGCGGCACCCCGGTGTCCTTGAGAATGGTGGCGATCCGCGTGCCCAACTGGCCGTCGGAGAACTGCCGCGCCGAGATGTTCACCGAGACCTTGGGCACCCGCACCTTGGCCAGGTGCCAGGCCTTGAGCTGGCGGCAGGCTTCGGCCAGCACCCAGTCACCGACATCCACCACCAGCCCCAGCTCTTCGAGCACCGGGATGAAATCCCCCGGCGGTACCAGCCCGCGCCGTGGGTGGCGCCAGCGCAGCAGGGCTTCGGCCCCGGTCAGGCGCTTGCCGTCGCCGCTGAACTGCGGTTGGTAGTACAGCACGAATTCGTTCTGCTCCAGGGCATGGCGCAGGTCGCTCTCCAATTCCAGGCGCTCCAGGGCGCTGGCGTTCATGTCGGCCTGGTAGAACTGGAAGTTGTTCTTGCCGCGCTCCTTGGCGTGGTACATCGCGGTGTCGGCGTTTTTCATCAACTGGCTGAGCTCGCTGCCATCCTGCGGGCTCAGGGCGATGCCGATACTGGCGGTGACGAAGAACTCGCGGCCTTCGAGCACGAACGGCGTCACCAGGCTGGTGAGAATCTGCTCGGCCACATGAATGGCCCGGTTCAAGGCCATTTCACGGGTGGCCCGTGGTTGCAGCAAGAGGGTGAACTCGTCGCCGCCCATGCGTGCCACGGTGTCGTCGTCGGCCACGCAGGCCAGCAGGCGGGTGGCCATTTCCTTGAGCATGCGGTCGCCGGCGGCGTGGCCCAGGGAGTCGTTGATCGGCTTGAAACGGTCGAGGTCGAGGAACATCAGCACTACCCAGGACTTCTGCCGCTCGGCCTGCTGCAGCGCGGTGTGCAGGCGGTCCTGGAACAGGGTGCGGTTGGGCAGGTGGGTCAGGGCGTCATAGTAGGCCAGGCGGTGAATGCGCTGTTCGCTGGCCTTGCGCTCGCTGATGTCGGTGAAGAAGCACACATAGCTCGCCAGGTCGCCTTCGTCGTCGAGCACCGCGGTGATGCCGACCCAGGCCGGGTAGTGCTCGCCGTTACGGCGCTTGAGCCAGACTTCACCCTCCCAGGTGTTGTGCTGTTCCAGTTGCTTGAGCACATAGCGCAGGTGGGCTTCCTGCTGGTCGTCGACGGTGAGCAGGTTCGGCAACTGGTCCAGCACATCGGCCGCGGCATAGCCGCTGACCCGGCTGAACGCCTCGTTGGCCTGGACGATGTAGCCGGCCGGGTCGGTGATCAGGATCGCCGAGGTCGAATGCTCGAAAACCGTGGCGGCCATGCGCAGGTCTTTTTCCGCGCGGCGCTGCTGGCTGATGTCACGGCCGATGCCGAGGATGCCCTCGAAGGCGCCGTGTTCGTCCCACACCAGCACCAGGCGTAGCTCGATGGGGATCTTGCGCCCGTCGGCCTTCAGGCAATCGAACAGGAACAGCTGGGTCTGTACCTGTTCGCGCAGCCTGGCCAGTTCCTCGGGTTTGTCCAGCGCCTTGCTGACCCGCTCCATCAACAGGTAGATGCCCGTGAGTTGCTGCGGGTTGGCAATAGCGGACTGCCAGCCATTCTGGAACACCCAGTCGACTTCATAGCCGAGCACGGCCAGGACCGACGGGCTGACGTAGTTCAGGTGCAGGTGGCTGTCGGTGGAGAAAATCACGTCGCTGATGCTTTCGGCGAGCATCCGGTAGCGTTTCTCGCTGTCGCGCAGGGACTCGCTGGCCTCGATCTGGTCGGTGACGTCCTTGGCCACGCCGATGATGCGTGTGACCTGGTCGTACTTGTCCCGGGCCAGGGCCTGCTCGCGGACCTCGAAACACCGCCAGTGCTCGTCGCGATGACGGAAGCGCAGCTGGCACTGGAGCAACTGGCTGTAACCGGCATGGCGCTGCTGCTGGCGCAGACGGTGATACTGCTCGGCGTCTTCGGGGTGCAGCAGGATCTCCCAGAAGTACTCGCCCATCTGGTGCAGCTCGGTCTTGTTGTAGCCCAGGGTCTGGCCCAGGTGGTGGTTGCTGAAGATCATCCGCTGGCTGATCACATCCTGCACATACAGGTGGTCCGGCACGGTACGGACCACGTCCGACCAGAAGCCCTCGCGTTCCAGCAACGACAGCTCGATCAGCTTGCGGCTGGTGATATCGGTGATGCTCAGGATCACCGAGGTATAGTCGCAAGGGTTTTCCGGCAGCCGCAGCACCAGCCACAGGTGCTGGTCCTGGCCTTGGCCGTCGCTGAGCTTGATCTCCAGTTCCAGCTGCTTCTGCTGGTTGAGCAGGGCTTCGACCAGCGGGTAGCCGATACCGGCGGCATTGCTCGGGCAACCCTCGATCAGGCAGCCCCAGGCGCTTTCGCGGGAGTCGACATTGAGCAGGCCCAGGGCCACCAGGTTGACCTCGGTGATCCGCAATTCCTGCAACAACAGCCGGCGGTGCTCGGGATCATGGGCGATCCAGAGCTTGAGCGATTCGCTGTCCTGCAGGCGATGCTGTTCGAGAAAGCCCGGCAGCCCGGACAGGTCGAGGACGCACAGGGCAACACCGGTCCCCTCGAAAATATCCTGGTAGCGCCGGCGTCCTTCAGTGACCTGGCGCTGGCGCCGTCGCATGTTGATCAGTGCCAGCACCGGCAGCAGCGACACCCCCAGCCCCAGCAGGCACTTGCCGATCAGGGCCGGGAGCAGGTCCTCGACCACCTTGCGCGGGTCGAACAGGCCGCGCAGTTGCCAGTCGCTGTTGGACAGCGGTGCCACCAGCACGCTGTTGGCTTCTTCGTCGGCTTTCAGCGGTGCCGGCGTGGGGGCGATGTCATCGTCGCGGCTGATCACCAGGTGGTTGTCGCGGTTCTCGATCAGCCAGCTGGCGCCGGGCGCCTGGTTGCCCGGGCGGGTGAGGTCCTGGAACAGTCGGGGCGACAGGCGCAGGACCCAGTAGCCATTACTCTCGCCGCTGACCTGTTGCAACAGCAGGTGAACGGCCGAGCCGTGGTCGTCATTGGTGAAGTAGTAGGCCTGTTTACGGTTGCTGTGCCTGACCTGGTCGGCGAGGAAGGCAGCATCCCGGCTGTCGGTGGCGCTGTCGCCGATCAGCCGGCCCTTGTCGTCGAGCAGGGCGATGCTTTGCAGGTCCGGCATCGACACGCGCACCCGGTCGAGCAAGGCCAGCAGTTCTTCGCGATTGTTGGGTTTCTCGAAGATCGGTAGCAGATTGAGGGCGATCTGCGCATTGAGCGCCATGTTCAGGCTGACGCGCTCCGCCATGTCGGCGCTCGAGTCGATGCTGTTCTGGCGTTGCAACTGGCGGGTTTGCTGGAATTGATCGATCAGTTGCCAAAACAGCAGGGCGAGCAGGAACAGCACCAGCGTGGCCAGCATGCCTTTGAGTGTCCCACGCAGGGGCGGAGCCGAAGCTGGGCTGGCTGCACGCGCGGACGATGGCGGATTGGCGTTGGTCAAACTGTGATCCTGCGGTTGGGCTGGATTGGCGCGACATGCACTATAAGCCGGACGCCCGAAGGGCGGCTAGCATGCCTTGAGTTGTGGCAAAGTGCCAGACCCGTTCGACCGAGCGGTTTGCCCTGTCTGTCGCATTCAGGTAGTTTTACCGGTTACGCGCCAGCAATTCACGCTCCCTATTCAAAGGTGTCGACCGGTGTGGCCATGAATTGACCTCTTGGCTGTCCACGGGTCCTGTTCACTGCGGGTACCGCTCGCGCCCTTATTCATCCGTCACTGACGCTAGGTTCTCCATGGCTCAATACGTCTTCACCATGCATCGGCTGAGCAAAGTTGTTCCGCCGAAGCGGGAAATCCTGAAAAACATCTCCCTGTCGTTTTTCCCGGGCGCCAAGATCGGCGTGCTCGGCTTGAACGGTTCGGGTAAATCCACCTTGCTGAAAATCATGGCGGGTGTCGACACCGAATTCGACGGTGAAGCCCGGCCGATGCCCGAGCTGAATGTCGGCTACCTGCCCCAGGAGCCTCAGCTCGATCCGAGCAAGACCGTGCGTGAAGTGGTCGAGGAAGCGGTCAGCGTGATCAAGGACGCCCAGGCCCGCCTGGATGAAGTCTACGCCGCCTACGCCGATCCGGACGCCGATTTCGACAAGCTGGCCGCCGAACAGGCCAAGCTCGAGGCGATCCTGCAGGCCAGCGACGGTCACAACCTGGAGCGCCAGCTGGAAGTCGCCGCCGATGCGCTGCGCCTGCCGGCCTGGGAGG
>Ga0209759_1001685_pt1 | contig 11497 bp, 10 predicted proteins | sample AraplaCL_Col_mMS_FD_184261 | JGI IMG/M metagenome (GOLD analysis project Ga0209759, IMG submission 184261) | Arabidopsis root microbial communities from the University of North Carolina, USA - plate scrape CL_Col_mMS (SPAdes) (version 2) | ecosystem: Host-associated > Plants > Roots >...
CCCGCCCACGTCACAGCTAAAGGACCCCAAACATGAAAATGCAGATTCTTGTGGCCGCGATTGCTTGTACCGTCAGCGTCACCAGTTTCGCCAGTGAGCAATCGCCCCCGGTAACCCGCGCACAAGTCGCCTCCGAACTCGAGGCACTCCATCGCGCCGGATACTCCCCCCAAGACTGGGTGCACTACCCCGAAAACATCCAGGCTGCAGAACGGCACGTCCGGGCGCAACGTGTTGACGCTCAGGAAAAAAGCGACCACTGACTACCGGAAGTCACAGCGCGACACCACTTGTGATTGATTCGTTCCAGAAAGTGCCTTATTGAAAAAGCAATGGCGGGCTCTGAAAATTTCAGAGCCCGCCTATTTTTTCACCGACCGCTCAAACTTCCTGGAGCCGGCGCGATTTTTCGAACCGCAATGCATATCCCATCGCTACGCAGGCAATCGCCAGCAAGATTGCAATGAAATAAAAGGCATTGCTCATGCTGCCCGTGTAAGTCTTGATGAGCCCGACGAGATACGGAGTGATAGTTCCGCTCGAGACACCGATGCTGCTAACCAGAGCGATACTTGCCGCCGCATTCGGACCGCGGAAGAACGTCGCAGGAACAGACCAGAAGATTGGGTGTGCGGCATACACCAGTACGGCAGCAACTGTCAGAAACGCCATCGATACGCTGAAGCCGATACCGTGTGACGTCAACAGAGAAAGTGCCACCGCAGCACCCACCGCACACAAGATGAAGTGCCACTTCCGCTCGTTACGCCGGTCCGAGTGCTTGGCGATAACAATGACACCGACCGCGCCGATTGCGTTTGGAATCGCCGAATACAGACTGATTTGAACGATATCGCTAACACCGAATTCCTTAATCATTGTCGGCATCCAGAACAGCAGCAGCAGAATAGCGGACGTTAGACAGAAATACACGAAGGCGAACAAGTACACATAGGGGTTACCCAACGCTGCGACTAACGAATGGCTGTGCCCGGTCCGCTTGTCTTCACGTGCCAGCACGTCCGCCAGATGACGCTTTTCGTTGACAGACAGCCACGAGGCTGTCGACGGATTGTCCTTGAGACAATAGAAGGCAATAACGCCCAGCAGGATGGCCGGTGCGCCCTCAATCGCAAGCATCCACTGCCAGCCGTGAATGCCCATGACCCCGTCCATGCCTCGCATAATCCCGCCCGATACCAGACCACCCAGCACGCCAGCCACAGCGACGCCTGCATAGAAAATCGACAGGGCGCCAGCGCGACGCCGCGCCGGGAACCAAAAGGTCAGGTAGAAAACGATGCCAGGGAAGAAGCCGGCTTCAAACACCCCAAGCAGAAATCGAAGGACGTAGAACTGCGACGTGCCGGAGACGAACACCATCAACACTGACGCCGCGCCCCACAACAGCATGATGCGAGCAAACGTCTTTCTGGCACCGAATCGATGCAGCAGCATGTTACTCGGCACTTCAAAGAGCACGTAACCGCAGAAGAAGAAAACCGCGCCGAGGCTGTACATCGCGTCAGTCAACGACAGGTCGTGCTTCATCTGCAGCTGCGCGAAGCCGATGTTATTGCGGTCCAGAATGGCGATGACGTAGCAAAAAAACAAAAAGGGAATGATTCGCAACGTCACCTTGCGAAAAAGACGGTCGTCCGCGGTATCGTCGGAAACAGGGCCAGACGATACGGGGCTTGTGCGAACCGAACTCGACGTTGTCATCAGTAAACTCCACAGCGCAGTTGTTTTCCATGCGGCGCCGCTTCTGATGAAGGTCAATGCGTCATCTGACTGGCCGCCGCAACACTCGGAAGGCAACCGCAACATCACGCGTCGGCCCCCTTTGATTACATATTAGCGCAGTGATTCGCATATATATAATCCTCGTTTCTACCTAGTGCGAGGCGCCGTCGTGCCCGGAGGCACCTCGCACACAGGAAATTTCCACAGACAATGTTCAGTCCAAAAACCCGCAGTCTTGCCGCCCTTAGAAGTAATGCATCATGCCGAAGTAGCCACCCTGCTGGTGATGGCCCGGCAGCGGCAGCGAATCCGCGGTTTCGACGGGAAAGTTTGCGTTCCCTCCGTTGAACATTGCCCCGAACGTTGCATACAGGAAGGTGCGCTTTGACAGGTTGTAGGTCGTACCAATGACCCCAAGATTCCCGCTGCCACCGCCGTGATTTGCGTTACCGTGATACCAACCAGCCTGGAAAGCCAGCGCTGCATTGACCTGATAGGTTGCGCCCAGCCACTCCTGCTCATTTCGCGTAACCCCAGTCGGATTGTCCGCACTGACGACCGTATCGTGTCCCGATGAGACCAGTGCCTGGTAGCCGGTGTAGAACTTCAATCCACCGAACTGGTACGTGCCACCAATCATGTATTCGCGCGATGCTGCGTACGGGTCTGAGAATTTCCCGTGTGCATCACGAATTTCCTCGTAGACCCCGAATGCGTTGAAACCACCCAGGGAGTAGGTGGCACTCCCGCTAAACTGGCGACTCCCGCGGAAATTCCCTGCCTGATTCCCGAAACCATTCTGAAGTCGGAAAGAGAAGCCTGCCCATTTCGGCGAGTTATAGGTCAAGGTATTTGAACGCGAACCCCACGCGCGACCCTTGGCAAAGTTTGCGATACCGGTCACCTGCTCTCCGAACGGGTCAAGATAATATCCCGTCTCATCGGTGAGACTCATTATCTGACCTGCCCACAAGCTTCCCCATTCGTCCTTGCCAAGCCCCACGTAGGCGTATCGGTTGAACAGGCTTTGTCCCGGCAACTGCCCCGTTCCCGCGGTGAACATGCTTTCAAGTTTGAATTCCGCATGGAAGCCTCCTCCAAGGTCCTCTTTGCCAGTCAGACCCCACCAGCTGATACCGTACTGGTTGCTGCCGAAACGATAGTTGTTCTTCGATTGACCGTCCGGCGTCGCCACATTCGTGACGAAATCGAGTCCCGATGCAACTCGGCCATAGAGCGTGACGCTGCTCTGCGCATGAGCACTGCATACTCCGGCGGACACAAGGATGCCAAAAATCACCTTTCTATACATTTCGTTATCCTTAACGTAAAAATCTCCAAAAATTGCATCCCGGTCTCTAGCGGGCCGGTGCAATCAACTCGCTAACCCAACTTCAAAGACTCACATCACACCTTCGATACACAGCCAGGCCTCAGGAAGAAACCTGGCGTGCTCTTTTCTCTCAGTTCTTGATAGTGCGGAAGGTGCGCAGTGCCGTAGGCAGATAACGAACGGTGGTGGCAAGCAGAATCGCACACGCCTGTACGAGAAGCTGCACCGACGTTCCAGCTCCGAGCGCAAGTACCATCTGGCCCAGCTGTGCCATGAACAATGCGGCAACGGCACTCGCGATGACGCTCCCCTTGCCACCCGTGAACGGTGTACCACCGACGACGACGGCCGCGATTGCAGGCATCAGGTAATCGTTACCCGAAGACTGCGAAGCACTTCCGATGAACCCGGCAAGCAGCATTCCGGCCGCCGAGAAGCAAACGGCTGAGGCGACGTACGCGCCAATCTGATACTTGAGCACGCGAACCCCGGCAGCATCTGCTGCGCGCGGATTGACACCAACGGCGACAAATCTCCGGCCAACGGCGGTTTTTCGGGTAATAACCCAGGCTGTAACCACGAACGCGAACGCAAACAGCACGTTTGCCGGCAGCCCTAACACCTGGGCGTGCGAGATTGTCTGCATGATGGGCGGCACGTTGACTGGGACGTTGCCGGTGAGTGAACGGACAGCACCGATGAGCAGCGCGTTCACGGCAAGCGTCGCAACGAGCGGTGTTATCGCCAGTCGCGAAACCAGCGCACCATTGAGCATTCCTACGACCGCTCCAACGCATACCGTAAATACTGCGGCAAGAACTATCGAGTCGAATCCGAAGCCCGTTCTCGCCATCAGAACGCCCGCGAGAGACACCATGCCAGTGGCCGACATGTCGAGACCACGTTGCTGTATAACAAGTGTTTGGCCTGTGGCAACAATGGCCAGAATCCCTGCGAACGGCAACATTGCGAGGATGGAACCTCGCGTCATCGTGCCTGGCGCCACGACGGCGCTGATTGCAAACAGAACGACCAGCCCAATCCAAATCCATGAGAACTCCCCCATGGCTGGAATCGCCTTCGGACGTGGCAACTGTGCCGACGGACGAGTAAGATGCTGAACCGCTTCAGCGCGACTTTGAGTCGAAAAGTTTCTCATTTTGCCACCGCCATTTCTCTGCTCTTGGAATAAAGGGCCACCGACGCGAGAATCATCCCGCCCAGCAGATACGACTGCCACGAATCGCCGAGGTCAAGGAACGAGGTGACGACGTTGACCTGCGTGATAAGCAATGCACCCAGCAGTGCGCCTACAAACGAGCCACGACCGCCGAACAGGCTCGCACCGCCAATCACTACTGCTGCCACGCTCGCAAGCGTGTAGTTGATGCCCGCGCTCGGGTCGCCCGAGCCGACTTGGGCCATCATGGGAATTGCGGCGATGCCGGCAAGCAGAGAACAGCCAACGTAGGCGGTGAGCAGCGTCACATGCGGGCGCACCCCGGCCATCCGTGCAGCTTCAGCACGCGACCCCACTCCGCGGAATGCCAGACCAAGCCTCGTCCGAAAGAGGCCAAACTCAAGTGCCAGCGCGATGATGGCGGCGAGAATCGCGATGACGGGGACAAATCCCAACTGCGTGCCAATTCCGTCAACGATGGAATCCGCGATGAGACCGCCTGGGATGGGACGCAAGAGTAGCGAGACTGCCTGAAGGGCCATATATGTGGCTAACGTCGCGACCATCGGATGAAGGCGGAATGGGTCGACAAGCAGCCAATTGATGAACCCCACGGCTACCGCCACGGCAAAAACAATCACCCAGCCTTCTAGTTGATGGCCAAACGTCGCACCATCGTTCAGGAAGAACGACTGGATGACAACCATCAATCCCATCAACGGGCCGACCGACAGGTCGATACCTCCGACTAGCATTAGAGCCTGCTGTCCATATGAGACGATTGCCAGTGTGGCGACAAGCGCAAGCATCCCGCCGAGGTTGCGAGTCGAAAGATAGGTTTCGTTGACGTGCGTCGCGTAAATCCCGAGCACAGAAATCACGAGCGCAAGCATCACAAGAGGTGCCCAATCCCCTGCCGCCCATTTCCAGAACCCTGAAATACTGGCTGAACCTCTTTCGCGCTCAGTGGTCGCGGTCAAAACCGCCGACGTGATGTTGTTTTCGCTGACGGCGTCATCGCGCAGTTCCTTCACGATGTGTCCGCGCGAGAAAATCAGGACTCGGTCGCACAGCCCGGCGACTTCAAGTGAATCCGACGACACCACAATGACTGCCGTACCAGCAGCAGCCGCTTCACGGAGCACCTTATAAATCTCCATCCGCGCACCGATGTCTACCCCTTGGGTCGGCTCGTCCACGAGCAGCACCTTTGGCTTGCTTGCGAGCACGCTGGACAGAACCAGCTTCTGCTGATTGCCCCCTGAGAGCGAGCGGATGGGTGTCTCAATGGTTGGTGTCTTGACAGCGAAGCTTGACACGGCCTCCCCTGCACGACGCCCTTCGCTCCGTGGACGCACAAGTCCTCGGACCGTGTCAAATGACAGGCTACGAATCGAAAAATTCTCGCGGACCGAGAGGTCGCCAAAGATGCCCTCGCGATGACGGTCACCTGGCAGATAGCGCACATCGCTGCGCGTTGCCGCTTGGGAGTGTTTGAGCGATGCGCTGTTGCCGTTGACGGTCACGCTTCCCTTGCTTTTGTTCAACCCCGCAAGTGCCCGCATGAATTCGCGTTGACCATTGCCGTCAATGCCGGCGAGTCCAACAATTTCGCCCTTCTTGACCTGCAACGAGACGTCCGAGAATCCGGCACCTCTCAAGCCGACAACATCCAGCACGACCTCGGCCCGGCGAGCCTTTGACTTCGGAGGAAACTCGCGGTCGAGCGCCCCACCCACGATGAGTTCGACAATCTGCTGCTCACTCAGATTCGAGGCATCGTAGGTGCCTTGTCCCTGGCCATCACGAAGTACAGTGAGGCGGTCGGCAATCTGCTGCACCTCGCGAATCCGGTGCGAGATGTACACGACCGCGCAGCCACCCGCCGTCACCTTTCGAATTCGCTCAAACAAGCGCTCGACGTCTTCAGCGAGCAGGTGTTCCGTGGGCTCATCGAGAACCAGGACTCTCGGCTTTGTCGCCAGCGCCTTCACAATTTCAACAATGAATCGCTGCTCCGGATTCAGGCTGACCACTCGTTCCGATGCATCAATGGCAACGTCGTCGCTCCATTGCTCCAGAAGACGTTGCGCCCATGATGTCGTGCGCATAAGTGATGGGCGCTGCGCTTCCGATACACCAAGATACAGGTTCTCGGCGACTGTCAAATCCGGCATCAAGGCTGGCTCTTGGCGAACGATGGCAAGCCCGAGTGTGCGTGCCTTTTCAGTGTCGCCCTTGGTCTCGACGCCATGGATGACAACCCGTCCTTCTTCGGGGACCAAGGCGCCCGAAGCAACCGCCATCAGGGTAGATTTTCCGGCGCCGTTTTCGCCGACCAGCCCGTGTACTTCACCAACGGCGACTTCAAACGTGACATCGTCCAGTGCTTTCACACCTGGGAAGACCTTCGTCACATGGTCAACCTGCAGTGCAATCTTTCGTTCCATTTTCGTCTCCTGCCTTCCTGATTTACCCGCGATGCGAATGCTGTGCTGTGCACTTGATACGCACGGGAGCGTCTGCGTCGACCCTCAAGGTCTTTGGTTCGCCTGCTGTCTGATTTTTTGTTTGCAGGCGTACCGGTCACTCCGAATCCACATCCGCCGATTCGAGTAGCTCGGAGTACGTCGGATAGTCGGCATATCCCTTTTCGTTGCCGGTATAGAGCGTCGGCATGTCGACCGGACTCAACGGCCATCCATTACGGAAGCGCTCTACGAGGTCGGGGTTCGAAACATATGGTCGCCCATAGCCAGCGAGGTCCGTCAGGCCCAATTCGACAAGTTCTTCGCCCGCGTCCTGGTCGAGAGCGCCTGTGAGAATCAAGGTGCCTGTATAGGCGTCACGGAATTTGCCAAGGAATTCCCGGCCGATTCCCACGCCGATAAACGCTGTCTGGTCGCTGAGATGTACATATGCAAGGTTTCGCTTGCTCAATTCGTTAGCCAGCGTCAGCCAGGTGTTCTCTTCATCGTCGAATGGCTGCATGTCATACAGTCGACCGAACGGTGACAGGCGAATGCCCACTCGTGTGCTGCCGATTTCTTTCGCGAGAGCGTCGACTGTTTCCAGCGTGAAACGAAGGCGGTTCATTGTGCTGCCGCCATACTCGTCAGTGCGCGTGTTGAGCGAGCCGTTGGCGAACTGGTCGAAGATGTACCCGTTTGCGCCGTGAATCTCCACGCCGTCAAAGCCGGCTCGCATTGACTCGACACCTGCCGTTACAAAGTCCGAGGTAATACGTGCAATTTCGCTCGTTTCGAGTGCGCGAGGCACGCTGGCCTGAACCGGACCGGGTTCCCCGCTCTCGTTGTATGCATAGCAGTTGCTGTTTTGCGCGGCGACGGCGACCGACGAAACCGGAGGTGCGCCATCCTGCTGCAAACTGACATGCGACATACGACCAACATGCCAAAGCTGGATGAACATCTTTCCATCCTCTTCGTGCACTGCCTTCGTAACCTGCTTCCAGCCATCAATCTGCTCGCGTGTGTAGATACCCGGCGTGTACAGATACCCTGTGCCTTCAGCCGAAATCTGCGAGCCCTCGCTGATAATCAATCCTGCACCGGCCCGTTGACGGTAATACAGGACCGTCTGTGCGTCAGGCACCGTGTTTTTTGCGCGGCATCGCGTCATCGGCGCCATGACGACGCGGTTTGCCAGCTTGGTACCAGCCATGTCGTAGGCTTCAAGTAGCGAGCTCATAACAATTCCTTCATTGGTTTCGGTTAAACACCTTTCCTCTCCGAACGTCATCCCGTATAACCGCAGTGAAGACGAAAACAGGTCGCATGCCCGCAGCAACTGGATGAACAACCGGAGAAAAACGGTAGCGACTGCTCACCAGCTTTCTTTTACGAACGGGTTCTTTACCCACCCATCCGTCCATGGGGCAGACTGTTGAACAACGCCAGTGATTTCTTCGAAGTACCACTTTCCATCGACTTTGATGAGCTTGTCTTTGTACTTGCCGGCGATAAAAACCGCCTCCCCTTGGGGCGAAGGCTCACTTGGTGCCATGGAGACGAAGCACACCAGGTAGAACGTAGCTGTTGCGTGACAACCGTCTTCGTCCACGTCAATCGCTGGTGAGACGATGTTATGCAACGCCCAGGTGATGTTCGCCGACAAGTTTCGACAGTGCTGCTTGATTTCTTCTCTGCCTTTCGCTTCGCCGCCGACTCCTTTGATGACCCAAAGGCCGTCGTCAACGAAAAGCGATGCGACGCCTTCCGGGTCATATCCGTTATCGAGATATTCGGCATACCTGGCCTTTAGATACTTGATAGCCTCGATATCTTCGAGTCGTGCCAAGCGCTGCTCCGTGCTGAATCTTGACCCTTCCATGACTACCTCCCTTAGCGAATAGCGGTCCGACAAAAATTGCATCCGTAACCTCGCCGTCAATTACGAGAAGCGAAGTCAAAACATGGCGAGCTTCAAATGACTTTGACGCGTGCAAAAGCGCCATTCATGCATAAGCCGTGGTTAATCTCGGCCGGACGCCTTGTGGTGGAAACACGCGCAGGCGCCGTCTTTGTGACGAAAGAAGGCGATTCTCAGCGGACCCACCAGTCGCAGTACTTCGACGGATACGTAACGCACACCGAAAGAGGTACGTCCGAACTCCGTGACCCGCAATGGTCTCGTCTTCGATGCTCCAAGCCATTTATCAACAAGCGTATGCAAGGATGTTTTCTCGATATCCATGGTCGTCACCTAATGTCGCGTATTACGAGAATTCCCGGTCCACTGAGGTTCAGCTGGACGAGGTGCGTCGGCGGGAGGCTGGAAAGTCCGAGAAATGGTCACGGTGGCCGACAGAAGCGAAAACCAAAGACTCCCGAGAGAGGCGCGAACTCCCATGGTGCGGAAAGTAGGGAACGCTCGTGAGCGGTTTCAATTTCGTCTCCTTATTTGCGAACTCGTATCCTGCAATGGCAGGTTGTCCGCTTTGTAACGAATGTACGAAACCTGACTCGACTGTTCGCGACTCGGCACGACAGATTTGATGGATTGAGCGCGCCAAATTGCGGCGCCCATGTGGGCTTTCAAGGAATCGGCGGACTCCATCCGTCAGCGAACTGTCAGCGGGCTCGACGTGTCTCCCTTCGCTTCGAGCCCCTTGTCTCTACGGCGCAGCCTTTTAAGCAACTACTTCACGCGTTCGCCGTCCGGGTTTGTTCGCATTGGAAATTGGATATATTCGAAGTAATTTGTAACTGTACAAGTTTCGCGGAATGAGACTCTGTCGCGAATAACCACCACGGGGCACGTCAAATCATGATTGAACAGTTCGATACGTCTTCGGTTTTGGTCCGTGAACGATTGGCCTATTACCACGACGTAATCTGCCGTCTTTACTGTCACGTCGACCTCCCCGCGTTCTCGGATTCTGGCGACGTTTTCCGAGCACGCGTCGTCCAAAAACCGATAGCGTCCATTGGTGTGGGAGACATTGCTGCGCCTGGCTTGCAATATGTGCGTACGACGAGTGACCTTAGCCGCACGCCAAGTGACGACTTCCTCGCGAGCCTGCTCGTTCAGGGCAGTGGCACACTTGAGCAAAGTGGTCGCCAAACGAAGCAAAAGGTCGGAGATATCGTTCTTTACGATACGGCGCGGGCCTTCAAATACAGCTTCTCCTCTGACTACCGCATCATTCTGCTGAAGATTCCCCGAAAGCAAATGCTCTGCCGACTGTCTGACGCCGAGCGCTTTACCGCAATCGCGCTGGATGGCCAATCGGCGATGGGCGCGCTCGCCGGTTCAGTCATCAGGGGCGCCGCAAATGTAGATAAGGAACTTGAGTCATGCGCCGCGTCCAAGTTGGCCGCCTCAGTCATCGATATCTTCGCGGCATCTGTCGAGACTGAATTTAATGGCATGAAAGGGATGCTCGAAAGACACGGAGGCGTACTCGAGCGTGCAAAGAGCTATATCGAAGCGAACCTGGGCGATTCAGAACTTGATGTCGAAATGGTCTCGAATGCCATCGGCGTGTCGAGACGCACTCTGAACAGGATATTTGCGGCTCAAGGAACAACGGCCGCGCGGTGGCTCTGGCAGAAGCGCCTCGAGGCAAGCCACACTTCGCTTACTGAGGGGCGTGCCCAGCACATTGCCGACGTCGCGGTTGCATGCGGTTTCAGCGATTTCTCACACTTCAGCAGAGCATTTAAGAAGACTTACGGCGTTGCGCCCAACACATTGGTAAAGCAGCGCGGTGCTTGAGTTCCTTGGAACTAGCTGATGCGATGTCGCAGTAACGTTTGCCCTGCGACATCTCACCGTGATAGGTTCGCTTATCTAATCAAGACGCGCGCAAATAAAAAGATGGCATCCGTGGCTTGCGGACGCCATGAAAGTGCCGCAGGAGTACGGCACTGAACGAACATCGTACTCAAGTCTTGTCGTAGCCGCCGTCTACCATCAATGTCGTACCGTTACAGCCACTAGACAGGTCTGAAAGAAAGAATGCGACCGCATTTGCCACTTCGTCAGGCCGAATAAGCCGTCCGATAGGAACCTGTTGCATCCATGTGGCGACCATTTCCGGCACCTCATTCGCAATTCTTTCAATCATCGGAGTTTCCGTGCGACCCGGTCCTACGGCATTCACGCGGATTCCATCGCTCGCCCATTCCACTCCGAGCAACGCTGCAAGGTGCTCGACGGCCGCCTTCGTAGCTCCGTAGGCGGCGCATTTCTCCGGTCTGACAACCGTGCGAGCCGCTATTGAGGAAATCAGGACAACGCTGCCTCCGCGCTCACGCATGTGACGAGCGAACGATTGCGCTGTAAAGAATGCGCCGTCGAGATTGATGGACATCGTCTGACGCCACGAAGCCTCGTTGTATGCAAAGGCCTCTGACATAACCGCGATGCCAGCATTGGCCACAACCCCGTCGACACCGCCATAGCGACGAACCACGTCGCCCGCGGCCTGCGTCAGCGACTCGGCGCTCGTGACGTCGATAGGCAGAAAATGAACCATCCCGCGACCAGCGTCCACTTCTGCGGCCAATCGTTCGCCATCGCTCGAAACCAGGTCCATCATAATGACCCGGCTACCCGAGGCCGCCAAACAACGAACCGTGGCAAGGCCGATGCCTCCCGCGCCACCAGTAATAACAATCGTCTTGTTACGCAGTCCCTCCATGCTACGAGTCTCCTTTTATAGATGACTACATGAAGCGTGGCCCCCCCCCCTACCGGGCGCAAGTAAGCGT
>Ga0209759_1001687_pt1 | contig 11491 bp, 8 predicted proteins | sample AraplaCL_Col_mMS_FD_184261 | JGI IMG/M metagenome (GOLD analysis project Ga0209759, IMG submission 184261) | Arabidopsis root microbial communities from the University of North Carolina, USA - plate scrape CL_Col_mMS (SPAdes) (version 2) | ecosystem: Host-associated > Plants > Roots >...
TAACGGAGACCCCGGATGAAAACGCTTTGGCAGAACTGTCACGTTGCAAGCATGGCGCAAGGCAGCTACTCGATCATCGAGGACGCCGCCATCGTGACCGTGGCGTCGAAGATCGAGTGGATCGGCCCGCGCGCCGAACTGCCGGCTGCGGATTATCCACAGGTCAATGACCTGGAAGGCGCCTGGGTCACCCCGGGGCTGATCGATTGCCACACCCACACGGTGTTCGGCGGCAACCGCAGCGGCGAATTCGAGCAGCGCCTGCAAGGCGTGAGTTATGCCGAGATCGCCGCCGCCGGTGGCGGTATTGCCAGCACGGTGCGGGCGACCCGTGCCGCGAGCGAGGACGAACTGTTCGCCAGCGCCCGGCAACGCCTGACCTGCCTGCTGCGCGACGGTGTGACCAGTGTCGAGATCAAGTCCGGCTACGGCCTGGACCTGGACAGCGAGCGCAAGATCCTCAAGGTGATTCGCCGCCTGGGCGCCGAGCTGCCGGTCAGCGTGCGCAGCACCTGCCTGGCGGCCCATGCCTTGCCACCGGAATATGCCGGGCGGGCCGACGACTACATCGAGCATATCTGCGCCGAGATGCTCCCGGCCCTGGCCGCCGAAGGCCTGGTGGATGCGGTGGATGCCTTCTGCGAATACCTGGCGTTTTCCCCGGCCCAGGTCGAGCGGGTGTTCAAGGTCGCGCAACAACTGGGCTTGCCGGTGAAGCTGCATGCCGAGCAGCTTTCGTCGTTGCACGGTTCCAGCCTGGCGGCGCGTTACCAGGCGCTGTCGGCGGACCATCTGGAATTCATGACCGAGGAGGATGCCATCGCCATGGCCGCCTCCGGTACCGTCGCGGTGCTGCTGCCGGGGGCGTTCTACTTCCTGCGCGAAACCCAGTTGCCGCCGATGGAGGCCTTGCGCAAGCACGGCGTGAAGATCGCCATCGCCAGCGACCTCAACCCCGGCACCTCGCCGGCGCTGTCGCTGCGCCTGATGTTGAACATGGCCTGCACCCTGTTCCGCATGACCCCGGAAGAAGCCCTGGCCGGGGTCACCCAGCATGCCGCCACGGCGCTGGGCATGGGCGCCACCCACGGTTCGCTGGAAGTCGGCAAGTTCGCGGATTTCGTCGCCTGGCGGATCGAACGTCCGGCGGACCTGGCCTACTGGCTGGGTGGTGACCTGGGCAAGCGCGTGGTGCGCCATGGTGTCGAAGTATTGATCTAGGAGACTGTCCTGTGGATAACGTTCTGAGCTTCAAACAAGGTCGCGTGCCGCTGTTGATCAGCATGCCTCATGCCGGGGTGCAACTGACCCCGGCGGTCAAGGCCGGGTTGATCCCCGAGGCGCAAAGCCTGCCGGACACCGACTGGCACATCCCGCGGCTCTATGATTTTGCCGCCGAGCTGGGGGCCAGCACCCTGGCCGCCGGTTACTCGCGGTTTGTCATCGACCTGAACCGGCCGTCCGATGACAAGCCGATGTATGTCGGGGCCACCACCGGTCTGTACCCGGCGACCCTGTTCGACGGTGTGCCGCTGTTCGTCGAGGGACAGGAACCGTCGGCCGCGGAGCGGGCCAACTACCTGGAGCAGGTCTGGACCCCGTATCACCAGACCCTGCAGCAGGAACTGGCGCGGCTCAAGGCCGAGTTCGGCTATGCCTTGCTGTTCGACGCCCACTCGATCCGCTCGGTGATCCCGCACCTGTTCGACGGCAAGCTGCCGGATTTCAACCTGGGCACCTTCAACGGCGCCAGCTGCGATCCGCAACTGGCGGCGCGACTGGAGGCCATCTGTGCCGGGCATCCGGCCTACAGCCATGTGTTGAACGGACGTTTCAAGGGCGGGCATATCACCCGTCATTACGGCGATCCGACGCAGGACATCCACGCGGTGCAGCTCGAGTTGGGGCAGTGCACCTATATGGAAGAGTTCGAGCCGTTCAACTACCGCAGTGACCTGGCCGAGCCGACGCGGGTGGTACTCAAGGAGCTGCTGCAAGGCCTGCTGGCCTGGGGCCGCGAGCACTACGGTCGCTAAGACGGTTGCTGTAGGAGCGAGCTTGCTCGCGATGGACGTCAACGATAACACGGGGAACCTGATGCCCCGCGGTGCCTGGACCACCATCGCCAGCAAGCTGGCTCCTACAGGGCAGCAAGTCATCCCGGTAGCACCTCGACCCCCGGGCTCAGGAAGTCGATGTGGTAGCCGCTGGCGCCGTCCCCCAGGCCCACATGCACGCCGCCGATGCCCTCGTTCATCGGCGAGTTGTGGCTGTAGTTGATGTTCGGCCCGATGGTGTCGTTCACGCCGATGGCGAATTCACTCAGATTCAGCCCCCTGTCACCCGCGGCCTGAGCCAGCAGGCTGACATATTCCTGCCCGGCGACCTTGAACGAGCGCACCTGGTTGTGTTCGATGTGCAGCCAGGCCTGGTGCCTGGCAACGCCTTGGGCCAACTCCATCAGCTGTTCATCGACGCCCAGGGCGAGTGGCGCCCTGCTGCTGCCTTGGGACGTCAACAGGCCACTGATGCGCAAAATGCCGTTCAATTGAAAGAGGTCGGGGCTGTCCGGGCGCATATGGGCGTAGTGCACTTCGAACAACTCCGAGACGCACAGCACGAAATGCTCGCTGATTTCATCGCGGGTCGTGACGTAGGGGGCCGAGCGGCTTTTCAACCAGACGTCGGCCCGCGATCCCTCGCCGGCCAGGTGCAGTCGTTGGTGCCGGCTCAGCAGCCTGAGGTGGTCGCGCTGGCGTCTCAGGCAGTTGGCGAAGTCGCTGCGCAGCAACAGCATCAGGCTGTAAAGCGCGTTCTCCAGGCCCGGGTCGAAGGCGTGCAGCGGGCAGAGAATGCTTTGTTTGTGCCGCGTCCTGGCCGCTCGCTCATAGAACTGCCGGGCGCCTTGGCTGGTGAAGGAAAACACCAGGCTTTGCGCCGGCAGTGGTTGCGGTGAGTCCACGGCGGCGGCGTCCAGACCCAGCTCGGAGAGGGCGCGGATAAACATTTCGTTGTCGGCGAGGATGATGGCCTTCTCCGGGTAGGAAAGCAGGCCCGGCAAACAGTCTTGCTGCATTGGAAACTCCCTTTCACTTTTGCGCGGATACCCCGGCAGAACGGCTCCTGCCTTTCTCTGTGACCTCGCTATTGAAGCGTTTATCGGGCGGACTTGAACACTGGCCGAATGGCTAGGCAGCGTCCGACGGGAGGGAGACCGCGATGAATGCGCCCACATGCCCGCGCTTTTGACAAGGGCATGCCGATTCCGTGATTCGGGTTTATGATGCCGGACGACAGAATAATATGAAGTCCCCAGCAGGGATGACCTCGACCCCTACGGAGCGCGTGATGCAGACTTTGTACCCGCAGATCAAACCCTACGCCCGGCACGATCTGGCCGTGGATGAAACACATGTGCTGTATGTCGACGAGAGCGGTTCGCCGGAAGGATTGCCGGTGGTCTTCATCCACGGAGGCCCGGGAGCCGGCTGCGATGCCCAGAGCCGGTGCTATTTCGACCCCAACCTGTATCGCATCATCACCTTCGACCAGCGCGGTTGCGGACGCTCGACCCCGCACGCGAGCCTGGAGAACAATACCACCTGGGACCTGGTGGAGGACCTCGAGCGCATTCGCCAGTACCTGGAGATCGACAAGTGGGTGCTGTTCGGCGGGTCCTGGGGCTCGACGCTGTCCCTGGCCTACGCCCAGACCCACCCGGAGCGGGTTCACGGCCTGATCCTGCGGGGCATCTTCCTGGCCCGCCCACAGGAAATCGAGTGGTTCTACCAGGCCGGCGCCAGCCGTCTGTTCCCGGACTACTGGCAGGACTACGTGGCGCCGATCCCGCTGGATGAGCGTGACGACCTGCTCGGCGCGTTCCACCGGCGCCTGATCGGCAACGACCAGATCGCCCAGATGCACGCCGCCAAGGCCTGGTCCCTGTGGGAAGGCCGTACCGCGACCCTGCGCCCGAACCCGCTGGTGGTCGACCGCTTCTCCGAGCCACAGCGCGCGCTGTCGATTGCCCGGATCGAATGTCACTACTTCACCAACAACGCGTTCTTCGAACCCGATCAACTGATCCGCAACATGGACAGGATCGCCCACCTGCCGGGTGTGATCGTGCACGGTCGCTACGATGTGATCTGCCCGCTGGACAACGCCTGGGAACTGCACCAGGCCTGGCCCAACAGCGAGTTGCAGGTGATTCGCGACGCCGGTCACGCGGCTTCCGAGCCGGGCATCACCGATGCGCTGGTGCGGGCGGCCGACCGGATGGCCCGGCGCCTGCTCGACCTGCCACTCGAAGAAGCATGAAGGGCTTGCTGCAACGCGTCAGCGGCGCGCGGGTGGAGGTGGCGGGAGAAGTGGTCGGGTCCATCGACCAGGGCCTGCTCGTGCTGCTGGCGGTGGAGCCGGGCGACACCCGGGCGCACGCTGACAAACTGCTGAAGAAGCTGCTTAACTATCGGGTGTTCAGCGATCCGCAGGGCAAGATGAACCTGTCCCTGGCGGACACCGGTGGCGGTTTGCTGCTGGTGTCGCAGTTTACCCTGGCGGCCGATACCCAGAGCGGATTGCGTCCGAGTTTCTCCACGGCCGCGCCCCCGGCGCTGGCCGAGGCGCTGTTCGACTATGTGGTGGCACAGGCGCAAGGTTTGCATGGACAAGTGGCGACCGGGCGTTTCGGGGCGGACATGCAGGTGCATCTGGTCAATGATGGCCCGGTAACCTTCCTGTTACAGACCTGAAAGCACCAAAAACGACGTATTTGACTGAAAACAGGGGGTTTTCGCGATAAATACTTTGTTTCACCTGATGCGTTGTAACGCGGCCTACTAGATAATCGCGCGCTACGGGGATCGGCGTTCGTTGGTCCATTTTGACTTAGGTAGAGACTTGTCCGCGACCGTTTGGGGAATCATTTGGCCCCAGCGGAGTCGGAACAATGCTCGCCAACCTGGCATATAGATAGCTAGCCGTTGGTTTTTGATCTGTTTTCGGCGAGGGTTGCTCGTGATTGTTAGTCCCTGTAATGCTTCAACACTGACTGCCAAAGGGTTACGAAAAGCGCTGGTGGCGGGCTCGGCACTGCTCTGCCTGCTCAGCGCGGGACAACTCTTTGCCTTCAACCTGGATGATGTGGCGGCCAAGGCCAAGACGCTGGCCGGGCAGAAGTACGAAGCTCCGCGCAGCAATCTGCCGAACGAGTTCCGTGACATGAAGTTCGCGGACTACCAGAAAATCCGCTTCCTGACCGACAAGGCCGAATGGGCGGGCGAGAAAACCCCGTTCAAGCTGTCGTTCTACCATCAGGGCATGCACTTCGATACGCCGGTGAAGATCAACGAAATCACCGCGGACGACGTGAAAGAGATCAAGTACGACCCGACCCGCTTCGATTTCGGCGATGTGAAGTTCGATCCCAAGGCCACCGAGCAGCTGGGCTATGCCGGCTTCCGTGTGCTTTATCCGATCAACAAGGCCGACAAGCAGGACGAGATCATGACCATGCTCGGCGCGAGTTACTTCCGCGTCGTGGGCAAAGGCCAGACCTATGGCCTGTCGGCCCGTGGCATGGCCATCGACACCGCCTTGCCGTCCGGTGAAGAGTTCCCGCGTTTCACCGAGTTCTGGATCCAGCAACCCAAGCCGGCCGACAAGCACCTGGTGATTTTCGCCCTGTTGGACTCGCCGCGTGCCACCGGCGCCTACCGCTTGACCCTGCGTCCCGGCACCGACACCATCGTCGACGTGGACGCGCAGATGTTCCTGCGCGACAAGGTTGGCAAGCTGGGCGTGGCCCCGCTGACCAGCATGTTCCTGTTCGGCGCCAACCAGCCGTCCAAGGTCCTCAACTACCGTCGCGAGCTGCATGACTCCAGCGGCCTGTCGATCCACGCCGGCAATGGCGAGTGGATCTGGCGTCCGCTGAACAATCCGAAACACCTGGCCGTGAGCAATTTCTCCGTGGAAAACCCGCGGGGCTTCGGTTTGCTGCAGCGTGGCCGTGATTTCAGCCACTACGAAGACCTCGACGACCGCTACGACAAGCGTCCAAGCGCCTGGATCGAGCCCAAGGGCGATTGGGGCAAGGGCACGGTCGACCTGGTGGAAATTCCGACCGCCGACGAAACCAACGACAACATCGTCGCTTTCTGGAACCCGGCCGAGCGCGCCGACGTCGGCCAGCCGATGAATTTTGCCTACCGCCTGCACTGGACCACCGACGAAGCGGCCCTGCATTCGCCGGAGAGTGCCTGGGTCAAGCAGACCCTCAAGTCCACCGGCGACGTCAAGCAGTCGAACCTGATCCGTCAACCGGACGGCAGCGTGGCCTACCTGATCGACTTCGAAGGTCCGTCCCTCAAGGCCTTGCCTGAAGATGCGCCGGTTCGCAGCCAGGTCAGCGTCGGCGACAACGCCGAGCTGGTGGAAAACAGCCTGCGCTACAACCCGGAAACCCAGGGCTGGCGCCTGACCCTGCGCCTGAAGGTCAAGGAACCGGGCAAGGCCACCGAACTGCGCGCGGCCCTGGTCAAGGACCTCGCCACGGCGGATTCGGCCAAGATCTCGGTCTCGTCCCAGGTGGTCAAGGCCGACAAGGTCGCGGCCAAGCAGCAAGAGAAAGAGAAGGCCCGGGAAAAGAAAGAGCAAGCCCAGGACAAGAAAGAGCAAGCCGCCGCGGCGCCTGCTCCCGAGACTACCCCATCCACCCCGGAACCGGTGCCGACTGAACAAGTCCTGACCGAGACCTGGAGCTACCAGTTGCCTGCCGATGAGTAACCCGATCGTACAGCCAGAGGCTCTTTCCGAGTACCTGGCGCATTTGCCGATGAGCAATGAGCAGCGTGCGGAGCTGTCGAGCTGCACCTCGTTCGCCGAGCTGCATGAGCGCCTGAGCGCGCAGCCGGCCGTTGACTCCGCCGAGGCCGCGGAGGCTTCAGTGGGGCAGCGCCTGATCCTCGACTCGGCGGCCGAGCTGGAAGACGCCGAGATGCTCGCGGTGGATGCCGCCGGGCGCGTGTGCCTCAAGGCCACGCCGCCGATCCGCCGGACCCGGGTCGTCCCGGAGCCCTGGCGCACCAATATCCTGGTGCGCGGCTGGCGGCGCCTGACCGGGCGCAGCAACCCGCCCGCGCCCAAGGACGATAAACGCGAGCTGCCCCATGCGCGCTGGCGCACCGTGGGCTCCATTCGCCGCTATATCCTGCTGGTGCTGATGCTCGGCCAGACCATTGTCGCCGGCTGGTACATGAAAGGCATCATGCCCTACCAGGGCTGGTCGTTCGTCGATCTCAACGAAGTGGTGCATCAACCGCTGTTGCAGACCGCCCAGCAAGTGCTGCCCTATCTGCTGCAAACCAGCATCCTGGTGCTGTTCGGGATTCTGTTCTGCTGGGTCTCGGCGGGTTTCTGGACCGCCCTGATGGGCTTCCTCGAATTGCTCACCGGGCATGACAAGTACCGTATCTCCGGCGCCAGTGCCGGCAGCGAGCCGATCGCCAAGGATGCGCGTACCGCCATCGTCATGCCGATCTGCAACGAGGACGTGCCACGGGTGTTTGCCGGCCTGCGCGCGACTTTCGAGTCGGTCGCCGCCACCGGCGACCTGGATCGCTTCGACTTCTTCGTCCTGAGCGACAGTAACGACACCGATATCTGCGTCGCCGAGCAACAGGCCTGGCTGGACGTCTGTCGCGAAGCCTCGGGCTTCGGCAAGATCTTCTACCGCCGTCGCCGTCGTCGCGTGAAGCGCAAGAGCGGCAACCTCGACGACTTCTGCCGTCGCTGGGGCGGTGACTACAAGTACATGGTGGTGCTCGACGCCGACAGCGTCATGAGCGGCGAATGCCTGACCAGCCTGGTGCGCCTGATGGAAGCCACGCCGGACGCCGGGATCATCCAGACCGCGCCACGGGCGTCGGGCATGGACACCCTCTACGCCCGCATGCAGCAGTTCGCGACCCGTGTCTATGGTCCGTTGTTCACCGCCGGCCTGCACTTCTGGCAGTTGGGCGAGTCCCACTACTGGGGTCACAACGCGATCATCCGCATGAAGCCGTTCATCGAGCACTGCGCCCTGGCGCCGTTGCCCGGCAAAGGCGCCTTCGCCGGGGCGATCCTGTCCCACGACTTCGTCGAGGCCGCGCTGATGCGCCGTGCCGGCTGGGGCGTGTGGATCGCCTACGACCTGCCGGGCAGCTACGAAGAGCTGCCGCCGAACCTGCTCGACGAGCTCAAGCGCGACCGGCGCTGGTGCCACGGCAACCTGATGAACTTCCGCCTGTTCCTGGTCAAGGGCATGCACCCGGTGCACCGCGCGGTGTTCCTCACCGGGGTGATGTCCTACCTGTCGGCGCCGTTGTGGTTCTTCTTCCTGGTGCTGTCGACGGCCCTGCTGGCGGTCAACACGCTGATGGAGCCGCAATACTTCATGGAGCCGCGCCAGCTTTATCCGTTGTGGCCGCAATGGCACCCGGACAAGGCGGTGGCGCTGTTCTCCACCACCATCGTGCTGCTGTTCCTGCCCAAGCTGCTGAGTATCATCCTGATCTGGGCCAAGGGTGCGAAAGAGTTCGGCGGCAAGTTCAAGGTCACCGTATCGATGCTGCTGGAGATGCTGTTCTCCATGCTGCTGGCGCCGGTGCGGATGATTTTCCACACCCGTTTCGTACTGGCCGCGTTCCTCGGCTGGGCGGCGACCTGGAACTCTCCGCAGCGTGACGACGACTCCACGCCGTGGAGCGAGGCGGTGCGCCGCCATGGTCCGCAAACCCTGCTGGGTGCGCTCTGGGCGCTGCTGGTGATCTGGCTCAACCCGAGCTTCCTCTGGTGGCTGGTGCCGATCGTCGGTTCGCTGATGCTGTCGATCCCGGTCTCGGTGATCTCCAGCCGGGTCAACCTGGGGTTGCGTTCCAAGGATGAGAGCCTGTTCCTCATCCCCGAGGAATACAATCCGCCCCAGGCGCTGCTGGCGACGGATGAGTACACCCACGAGAACCGTTGGCACGCGCTCAATGACGGCTTTGTCCGGGCCGTGGTCGATCCGCGGCAGAACGCCCTGGCCTGCGCCCTGGCGACCGCCCGTCACGGTCACGCCGAGCCTATCGAATGGCTGCGTGTCGAGCGTGTGCGACATGCGCTGAAGGTCGGCCCGGCCGGCCTGGACAATCAGTCGCGCCTGCACCTGCTGAGCGACCCGGTGGCCCTGACCCGCCTGCATGCGCAGGTCTGGAGCGAAGACCATGCCGAGTGGCTGGGGGCCTGGCGCGATTCGATCAAGGCCGATCCCCATGCGCCGCTGCTGCCTCTGCAGCCGGCCACATCGGCGGCCCAGCCCGCCTGACGCCCGAGGGGCTGCGGTGTGACGAACACCGCAGCCCCTTTGTCATTTGGTAACAAAAGACCCGTCTCCCCTCGGTGTTGCCCCGCACCCGAGTACGTTAGGATCGCCCCCCAAAATTGTGCCCGCCAGACCCAGGCGACTGTGCTTTCACGCAGGCGCCGCGGGGCTCGCTGGCACGACCGGAAAAGCGGCCCAGGGGAGTTTCAGGATGAAAAGGTTTCTGTCGATGTTGCTGCTGGGGGCCGTGGTGCTCGCTCACGCGTGTGCGCTGCAAGCGGGGGCCATTGACGATGCGGTCAAGCGCGGCACGCTGAAAGTGGGGACCAATCCCACGTATATCCCCTTTGAGATGACGAACAAGCGCGGCGAAATCATCGGTTTCGAGATCGATCTGTTGCGTGAAATGAGTCGGGCGCTGGGGGTGAAGCTGGAATTGGTGTCCAGCTCCTACGCCGAGTTGCTCCCCGGTTTGCTGGCGAACAAGTTCGATCTGATCGCCAGCGGCATGACCCTGACCCAGCAACGTAACCTGCGGCTCAATTTCAGCGATGCCTTTATCGTGGTCGGGCAGACGCTGCTGATTCCCCTGGCGCTGGGTGGCAAGGTGCAGGGTTTCGAAGACCTGAACGAGGCGGGTTATCGCATCGCCGTCAAGGCCGGGACCACGGGTGAAGTCGTCGCCAGGAAAATGATGGGCGAGGCCCAGCTGAGCACTTATGCCAATGAGGAGGAGGGGGTGCGGGCGGTGCTCGAGGGCAAGGTCGACGCCTTTGTCCACGATGCGCCCTACAACCTGGTGGCGGTGAACAAACTGGGCGACGGCAAGCTGTTGTGCCTGGACCAGCCGTTCACCTACGAACCGCTGGCCTTCGGATTGAAGAAAGGTGACCACGACAGCCTCAACTGGATCAACCACTTCCTGCACCAGATCGCCGAGGATGGCACCTACGATCGCATCCATGACCAGTGGTTCAAGGCGAGCGACTGGCTGGCCGAGATCGATTGACCGCCCCTACACCTTGAAACGCTCCACCAGGCGCTGCAACTGAGCGCCCAGCTGGCTCAGTTGCAGGCTGGCGGCGGCGGTCTCGTCGCAAGCGCTGGCGGTCTGCTGTGACATGTCGCGCACATGCAGCACGCTGCGGCTGATCTGCTCGGCGACGACGCTCTGTTCTTCGCCTGCGGCGGCGATCTGCTCATTCATCCCGAGGATCTGCGACACGCTACGGCTGATGGCCTCCAGCTTGCCGCCGCTGTGGCGGCTCGACTCGACGCTGTTGCGGGTCAGCTTGCGGCTGCTGTCGAGCATGCCCGCGACCTGCTGGGTGCCGCCTTGCAAGGCCGCGATCAGCTCCTTGATCTCCTGTGCCGAGTCCTGGGTGCGTTGCGCCAGGCTGCGCACCTCATCGGCGACCACGGCGAAACCGCTCCCGGCCTCGCCGGCCCTGGCCGCCTCTATGGCGGCATTGAGGGCCAGCAGGTTGGTCTGTTGGGACACCGACTTGATCACGTCCAGTACGCTGCCGATCCGTTCGCTTTCCCGCTGGAGCCCGTCCATGGCCTGGGAGCAGAGCTGCATCTGTCGCTCGAGCTGTTCGATCTGCTCGATGGCATCGGCGACCGCACCATCACCGTCGCGGGCCTGCTGGTCGGCCTGGGTGGCCGCCAGGGAGGCGGCGTCGGCGTGACGGGCCACTTCCAGCACGCTGGCGGTCATCTGTTTCATGGCGGCGGCCACTTGTTCGGTGGCAGCGTACTGGCTGCTGACGCTGGCATCGGTCTGTTCGGTGCTGGTCGACAGGTGCTCGGCGGCGCTCGCCACCCGGGAAGCGCTGGTGCCAATGCCACGAATCAGTTCCCGCAATCCGAGGGTCATGCCTTGCATGGCCTGCTGCAACTGGCCGAGCTCGTCGCGGCGATCGACCGCCACATCGCGGCTCAGGTCACCCGCGGCGATGTGGCGGGCCAGCTTCAGGCTGCGCGACAGCGGGATCAGCAACTGGCGACTGAGGATCCAGGCGGCGAGGCTGGCGATCAACCAGGCCAGCAGGGCTATTTTCGCCAGCATCCATTTGGCCGCCTGGGCCTGACGGTCGCGGGCCTGGGTCTGGCTGCGGCTCAGTTCCTCGTTGCCGGCCA
>Ga0209759_1001688_pt1 | contig 11485 bp, 8 predicted proteins | sample AraplaCL_Col_mMS_FD_184261 | JGI IMG/M metagenome (GOLD analysis project Ga0209759, IMG submission 184261) | Arabidopsis root microbial communities from the University of North Carolina, USA - plate scrape CL_Col_mMS (SPAdes) (version 2) | ecosystem: Host-associated > Plants > Roots >...
AAGGTGATCCTGCAGGGCCGTTCCTCCGCACAGACCGCGGTCTCGGAGATCATGAGCAGCCCGCCGCTCACAGTGGGCCCCGACACCGACGTGTTCGATTGCATGCGCCTGTGCACCGACAGCCGCATCCGCCACCTGCCGGTGGTGACGGGGGAACGCGTGGTTGGCGTCATTTCCATCGGCGACCTGGTGAAGGAAGTGATCGACGCACAGGCCGAGCAGATCGAGCAGCTGCAGCGCTACATCACCAGCTGAGCGCGAATCAGGCCTCCGCCGGGCGGCGTGCCGGCTTCGCGTCGGCTGCGTCTGTCTGCTGCTCGGGCAGCAGATCCGGCGAGCGGCCCGCTCGCGCGGCCACCCAGGTGGCCACCACCGACACGCCGACGCCGATCCCGGCCATGCCCGTGGCGGCAATGCCAAGGGCACTGAACAGGTTGACGCCGCCGGTAACCAGCACGTCGCCGAAACGCCAGATGGCCGTCTCGACGAAATTCTTGCCCTTGTAGCGGGTTTCCCGGGGCACGCGCGTGTACAGCGAGTCGACCGACGGCTTGGTCATGCCATAAGCAAATCCGCGCGAGCCGATCATGGTCAGCGACAGCATCGGCACCATGAAACCGAAGACATTCACGGTGCCCACGCCCAGCAGCGCCACCATTCCCAGCAGCAGCAGGTTGACCAGCGAGGGCACCACGAGCCCCCACGCTGCGCCCTTGCGCACCAGCAGCCAGCGCGTGAGGGTGAGCTGCAGCACTACGCCAAGCACGTTCGCGGCCAGATCCACGTCGTTGTAGAACGACGTGCGCGCCACGCGATCGGGGAAATGCGCCTTGACGTAATCGGCCATCAACGCATACGCCAGCGTGCCGATGCCGTCGCCCAGCACCATCAGAATCGCCATGTAGCGCAGGAACGGCCGCGTCCACAGTTCCTTGATGCCCGCCCACAACGAGCCGCCGACGGCTTCCTCGCCCTGCGCATCGTTACGGCAGTCGTGGCGCGCGGAGAGCTTGAGGAGCAGCACCAGCGCCACGATGAGCGCCACCGCCGACACCATCAGCAGTGGCGCCACACCAATCACCTGCACCAGCAGCTTGGTGAGCAGCGGCCCGAAGATCGCTCCGGCCATGCCGCCAAGCGCAATCAGCGGAAACACGCGGCGTGCCTGCGCGCTCTGGAAGATGTCCGCCATGAAGCTCCAGAACAGCGACACCACGAACAGGTTGAACACGCTGACCCACACGAAGAACACCACGCCGAGCTGGCGCGCACCGATACGGTCCTGCGCGACGAAGGCCGGTATGAAGGCAATCAGGCAGACGATGAAGAAGCTGTAGCTCCAGCCGAGCAGCTTCTTTCGGGGAAATTTCGATACCAGCGCGCCGAACAGCGGCGTCAGCAGCAGCATCACTACGAACGTGGTGCTGTAGAACAACAGCAGCGACTGCGAACCCGTCGCGCCACTGAGCTGATCACGCACCGGGCGAATGATGTAATACGACGTCAGCACGAAGAAGAAGGCCACCGCCGACAGGGTCGAGGCAAGGCCCGCGTTCGCGGTGGCAGGTCGGGGGGTATTCACCGGCATTTCCAGCGTGGGTCCGACACAGACTAGCATGCCGATATGTCGGCCACGGACGAGGGGGCGGGATGTTCGACTACATCATCATCGGAGCAGGTTCGGCCGGCTGCGTGCTCGCCAACCGGCTGAGCGCGCATCCTGGCAAGCGCGTACTGCTACTGGAGGCCGGCCCGTCGGATTGGCATCCGCTGATCCACATGCCGGCTGGCATCGCCCGCCTCGCCAACAACCGCCGGCTGAACTGGAACTACCGCACCGAGCCGCAGGCGCAATTGATGGGACGCGCGCTGTGGTGGCCGCGCGGCAAGACACTGGGTGGTTCCAGTTCGATCAACGCCATGTGCTACGTGCGCGGCGTGCCCGGCGATTACGACCGCTGGGCCGACGCCACCGGCGATGCACGCTGGTCGTGGGACGCGGTGCTGCCGTGGTTCCTGCGCAGCGAGGACAACACCCGCGGCGCGAACGCGCTGCACGGCAGCGGCGGACCGCTCGGCGTCAGCGACCTGCGCTATCGCAACCCGCTGTCGGATGTATTCGTCGAAGGCGCCGCGAGCGCGGGTTTCGCGCGCAACGACGACTTCAACGGAGCGACCCAGGAAGGCTTCGGCTTTTATCAAGTCACCCAGCGCGACGGCAGGCGCTGCTCCACCGCCGTCGCCTACCTGCGGCCTGTACGCGAACGAGCCAATCTGGAAGTGCGCACAGGCGCACTGGTGGCGCGCGTGGTGATCGAGCGTGGTCGTGCCACGGGTGTGCAGTTGCAGGGCCAAAGCGCGCCTATCGAGGCGGGTGAAGTCGTCCTGTGCGGCGGCGCGGTGAACACTCCTCAGCTCCTGATGCTCTCCGGCGTGGGGCCGGCTGACCATCTGCGCGAACACGGCATCGCCGTGCACACGGATCACCCCGACGTAGGCGCGAACCTGCAAGATCACCTGGACATCTGCACGCTCGACGGCAGCACGCGGAAGATCACCTACGACCACCTCAACGAACTGGCGGCTGGCTGGCGCTTCCTGCGTCATCGCGACGGGCCGGGTACCTCCAACGTGGCCGAAGCGGGCGGCTTTGTGCGCAGCCGCCTCGCCACGGACGAACGCTGCGACCTGCAGTTTCATTTCGTACCCGCACTGCTCGACGACCACGGCCGCCATCGCCTGCCCGGCTATGGCTACACGGTACACGCGTGTTACCTGCATCCGCGCAGCCGGGGCACGCTCCGCCTGCGCTCACCCGATCCAGCACAACCCATTGCCATTCATGCCAACTACCTCGGTGACGAGGCAGGCCACGACCTGCAACGCATGATCGAAGGCGCGCGCCTTTCCCGCGAGATCCTCTCGCAACCCGCGTTCGGGCCGTTCCGCGGCGCACCTGTTTTTCCCGAGCAACCCATCCACAGCGACGCCGAGTACACGCAGTTCATCCGCCGGAAGGCCGAGACGATCTATCACCCAGCGGGCACCTGTCGCATGGGCCGCGATGCGCGGGCGCCGCTGGATAGCGAACTGCGTGTACGCGGCGTCGAAAATTTGCGAGTAGTGGACGCCTCGGTGATGCCCAGCCTGCCCAGTGGCAATACCAATGCACCGGTGATCATGATCGCCGAGCGCGCCAGCGCCCTCATCCTGGGCGAAACCGCGGGGCCTGAACCGTTGTCCCAGTAAGGCTTCCATCCACCGTATGGGCGGCGGATTTTCCACCGCCCGTGCGGTACTCTCCGTCGGCCGTCATGGAAGGAACCGGCGCACCACTTTGGCGCGGCTCTTTCCCGAGCTGACTATTCGACCGGCGCGTTGCGACGCCTCTCACCCTCGAACAGCATGACGATACGCACGCTTCCATTGCTCATCGCCACCACACTGGCATTCGCCGGTGCCGGCCTGGCGCACGCTGCCCCGACCGACGCCAACCTGGCCGCGTCGCCGCAGAACGTGCCGCCCGAGCGGATGAAGGACACGCTCACCGCCTACCAGCAGTGGCTGCAGCGGCTCGACCAACGCAACGCCGTCGCCGGGCTTGCCACCGCGGTGGTCGCCGATAACAAGGTGGTGTTCGAAGACACTATCGGCTACGCAGACGCATCCACGCGCGAACCGGTGACGCCCCAGACCGTCTTCCGCCTGGCCTCGCTGTCCAAGGCATTCGCGACCGCGTTGACGGGCGTGCTGGTCGACGAGGGCAAGCTCTCGTGGGATACCAAGCTCGTCGCGGTGCTGCCGTTCTTCCACCTCAAGAACGACAGCGCGGCGGAACAGGCCACGGTGCGCGACATCCTTGGCCAGCGCCTGGGCCTGCCCAAGAACACCTACGACAACCTGCTCGAAGAAAACATGTCGTACGAAGAGCTGGCGCGCCGGCTCGACGAGGTCACGCTCACCTGCGACGTCGGCCAGTGCTACGGCTACCAGAACATCGCCTTCAGCCTGATTGGCGACATCGTGTACGCGCAGACCGGTGACTTCTTCACTCGCCAGGTCGACAAGAACATCTTCTTCCCGCTGGGCATGAAGACGGCCAGTTACGGCCGCGAGGGGCTGGAGGCAAGCAAGAGTTGGGCGCGCCCGCACCGCCCGAGCAGCAATGGCTGGATTCCGTTCGAGCCCAAGGAAGCCTATTACCGCGTGGCACCCGCGGCCGGCGTCAATGCCAGCCTGAAAGACATGGAGCAATGGCTGGTCGCGCAGATGGGCGGACGTCCAGACGTGCTGCCGCAGGCGCTGCTCACCACGCTGCACGCGCCGGAGGTGGCCACCCCGGTGGAGATGCACTCCGCGCCGTGGCGCCGCGCACGCCTGGACGACGCGTCCTACGCTTTGGGTTGGCGAGTGTTCGACTACGAAGGCGAGACGATGATCTTCCACGCCGGCGCCGTGGAGGGTTATCGCACCATGATCGGCTTCCTGCCCAAGTACCGCGTCGGCATGGTGATGATGTGGAACTCCGCCGATCCCCTGCCCGCCGGGCTGCTGCCGATGGTGTTCGACAGCCTGCTGGGCCTGCCGCACGTGGACTGGGCAGGCATCGAGAGCGATGCACCGCCGCCGCGCGCCACGGCTACCAAGGCAAAGGTTCGCCGGAAGAAAGGCGCCGTAACGGCACGCGGCAACGGCGGCTGACCGCGCCGACGACCGACACAAAAAAGGCGCCGCACGATGTCATGCGGCGCCTTTCGTTTGTTCCCGCCGCGCGAGCGCGGCGCCGTTGATCAGTTGAGCTTGAACACGATGCGGCGCTTGTCCTGCGACGGCACTGGGTTGCCGTCCTGCGTCGCCGGCTGGAACTTCCAGCGGCTCACCGCTTCGGTTGCCGCACGGTCGAACACATGGCGCGGCTCGGCATCGACCACCTTCACATCGTCCACCGTGCCTTCCGGCGTGATGGTGAAGGTCACTTCCACCCAGCCTTCCTGGTTCGCACGCACAGCCGTGGTCGGATAACGCGGCGGCACGTTGCGCAATAGCACGGCCGGATGCGTGCCGCCAGCGCTCGCCGTGGCAGCGTTACCGGAATTGGCTGACGACGATGCGGTCTGCTGCTGACGCGCCGTCTCCGCCGCCTGAGCTTGCTGAGCGGCACGCGCCTGCGCGGCACGCTGATCCGCCACTGCTTTCTGCTGGGCTTCCGCCGCAAGGCGATCCGCTTCGGCCTTGTCGGAAGCCGCCTTCTGCGCTGCCAGTTGCTGCTGCTTTTCCTTGTCGGAGGCAAGCTGCTGCTCGCGATCCTGCAGCTTGCGCTGCGCATCCAGCTTGGAGCGCAGGATGGTCAGCGTGTAGTTGGCCGGGTCGGCCTTGGCGAGCAGGTCGATCTGGCGCTGGGCTTCGTTGAAGTCGCGCTGGTTGATCGCTTGTTCGGCCACGCTTGCGCCCACCGGGAAGGTTTCGCGCAACGCATCGGCCGCGACCTGGTTGCCTGGCTGCTTCTCCAGCACCTTCAGGTAGAACTCGAAGGCGTTGTTGCCGGCCGGGGCAAGCAGGCGTTGCTCGTTCACCGCCTTGCGCGCTTCGGCCAGCAGCTGGTTCATGCTCATGGCCGCCACGTTGACCGGGGGCGGCGGCGCAGCGTTAGCGGCAGTAACCGGCGTGGACGGATGCGCACCCGCTTCCTGGTCGACCAGGTCCTGGTGCGGCTTGATGATGAGGAACCAGGATGCCGCGGCAAGGACAGCAACGACAGCAATGATGGCAATGGCAGCGGGCCGAATGGCGCCGCGCGCGTCACGACGCGCTTGATAGGTGTAGCGGATACCCATGGACTTTCCCCCTGTAGATCCAGGAGCGGCAAACCTCCCCGGCTCGCCGCGGCGCGGACGGGAGAAAGGTAACCGTAATGCAGCACTACGGCAAATCGTCAGGTGTGTCGGCGACCGGGCGCACATAGCGTGGCTTTGCCCTACGTCGTGAATCGCTGACACGGCGGCGTCAGCGCTTAAGAAATTTTCCTACCCCGGAAACGAAGCGTCCCGGCAAGGGCCGGGACGAGTCGCTCTTTCGAAGGACTCTCCCCGCGCTGGGCACCGCGGGGAGAAAAGTCGTTCTTGCTTGCTTCTTATTAAGAGTAAAGCGGTAACGCTTTAACGCTTACTTGGCCTTGGAGGCCTTAGCAACCTTGGGGGCCTTTGCAGCCTTGGTCGCCTTGACGACCTTGGCGGCAGCAGCCTTCTTCACGGTGCGCTTCTTGGCAGCCTTCTTCGCAACCTTCTTGGTCGCGACCTTCTTGACGGCAGCCTTCTTGGCAGCGGCCGGGCGCTTCTTGGCGACAGCCTTCTTGGCGGTCTTCTTGGCGGCAGCCTTCTTGGCGGCCGGCTTGCGGGCGACCGGCTTCTTGGCAGCGGTCTTCTTCACGGCGGTCTTCTTGGACGCCTTCTTGGCGGCCTTCTTAGCAGTGGCTTTCTTGGCAGTGGCCATAGTTCGTCTCAGCTCCTCATCAGTTGGCAGTGGTTGCCCAGTAAAAGCATGTAGGAACGCCTCCACAAGCAGATCGCTATTGGTGGCGTGCCGAAGATTGTTCACCTGACGACGGGTGCGTTCGTCAGACAAGGGCCTTAGAACGTGCAGTGGAATCGAGACCGTGATCTTGCGTACTGCCCCGGCCTTTTCTCCATGCTCGATATAAGGCTTGATGAATTTCGATGTTGCCATGGCACCCGTTCTCCGTGTTCCGATGCGAAAGCTATTCCTGAAGATTTCAGCTGTCAATTGATTTTAACCATGAAATCAATCCGTTTCACCCACCCCGGGGAGGGTCCAAACCCCCGCCATACAAGGCCTTGCGGGGGTTTGGTGGTATTTTCATTTGGACGTCCATACATCCAGATGCAAATACGTCGATGATTATCCGCATAGCAATAAAACCGCTTAAAACAAGGCATTTTGTCTTTTAGGCCACATGTGCGGCGCAACATTGGCGTCTCACAATGCAAGACACATCAAGCACATGCCGGAGGCGCCCCGGCCGGGCCTCCAGGATGAACGAAACGCGACTGAAAATTTTTTTCTCGGGAAGGGTCCAAAGGGTCGTCCCGGACCGCCCCAAAGGACACCGAAGGCGTCGAAGCGGGTGTGACGACGTTCTCGTCCTCGTCGTGCCCGGACATCCTTCCGGACTTCTATAGGCATGGACGTCGATGACCGAAGCGAGCGGAAAGCGACCTCGCACGCCGCCTCTTTCTCGCAAGATGCACTACGAAAAAACACGGTGACGTCACCCAAAAAAGACGCCGGCCGCTTGAAGCGGCCGGCGTCGGGCAAAGCATCGAACGCGGGGCTTAGTGGTCTTCGTTCTCGACCAGTTCGGCATAGGCGTCGGCGTCGAGCAGCTCGTTGAGCTCGGCACGGTCGCTTGCACGGACCAGAAAGATCCAACCGTCGCCGAAGGCGTCTTCGTTGATGGTTTCGGGCTTGTCGTTGAGGGTTTCGTTGACCGCCACGATCTCGCCCGACACGGGGCTGTAGATGTCGGATGCGGCCTTGACCGATTCGACCACGGCCACGCCGTGACCGGCCTGCACGCTCGCGCCGATCTCCGGCAGCTCGACGTAGACCAGGTCACCGAGCTGGCCCTGGGCATGGTCGGAGATACCCACGCGCACCAGGCCGTCGTCTTCGACGCGGGCCCACTCGTGGGACTTGAGGAATTTCAGATCGCCGGGAATCTCGCTCATGATCGGATCCAGTCGTTGATGTGGGTCGTAGGTGGAGCGGCAATTCTATCCGCTTCACCCGATGGGCAACACGGGTGCCAACCATGTCGCGAATAAGGTTTCGCTCAGATGCCTTCGCAGGGCTGACCGTCGCGAACGAACGGGTACTTCACCACGCGCACGGGTACTTCCTTGCCGCGGATGTCCACGCGTACCTCACCCGGCTCGCCCGCCGGAATGCGCGCGAACGCCACCGCCTTGTTGAGCGTCGGCGCGAAGCTGCCGGAAAGGATTTCGCCCGGGCCGTTGGCGGTGAGCACGGTCTGGCCGTGGCGCAGCACGCCCTTCTCGTCGAGCACCAGGCCAACCATCACGCGCTTCACGCCCGTGGCCTTCTGCGACTCCAGCGCCTTGCGGCCGATGAAGTCGCGGCCTTCGTCCAGCGCGATGGTCCAGCCGAGGTTGGCTTCCCACGGCGAGACGTCTTCGTCCATGTCCTGGCCGTAGAGGTTCATGCCCGCTTCCAGGCGCAGCGTGTCGCGCGCCCCCAGACCAGCCGGCGCGACGCCCGCGCCTGCGAGGGCCTGCCACAGGGCCACGGCGTGCTCCTGCGGCACGATGATTTCGAAGCCGTCCTCGCCGGTGTAGCCGGTGCGCGCCACGAACAGCGGCATGCCATGGGGGCCCTGCGCAGCGGCGGCGGCGAACTTGCCGAGCTTGTTGATGCGTGCGTGATCGACCTCGGCGAGCAGGCCGATGACCTTGGCGCGGGCGTTCGGCCCCTGCACGGCAATCATGGCGAAGTCCGGGCGCTCCTTCACCTCGACATCGAATGCCTTGGCCTGCTTCTGGATCCACGCCAGGTCCTTCTCGCGGGTGGAGGCATTCACCACCAGGCGGAAGAATTCCTCGCCGAGGAAGTAGACGATGAGGTCGTCGATCACGCCGCCCTGCTCGTTGAGCATGCACGAGTACAGCGCCTTGCCCTGTACCTTCAGCTTGTCCACGCTGTTGGCGAGCAGGTGGCGCAGGAATTCGCGCGTGCGCGCGCCGTGCAGGTCGACCACCGTCATGTGCGAGACGTCGAACATGCCCGCGTCACGGCGCACGACGTGGTGTTCCTCGATCTGCGAGCCGTAGTTGATCGGCATGTCCCAACCGCCGAAATCGACCATGCGCGCGCCGAGCGCGCGGTGAGTTTCGTTGAGTATGGTCTTCTCGGTCATCGCGGTCGTGCCCTGGGGAAAGAAACATTATCGCCGGGGGCACCGATACATTCCAAGCCGCGTCCATCGTGCGCGACCGTGCGTGGGCGTATCGCGAATCATCTTGCGGCGCAGCATGCTCACCGGGATACGTTCGGCATGCCGGCCGAACGCATCGCCGATGATGCGGATCAATGACCGCCGTGCGCCAGGCCGGCGAGCAACTGCTCGACCACCTGCTCGGCCAACTGCTCAGGGCGCAGGCCAGCGGTTCGCAGGCGTAGTTCGGCGTCCCCGGGGATTTCGTAAGGAGAATCGATGCCAGTGAAGTTGGCAATCTCGCCGGCACGCGCCTTGCGATAAAGGCCCTTGGGATCGCGGCGCTCACATTCTTCCAACGTGGTGTCGACGAACACTTCAAGGAACTCGCCGGCATCGAACAGCCGGCGCGCGAACTGCCGCTCGCTCTGGAACGGCGAGATGACGCAGACCAGCACGATGAGCCCCGCGTCCACCATCAGGTGCGCCACCTCGGCGACGCGACGGACGTTCTCCACGCGGGCTTCCGGCGTGAAGCCGAGATCCTTGTTGAGGCCATGGCGCAGGTTGTCGCCGTCCAGCATATAGGTGTGGTAACCGAGCGAATGCAGGCGCCGCTCCACCAGGTTGGCGATGGTGGACTTGCCCGCGCCGGAAAGCCCGGTGAACCACAGGCAGCGCGCCTGCTGGCCCTTGCTGACGCTACGCGCTTCCTTGTCCAGATCGGTGTGCTGCCAGTGCACGTTGGAGGCGCGGCGCAGCGCGAAGTCCAGCATGCCGCAGCCGACCGTGGCGTTGGTGGTACGGTCGATCAGGATGAAGCCGCCCATCGTCCGGTTGTCCGCATAGGACTCGAAGGCGATGGCGTGGTCCAGGTCGATGTTGCAGTAGCCGACCTCGTTGAGGTCCAGCCGGCGTGCGGCGAGTTCCGCCTGCGTGTTCACATCGACCTTGTGCTTGATCGAGGTGATACGCGCGTTCACCGTGCGTGAGCCGATCTTCAGCCAGTAGGCGCGGTTGGGCAGCAGCGATTCGTCACCCATCCACAGGATGTGCGCGGCGAACTGGTCGGCGACCGGCGCCGGTCGCGCCGCGTCGGCAATGACGTCGCCGCGGCTGATGTCGATCTCGCGATCAAGCGTGAGGGTGACCGCCTGGCCAGCCACGGCTTCGGGCAGGTCGCCGTCGAAGGTGGCGATGCGCTCGATCTTCGCCCTGCGCATGGCCGGCTGCACGACAATCTCTGAACCCACCGCGATCCGCCCGCCGCACACCGTGCCGGCGTAGCCGCGGAAGGAAGCATCGGGACGGTTCACCCATTGCACGGGCATGCGGAAGTCGGCGCCTTCGGTCGCCGTGGTGTCGGCCGATTCCAGCAACTCCAGCAGAGTCGGCCCCTGGTACCAGGGCATGCGATCCGAGCGACGCCCCACGTTGTCGCCGCCTGGCGCGACCACCGGCAGGCAATGCACCGTCGTAATGCCCAGCTGCGCGGCGAGTTCACGGTATTCGTGCGCGATGGCGGCATAGACGTCTTCGCGGCAGTCGACCAGGTCCATCTTGTTCACCGCCACCACCACCTGACGGATGCCCATCAGGGCGCAGATGTAGCTGTGGCGACGCGTTTGCGGCAACAGGCCCTTGCGCGCGTCGACCAGCACCACGGCCAGCTGTGCCGTCGAGGCGCCGGTGGCCATGTTGCGGGTGTACTGCTCGTGGCCGGGGCAGTCGGCAACGATGAAGCTGCGGCGCGGCGTGTGGAAATAGCGGTAGGCCACGTCGATGGTGATGCCCTGCTGGCGTTCGGCGTCGAGGCCATCGGTAAGCAGGGAGAAATCGAGTGTTTCCGGCGCGTCGGCATGCAGCTTGCGGCTGTCGCGGGCGAGCGCTGCGAGCTGGTCGTCGGGCACCATGCCGGCGTCGTAGAGCAGGCGACCGAGCAAGGTGCTCTTGCCGTCGTCCACACTGCCGCAGGTGATGAAGCGCAACAGGTTGGTGTCGTCCCCGGCGACCGGGCGGGCGGCTTCCATCGTGGCCATCAGAAGTAGCCCTCCTGCTTCTTGCGCTCCATGGAGGCGTTGCCGTCGTTGTCGATCACGCGGCCCTGGCGTTCGGAGGTTCGCGACTGGCCCATCTCCTCGATGATCTCGTCGAGCGAGGCCGCCGTGGACTCCACCGCGCCGGTCAGCGGATAGCAGCCCAGGGTGCGGAACCGCACTTCGCGCATCTGCACCGACTCGCCGTCGCGCAGGGTGAAGCGCTCGTCATCGACCATGATCAGCGCGCCGTCGCGCTCGACCACCGGGCGCTCCTTCGCGAAATACAGCGGCACCACGGGAATGCCCTCGCGGCGGATGTAATGCCAGACGTCCATTTCGGTCCAGTTGGACAGCGGGAACACGCGCACGCTCTCGCCCTTGTGGATGCGCGTGTTGAAGGCGTTCCAAAGCTCCGGCCGCTGGTGCTTCGGGTCCCAGCGATGCTGCGCGTTGCGGAAGGAGAACACGCGTTCCTTAG
>Ga0209759_1001690_pt1 | contig 11477 bp, 9 predicted proteins | sample AraplaCL_Col_mMS_FD_184261 | JGI IMG/M metagenome (GOLD analysis project Ga0209759, IMG submission 184261) | Arabidopsis root microbial communities from the University of North Carolina, USA - plate scrape CL_Col_mMS (SPAdes) (version 2) | ecosystem: Host-associated > Plants > Roots >...
GATCTGCTGATTCTCGGCTGTGTGTCCGGTGCGCCGAGAATCAGCAGATCCTTGGACGCGAACGCGCCGACACCGGCGGCGTCCGTCACCGTCACACCACTGACCGGATAGCCCGTCGACACGCCCATGCGTCCCATCGCGAGCAGGTACAGGCCGTAGACGTCCGCGGTCGGCTCGGCAGGCAGCACGACGGCCGTGTCCGACAAGTCGGCCATCCGCGTGAACGGGAAGCCGCTGTTTGCAAACGCGGCGAGGTCGGGCAGCGCCTTGTAGTGCGGAAACGACGACACGTCGATCGTCGAGTCCGGGTCGATCGAACCCGCGACGTTCTGCAGCAGCCGCCCCGTGCATCTGCCCATATCCGGGATCTCGTAGAAGAAGTGCAGCTGCAATGGCGTGCGCGGCGTGAGTAGCAGCGGCGGCACGTGCAGCGTCGCGCGGTCGATACCGTTGGCGACGAATGGCAGGTAGCGACTCAGGCTCCAGCGCGATGTTTCCAGTGCCGGGATCGGCAGCGCCTTCACGAATGTGTCGCCGACGCTCAGGTTGAGCGACGAACGGTCTGCGCGCAGCGTCGGCGTGTATCGATAACGCAGGTCGATCGGCGCGCCGCGCGTATCCCAGGTGAACAGATCGGGGGCGACGCGCAGATCGATCCGGACGGCGCCGGCGTCGTATCCGGACACGCTGAGCGCGCGTCCCTCGGCCAGTTCGCCGATCCGCACCGGGCGCGTCGACGACAGCCAGTTCGGCGCGTCGTATGGCACGCGCGGCGCAACCTGCTCGAGCCGGCTCACCGTGGCATGCATACCCGCAAGCGTCTTGCTGCCGAGCGCGAGCGTGAGCGCGGCGACCTTCACTTCGCCCGGCGTGCGACCGAGCACCAGCAATAGCTGGCCATGAGCAGGCGCCTGTCGCTCGACGACGGCCAGCGTCGGTCCGTCGATCGCCGGCAGCGTCACACCGTCCAGATGATCGTCCGCCGTCGCGAACACCACCGCATTGCCCGATTCAGGCAAGCCTCCGGGCCGGGCCGGAAACCGCGCGCCGCGATACGAGGCCAGCGCGCCGAACCACGAAGCGACGATGCCCGCCGCTTCCAGCGTCTCCCGCGGCGGTCGCGCGGCGAATGCAAAAGGCAGCTCGAGCCGCCGGACGTCCCGCGAATCGAAGAACGGCGCGGGAAGCACGCCGAGCTCCGGCCGCTCCGGCAGCGACGCATAAGTCAGCTCGAGCCGGCTTGCGTTGCTCACCGTTGCCCACAGCGACGAGTTGGCGGGATCCTCGCACTCTTTCGTGTAATGACCGATCAGCTGAACGTTCAGATGGTTGTACTCGGTCACAAAGCGCGGATCGATCGACACGTCGCGCGCAACCATCATGCCGGCTTGAGCGGCCGGCAACGGCAGCGTCGCCGCTACTTCGCCGTTGATGAGCACCTTGAGCTGCGACAGATCCGGCAGCAGCGCGGGCGAGTAGCTGTAGACCAGATGGAGCGTCGCGCCCATGACGACCTCGTCGCGACGGACCGAGAACGCGATGCCGTTCTGGCCGTCGGTGCCCCGCAGCTGCAGCGGATCGCGTGCCCCGAGATCCGCGAACGTCAATGCCTGGCGCCGGCCGCCGGGCACGAGCGTGCCCGGTTCGGCCGTGCTCGGCAACGTGCCGAAGCGGCGGCGCGCGGCGTCGGCCGCCGGAACCGGTTCGGCGAGCAGCGCGGGGGCCACCGTGGCGGGCCCGACGGGGACGGCCGGCGACGGCGCCGCCGCGTCGCCCGAGGACATCGCGCCATCCGCCGCCCGCGCTGCGCCCGGGGCCTGCGTCCCGGTGGCCGCGGCCCAGCTGCCCGATGCGATGCCGCTCGCCATTACCCAAACCAGTAGCGACAACACCCTGCGCGACACGCGCGCATACCGGTCGACACGTGCAGGAACCGCGACAACCGCACCCTGCGAAATGCACGCCTTCCGGCGCGTGCTGCCGCGCTGTCGCGACGACCACGTCATTCTTTCCGCCTCACGCTATTTTTTGTCGTTGCTGCGGCCGCCGCGCCCATACACGCGCATGTCCGCGTACAGGCGGGCGATCACGCGAAGTAGGCCGTGCACGCCGACCGTCGACAGATGCAGGAACGCACGCGGCGGCGAATCGGGCCGGCGGCCGTCAGTCCAGTCGATCCATGCGTCCGCGCGGGCAAAGGTCGAACTGACGAGATCTAACTCCTGCTGTTGCGACAGGCTCTCGAACCGGACGCCGACGCGTCCTGGTTCGACGTATTCGACCGTCGCGGGAAATGCATACTCGTCGACACCGCGAAACAGCGATACCGTCAACGATTCGCCCTGCGGAATGCGCGCATCGTCGGGGACTGCCAGGCCGATCCCTCCCTCCGAATAGTCACGTGTTTCGCATGCCAGAGTCCGGCCATTCGCGAAGCGCAGCATGACCGGAATCCGCGCCGCGACACGATGGGAACTGCGTACCTGCCGGCGTTCGTTCGCCGCCGCGACGGCGAGACCCAGAATCAGGATGTTGTAGGTCGTCCACGCCAGGTTGAACGCCGTCGTCTGGACTTCGCTGCCGACATGACGGTTGAGCGACAGGTTCACGACGCCGATCGCGAGGCCGATCACGTTCAGGATGACCAGGCTCAGATACGGTTTCGACACCGCCCAATCGAAGTAACCCCGGTCGATGCGTCCGCCCTTGGCCGTCACGTTGAACTTGCCCAGCCGGGGATTGATCAGCGCCAGCATCGTCGGCAGCGCGATGTACGACGCCAGCACGGCTTCGTAGACTTCGGCCCAGAACGAATGCCGGAACCGACCCTGCATCCGCGAGTTCGTCACGTTCGCATGGATGACGTGGGGCAGCGCATAGAGCGCAAGCATCGTGGCCGGTGCATGGATCACATGTGCGTCGAAGAACAGGAACGACAGCGGTGCGGTCAGGAACACGAGCCGCGGGATCCCGTAGAAAAAATGCATCATCGCGTTCAGGTAGCACAGCCGCTGGCTCAGCGTCAGTCCGCGCCCGAGCAGCGGGTTGTCGATGCGGAATATCTGCGTCATGCCGCGCGCCCAGCGGATTCGCTGGCCGATGTGCCCGGTCAGACTCTCGGTGGCCAGCCCCGCCGCCTGCGGTATCGCAAGATAGGCCGTCGTATAGCCGCGGCGATGCAGCTTGAGCGCGGTGTGCGCATCCTCGGTCACCGTCTCCGTCGCGATGCCACCGATCTCCTCCACCATCGAGCGGCGCATCAGCGCGCACGATCCGCAGAAAAACGTCGCGTTCCAGAGATCGTTGCCGTCCTGCACCAGTCCGTAAAACAATTCGCCTTCGTTCGGCACCGATCTGAAAATACCGAGGTTGCGCTCGAACGGGTCCGGCGAAAAGAAGTGGTGCGGCGTCTGCAGCATGGACAGCTTTGGATCCCGAATGAACCAGCCCAGACAGATCTGCAGGAACGAACGCGTCGGCACATGATCGCAATCGAAGATCGCGACGAATTCGCCGTTGGTGATCTTCAATGCTTCGTTGAGGTTGCCGGCCTTGGCATGGCGATTGTGATCGCGAATCGTCCAGTGCACGCCGACCGACTCGCAGAATGCGCGGAATTCCGGGCGACGTCCGTCGTCCAGCACGTGGATCGACAACTTGTCGGCCGGGTAATCCAGCGCGAGCGCCGCGTAGATGGTCGGCTTGACGACGCTCAACGGTTCGTTGTACGTCGGAATGAACACGTCGACGCTCGGCCAATGCGCGCGCGACGCGGGCAACGGCAGCGGCTTGCGCCCGAGCGGCCACGCGGTCTGGAAGTAGCCGAGGATCAGCACCGCCGCCGCATAGACTTCGGAAGCCGCGAGCAGCGCGCCCCACACCGCGTCGAGCGGATGCAGCCACACCAGCGTGCCGGACAATCTCCAATACATATACCGGCCGGTGGCCACCACCGACAGCACGATCATGACGAGCGTCGCATAGCGTCCGTCCAGGCGACGGACCACCAGCGAACAGGCGATGCAGCAGGTGGCGAACACGAGCTGCCCGATCGTGTCGAGCGGCACGGTGCACACGAAATACAGCGCCAGCAGCGCGAATGCGGCCACCGGCAGCGCGACGAACCGGCCGCTCCCGGGCAACGCATCGACGAACCGGTCGACCGCCGAGGGCCGCGCGACCTCCCCGCGGGCGCTCAAGCGATGCTCCGTGCGGTGTCGCGCCGATCGAGCACGCGCTCGAGCCATGCACCACACGCGTTCAGGTCGGCAGCGGCCTGCGAACGCGGATCGTAGCGATTCACGGTCGTCCGGGACGCGAGCGATTCCGCGACCCCTTCATCTCTGTGAATCACGCCGCCGAACCGGGCCGCGCCGAGGCTGTCGCACAGCACGCGCAGCACATCGCGGCCCAACTCGCGCGACTGATCGACCTGATTGACCACGTAGCCGTTACCCACGAAATCTGCGCGGCTCGCGGCATAGGCGTCGAGCATCCGCCGCATCTGCGGAATCGTTGCATACGAGGCCGCATCGGCGAGCACGACCTTGAGCACGAAATGCGCGGCCGTCAGCGCGGCGCGCATGTAGACCGAGGTGCCCGGCGGCGTATCGATGATCACGATGTCGTCGTCGCCGAGCCCGAGCGCGGCAAGCCCGCGCGCGAGCCACGACGGATCGCGGTCCAGCAGCCGCTCGAAGCGGCGTTGATCCGTTTCGCTGACCACGCCGAACGGAAACACCGTGATCCCGTCGACGACCACGGCCGGCCAGTTCAGTCTGTCGAGCGCGGCATGGGCGAGCCCGTCGGTCATTTCGAGCGGCACGCCGAAATGCAGCTGCAGCGCATTCTGCGGATCGAGATCCACCACGCTCACGCGCCGGCGTCCCGATGCCGATATCACGGCCGCGAGGTTCGCCGCCAGCGTCGTCTTTCCGACGCCGCCCTTTGCCGAAGCGATCGCGACGATTTTCATGAGCGGCCTGTCCACACCGATGGCTTCTTCGGCGCGTCGCCCGTCTCCTCGGTTCGCAGCCGCTCGAACAACCGAACCAGCGGTTGTGACGAACCTTGCGCATCCGCGCTATCCGATGCAGCCGGCCGACTTACCAGCTTCTTCAGCGGACCGGGCATTTGATTCCGCGTACCGGCATCCGGCGTAGACGCAGGCAACGCACGCGTGTCTGTCAGTACGATCTTGCGCAGGCTATTCCCGCCATCCGGCGACCTGGAGCCCGGCTGCCCCTGCGACTCGCTCTCGCGCAACTCGACACCGCCGAGCAGCGGCCAGCGCGCGCGGGCCACTTCGGCATCCGCTTCGGCACGTACTTCGTGATAGCGTCCGGCATCGCCGCCAAAACGCTTGAATAACGATTGGATATCCCGTGAGGTCGACATAGCGTGCCCATATTTTGTCGCGGAAGTTCCGGTCGGCCCGGTCGTTCAGTTCGTTGCGCGCGCAACACGCAGTTCGATCCGCGAGTCGTCCGGCGGCGCGACGTCCTGCGTCACGCGCAAACCGGTTGCGCCAACGCTGTCGAACCAGCCCTGATACACGCCTTCCAGGAAGGCGGAGGACCATGCGAGATGACCGTCGCCGAACGCGCGCAACGGCGCGGCGTGATGAACGATGCGCAGGAAATCGTGTTCGTCGGACAGTTCGGCGTAACCCCACTGCATGTCGCGCCAGCGGGCATTCAACGCATTCGCGAGATCGTCCGTCGACTCGCAAGGGCCAAGCGGATGCGCGGCCGCGAAGCGCATGCCGATGCGCGCCATCAACTGCCTCAGTTCGTCTCGATCGAGCTGATCGGTGAATTCAGCCGCCAATGCCTCGAGGAAGCCGCGCCATTGGACCGATACATGGCGTTCAAGTAGATGCTCCAACATTCCCTGCATGGACGACGAATCCCCGGTAAAAGACAATTGTCGGCGTGGCCGCATCGTGCGCTTCGCGTGCGGACATCGTGGCAACAGCGTTTTTGCGAATCGTATCGAATCCAATGAGACGAATGGGGCTCGATATCTAGCCGAAAACTGCCAAACTACCGGCCACCACCGACAATCGACGGGAGCGGCCACTGCGGCAGCCGAGCGGGATCGGTCGCGCGGCTCGCGCGCGGCGCGACGCATGAAGCGCTGGAAAGGTCGCCCTGTCAGGCCCGGCCGGGCGAGGATTCCGCGCGGAATTCGCAGAACAATTCGCGACGCTCGGCGAGTTCGTCGATCTGTTCCGGCGTCAATGCGGCGACGATCACGGCCGTCTCATCCGACATGCCCAGTTGTTGTTTCGCCGCTTCGCGATCCGCTTGCAGCAAGCGCTGGGCAAGCGTCAGATACGAACGATTGAATTCCGCAATCGCGTCGAAGATGTCGTCCTGTTCGGGCATGGGCGTTCCTGATTTTGGACGGTTATTGCTTTCCGCCGGCCGCAGGGCGCGTATTGACAATACGCGGAGTGTCGGCCACGCACTCTACGTGCCGGACACATCGACGAGCGGACAAAACCTAGCGGTAATCCGCCACATCGCGGGCTTCTTATATTTCCGTTTGTGAAAGCACGATATGACGGACCGGCGACATGTGGTTCGGTAAAGTCACGGCGCGATCGCCGGTCCACCAGCATTCCTGTCGGAACGCTCAACGCCGCCAGCGTCCCAATCAAAGACGAGCGCAAATACACATCGGGGAAGGAGACGACGACGCGGCAACGCCGATGCGATCGCAGCGGCCGCCGGTTGCCTGTTATGCAGCCCGTATCACGCGCTCGCGCCAGAAATCGCCGCGGGCGCCGAAAATCTTGCTGCACCATTTGGTGCCGTCCCAATACACGGGAAACCCGTATGTATGTCCCGGCCATCTGCCCTCACACCACATCGGTTCCGCGGGAGGATCGGTGCATGGAAGCCAGACACCAGCCCAGCCGGTGCACTGCCGTTGATCGGATAGCGTCATGGTGTCTATGGTCGAATGCGTCATGGTGGCTCCACTTTCACTGTTCTCTTTGGCAATTGCGTTTCAACGCTAAATATATTTCATTCGTTTCTTCTTCCTTCTTCGCATATAGCAGGACCGTGGCGCGCTTCCATCGAAGCATGCCGGAAACTCGACGGCTCCCGGCAGCGGGCCACCGTCGCAATCAGGCCTGGACTTTCTAGCAGGTGTTGCGACGAAACGACGCCAGCCTTGCCGTCTAAGGCTGCGACTCTCGGCCGACCAGCGCTTCGATCTCCGTTGGTGTCAGCGCGATGATCCGTGACGCGATCTGATTCGATATGCCCAACTCACGCGCCGCCACTTCGCAATCGATCTTCAACATCTGCTGCATCAGTTCGAGATGGGCTGGATCGAGTGCTCCCAATGCACGGCAAATATCATCATCTTCCGCCATCACGCTCTCCCAATGACACGCTCGTGAACGCGATGCACGGCGCACACTCGCATCTGCAAAATCCGTCCGGGTTCCGGATTTTCCGCTTCAAACCGTATCCCAACCGAGCGAACGCCTGCCGACAAACGACAGCCGTAATCCGCTATATAACGCCGAGCCGGCCGCTTGCACACTATTTCAAAATAATTCTTGTGCAAATGTATGGCTTCGCAATCACTCTGTCGGATTCACCCAAGATTCAGTCGCCGCTTTATTTCGGAACACACTAGGATTGCCGGAATCGCACGTGCGCGACGCATGCAATTGCGTTCCGTGCGACTTCGAATCTTTTGTTGCGCCCGGACACCGACATCGCACATCGACGTTGTCTGCTCTTCATTCCGAACCCATGGAATTACCACTATGTTGAAAGTGACGAAAGCCGTCTTTCCGGTCGCCGGCCTGGGCACGCGGTTCCTGCCGGCCACCAAGGCCAGTCCCAAGGAAATGCTGCCGGTCGTGGACAAACCATTGATCCAGTATGCGGTCGAGGAAGCGATCAAAGCGGGCATCACGGAGATGATTTTCGTGACCGGACGCAGCAAGCGCGCGATCGAGGATCATTTCGACAAGTCGTATGAGATCGAGGCCGAGCTCGAGGCTCGTGGCAAGGACAAACTGCTTTCCCTGGTGCGCAGCATCAAGCCGAGCCATGTCGACTGCTTTTACGTGCGACAGGCCGAAGCGCTCGGGCTGGGTCATGCCGTGCTGTGCGCGGAGAAACTCGTCGGCGACAATCCGTTCGCGGTGATCCTCGCCGACGACCTGCTCGATGGCCCGAAGCCGGTGTTACGCCAGATGATCGACGTCTTCGATCACTATCATGCGTCGGTCATCGGCGTCGAGGAGATCGCGCCTGAAGATTCAAAATCCTATGGCGTGATCGACGGCAAGCGTTGGGAAGACGATCTCTTCAAGCTGTCCGGCATCGTCGAGAAGCCCGAACCGTCGGTCGCGCCGTCGAACTTCGGTGTCGTTGGACGCTATGTGTTGAAACCGAAGATCTTCGAGCATCTCCGCGGGCTTAAACCCGGCGCGGGCGGCGAATTGCAACTGACCGACGCGATCCAGTCGCTGCTCACCGATGAACAAGTGCTCGCGTACCGCTACGACGGCACACGCTTCGATTGCGGCAGCAAGCTCGGGTACCTGAAGGCGACGATCGAGTTCGCGCTGCGGCATCCGGAGGTCGCGGCGGACTTCGAGCGGTATTTGCTTGCGCGGATGTCGGAACAGCTGGTCGTCTGATGCCAATCGTGCGCCGCGGTGACGCGGCGCACCGAGTGGCCGGCCTGTCCCGCCACGTGCGAGCGAGACGTGTTCGCCGCTGGGTTGCGCGCGCCCTCCCTGACCAGCGCTTGCCCATTCGGTGACGCTGCGCGCGCTCACCCGCATACCGTATGGTCGCCGTCCTTGATTGGCGGCACCGACCAGCATTCTGTCGGACTTGCAAGGTTGGCATTGCCGACAATGCACTTATAACGCACCGCACCATTTTTAAGTCCCGCTGGGAAGCCGATGAAAATCCTCATCTACGGCATCAACTATGCGCCCGAGCTGACCGGCATCGGCAAGTACACCGCCGAAATGGCGGAGACGCTCGTCGAGAAAGGCCACTCAGTGCGTATCGTGTGTGCGCCGCCGTACTATCCCGCGTGGCGAATCGGCAGCGGATACTCGGCGCTACGCTACTCGACCGAGCGTCGCGGCGGCGTGGCGCTTTGGCGCGCGCCGCTGTGGGTTCCGTCGCGACCGAGCGGTGCCCGCCGTATCGCGCACCTCGCGAGCTTCGCACTCTCCAGCCTCCCCGTCATGCTGCGACATGCATTGTGGCGGCCCGACGCCGTCATCTGCATCGCGCCGAGCCTGCTGAACGCACCCGCCGGCTGGTTCGTCGCACGGTTGACCGGGGCTCACGCGTGGATCCATATCCAGGACTACGAGGTCGACGCGGCGTTCAGCCTCGGGATGCTCAAGGGATCTCTGCTGAAACGTACCGTGCTCGCGATCGAGCGCACGCTGCTGAAGCGCTTCGATACCGTGTCGACGATCTCCGGGAAGATGATCGAGCGCGCGATGAGCAAGGGTATTCCTCCGCGCAAGCTCGTGCATTTCCCGAACTGGGCCGACACCCATTCGATCTACCCGCTCAAACGGCCGAGCGAGCTTCGGACCGAGTTGTATATCTCTCCGTCCGCAACGATCGTGCTTTATTCCGGCAACATGGGTACCAAGCAAGGGCTGGATATCCTCGCGGGCGCGGCCGAACGGCTCGTATCGCGCGACAACCTGGTGTTCGTCTTCTGCGGCAACGGGCCTGCGCGCGCCGAGCTCCTGTTGCGTTGCGCCGGCCTCAGGAACTGCCGCTTCCTGGAGCTGCAGCCGATCAGCCGGCTCAACGAGCTGCTGAATCTGGCCGACATTCACGTCCTCCCGCAACGCGCCGACGCGGCCGATCTCGTGATGCCATCCAAGCTGACCGGGATGTTCGCCAGCGGGCGGCCGGTGATCGCGATGGCAAGCCCGGGCACGGAGTTGCATGACGTGGTCGCGCCGCGCGGGATCGTCGTGCCGCCGGGCGACGCCGAAACGCTTGCATCGTCTATCGACGCGCTCGCCGCCAACGCGGCCGAGCGCGCTCGCCTGGGCCAGGCCGGGCGCAGATTCGCCGAGGCTGTTCTGTCGCGCGACGCCGTGTTGAGCGAATTCGACGCCAGATTGCGCGCATTGCGTCCCGAGCCGGTCACCGCCGACGTGTCCGGCGCGCGGCATCCGGATTTTTGAAACCGCATTCGATCCCTCTTCATACGGCAACATGAAAATCACCATCATCGGTACCGGCTACGTAGGCCTCGTTACTGGCGCATGCCTCGCCGAAATCGGCAACGACGTGTTTTGCGTCGATGTCGATCAACGCAAGATCGATATCCTGAACGGCGGCGGCGTGCCGATTCACGAGCCCGGCCTCAAAGAGTTGATCGATCGCAATCGCGCGAGCGGCCGACTGCAGTTCTCGACCGGCATCGAGGCCAGCGTCGCGCACGGTGACATCCAGTTCATCGCGGTCGGCACGCCGCCCGATGAGGACGGTTCCGCCGATCTGCAGTACGTGCTCGCCGCCGCGCGCAATATCGGACGGTATATGACCGGTCCGAAGGTGGTCGTCGATAAATCGACGGTGCCGGTCGGCACCGCGCTGCACGTGCGTGATGCGATCGCGACGGAGCTGACGCGCCGCAGCCTGCGTCATGATTTCTCCGTTGTGTCGAACCCGGAGTTTTTGAAGGAAGGGGCCGCCGTGGACGATTTCATGCGCCCGGACCGTATCGTGATCGGCACCGACGATGACGAAGCCGGTGAGCGCGCGCGCGAGCAGATGAAGCGGCTGTATGCACCGTTCAACCGCAATCACGAGCGTACGCGCTATATGGATGTGCGCTCGGCCGAGTTCACCAAGTATGCGGCGAATGCGATGCTGGCGACGCGGATCTCGTTCATGAACGAGCTCGCGAATCTTGCCGATCGCGTCGGGGCGGATATCGAGGCCGTGCGCCGCGGTATCGGTTCGGATCCGCGTATCGGGTATGACTTCCTGTACGCCGGCGTTGGTTACGGTGGATCGTGCTTCCCGAAGGATGTGCGTGCGCTGGTGCAAACCGCGGCGGAATATGGGCAGTCGCTGCAGATTCTGGAAGCCGTTGAAGCGGTCAACGATGCGCAGAAGAAGGTACTCGTCGACAAGATCGTCGAGCGCTTCGGGGACGATCTGTCGGGACTCACGTTCGGGCTTTGGGGGCTTGCGTTCAAGCCCAATACCGATGACATGCGCGAGGCGCCGAGCCGTGAGCTGGTGGCGGGGCTGCTGAAGCGTGGGGCCAGCGTGCGTGCTTATGATCCGGTCGCAGCGGATGAGGCGCGGCGGGTGCTTGCGCTTGACCTGAGCGACGAGCCGGATGCGCATTCGCGGCTCGAGTTCGTGACGACGGCGGAAGAGGCCGCGGCCGGCGCCGATGCGCTCGTGATCGTCACCGAATGGAAGGTGTTCAAA